>Ga0307414_10000011_pt1 | contig 338253 bp, 339 predicted proteins | sample DK1Ometagenome_FD_203804 | JGI IMG/M metagenome (GOLD analysis project Ga0307414, IMG submission 203804) | Maize rhizosphere microbial communities from greenhouse at UC Davis, California, United States - DK15-O-3 | ecosystem: Host-associated > Plants > Roots > Rhizosphere > Soil | place: USA... | reverse complement strand
AGATTTACCAGGTGTTAGATATCATATCGTTCGTGGAGCGCTTGACACGTCAGGAGTTGCAGGAAGAACGCAAAGAAGATCTAAGTACGGTGCTAAACGCCCAAAAGAAGCAAAAAAGTAATTTAAACTTTTAAGAAAAAGACATGAGAAAAAGAGCGGCAAAGAAAAGACCACTTTTACCAGATCCGAGGTTTAACGACCAGTTGGTAACGCGTTTTGTGAACAACTTAATGTGGGATGGTAAGAAATCTACAGCTTTCAAAGTATTTTATGATGCAATTGATATCATCGAATCTAAAAAGCAAGATTCAGAAAAATCTTCATTAGAAATATGGAAAGATGCTTTAACAAACGTTATGCCTCACGTAGAAGTACGTAGTCGTAGAGTAGGTGGAGCTACATTCCAAATTCCAATGCAAATTAGACCAGACAGAAAAATTTCTATGGCAATGAAGTGGTTAATACTTTATTCTAGAAGAAGAAATGAAAAATCTATGGCACAACGTTTAGCGTCAGAATGTTTAGCTGCTGCTAAAGAAGAAGGTGCTGCGGTTAAGAAAAGAATGGATACTCACAAGATGGCAGAAGCTAATAAAGCTTTCTCTCACTTTAGATTTTAATTCGTAAGAAATGGCTAGAGATTTAAAATATACAAGAAATATCGGAATTGCTGCTCACATTGATGCTGGTAAAACAACAACAACTGAGCGTATTCTTTTTTATACTGGAAAATCACATAAAATTGGTGAAGTACACGATGGTGCTGCAACAATGGACTGGATGGCACAAGAGCAAGAAAGAGGTATTACAATTACATCGGCTGCTACAACTTGTGAGTGGAATTTTCCAACTGAGCAAGGTAAGCTTTTGCCTGAGTCATTGCCATATCACTTTAATATTATTGATACTCCTGGACACGTTGACTTTACTGTAGAGGTAAACCGTTCTTTGCGTGTACTTGATGGGTTGGTTTTCTTGTTTAGTGCTGTTGATGGTGTTGAGCCTCAATCAGAAACTAACTGGAGACTTGCTGATCAATATAGAGTTCCACGTATGGGATTCGTTAATAAAATGGACCGTCAGGGATCTAACTTTTTGGCAGTTTGTCAGCAAGTTCGTGATATGTTGAAATCTAATGCTGTTGCGATCACTTTACCAATTGGTGAAGAAAATGATTTCAAAGGTGTTGTAGATTTAGTAAAAAATCAAGCTATCATTTGGCATGATGCAACTCAAGGGGCGACTTTTGATATTGTTGATATTCCTGCTGATATGGTTGCGGAAGTTAAAGAATATAGAGATATTCTTATTGAAGCAGTTGCTGATTACGATGAGAACTTGCTTGATAAGTATATGGAAAATCCAGATTCTATCACAGAGGAAGAAATTAACAATGCTCTTAGAGCTGCAACAATGGACATGGCTATCATCCCGATGATTGCTGGTTCTTCTTTCAAAAACAAAGGAGTTCAGTTCATGCTAGATGCAGTTTGTAAGTATTTGCCTTCTCCAATGGATAAAGAAGGTATCGAAGGGATTCATCCTGATGATGCTGAATTATTAGAAGAAGATCAAACAAAAATCTTGCGTAAGCCAGATGTAAAAGAGCCGTTCGCTGCTTTGGCATTTAAAATTGCTACTGACCCATTCGTAGGTCGTTTAGCTTTCTTCCGTGCTTACTCTGGACGTTTAGATGCTGGTTCTTATGTTTTGAACACTCGTTCAGGAAATAAGGAAAGAATTTCTCGTATCTACCAAATGCACGCTAATAAACAAAATCCAATCGAATTTATTGAGGCTGGAGATATTGGAGCTGCTGTTGGATTTAAAGATATCAAAACTGGAGATACATTGTGTGATGAAAAACACCCAATTATTCTTGAGTCTATGAAATTCCCTGCGCCGGTAATTGGTATTGCAATTGAGCCTAAGACTAAAGCTGACGTTGATAAAATGGGTATGGCTTTGGCTAAATTAGCTGAAGAAGATCCAACTTTTACTGTTAGAACAGATGAGGCTTCAGGGCAAACAATTATCTCAGGTATGGGTGAGCTTCACTTAGATATCTTGGTAGATCGTATGAAACGTGAATTTAAAGTTGAAGTGAACCAAGGTGAGCCTCAAGTTGAATATAAAGAAGCGTTTACAAGGACTGCAACTCATAGAGAAACTTACAAGAAACAATCAGGGGGTCGTGGTAAATTCGGTGATATCGTATTTACACTTGAGCCAGCTGACGAAGTTGATGGTAAAGTTCCTGTTGGATTACAGTTTATTAATGCAGTAAAAGGTGGTAACGTTCCTAAAGAATATATTCCATCTGTAGAAAAAGGTTTCCGTGAAGCAATGAAAACTGGTCCTTTAGCTGGTTATCAAGTGGATAGTTTGAAAGTAACTTTGACAGATGGATCTTTCCACCCTGTCGATTCTGATGCACTTTCTTTTGAATTAGCAGCTAGAATGGGTTATAGAGAAGTGGCTAAAGCTGCTGGAGCAATTATTTTGGAGCCTATCATGAAAATGGAAGTTATTACTCCTGAAGAAAACATGGGAGATATCGTTGGTGATATCAACCGTCGTAGAGGTCAGGTTAATGATATGGGTGACAGAAATGGTGCTAAAACTATTAAAGCTGATGTGCCTTTGTCAGAGATGTTTGGATATGTAACAACATTAAGAACATTGTCTTCTGGTAGAGCTACTTCAACAATGGAGTTTTCACATTATGCAGAAACACCTTCTAATATTTCAGAAGCTGTAATTAAAAAAGCAAAAGGTAACGCTTAATTCTTAAGAAAATGAGTCAAAAAATCAGAATAAAACTAAAATCTTACGATCACATGTTGGTAGATAAGTCTGCTGAAAAAATCGTAAAAACAGTAAAAACTACTGGAGCAGTTGTAACAGGTCCAATTCCGTTGCCAACTCACAAAAAACTTTTCACTGTGTTACGTTCTCCGCACGTTAACAAAAAAGCGAGAGAGCAATTTGAAGTAATGTCATACAAGAGATTGATTGATATTTATTCATCTTCATCTAAAACTATTGATGCATTAATGAAACTTGAATTGCCAAGTGGAGTTGAAGTAGAAATAAAAGTATAATTTTTTATTATATTTTATATATAAAAAGCGAGGCAGAAATGTCTCGCTTTTTTTGTGGACAAAAGTTTTTATGGGTGATTTTTTCGAGAGATTTATTTTGATGAATTATTTCTGTTTTGGTTGAAATGTCTTTAATTTAGGGTGCTGCCGATGTTTTTTCTTTAGTTGATTAAGTAATTGTTAAGCTAAATGTTGTTGTGGGTTAAAAAGACAGAATTTATTTTTTTGATGAAATAAAATATACGTGACGGCCAGATTGATGCTTTGATTTTGATTATGAGCTATTTAATTTTTCTAACTGTTTGGTATATTCAATTTTAATGTATACTTTTGCACTCCCTGTTTGGAAATTTCTGTTATTTTCAAATTGAAGGGAATTTTAGTAATTAATAATTAATATTTATGTCTGGGTTAATTGGTAAAAAAATCGGCATGACTAGTATTTTCGACGAAAACGGGAAAAACATTCCTTGTACAGTAATCGAGGCTGGGCCGTGTGTTGTTACCCAAGTCAGAACCAAAGGTGTTGACGGGTACGAAGCGTTGCAACTTGGTTTCGATGACAAAAACGAGAAACATTCCACTAAAGCGGCTTTAGGTCACTTTAAAAAAGCTGGAACTGTTGCTAAGAAAAAAGTCGTTGAATTTCAAGATTTTGCAACTGAACAAAAATTAGGAGATCTTATTGATGTTTCTATTTTTGCTGAAGGAGAATTTGTAGATGTACAAGGTGTATCTAAAGGTAAAGGTTTTCAAGGGGTTGTTAAACGTCACGGATTTGGTGGTGTTGGACAAGCAACTCACGGTCAACACAACCGTTTAAGAGCGCCAGGTTCTGTAGGAGCTTCTTCTTATCCATCTAGAGTATTCAAAGGAATGCGTATGGCTGGAAGAATGGGAGGAGACAATGTAAAAGTTCAAAACCTTAGAGTTTTAAAAGTAGTTGCTGAAAAGAATCTGCTTGTTATTAAAGGATGTGTTCCTGGACATAAAAACTCTTATGTAATCATTCAGAAGTAATGGAAGTAAAAGTATTAGATTTCAACGGAAAAGATACTGGAAGAAAAGTTCAACTTTCTGATTCAGTATTCGCAATTGAACCAAACAATCACGCTGTATACCTTGATGTTAAGCAATATCTTGCTAATCAAAGACAAGGGACTCACAAAGCTAAAGAAAGAGCTGAAGTGACAGGAAGTACACGTAAGATTAAAAAACAAAAAGGAACAGGTACAGCTCGTGCGGGAAGTATCAAAAATCCATTGTTTAAAGGTGGTGGAACAATTTTCGGACCAAGACCAAGAAGTTATTCATTTAAATTGAATAAAAGCTTGAAAAGATTGGCAAGAAAATCAGCTTTCTCAATCAAAGCAAAAGAGTCAAATATTATCGTTCTGGAGGACTTTAATTTTGAAACTCCAAACACTAAAAATTTCATTAACGTTTTGAAAGCTTTAGGGTTAGATAACAAAAAATCTCTATTTGTGTTGGGAGAGTCAAATAAAAATGTATATTTGTCGTCACGCAATTTAAAGGCTTCTAATGTCGTAACTAGCTCAGAATTAAGCACTTACGCTATATTAAACACTAATAATTTAGTGCTTTTAGAAGGTTCTTTGGAGTTAATCGAAGAAAATTTAAGCAAATAATAGGAATATGAGCATCATAATTAGACCTATAGTAACGGAAAAAGTAACCAAAGAAAGTGAAGTTTTAAACCGCTTCGGATTCGTTGTTGACAAAAAAGCAAACAAAGTTCAAATTAAGAAAGCTGTTGAAGCTGCTTATGGAGTAACTATAGTTTCAGTTAACACGATGAACGTAAGGCCGGATAGAACTACAAAATACACTAAAAGTGGTTTAATCAGTGGAAAGACAAATGCAATTAAAAAAGCGATTGTTCAAGTACAAGAAGGAGAAACAATTGATTTTTACAACAATATCTAAGATAGAAAAATGTCAGTAAGAAAATTAAAACCTATTACCCCAGGTCAGCGATTTAGAGTTGTGAATGGTTATGACGCCATTACAACTGATAAGCCGGAACGCTCTTTGATAGCGCCGATAAAAAACTCTGGAGGTAGAAATAGTCAAGGAAAGATGACCATGCGTTATACGGGTGGTGGTCACAAGCAGAGATATCGTATTATTGATTTCAAAAGAACTAAAGACGGAATTCCGGCTACTGTGAAATCAATCGAATATGATCCAAATCGTACTGCATTTATCGCTTTATTAGCTTATGCTGATGGAGAGAAAACATACGTTATTGCTCAAAACGGATTGAAAGTTGGTCAGAAATTAGTTTCTGGACCAGAATCTCAACCTGAAATTGGTAATACATTGCCTTTAAGCAGAATTCCTTTAGGAACTGTTATCTCTTGTATTGAGTTACGTCCAGGTCAAGGTGCGGTAATCGCTCGTTCAGCTGGAACATTCGCTCAGTTAATGGCAAGAGATGGAAAATATGCTACAATTAAAATGCCTTCTGGTGAAACAAGATTGATCTTGCTAACTTGTTCGGCTACAATTGGGGCTGTTTCTAATTCAGACCACCAATTAGTTGTATCAGGAAAAGCTGGTAGAACAAGATGGTTAGGAAGAAGACCTAGAACAAGACCTGTTGCAATGAACCCTGTTGATCACCCAATGGGTGGTGGAGAAGGACGTTCTTCTGGTGGACATCCACGTTCAAGAAATGGAATACCAGCAAAAGGTTATAGAACTCGTTCTAAGAAAAACCCGAGTAACAAGTATATCGTAGAACGTAGAAAGAAATAATAAGATATGGCACGTTCATTAAAAAAAGGACCTTTCGTTCATTATAAGTTAGACAAGAAAGTTCAGGAAAACGTAGAAAGTGGTAAAAATAGTGTAGTAAAGACTTGGTCTAGAGCTTCTATGATTACTCCAGATTTCGTTGGACAAACTATCGCAGTTCATAACGGTCGTCAATTTGTACCAGTTTACGTAACAGAAAACATGGTAGGTCACAAATTAGGAGAATTTTCACCAACTAGATCTTTTAGAGGTCATGCTGGAGCAAAAAATAAAGGTAAAAAATAAGAAGCAATGGGAGTTCGTAAAAGAGAAACAGCAGATGCGAGAAAAGAGGCTAATAAGTCTATTGCTTTCGCGAAATTGAATAACTGCCCTACTTCACCTAGAAAAATGCGCTTAGTAGCGGACTTGGTAAGAGGTCAGAAGGTAGAAAGAGCACTTAACATATTAAGATTCAGTTCTAAAGAAGCATCTAGAAAATTAGAAAAACTATTATTATCTGCAATCAACAACTGGGAGCAAAAAAATAGTGAAGGTAATTTAGAAGAAGCTGGATTATTTGTTAAAGAGATCAGAGTAGATGGTGGAATGATGTTGAAAAGACTTCGTCCAGCTCCACAAGGTCGTGCACACAGAATAAGAAAACGTTCTAACCACGTAACAATCGTGCTTGGAGCTATCAATAACACACAAAGCAATTCTTAAGCAGCATGGGACAAAAGACAAATCCAATTGGAAATAGACTTGGTATCATCAGAGGGTGGGACTCAAACTGGTATGGTGGAAATGATTACGGTGATAAACTTGCCGAAGATCACAAAATCAGAAAGTACATCCATGCTCGTTTATCAAAAGCTAGTGTATCAAAAGTAATCATCGAGAGAACTTTGAAACTTGTAACCGTTACTATCACTACTGCTAGACCTGGTATTATTATCGGAAAAGGCGGACAAGAGGTAGACAAGTTGAAAGAAGAACTTAAGAAAGTTACTGACAAAGAGGTTCAAATCAACATCTTTGAAATCAAAAGACCTGAATTAGATGCTTATCTTGTGGCGACAAGCATCGCTCGTCAGATCGAAAGCCGTATTTCTTACAGACGTGCAATCAAAATGGCTATTGCTGCTTCTATGCGTATGAACGCTGAAGGTATCAAAGTTTTGATTTCTGGTCGTTTGAATGGTGCTGAGATGGCACGTTCAGAAGGTTTCAAAGAAGGTAGAATTCCTCTATCAACTTTCAGAGCTGATATTGATTATGCTTTGGCTGAAGCTCATACTACTTACGGTAGAATGGGGATCAAAGTGTGGATCATGAAAGGTGAAGTTTATGGAAAGAGAGATCTTTCTCCACTTGCAGGAATGGATAAAAAACAATCTGGAACTGGTGGTGGTAAAGGTGGCGATTCTCCGAGAGGAGACAGAAAGCCCTTTAATAAAGGTGGAAAACCAGACGCTCGTAAAAGAAAGTAAATTTTTAAACTAAAGAAAAATGTTACAGCCTAAAAGAACAAAATACCGTAAGGTACAGAAAGGTAAAATGAAAGGTAACTCTCAAAGAGGGCATGAACTTTCTAATGGAATGTTTGGTATTAAATCTGTACATGAAGATGGAATGTTCTTAACGTCTCGTCAAATCGAAGCTGCGCGTATTGCTGCAACTCGTTTCATGAAGAGAGAAGGACAATTATGGATCAAAATATTTCCAGACAAACCAATTACTAAGAAACCTCTTGAGGTACGTATGGGTAAAGGTAAAGGTGCCGTTGAATATTGGGCTGCCGTTGTTAAACCCGGAAGAATTATGTTTGAAGTTGGAGGAGTTCCTTTATCAGTTGCAAAAGAGGCTTTACGTCTTGCAGCTCAAAAGCTTCCAGTAAAAACTAAGTTCGTCGTTGCTAGAGATTTCGAAGCATAATTAAATTTATATTATGAAACAATCAGAAATAAAAGATCTTTCTGCAGCGGAGTTGCAAGAAAAACTTAGTCAAACTAAGAAAATATATGCTGACCTAAAAATGGCTCACGCTATTTCTCCAATTGAGAACCCACTTCAAATTAGAAGTGTAAGAAGAACAGTTGCAAGATTGGCTACAGAGTTAACTAAAAGAGAGTTACAATAATTGTATTCTGCTGAAAGATGGAAGAAAAAAGAAATTTAAGAAAAGAAAGAATAGGTGTTGTTACTTCAAATAAAATGGATAAATCTATTGTTATTGCTGAAGTAAGAAAAGTAAAACACCCATTATACGGTAAGTTCGTGTTGAAAACAAAGAAATACGTTGCACACGACGAAACAAACGACTGTAACATTGGAGATACTGTAAGAATTAGCGAAACGCGTCCTTTAAGTAAAACAAAATGTTGGAGATTAGTTGAAATCTTAGAAAGAGCTAAATAATTATGGTACAACAGGAATCAAGACTAAAAGTAGCAGATAACACGGGAGCAAAAGAAGTTTTAACTATCCGTGTTTTAGGAGGTACCAAAAGAAGGTATGCCTCTGTTGGTGACAAGATTGTAGTATCTATTAAAGATGCAACTCCTAACGGTAACGTTAAAAAAGGAGCTGTTTCAACTGCAGTTGTTGTACGTACCAAAAAAGAAGTGAGAAGAGCTGATGGTTCTTATATCCGTTTCGATGATAATGCATGTGTTCTTTTGAACGCTGCAGGGGAAATGAGAGGAACTCGTGTTTTTGGTCCGGTAGCAAGAGAACTTCGTGAAAAACAATTCATGAAAATTGTATCATTAGCACCAGAAGTGCTTTAATTCGTTTTAAGATGATAAAGCTAAAAATAAAATCAGGAGATATCGTAAGAGTTATTGCTGGAGACCATAAAGGTGCTGAAGGTAAAGTTTTACGTGTTTACCGTGAGAAAAATAAAGCGATAGTTGAAGGTATAAACATGGTTTCGAAACATACAAAACCAAGTGCTAAAAACCCTCAAGGTGGTATCGTTAAGAAAGAAGCTTCTATACAAATATCTAACATTTCACTAATTGATCCTAAAACTAAGGAAACAACTAGAGTTGGTATTAGAGTAGAAGGAGATAAGAAAGTAAGATTTTCAAAAAAATCTAATCAAGTACTATAGTAATGGCATATACACCTAGACTAAAAGAAGAATATAAGAGTAGAGTAATCTCTGCTCTTAAAGAGGAATTCGGATATACAAACGTGATGCAAGTTCCAAAACTTGAAAAAATCGTTTTGAGCCGTGGAGTTGGTGCAGCTGTATCTGATAAAAAACTTATTGACTATGCAGTTGATGAGTTAACAAAGATCACTGGACAAAAAGCAGTATCTACAATTTCAAAGAAAGACGTTGCGTCATTCAAATTGAGAAAAGGGATGCCTATTGGAGCAAAAGTTACTTTACGTGGTGAAAGAATGTATGAGTTTTTAGATAGACTTGTTACTTCTGCTTTACCACGCGTTAGAGATTTTAGTGGTATCAAAGCTACTGGTTTCGACGGAAGAGGTAATTACAACCTTGGAGTTTTAGAGCAAATCATTTTCCCTGAAATTGATATTGACAAAGTAAACAAAATTTCAGGAATGGATATTACATTTGTTACTACTGCAAAAACAGACAAGGAAGCAAAGTCATTATTGGCTGAATTAGGATTACCTTTTAAAAAGAATTAAGACATGGCTAAAGAATCAATGAAAGCCCGTGAGGTAAAAAGAGAGAAAACGGTAGCAAAGTATGCTGAGAAAAGAAAAGCTTTGAAAGAAGCTGGAGATTTTGAAGGTTTACAAAAATTACCTAAAAACGCTTCACCAGTTCGTTTGCACAATCGTTGTAAGTTAACAGGTAGACCAAGAGGTTATATCCGTCAATTTGGTATTTCACGTGTAACTTTCCGTGAGATGGCTAATAATGGGTTAATTCCTGGAGTTAAAAAAGCGTCTTGGTAATCTCGCAATAAGTTAGTACTTTTGCAAACCAAAAAATAATTTTAATTGATTAAAGGTTCGGGAGACGAGTGTCTCCCGAAAACCATAGTCGCAATCAAATACATATGTATACAGATCCTATTGCAGATTATTTGACTAGAGTTCGTAACGCTGTGGCTGCAAACCACAAAGTTGTTGAAATTCCAGCTTCTAATCTAAAAAAAGAAATAACTAAGATCTTATTTGATCAAGGTTATATCTTGAGTTACAAGTTTGAGGACAACTCTGTTCAGGGTTCAATCAAAATTGCTTTGAAGTATGATAAAGATACTAAAGAGCCTGTAATTAAAGATATCCAAAGAATTAGTAAACCTGGTTTACGTAAATATGCAGGTGCTGCCAAATTACCAAGAATCCTTAACGGATTAGGAATTGCAATTGTTTCAACTTCTAAAGGTCTTATGACTGGAAAACAAGCGAAACAATTAAATGTAGGTGGTGAAGTAATTTGTTACGTATACTAATTTTAAAGACTAAATAAGATGTCAAGAATAGGTAAAAGCCCAATTGTAATCGCTGCTGGAGTAACTGTTGAAGTTAAGGACGGTATCGTTACGGTAAAAGGAAAAAAAGGTCAACTAACTCAGGAGTTTTCGGACATTACTGTAAAAGTTGAAGGCGATCAAGTTCTATTAGAAAGATCGTCTGATCATAAAGACCAAAGAGCAAAACACGGATTATACAGATCATTAATCAATAACATGATAATTGGTGTATCTGAAGGTTTTACAAAAGAACTTGAATTAGTTGGAGTTGGATATAGAGCTTCAAACCAAGGTCAAAAGTTAGATTTAGCTCTTGGATATTCTCACAATATTGTTTTGGAAATTGCTCCGGAAGTTGCTTTAGAAACAATATCTGAAAAAGGTAAAAACCCTATCGTAAAATTAACATCATTTGATAAACAACTTTTAGGACAGGTTGCTGCGAAAATCAGAGGTTTCCGTAAGCCTGAGCCATACAAAGGAAAAGGTGTTAAATTTGTGGGTGAAGTATTAAGAAGAAAAGCAGGTAAATCAGCTTAAAAAATAAGATTATGTCATTAACAAAATCTGATAGAAGACAGAGAATTAGATTCAGAATTAGAAAATCGATTAGTGGTACTGCTACTAACCCAAGACTATCTGTATTTAGAAGTAACAAAGAAATTTACGCTCAACTTATTGATGATGTAAATGGAGTTACTTTATTAGCTGCATCTTCAAGAGAAAAAGAAATAGGGAAAGGTACAAACGTTGAAATCGCTGCTGCTGTTGGAAAATTAGTTGCAGAGAAAGCGTTGAAAGCTGGGATTGATACAATCACTTTTGATAGAGGTGGTTATTTATATCACGGTCGTATTAAATCATTAGCAGAAGGCGCAAGAGCGGCTGGACTTAAATTCTAATATATTATGTCTAAATACAAAAATGTAGAATTGGTAAAACCAAGTGGTCTTGAACTTAAAGATCGTCTGGTAAGTGTTAATCGTGTTACTAAAGTTACAAAGGGTGGTAGAGCTTTCGGTTTTTCTGCTATTGTGGTTGTAGGTGATGAAAACGGAGTAGTTGGTCATGGATTAGGAAAATCTAAAGACGTTTCTGAGGCAATTGCGAAAGCAGTAGAAGATGCTAAGAAAAATTTAGTAAAAATTCCTTTGAACGGACAATCTGTTCCTCACGAACAAAAAGGTAAATTTGGTGGTGCACGTGTATTCTTAATTCCTGCGTCTCATGGTACAGGAGTTATTGCTGGTGGAGCTGTTCGTTCAGTTCTTGAATCAGTAGGTATTCACGATGTATTATCTAAATCTCAAGGATCATCAAATCCTCATAACGTAGTGAAAGCAACTTTTGATGCTTTATTACAAATGAGAAGCGCTCATACTGTTGCAAAACAAAGAGGTGTTTCTTTAGAAAAAGTTTTTAAAGGTTAATTCAAGGAAATTATGGCTAAATTATTAGTAAAACAAGTAAGAAGCAAAATCAACTGCCCTCTTTCTCAAAAGAGAGGTTTAGAAGCTTTGGGTCTACGTAAAATGGGACAAGTTGTAGAGCATGATTCAAACCCTGCTATCCTTGGGATGATAAACAAAGTTAAACACTTAGTTTCTGTAGAAGAAGCTAAATAACAAATACTGTTATGAATTTAAGTAACTTACAACCAGCTGAAGGGTCAACACACAATCAAAATAAAAGATTAGGTAGAGGAGAAGGTTCTGGAAAAGGTGGTACTTCTGCAAGAGGTCACAAAGGAGCAAAATCTCGTTCTGGTTATTCTAAAAAGATTGGTTTTGAGGGAGGGCAAATGCCACTTCAAAGACGTGTGCCTAAGTTTGGTTTCACAAACATCAACCGTAAAGAATACGAAGGTGTTAATTTAGATACGCTTCAATTGTTAGTAGACAATGGTGTAATTACTGATTCTGTTTCTATGACAGATTACGTAGCTAACCGTCTTGCTACCAAAAATGAAATCGTTAAGATTTTAGGTAGAGGAGAATTGAAAGCAAAATTAAAAGTAACTGCTCACAAATTTACTGCTACTGCAAAAGCTGCTATTGAGGCTGCTGGTGGAGAGGCTGTAACAATATAATTTTTCTATTGTATGAAGAAATTTATTGAATCAATTAGCAATGTTTGGAAAATCGAAGAACTAAAAAACAGAATCCTTATTACTTTAGGGCTTCTTTTAGTATATCGTTTTGGAGCACACGTTACGCTTCCTGGAATTGACGCAACTCAATTAACAGGATTGGCAGGACAAACTAAAAATGGTTTAGGATCTATCCTAGACATGTTCACCGGAGGTGCTTTTTCTAAAGCTTCAGTTTTTGCTTTAGGAATTATGCCTTATATTTCTGCTTCTATTGTTGTTCAGTTGATGGGAATTGCTATTCCTTATTTACAAAAGCTTCAAAATGATGGAGAAAGTGGTAGAAAAAAGATTAATCAAATTACACGTTGGTTAACTATTGCTATTACATTGGTTCAAGGTCCAACTTATATCTATAATTTATACAGAACGTTGCCTGGAAGTGCATTCTTATTAGGGTTTAACTCTCCTGAGTTTTTATTTTCGTCTGTTATCATTTTAGTTACTGGTACAATTTTTGCTATGTGGCTTGGTGAGAAAATTACTGATAAAGGAATTGGAAATGGAATTTCATTATTGATTATGGTTGGTATTTTGGCTCGTTTACCACAAGCTTTTATGCAAGAATTCAAATCTGTAGTAACAAATAATACTGGAGGTTTAATGTTAATGGCCATTGAAATTATTGTGTGGTTATTGGTAATTATTTCTTGTGTATTGCTTACAATGGCAGTACGTAGAATTCCGGTTCAATATGCTCGTCGTACAACAACAGGTGATTACGAACAAGATTTAGCAGGTGGTAATAGACAATGGATTCCTCTTAAGCTTAATGCTTCTGGAGTTATGCCTATCATTTTTGCACAAGCAATTATGTTTATTCCTGCTGCTGTAGCAGGATTGTCTAAGTCTGACACATCACAGTCTATCGTTGGTGCATTTAGTAATATTTTTGGATTTTGGTATAATTTTGTTTTTGCAACTTTAATTATTGTATTTACATTTTTCTATACTGCTATCACAGTACCTACTAATAAAATGGCTGATGATTTAAAAAGAAGTGGTGGTTTTATTCCTGGCGTTCGTCCAGGAGCTGAAACTTCAGATTTTCTTGACAAAGTGATGTCTTTAATAACTTTCCCAGGATCTTTATTCCTTGCTTTGATTGCTGTGTTCCCAGCTATTGTTGTAAGTATTATGGATGTACAACAATCTTGGGCAATGTTTTTTGGAGGTACCTCATTAATAATTATGGTTGGAGTTGCAATAGATACTATTCAACAAATCAATTCATACTTGTTAAACAAACATTATGATGGTTTAATGAAGACTGGTAAAAATAGAAAAGCGGTAGCTTAATATATTTATGGCAAAACAATCAGCAATAGAACAAGACGGATCAATCATCGAAGCGTTATCCAATGCGATGTTCCGTGTAGAGTTAGAAAATGGACATATTGTAATTGCTCATATTTCTGGTAAAATGCGTATGCATTACATCAAATTATTACCTGGTGATAAAGTGAAACTGGAAATGAGTCCTTATGATTTGTCAAAAGCAAGAATTACTTATCGATATTAAAGGATATTCACTATGAAAGTTAGAGCATCAGTAAAAAAGAGAAGTGCCGAGTGCATTATCGTGCGTAGAAAAGGGAGATTGTACGTAATAAACAAAAAAAATCCTAGATTTAAACAAAGACAAGGATAATTATGGCAAGAATAGCAGGGGTAGATATCCCAAAAAATAAGAGAGGTGTTATAGCACTAACCTATATCTTCGGATTAGGGAGAAGTAGAGCTATTGAGATTTTAGAGAAAGCTCAAGTTAGCCAAGATAAAAAAGTTCAAGATTGGAATGATGACGAGATCGGAGCGATTCGTGATGCTGTTTCATTTTACAAAATTGAAGGAGAATTACGTTCTGAAGTTTCTTTGAACATCAAACGTTTAATGGATATTGGTTGTTACAGAGGTATCCGTCACAGATCTGGTCTTCCTTTAAGAGGACAAAGAACTAAAAACAACTCTAGAACAAGAAAAGGTAAAAGAAAAACTGTTGCTAACAAGAAAAAAGCAACTAAATAATAAGTAATATGGCTAAAGCAACTGCAAAAAAACGTAAAGTTATCGTTGAATCAACGGGTGAAGCTCATATTTCTGCGACTTTCAACAATATTATCATTTCTTTGACTAATAAGAAAGGTGAAGTTATTTCTTGGTCTTCAGCTGGTAAAATGGGTTTCAGAGGTTCTAAAAAGAATACTCCATACGCAGCTCAAATGGCAGCAGAAGATTGTAGTAAAGTAGCTCTTGAAGCAGGACTTAAAAAAGTAAAAGTTTATGTAAAAGGACCAGGTAACGGACGTGAGTCTGCTATTCGTTCTATACATAATGGTGGGATTGAAGTTACTGAGATTATCGATGTTACTCCAATGCCTCACAATGGATGTCGTCCTCCAAAAAGACGTAGAGTTTAATACTCAAATTTTTATAGTATAACCTAGATAGAAAATAGATTATCGAAGGATAAGACCTGAATTCATAATCTCTATCTTAAACAATTTAAAATGGCAAGATATACTGGTCCTAGCACAAGAATCGCTCGTAAATTTGGCGAAGCAATTTTCGGAGATGATAAGTCTTTCGAAAAAAGGAATTACCCACCTGGACAACACGGGATGGCTAAAAAAAGAGGAAAAAAATCTGAGTACGCTGTTCAGTTAATGGAAAAGCAAAAAGCTAAATATTCTTACGGAATTTTAGAAAAACAATTCAGAAATTTATTCGAAAAAGCATCAGCTACTAAAGGAGTAACTGGTGAGGTTTTATTACAATTATGCGAAGCAAGATTAGATAACGTAGTTTTTAGAATGGGTATTGCTCCTTCTAGAAGAGGTGCACGTCAAATCGTATCTCACAGACACGTTACTGTAAATGGAGAAGTTGTAAATATTCCTTCTTACCACCTTAAGCCTGGTGATAAAGTTGCAGTTCGTGAAAAATCTAAATCTTTAGAAGCTATCGAACGTTCTTTATCAAATTCAAGTCATGTTTATGAATGGATTACTTGGAACAATGATCTTAAAGAGGGAACTTTTGTTTCTGTACCTGCGAGACTTCAAATTCCAGAAAACATTAAAGAACAATTAATCGTAGAGTTGTACAACAAATAATAATTGACTTAGTCGAAATTTATGGCAATATTTAATTTTCAAAAGCCCGATAAAGTTATCATGATCGATTCAACCGATTTTGAAGGTAAATTCGAATTTAGACCTTTAGAACCTGGTTATGGATTGACTGTTGGTAATGCACTTAGAAGAGTTTTGCTTTCAGCATTAGAAGGTTATGCAATTACATCTGTTCGTATCGAGGGTGTAGATCATGAGTTTTCTACTATTTCAGGTGTTGTTGAAGATGTTACCGAAATTATCCTTAATCTAAAACAAGTACGTTTCAAACGTCAAATTGAAGATATCGATAATGAGGCAGTTACTATTTCTGTTTCTGGTAAAGATCAATTAACAGCAGGTGATTTTCAAAAATTTATCTCAGGTTTTCAAGTTCTGAACCCAGATCTTGTAATCTGTAATTTAGATTCTAAAATCAAATTGAACTTCGACTTAACAATCGAAAAAGGTAGAGGATACGTTCCTGCTGAGGAGAACAAAAAACAGAATGCTGCAATTGGTACTATTTTTACAGATTCTATTTTTACTCCGGTAAAAAATGTAAAATATGCAATTGAAAACTTCCGTGTTGAGCAAAAAACAGATTACGAAAAATTAGTTTTTGAAATTAAAACTGATGGTTCTATTAATCCAAAAGACGCTCTTACTGAGGCAGCTAAAGTTTTAATTCACCACTTCATGTTATTTTCTGACGAAAGAATTACACTCGAGGCTGACGAAATTGCACAAACAGAATCGTATGATGAAGAGTCATTGCATATGAGACAATTGCTTAAAACTAAGCTTGTTGATATGGATTTATCTGTGAGAGCATTAAATTGCTTGAAAGCGGCTGAAGTTGATACACTTGGTGATTTAGTATCGTTCAATAAAAATGACCTAATGAAATTCCGTAATTTTGGTAAAAAATCTTTAACTGAACTTGATGAACTTGTTGCAGTTAAAAATTTAACTTTCGGAATGGATTTAGCTAAATACAAACTAGATAAAGAATAATTCAATCCGCTACGGGGGATTAAATTTAAAATAGCAATGAGACACGGAAAAAAATTCAATCACTTAAGCAGACAGACTGGACATAGAAAAGCTATGTTGGCTAATATGGCTTGTTCTCTTATTGAGCACAAACGTATTAACACTACTGTTGCTAAAGCTAAAGCGCTTAAACAATTTGTTGAGCCTTTAATTACAAAATCAAAAGAAGATACGACTCACAACCGTCGTATTGTTTTTGCTTACTTACGTAGTAAATATGCTGTAACTGACTTGTTCAGAGATGTAGCTGCTAAAGTTGGTGACCGTCCAGGTGGATACACTCGTATCATTAAAGTTGGAAATCGTTTAGGAGATAATGCTGATATGGCAATGATCGAACTTGTAGATTTCAATGAACTTTACAATGGAGGTAAAAAAGAAGTTAAAAAAGCAAAAAGCCGTCGTGGTGGTAAAGCAAAAAAAGCTGAGGAGACTACTCCGGAAGCTCCTGTTGCTGAATCAGAATCGACTACTGAAGCTTCTGAATAATTATGAAAATAATGATTCTATAAAAATCAAGGATAAGCTAATTTTTAGTTTATCCTTTTTTTTTGATTTTTTTTAAGAGACTAAAATTTAACTTATTTCGGCTTCACGGTTTTATTTTTGTGAATGAAATTTTTAAAAAATCTTGGCAACACTCTTTTAAAGAAGTAAATTTGCAAAATATCTAATTACAAGTGAGACTTTTTAAGTTTCATATACAATTAAAAACAATACAAATTAAGGAATGAAATACACAACACGACAAAGCGCCATTTTATTACTAAGTGATGGAACTATCTTTCATGGAAAATCAATCGGAATTAGCGGTAAAACTTTTGGTGAAGTTTGTTTTAATACTGGGATGACGGGATATCAAGAGATTTTTACAGATCCTTCTTATTTTGGACAAATTATGGTTACCACTAATCCACATATTGGTAATTATGGTATTAATGATTTAGAAGTTGAATCAGAAAGCGTAAAAATTGCTGGTTTAGTTTGTAAAAATTTTAGTTTTAATTATTCTAGAGAAGATGCTTCGGGGAGTTTAGAAGATTATTTTACTAAACAAAACTTAATATGCGTTTCTGATGTTGATACGCGAGCTCTTGTAAGTTATATTCGCGATAACGGCGCTATGAATGCTGTTATTTGTACAGACGGAACTTCTGTTGAAGATTTGAAAAAAGAATTGGCTAATGTTCCAAACATGGAAGGACTTGAATTAGCTTCTAAAGTGTCAACTAAAGAGCCATATTTTGTTGGGGATGAAAATGCAAAGTATAAAATCTCTGCATTGGACTTAGGTATAAAAAAGAATATTCTAAGGAATCTTGCTAAAAGAGATTGCTACATTAAAGTTTTTCCATATGATTCGTCATATGAGGATTTAACCGCATTTAATCCTGATGGTTATTTCTTGTCAAATGGTCCCGGAGATCCTGACCCGCTTTATGGAGCTATCGAAGTAGCGAAAAAGATTATTGCTGATGATAAACCTTTGTTTGGAATTTGTTTAGGGCATCAGGTTATTGCGCTTGCAAATGGTGTTAAGACCTATAAAATGTTTGGCGGACACAGAGGAATAAATCACCCTGTAAAAAATCTTCTTACAGGAAAAGGAGAAATTACTTCTCAGAATCATGGGTTTGCTGTAAAAAGAGAAGCTCTAGATGGACATCCTGAATTAGAGCTTACACATATACATTTAAATGATGACACTGTGGCTGGTATGCGTATGAAAAACAAGAATTGTTTCTCAGTACAATATCACCCTGAAGCCAGCCCTGGACCGCATGATTCTTCTTATCTGTTTGATCAGTTTGTTGAGAATATAAAAGCAACTGTTGCTAAAACGATATAGTTAATAAATAAAGGTCTTTAATAGATATAATGAGTAATTACTATTAAATAATTTTATAATTTCGAAAAAAAATATAGTTTATTAATAAAAAACAAAAATAATGAGTATTATAATTAAAGTTCACGCAAGACAAATTCTTGATTCCAGAGGGAATCCTACTATTGAAGTTGATGTAGTAACAGAAAATGGAGTTTTAGGTAGAGCAGCTGTACCATCTGGAGCATCAACTGGAGAACACGAAGCTGTTGAATTACGTGATGGAGGTAAGGCCTACTTGGGTAAAGGAGTTTTAAATGCAGTGAATAATGTAAATACTCTTATTGCTGAAGAATTAGTTGGTACTTCTGTATTTGAACAAAACACTATTGATCAGTTAATGATTGATTTAGATGGAACTCCAAACAAATCTAAATTAGGAGCTAATGCTATTTTAGGAGTTTCTTTGGCTGCTGCAAAAGCTGCTGCAAATGAACTAGGTTTGCCGTTATACAGATATGTAGGTGGAGTTTCTGCTAATACATTGCCGGTACCTATGATGAACATCATCAACGGTGGGTCTCACTCTGATGCACCTATTGCATTTCAGGAATTTATGATTTTTCCTGTAAAAGCAACTTCTTTTACACATTCTATGCAGATGGGAACTGAAATTTTCCACAGCTTGAAAAAAGTTTTACATGACAGAGGGTTAAGTACTGCTGTAGGTGATGAAGGTGGTTTTGCTCCGAATTTGGCTGGTGGAACTGAGGATGCTTTGGATACTATCAAATTAGCAGTTGAAAAAGCGGGTTATTCTTTTGGTGATGAAATTATGATTGCTCTTGATTGTGCAGCTTCTGAATTTTATGTAAATGGTAAATACGATTATACTAAATTTGAAGGAGAAACTGGAAAAATCAGAACTTCTGAAGAACAAGCAGATTATTTAGCTGAACTTGCAGCTAAATATCCAATTATTTCTATCGAAGATGGTATGTATGAGAATGATTGGGACGGATGGAAATATCTAACGGATAAAATTGGAGATAAAGTTCAATTGGTAGGTGATGATTTATTTGTAACTAATGTTGAACGTTTGTCTACAGGAATCCAAAAAGGTATTGCAAACTCTATTTTAGTAAAAGTAAACCAAATCGGAACTTTGACAGAAACTATTGCAGCAGTAAACATGGCTAAAAATGCTGGTTATACTTCCGTAATGTCTCACCGTTCCGGAGAAACAGAAGATAATACAATTGCAGATTTAGCTGTAGCTTTAAACTGTGGTCAGATTAAAACTGGTTCTGCTTCTCGTTCTGATCGTATGGCAAAATACAATCAATTGTTAAGAATCGAAGAAGAGTTAGGAAGTACTGCTTATTTTCCTGGTTTAAATGCTTTCAAAATCAAATAAATGTAGAGTTATATATTGAAAAAGAAACCATTCGTTTTTGCGAATGGTTTTTTTTTGGAGTTTTAACAAATTCATAGCAGGATTCTTTTTTTAATTAGTCTTAAATTCCTTAGATTTGATAAATTATTATTTTAAAGATTTATTTCCGATATATTATGTCAAAAATAGCTACATTAGAAGTAGATGGTCAAAAAATTGAACTTCCGGTAATCACAGGAAGCGAAAATGAATCAGCTATCGATATTAACAAATTACGTGATTTAACAGGCTTTATTACAATCGATCCGGGATATAAAAATTCTGGTTCTTGTAAAAGTGAAATCACTTTCTTAGACGGAGAATTAGGAATTTTGCGTTACAGAGGATATTCAATCGAAGATTTAGCTGAGAAAGCTAGCTTTTTGGAAGTATCATATCTTTTAATTTTTGGTGAATTGCCAACAGCTCAGGAATTAGAGCAGTTTGAAAATGGTATTAAAAAACATACTTTGGTAAACGAAGAGATGAAAAATATCATTGATGGTTTTCCAAAAACAGCACATCCAATGGGTGTACTATCTGCTTTGACCAGTGCTTTAACGGCATTTAATCCAAAAGCAGTTAATGTTGACAATGAAAAAGAAATGTATGAAGCCATTTGCAAAACAATGGGTAAATTTCTTGTAATTGCTACATGGACATACAGGAAATCTATGGGTTATCCGTTAAATTATTATGATAATACACAAGGGTATGTAGAGAATTTTATGCAGTTGATGTTTAAATTGCCTACAGGACCTTATTCTGCTAATCCTGTTATTGTTGATGCATTAGATAAATTATTTATTCTTCATGCAGATCACGAGCAAAACTGTTCTACTTCTACGGTAAGAATGGTAGGTTCATCTCATGCTGGTTTATTTGCTTCAATTTCTGCAGGAGTTTCTGCTCTTTGGGGGCCTCTTCACGGAGGTGCAAATCAGGCAGTACTTGAAATGCTTGAAGAAATTAATAAAGATGGTGGTGATACAGACAAGTTTTTGGCTAAAGCAAAAGACAAAAATGATCCATTCCGTTTAATGGGATTTGGTCATAGAGTTTACAAAAACTTTGATCCAAGAGCAAAAATTATTAAAAAAGCGGCTAAAGAAGTATTAGAAACTTTAGGAGTTGAAGATCCTATTTTAGAAATTGCTAAAAAATTAGAATCAGCTGCTCTTGAAGATGATTACTTCAAGTCAAGAAATTTATATCCTAATGTAGATTTCTACTCTGGAATTATCTACAGAGCATTAGGAATCCCAACAGATATGTTTACTGTAATGTTTGCCATTGGTAGATTACCAGGATGGATTGCGCAATGGAAAGAAATGCGTGAGAATAAAGAACCTATCGGGCGCCCTAGACAGATTTATACAGGGCATCCTTTGAGAGACTTTAAGTCAAACAAATAAAAAAAACTAAAGCTTCACTTAACTGTGAAGCTTTTTTTATCTTTGCCCAAAATATAATATAGTTATGTTGCAATTAAATGTAAAGAACGAAACGTCAAGATTGCGTGCTGTAGTTTTGGGTTCTGCTGTTCATAATGGGCCAACTCCTTCAATCGAAGAGGCTTATGATCCTAAATCATTGGAACATATTAAAGCAGGGACTTATCCTGTAGAGAAAGATATGGTTGCTGAAATGGAGGCTTTTAACGCTATCTTTCAGAAATACGATGTAACTGTTTATCGTCCGGAAATGATTGAAAATTACAATCAGATCTTCGCCAGAGATATTGGTTTTGTTATTGATAATACGTTTATAAAATCCAATATTTTACCTGATAGAGAAAGAGAATTAGATGCTATTCAATACATAATTGATCAAATAGATTCTCAAAAAGTTGTTCGCCCTCCGGAAGAAGTTCATATTGAGGGAGGTGATGTAATGTTGTGGAATGACCATATCTTTATTGGTACTTATAAAGGTAGTGATTACAAAGATTACATTACAGCAAGAACAAATATGCATGGAGTGAATTATATCAAAAAATTATTTCCAAATAAAATAGTAAAAGAATTTGACTTAGTTAAGTCAAAACTAGAGGCGAGAGATAATGCGCTACATCTGGATTGCTGTTTTCAGCCTGTTGGAAAAAATAAAGGAATAATTTATAAAAGAGGTTTTCGTGAAGAAGCAGACTATTTGTATTTGGTAAATCTTTTTGGAAAGGAAAATTTATTTCACATTGAAAGAAATGAAATGTATAATATGTTTTCTAATGTATTTTCAATTGATGAAAATATAGTAGTTTCTGAAAAAAACTTTACAAGACTAAATAATTGGTTGCGTGCAAACGGCTTTATAGTTGAAGAAATTCCATATGCTGAAATTGCCAAACAAGAAGGATTGTTGAGATGTTCAACTTTGCCGTTAATTAGAGACTAAATATAGTTTCAAGTTTCAGGTTCTGCACAACATGAAACATGAAACAAAAAACATAAAGAAAATGAAACAAACAACAAATGCAATTGTAATGATTCGCCCGGTTGCTTTTAGAATGAATGAGCAAACAGCGGTAAATAATTATTATCAAAAAGTATTAGACGGACTTTTGCCTAGTACAGTAAACGCAAAAGCCCAACAAGAATTTGATGCTTTTGTTGAAAAATTAAGAGCAGTTGGTGTAGACGTAACTGTTATTGAAGACACCTTAGAAACAGATACTCCAGATAGTATTTTTCCAAACAATTGGGTTTCTTTTCATGAAAGTGGTGATGTAGCCTTATATCCGATGTTTGCAGAAAACCGTCGTCATGAACGTCGTGAAGATATTTTGTATATCCTTGAAGAAAAAGGGTTTGAAATTGCCAATATAATGGATTATACTTCTGCCGAAGAAGACGGGATTTTTCTTGAGGGTACAGGAAGTCTGCTTTTAGATCGTGCAAATGGAAAAGCTTATTGTGCTTTGTCTCCTCGCGCAGATGAGGAATTGTTTATTGAATTTTGTGAAGATTTTGATTATGCCCCAGTAATTTTTGAGGCCTTTCAGACAGTTGAAGGTGAGCGTAAATTAATTTACCATACCAATGTAATGATGTGTCTAGGAGAAACTTTTGCGGTTATTTGCGCAGATTGTATAGACGATAAGAAAGAAAGAAAAATGGTTTTAGATAATCTTAAAGCCGACAATAAAGAAATTATTTTGATTACCGAAGCTCAGGTAAATAATTTTGCAGGGAATATGTTAGAAGTACGAGGAGCAAATGATAAAAAATATATCATAATGAGTGCGTCAGCACATCAAAGTTTAACTCCAAAACAAATTACTCAATTAGAAAGTCATGCAGAAATCTTAAGTTCAAGTCTGGATACTATAGAGGCTTGTGGTGGAGGAAGTGCAAGATGCATGATGGCTGAAGTATTTTTACCAAGAAGTTAAATAAAAAAGGAACTAAATAAAAAAAGGGATAAAGCTTTTAAGTTTTATCCCTTTTTTATAGTGTTTAATTTTGAAAATATTACATCAAATTACCTTTGATGATATTGACAATTGAACTTACTATATATTGAATTCCGATAGAAATAACTATAAAACCAACGATTCTGGAAATAGCGACAATTCCCGAAGCCCCTAATATTCTTGCCAGATAATGTGCGCTTTTTAAAATAAGAAAAATGACAATTGCAATCGCTAAAATGGCTAAACACGAAAATATAATTTCCTCCATCTGATGATGTTCCTGATAGAATGCAATTAATAATGAAATTGAACCAGGGCCGGCCAACATCGGAATTGCTAAAGGAGTTAAGGCAATATCATTTCGTTGCTGAATTTCATTTTCAATCTTTTTATTAATACCTCTTTTTTTATTGAATTTTCCAGAAAGTAATGAAAAACCTGAATTGACAATTACAATTCCTCCGGCAATGCGAAGCGCATCAATGCTAATTCCAAAAAAAGTCAGCACATATTGACCTATAAAATACGAAACAATTAAAATGATAAAAACGTTTACTGCAGTCCATATTGAAATTCTGGAACGCTCTTTTTTAGAATCATGTTGTGTTAATCCTACAAAAATAGGAACTGTTCCAATTGGATTCAATACAGAAAAAAGAGCAGCAAATAAATAAATGAATAAATCCATATTGTTTAAGTTAGTGAAGTAAAAATAGTCATTTTTTAATGCTTGATTATAAATTTATTTTTGGTTATTGTTTTTTATTACACTAATTCTCTATAAATAACATAAAGTAAGCTCATTCTTTTTGATTACTTTTGTATCATATTTTAAAATGATGAAAAACAAGAAAACCTTAGTTCTGGGTGCTACCACAAAACCAGACCGCTACGCTTTTAGAGCAATAAATTCTTTAGTTCAAAAAGGACATACTGTTTTGGCAATAGGTCAAAATACAGGAGAAGTTGCAGGTGTAAAAATTCATACTAAAGCTATACCTGTTACAAATATCGATACTGTTACTCTTTATTTAAACCCAACCCGTCAAAGAGATTATTATAATTATATAGTAGAAGCACAGCCAAAAAGGGTAATTTTTAATCCGGGAACTGAAAATCCGGAATTATATCAATTACTGGAGTTAAATAATATTAAAGCAGAAGTTGCTTGTACATTGGTATTATTAGCTACCAATCAATATTAATTTTTAGAAATTTCTGAGTCATCGTCTTTTTTTGTATTGAAAGTATTTTTTTTACTATAAGCAAGATCAGACTAAAGTACAATGAAAATGCTATTTTTGTCGTTATGGAATTTTCATCAAAATTAATTGAAAAAGCAGTAAACGAAATGTCGCAATTGCCAGGAATTGGTAAGCGTACGGCATTGAGATTAGTTTTGCATTTACTAAAGCAACCTAAAGAACAGACAGGTTTTTTATCTCAGGCATTATTAAACATGCGTGAAGATATTAAGTTTTGTGAAAGTTGTCATAATATTTCTGATACAAAAATTTGTGAAATTTGTGCTAATTCTTCCAGAAATCATCAGTTGATCTGTGTGGTTGAGGATATTCGTGATGTTATGGCTATCGAAAACACAGGTCAATATAAAGGGATCTATCATGTTTTAGGTGGTAAGATTTCCCCGATTGAAGGTGTTGGGCCTAGTCAATTGAATATTTCAAGCCTGGTCAAAAAAGTAAAAGCAGGAAAAGTGGCAGAAGTTATTTTTGCACTGAGCTCAACAATGGAAGGTGATACAACAAATTTCTATATCTACAAACAAATCGCCGAATCTGATACTATACTTTCAACAATTGCAAGAGGCATTTCTGTTGGAGATGAATTAGAATATGCAGATGAAGTAACACTGGGAAGAAGTATTTTGCAACGTGTTCCGTTCGAAAAAACTTTCAAAAACAACTAAATAAGATCAAATAAACATTAGATTTCCTGAAGATTAAAGGAAAACCTATATTTGCCGATAAAATATTAATAATGACAAAGAACAGCTTTTATATAGTACTATTAATTAGTATGTTGTTTACTTCTTGTATCCCTGTAAAAGATTTAGTGTATTTACAAGATAAAAATTCTTCAGGAGAACAAAATACAGTTGCAGCAGTAGAATCTAAACCTTATAGATTACAGGCAAATGATATAATAAGCATAGATATCAAAGCGATTGATCCTAAGTTGGTGTCCATTTTTAATAAAACAGAATCTGTTTCAAGCACAGCAGGAAAATCAGAGTCAGCTTTGTATTTTGATGGTTTTACAATTGATGATCATGGAAATATCAGAATGCCAATTTTAGGAGAAGTAAACGTTATAGGATATACACTTGAAGAAGTACGGGTTATAATTGAAAAAAAATTACTTGAAGAATATTTTAAAAGTGAAGCTAATATTTTTGTAACAGTAAAATTAGCCGGATTTAGATATACTATTAATGGCGAAGTCGGCAGTACAGGAACCAAAACATTATTTCAGACGCATGTCAATATTATGGAAGCTATCGCAAATGCAGGTGATATTACGACAGTTGGAAATAGAAAAGAAGTCACTGTTATCCGCCAAACTCCAACTGGAGTATTGATGAATAATATAGACCTTACAGATGTAAATGTAATGAAATCACCATATTATTATCTTCAGCCAAACGATTACATTTATGTAAAGCCATTAAAACAGAAAACATGGGGAACAGGTCAGACTGGTATTCAGTCTGTAGGAACTATTATTACTTTACTGTCATTGGCTACAACAGTTTATTTAATTCTTAAAAATTAAAACCGGATTCAAAGATGTTAGACATAAAAGATTTTTCGATTTTTGAAAATCATTCGAATTTTGATTTTAAAGGACTTTTGCTGAAAATTGTCAGTTATTGGAAATGGTTTCTAATAAGTTTGGTAATTGCCTTTACGATTGCATACCAGGTAAATATTCGGAAAGAGAAAATTTACTCTATGCAAACAATGATTTCTATTAAAGAAGAAAGTAATCCCTTTTTTACTTCTAATACCAGTTTAGTTTTTAACTGGGGAGGAATTTCTGATCAGGTCAACGGAATTTCAACCATTCTTAAATCAAGGTCACATAACGAATTAGTAGTCGATAAACTTCAGTTTTATATTGATTATCTGGTACAGGGAAAATATAATTTAGTTGATTCGTACGGAGCAGTACCTTTTTATTTAGAGATTGATAAATCAAAAGGACAAATTGCGAATACTCTGATAAGTATCAAATTTTTAAATGAAAATGAATATGAAATCAGGATTCCGTTCGAAAACAATTCGGTTTCATTAATAACATATTCAGAAAATAAATATACTACTACAGCTGTTCAGCCTGCTGAATTTGTAAAAAAATATAAAGTAGGTGAGCAGGTTTCATTGCCTTTTTTAAATTGGAAATTGCAAATAAATGATAATCCCGGTTTTTATAAAGGAAATGAATATTTTGTTCGGTTTAATGATTTTGATGGAACAGTTTCCAGATATAGAAGCTTAGACGTCTCTTCTGACGATAAAGGAGGCTCATTATTAACATTATCATTACAAGGCACAAACAAGGCCAGGATGGTTGAATATTTAAATTCAACTGTAAGAATGTTGATTAAAATTCAGCTTGACGGGAAGAATCAATTTGCAAACAATACTATAAAATTTATTGATAGTACGCTTGTTGCTATGGAATCTCAATTGAAAGAAACGGGTAATGAACTTAAAACTTTCAGAAAGGATAAAAATATTTATGAAATTGAAGACGGAGGTCTGAAGGTTTCAAATAAAATAATGGATTTTGATGTAGAGAAAGATCAGATTTCAAGAAAAATTGCTTATTATAATTCGTTAAAAACGTACTTAAATAATAGCGTGGATTATTCGCGTTTACCTGCTCCTTCTGTAGCAGGAATTGAGGATCCGAATATTGCCATAAATGTTTCTAAACTTATCGGACTTTCTACACAACGATCAGAAATGGCATATGCTGTAAAAAGTGACAAAATATTTAAAGATTTTGATAACCAGATGCGTGCTGTAAAAGATGTTTTGTTAGAAAATATTGCAAGCGCAAAATCATCCTTATTGTATGATTTGTCACTGATAAATGCTAAAATTGGGCAAGCTGAAAGTACAGTTAAAAAACTTCCGGAGGAACAGCAGGAACTATTAAAAATTAAAAGAAAATATGATTTAAATGATAATATTTATACTGAATTTCTCCAAAAAAGGAATGAGGCAGAAATTGTAAAAGCATCTAATTTATCGGATATTCACTTTATTGATCCTGCAAAAGACATTGGAGGAAATTTAATAGGACCAAAAACATCCGTAAATTATGTTTTAGCTTTGTTCTTAGGAATACTTATTCCGCTAATATTTGTTTTTATAATTTTCTTTATTAACAATTCTATTCAAAATCCTGATGATATCAGTAAACTGACACAGATTCCTCTTATAGGTGTTATTGGTTTTAATAAAGATAGTGTCAATTTAGCAGTTTTTGAAAAACCGAAATCAGCTCTTTCAGAGTCGTTTAGAACAATTCGTTCATCATTGCAATTTCTTTACAAAAAGCAACGTGTAAGCGGAGCAAAAACACTTATGATAACTTCTTCTGTAAGTGGCGAGGGAAAAACATTTTGTTCAATAAATATTGCAACCGTTTTTGCTTTGAGCGAGAAAAAAACTGTAATCATTGGTTTAGATTTAAGAAAGCCAAGATTGGCAGATGAATTTAATCTGACAAGTAATATTGGTGTGGTAAATTATTTGATTAAACAAAAAAGTCTTGATGAAATAACTCATTCAACTCAAATTCCTAATCTTGACGTTATACTGTCAGGTCCAATTCCCCCAAATCCTTCTGAGCTAATTTTAAGTGAAGCAATGAAGGAACTGATAGATGAATTGAAACAAAAATATGATTATATCATTTTAGATACACCTCCTGTAGGTCTCGTTTCAGATTCTTTAGAGTTAGCTCAATATGCTGATGTAACGTTGTACATAGTAAGACAGAATTACACCAAGAAAGACATGATTACTCTTTTAAATAACAGAATAAAAAGAGGAGAGCTAAGCAATGCAAGTATCGTTTTGAACGGATATGAAAATAAAGCAAAGTATGGTTCAGGATATGGGTACGGTTATGGATACGGAGCATATTCTAACGGATATCATGAAGAAGAACAAAAAGTAAACTTATTAAAATCTGTTTTCAATAAATTCAATAAAAAATAATTTGGACACATGGAGAATTCAGATCAATATAAAATTCTAGTTACAGGTGGAGCCGGTTTTATTGGTTCAAACTTATGTGAGCATTTTCTAGGATTAGGTCATAAGGTAATTTGCTTGGATAATTTTTCAACCGGACATCGTCATAACCTAAAAGATTTTATTGATAATCCAAATTTCAAATTAATAGAAGGAGATATCAGAAATATAGCTGATTGTGTGATTGCAGTTGAAGGTGTTGATTACGTTTTGCATCAGGCTGCTTTAGGATCAGTTCCGAGATCTATAAATGATCCAATAACATCAAACGATGTCAATGTTTCGGGGTTTTTAAATATGTTGGTCGCTTCGCGGGATGCAAAAATAAAGCGCTTTGTCTACGCAGCAAGTTCTTCTACTTATGGAGATTCTGAAGGATTGCCAAAAGTTGAAGATGTTATAGGAAAGCCGTTGTCTCCTTATGCTATCACAAAATATGTTAACGAACTGTATGCGGAGATTTTCAGCAGAACTTACGGATTAGAAACAATTGGACTACGTTATTTTAATGTTTTCGGAAGAAAACAAGATCCAAATGGAGCTTATGCAGCAGTTATTCCTAAGTTTGTTATGCAATTTATGAATTATGAAAGTCCTGTTATAAATGGTGATGGGAATTATTCACGTGATTTTACGTATATCGATAATGTCATTCAGATGAATGAACTCGCGATAATAAGTCAAAATCCAGATTCTATAAATACAGTATATAATACAGCGTTTGGAGATAGAAACACATTAAATGATTTAGTTAGATATTTGAAAAAGTATTTAACCGAATTTGATCCAAAAATTGCTGATGTTGAAGTGATATATGGTGTTAATCGGGCAGGTGATATCCCGCACTCATTAGCAAGTATTGATAAAGCAAAAAAAATGTTAGGATATGATCCAAAATACTCTTTACAGGAAGGATTAAAAGAAGCTGTAAGTTGGTATTGGAATAATTTGAAGTAAAAAACAAAGATTAAGATAAAGATAATTAAATGAAAATAACAAAAATTTGTTGTATTGGTGCAGGTTATGTTGGGGGCCCAACTATGGCAGTAATAGCTCAAAAATGTCCAAATATTCAAGTGACTGTTGTCGATTTGAACGAACAAAGAATTAAAGATTGGAATGACCCCAATACAGACAATATTCCAATTTATGAACCAGGACTTTCAGAAATTGTAGCTGAAGCAAGAGGAAGAAATCTTTTCTTTTCTACAGAAGTTGAAAAAGCAATTGACGAAGCTCAGGTGATTTTTATATCTGTAAACACACCAACCAAAACTTACGGGAAAGGGAAAGGTATGGCAGCAGATTTAAAATATATTGAACTATGCGCAAGGCAAATTGCCAAAGTGGCTAAACAAAATAAAATTGTAGTAGAAAAATCAACATTGCCAGTTCGTACAGCCGAAGCAATAAAAAGTATTTTGGATAACACTGGAAATGGTGTTCAATTCCAAATCTTATCAAACCCTGAATTTTTAGCAGAAGGTACTGCCGTTACAGATTTACTGAATCCGGATCGAATTTTAATTGGTGGAGATACTACTCCTGAAGGAGAAGATGCAATGAATGCTTTAGTAGATGTATATGCGAATTGGGTAAATAGAAATAAAATTTTAACTACGAATGTTTGGTCGTCAGAATTATCTAAGCTAACAGCAAATGCATTTTTGGCACAACGAATTTCATCAATAAACGCAATGTCAGAGTTGTGTGAGAAAACAGGTGCAGATGTTAGTGAAGTAGCAAGAGCAATCGGTATGGACAGCCGAATTGGGCCTAAATTTTTAAAAGCGTCGGTAGGTTTTGGAGGTTCTTGTTTTCAAAAAGATATTCTGAACTTAGTTTATATAGCAAAAACATATGGACTAAATGAGGTTGCAGATTATTGGGAACAGGTTATTATCATGAATGATCATCAGAAGAGAAGATTTTCAAATAAAATTGTTCAAACATTATACAATACCGTAGCCGATAAGAAAATTGCTTTTTTAGGCTGGGCATTTAAGAAAGATACAAACGATACCCGTGAGTCTGCAGCTATATATGTGGCTGATGATTTAATTAATGAACAGGCTAAAATTTCGGTTTATGATCCTAAAGTTTCAAGAAATAAAATATTGAATGATTTAAATTATTTGGAAACAAGATCCGATCTGGAAAATAAAGATGCAATTCTAACGTTTGATAATTCGTATGATGCCTGCAAAGGAGCTCATGCAGTAGCAATTCTTACTGAATGGGATGAATTTACAACATATGACTGGAAAAAAATCTATGATTCAATGCATAAACCTGCATTCATTTTTGATGGAAGAAATATATTAAACTCTCAAGAATTAGAATCAATCGGTTTTATTTATAAAGGAATTGGTTTCTAATACATATTGATATTGATTTAAAATTTTAGTAAGCAATACAATGGATAGAGAAGTAAAGATTTTATTTTCAATAAAAAAAATATGAATTGGTATGTTGTTTATACTAAACCCAAATGGGAGAAAAAAGTTGCAGAAAAACTACAACAAATAGGAATAGAGTGTTATTGTCCATTAGTAATACAGGTAAAACAATGGTCAGACAGAAAGAAAAAGGTTGAAGTGCCGCTTTTTAATTCATATGTTTTTGTCAAGTTATCTGAGAAAGATAGAAATTCGGTTTTTCAGATAGCAGGTATTGTTCGTTATTTGTTTTGGCTAGGTAAACCTGCCATTGTTAGAGATGAAGAAATTGATATTATAAAAAAGAATCTTAAGGCTTCAAATGTTAGTGAGATTTCAGTAACAGTAATGCAAGTTGGAGATAGAATAAAATTAGATTCTGGGGCTTTTAGCAATCAGGATGCAATTGTTCAGGAAGTTTCAAGTACACACTATATTTTGGTTTTAGAATCCCTTGGGTGTGTTTTAAAAATTAAATACAAATGATTTTTTGTGTTTTTAGTTTTATAAAGAATAAAAATCACGTGTTTTTAGTGTTTTTTTATTCTTTATTTTTTTGTAAGTAATTTCCTTTAAGTCTGATTTATAAAGGTTTGGTAATGATTTGTAACTTTTAATAATTTTCTTTTTAAGTTCTGTAGGAAAGTGTATTGAATTTATTGACTTAATGTGTTATATTTGCCAAAAATGAATCTACAGCTATCTGTGTCAATGCATGTGACAGAGAGAGGCGAAGCCGTGATTTTTAATGACTGAATTTAAAAAAGAGCATAAATTGAATAAAGATATAAGAATAGCAGTTATTGGCTTAGGATATGTAGGACTACCTTTGGCGAGATTATTTGCGACAAAATATCCTGTTGTAGGTTTTGATATTAACCAATCAAGAGTAAATTCCTTAAAATCCGGAACAGACACAACATTAGAAATCGATGATGCTGCTTTGCAAAATGTATTAGTTAATAATAATGAAGGGAAAGTTGGTTTATACTGCACGACATCTTTAAACGATATTGCTAATTGCAATTACTTCATAATTACGGTTCCTACTCCGGTTGATAAAAATAATCGCCCAGATCTAAATCCATTATACAAGTCTAGCGAATCAGTAGGTAAGATTTTGAAAAAAGGGGATATTGTAATTTACGAATCTACAGTATATCCAGGTGTGACTGAGGAACAATGTATTCCGGTTTTAGAAAGAGTTTCAGGATTGATATTTAATAAAGATTTTTTTGCGGGATACTCGCCAGAAAGAATTAACCCAGGAGATAAAGAGCATACTGTAGAAAAAATTCTAAAGGTGACCTCAGGATCTACTCCTGAAATTGGATTAAAAGTTGATGAATTATATAAATCTGTTATTACTGCAGGGACTCATTTAGCACCCTCAATAAAAGTTGCAGAGGCTGCTAAAGTGATAGAAAACTCCCAACGAGATATTAACATTGCTTTTGTCAATGAATTGGCAAAAATTTTTAACTTAATGGATATTGATACGCAGGAAGTATTAGCAGCAGCATCAACAAAATGGAATTTTTTGCCCTTTAAGCCGGGATTGGTAGGTGGTCATTGCATTGGAGTTGATCCTTATTATTTAGCACAACGAGCACAGGAATTTGGATATCATCCCGAAATAATTTTGGCAGGAAGACGTTTAAATGACAGTATGGGAGAATATGTTGCTTCTCAAGTCGTAAAATTAATGATCAAAAAAGGAATTTCTGTTAATAAAGCAAATCTTTTAATGCTGGGTATTACCTTTAAGGAAAATTGTCCTGATGTTCGAAACACAAAAATTGTAGATGTTGTAAGAGCATTGAAAGAATACGGAATAACAGTTACAATATATGATCCTTTAGCTAGTGTTGAAGAAGTTAAAAAAGAATATAAATTGGAAACAATAAATTATGTTCCAAAAGAAAAATTTGACGCCATTGTTTTAGGTGTTGCACATAAAGAATTTTTAAAACTTAATTTTTCAGAGTTACAAGAGTCAAATAGTTTATTATATGATGTAAAAGGAGTTTTAGGCGCTATAGCTGATAATAGATTATAGGACTAAAACTTTTTTTTAATTTTAGAAAAGATATGAAAATAAATAACTCAATTATACACGTAATTCTAACCGGAGGTGTTGGAAGCAGGCTTTGGCCATTATCTCGTAAAAGCCAACCAAAGCAATATTTGGAGATATTTGAAGGGAAATCTTTATTTGAAATGACTGTAGACAGAAATAGTCATTTAGCAAATAAGGTCATGGTAGTAGGAAATGTTGATAACCATCATTTGAGTGGTAAAGTAATGGATAAAACGGAAACTTCATACATTAATATTGTAGAAGCAACTCCTAGAAATACGGCGGCAGCTATTGCTTTTGCAGCGTTTGCTTCTGATCCTGAAGATATTTTAATCGTTACTCCATCAGATCATATTATTGACAAAATGGACAATTATAATCAGGCTATTAATGAAGCAATACTAAAAGCAGAAGATGGTTATATTGTAACATTTGGAATTATTCCAACAAAACCAGAAACAGGGTATGGTTATATAGAATCAAAAGGTGATAAAGTAATTTCATTCCGTGAAAAACCAAATGAAACGACTGCAAAAGAATTTATTGCAAGAGGAAATTTTTTATGGAATAGTGGTATGTTTTGTTTTAAAGCAGGTGTCTTACTTGATGAATTAAAACAATATCAACCAGAGGTTTACGAAAAATCTAAATTAGCTTGGGAATCGAATAAGGAAGGCTTTCTGGATTTAGATTTATCTTTACAAATTCCATCAATAAGTATTGATTATGCTGTGATGGAGAGAAGTAAAAAAATAAAAGTTGTCCCTGCATCATTTTCATGGTCAGATTTAGGATCTTTTGAATCTGTTTATGAATATTTAGTTTCAAAAGGGCATCCTATTGATAAAAATGGGAATATGGTAATTGGATGTGAGTATCATACAACTTTTTTAGGATTAACTAATACCATATTTGTTCATACTAGTACAGCTAATTTAATTTTACATAAAGAAAGTTCTCAAGATGTAAAAGATGTATATAATGAGCTTGAAAAACAAAATTCAGAATTATTAAATTAAGATAAAATGAAAAAAATCCTTATAACTGGTGGCGCAGGATTTATTGGTTCACATGTCGTAAGACGTTTTGTAAATAAATACCCGGAATATCAAATTTATAATTTGGATGTTTTGACGTATGCCGGGAATTTGGAAAATATTAAAGATGTTGAGAATGAGTCAAATTATACTTTCATAAAAGGGGATATTGTAGATGAAACTTTTATAAATGAACTTTTTTCTCTTCATCAATTTGAGGGAGTTTTGCACTTGGCAGCTGAATCCCATGTAGACCGTTCGATTGAAGATCCTTTAGCATTTGTAAAAACAAATGTAATTGGAACAATGAACTTGTTAAATGCTGCAAAAAACCAATGGAAAGATAATTTTGGAAATAAACGATTCTACCATATCAGTACAGATGAAGTTTACGGATCTTTAGGAGCAGAAGGATTATTTACAGAAACTACTCCCTATGATCCTAATTCTCCTTATTCGGCATCAAAAGCAAGTTCTGATCATTTTGTAAGAGCTTATGGGGAAACTTACGGGTTGCCTTATGTTTTAACAAACTGTTCAAATAATTATGGGTCATATCATTTTCCTGAAAAGTTGATCCCTCTTTTTATAAATAATATTATAAATAATAAACCCTTACCTGTTTATGGTGATGGAAATTATACTCGTGATTGGTTGTTTGTAGAAGATCATGCAGCTGCAATAGATCTGGTTTTTCATGAAGGAAAGAACCATGAAACATATAATATTGGTGGGTTTAATGAATGGAAAAATATTGATTTGGTAAAATTATTATGCCAAATTATGGATAAAAAATTAGGCAGAAGTGAAGGTACATCTGAAGAATTGATTACTTATGTAAAAGATAGACCAGGACATGATTTGCGCTATGCAATTGATGCTTCAAAAATCAATAAAGAACTTGGTTGGAAACCTTCGGTAACTTTTGAAGAAGGTTTGGAGAAGACAATTAATTGGTATCTTGAGAATGAAGAATGGCTTCAAAATGTAACTTCTGGTTCCTATAAAGATTATTATGATAAACAATACTCATAGATTTATTTGTGTCAAATATATTTAATATGAAAAAAATAACATACGTTCTTACTCTGTTTATTCTTTTATTGACCTCGTTACATGTTCAGGCTCAGGATATACTTAGGTCTAAAGACTTAAGTACAATAAATGTTGATTATTTAACTGATGATGATTTAGCTAAAATTAGCGCACAGTTAAAAAGCAATAATACTACTATTGAGCAGGTTGAGCCAATGGCACTTTCTAAAGGAATGAGCCAGACAGAATACGATAAACTAAAGGCTAAGCTTAATGAATATTCGTCAAAGTCTACCGATAACAAACCTAAAATTCAAGAAAAATCAAAGGATTCTGATAGAAAACAGGTTAAAGTTGTAAACGAAAAAGTTAAGGATTCAGCTAATGCTTTAATTTTTGGTTCAGAACTGTTTGATAATCCAACTTTAAATTTTGAACCAGATTTAAAATTGGCAACCCCAATGAATTATATTTTAGGACCTGGAGATGAGCTACAGGTTAGTGTTTATGGGGTTCAGGAATATAATGCAAGCATACCAGTAAGTGTTGAAGGGAAAATAACAATTCAATATGTAGGGCAAATTTCTGTATCAGGAATGTCTGTTGAAGCCGCAACGCAAAAAATCAAAGCTGCAATTGCAAAGGTTTATAGCACTGTTCGTTCAGGTCAATCTCAGGTTAGTGTAAGTTTGAGTCAAATACGAACTATAAAAATAACTGTAGTTGGAGGAAAGCAACCAGGTAATTATTCAATTTCATCTTTGGCTACTGTTTATAATGCTTTGCATTTGGCAGGTGGACCTGGAAAGAACGGGAGTTACAGAAATATCGAATTAATTAGAAACAATAAGGTCTTTAAAAATATTGATATTTACAGATTTTTAGTAAAAGGAGACCAGTCAGATAATGTTAGCTTAAAGGATAATGACGTTATTAGAATTCCTGCTTACAGCCAGAGAGTAACAGTCGAGGGAGAAGTAAAACGTCCGGGTATTTTTGAAATGAAAAAAGGAGAAACTTTTTCTGATCTATTAAATTTTGCTTCTGGATTTAATGAATTTGCATATACTGCTTCGGTAAATGTTACTCAAAAAACGGGAAAAGAATTTAAAGTTCATGATATAAATGAAAGTGATTTTTCAACTTATAATCCACAATCAGGAGATGTTTTTAAAGTTACAAAGATTTTAAATCGATTTGAAAACCGAATTAAAATTGAAGGTGCAGTTTTTAGGCCAGATTATTATTCGTTTAATGAAGGAATGAAAGTTTCAGATCTTATAACAAGAGCTGAAGGACTTAAGGAAGATGCCTATAGTAAAAGAGCCAGAATTATAAGATTAAAATCAGATTTAACAACAGAAATACTAAACGTTGATCTAAGCGCTGCTTTATCAGGAGATATAAATGCAGACATTGAATTAAAAAGAGAAGATATTGTAACTGTTTATTCAATTTTAGATTTCAGAGAAGAATATAAAGTTACAATAGATGGAGAGGTTAAAAACCCAGGTGTATATGATTATTTCGAAAATCTAACTTTAAATGATTTAATTGTACAAGTAGGAGGTTTAACAGGGTCTGCATCTAAAAGAGTAGAAATCGCAAGAATGGTAAAGTCTGATGCAATAAACGATTCAGATCCTAAACGTATCGAATTAGTACAGCTAGAAATTACTACAGATAATAATGAACAAATTAAAAACTTTGTTTTAAAACCTTTTGATGTCATCAATATAAGAAGAATAGCTGTTTTTGAAAAACCTCAAATGGTTACTATTTCTGGAGCAGTTGTATATCCGGGGAAATATGTATTGGCGAATAAAAAAGAAAAGGTATACGATATTGTAATGAGGGCTGGAGGTTTAACTTCTATTTCTAATATTGAGGGTATGAAAATTAAAAGACCTATTAAACAAGAAGAAATTGAAAAATTAGAAAGCATTGATTTAAATTTATCTAAGAACGATTCTTTAAAAGAAAAATTAGCAGAGATAAAATTTTCTACAATTCCTATAAATTGGGAAAAAATTCAAAAAAATAAAAATCATTATTCTAACGTTACACTATTTCCAGGTGACGAAATTGAAGTAGCTGTTTATAATGAGGGAGTAAAAGTGACAGGAAATGTCTTATTGACATCTGAAATTCCGTACAGAAGTGGAAAAGGCTTCAAATATTACATAAATTCTGTTGGAGGTGTAAACAATAAAGGCTGGAAGAGAAAAGCATACATAATCTATCCTAATGGAAAAGCTGATGTAACAAAATCTTTTTTATTCTTTAGATCATACCCTACTGTAGAGCCTGACTCTCAAATAGTGGTGCCGGAAAAACCTGAAACTAATAAAATGAGTACAGGAGAATGGGTAAGTATAGGTAGTGTGATTACCAGTTTGGCATTATTAATTGTAACAGCATTTAAATAGCTTATTTGATGGATAAAAATATTGAAAATGATGAGGTTTCATTGAAAGAATTACTTCAGAAAGTAAAAGAATGGATAAGCTATTTACTCTCAGAATGGAAAGTTGTTTTGTTAGCCTGTTTTATTGGTGGTTTGTTAGGTTTAACGTACTCTTTGATTAAAAAACCCGTTTATACTGCAACACTATCTTTTGCAATGGAAGATGAAAAGTCATCAGGAGGATTAGGAAGCGCGCTGGGATTAGCAACCTCTCTTGGTTTGGATATAGGAGGAAGTGGAGGAAGTGTTTTTTCGGGTTCTAATTTAACAGAGCTATTTAAATCCCGTACAATGGTGGAGCAAACATTATTGACACCTGTTAGAGTAAATGGTAAAGTGATTTCATTAGCTGAAATGTATTTGCAAAACAATAAATGGAGAAAAAATTGGGATGATAATCCTCAATTGAAGGATTTACAATTTCTCCCAAATAAGAATCGTAAATATTTCACAAGATCACATGATAGTATTTTGGGTAAAATATATGAAAATTTATCAAAAGGAGATCTAAGTGTAGGCCAAAAAGATAAGAAGGTTGCAATTATCACGATGCAAGTGTCTTCAAAAAATGAATTATTTGCTAAGTATTTTTGCGAAGGTTTAGCTAAGCAGGTGGGGGAGTTTTATATCGACACGAAGAGTAAAAAAGCTAGATTAAATATGGACATCCTCGAAAAACAGACAGATTCTATTAGGAAGGAGTTAAATAGCGCTATTACCGGTGTAGCTATTGCAAATGATAATACTTTTAATTTAAATCCTGCCTTAAATGTAAGAAGGGCACCCTCAGCTAAACGACAAGTCGATGTGCAGGCTAATATTGCGATATTGACAGAATTAGTCAAACAAACGGAATTAGCAAAAGTTACTTTACGTAAGGAAACGCCATTAATTCAGGTAATTGATAGACCAATCTTACCTTTAACCAATGAGCACTTAGGAAAGCTTAAAGGCTTATTAATAGGTGCATTTATTGGGGGTTTACTAGTCTCTGTTTTTTTAGTATTTAAGAAATTAATATAGTCTTTTTAATGAGAGTTTTAATAACAGGAGGAGCTGGATTCATCGGCTCAAATTTATGTGAATATTTTTTAGCGAAAGGAAATGAAGTTATTTGTTTTGATAATTTTTCAACAGGGCATCGACATAACATTGAGCCATTCTTAAGCAATTCAAAGTTTATTTTATTTGAAGGGGATATTAGAAATTTAGATAATTGTAAATATGCTGTTGAAGGGGTCGATTATGTTTTGCATCAGGCTGCTTTGGGTTCAGTACCGAGATCAATAAATGATCCTATAACAACTAATGAGGTAAATGTCAATGGATTTTTGAATATGCTAGTAGCTTCTCGCGATGCTAAGGTAAAGCGTTTCATATATGCAGCAAGCTCTTCTACATATGGCGACTCTGAAGGTTTGCCGAAAGTTGAAGATAAGATAGGAAAACCTTTATCTCCATATGCAATTACAAAATATGTTAATGAGTTATATGCAGAAATTTTCAGCAAAACTTATGGATTAGAAACTATTGGATTAAGGTATTTTAATGTTTTTGGAAGAAGACAAGATCCAAATGGTGCATATGCAGCAGTAATCCCGAAGTTTGTTATGCAGCTTATGAAACATGAAAGTCCGGTAATTAACGGAAATGGTGATTATTCAAGAGATTTTACCTATATAGATAATGTTGTTCAGATGAATGAACTTGCTATTATTACTGAAAATTCAGAAGCTATTAATACAGTTTATAATACAGCATATGGCGATCGAACTACTTTGAACGAGTTGGTAAATATGATAAAAGAAAATTTATCTGAATTTGATCCTGAAATAAAAAATGTTGAAATTATATACGGTCCCACAAGAGGCGGAGATATTCCTCATTCGCTGGCAAGTATTGCTAAAGCAGAGTTGTTGTTAAATTATAAACCAATATATTCAATAGGGAAAGGACTAAAAGAGGCAGTAAATTGGTATTATAAAAATTTAAAATAGTCCACCCATAAGAGAATTAGTTTCATTTTTACTAATTCTAAAAGTAATTATACATATGAAAAAAATTGCCATTATTGGTTTAGGTTATGTAGGACTTCCGCTTGCACGATTATTCGCTACAAAATATTCAGTAGTTGGATTTGATATTAATGAGAATAGAATATCTTCTTTAAATTCAGGACATGATTTTACACTTGAAGTAGAAGATGATGTTTTGAAAGAAGTTTTAGTCGATAAAGTTGATAATCAGACAGGGCTTTATTGTACTAATGAGTTAGATAATTTAAAAGGATGTAACGTTTTTATAATAACGGTACCTACTCCTGTTGATAAAAATAATAAACCAGATCTGACACCACTATATAAAGCTAGTGAAACAGTTGGAAAGGTTTTGAAAAATGGAGATATTGTAATATATGAATCTACTGTTTATCCTGGTGTAACAGAAGACGAATGTGTCCCGGTTTTGGAAAAGGTTTCCGGTTTACGTTTTAATGTTGATTTTTTTGCCGGCTATTCCCCAGAACGAATTAATCCAGGAGACAAAGAACATACTGTTGAAAAAATATTAAAAGTAACATCTGGTTCTACACCTGAAGTAGGTATTATTGTTGATGGTTTATATAAAAGCGTGATAACTGCAGGTACACATTTGGCTCCCTCTATAAAGGTTGCTGAGGCTGCTAAAGTTATTGAAAATTCACAAAGAGATATAAATATTGCTTTTGTAAATGAATTAGCTAAAATATTCAATTTAATGAATATTGATACACATGATGTGTTAGCCGCAGCTGCAACAAAATGGAATTTTTTGCACTTTAAACCAGGATTAGTTGGAGGGCACTGTATTGGTGTAGATCCTTATTACTTAGCGCAGCGCGCACAGGAGTTTGGATATCATCCTGAAATTATTTTAGCAGGGAGAAGATTAAATGACAGTATGGGCGAATATATAGGTTCTCAGGTAATTAAACTGATGATAAAAAAAGGTATTGCTATTAAGGGAGCGGTTGTGTTGATGCTGGGAATTACTTTTAAAGAAAATTGTCCTGATGTTCGAAATACTAAAATTGTCGATGTTGTCAGGGCTTTATTAGAATATGGAATTAAGGTTGTAATATATGACCCTTTGGCGAATGCTGCAGAAGTCAGGCATGAATATAATTTAACACTTTCCGAGGACATTTCAAAAGAAAAATTCGATGCCATAGTTTTAGGCGTAGCCCATAATGAATTTCTAGATTTAGATTTAAATAAATTAAAAAAAGGCTTAAGTGTTGTTTATGATGTAAAAAACTTTTTAAAATCACATGTTGATGCTAAATTATAATATTTAAAATAATAATAATGAAGCCAAAAATTATAGATTTCCCTAAAATTCAAGATCCTAGAGGTAATTTGACTTTTATGCAATATTCAAGTCAAATTCCTTTTGAAATTCAGAGAACCTTTTGGACTTATGATGTGCCAGGTGGAGAAATTAGAGGTGGGCATGCATACTACGAACAGCAAGAAATAGTTATTGCGCTTAGTGGTAGTTTTGATGTCATAATTACGAATGAAGATAATAGCATTGAGAAATTTTCATTAAATAGGAGTTATTATGGGTTGTATCTGCCTGCAAAAACCTGGAGACATATTGAAAATTTCTCAACAAATGCATTGGCTTTGCATATTTCCAGTAAAGCTTTTTTTAATGAAGACTATATTAGAGATTTTGAAGATTTTAAAAGTTATTCAAATGATAAATAAGATGAGTGTTTTTGAATGTGATCTTTTGCATTTGAAAAAAATTGGTGATCGCAATGGGCATATCACATCAATCAATAACAATCAGGAAATACCTTTTGCCGTAAAAAGAATTTTTTACTTATATGATATTCCTGGAGGCGAATCTAGAGGTGCACATGCCCACAGAGAATGTCATCAATTTTTAGTAGCAGCCAGCGGTAGTTTTGAAGTTTTATTAGATGATGGGATAACAAAAAGGCAGGTTTTATTAAATCGGCCTGATTTAGGATTACATATTCCACCTGGGATTTGGGCTTCAGAGATCAATTTTTCTAGTGGTTCCATTTGTTTAGTATTAGCATCCCATGAGTATAATGAAGCTGATTATTTAAGAGATTACAAGGATTACTTAAAATATTTAGAAAATGTATAAGATACATCCATTAGCAGATGTTCAAACAAAAAATATTGGAGACGAAACTGTTATATGGCAGTTCTGTGTGATTTTAAATAATGCTTCAATTGGGAAAAATTGCAATATTAATTGCAATGTTTTTGTAGAAAATGATGTTGTTATAGGTGATAACGTGACAATAAAATCTGGAGTTCAGATATGGAACGGAGTTTCTATTGAAGATAATGTTTTTGTAGGTCCAAATGTAACATTCACAAATGATTTAATTCCAAGATCAAAATCATATCCTTTAGAGTTTTATAAAACTCTAATTGAAAAAGGAGCATCTATAGGAGCTAATTCAACGATAATTGCAGGAAATATAATAGGAAGCTACGCGATGATTGGCGCAGGGAGCGTTGTAACGAAGTCGGTTAAATCTAATCATCTCGTTTATGGTAATCCTGCAAAACATGCAGGTTACATTACTGACGATGGAATTGTATTGAATTTAGAATTAAAAGATAATAATGGTAATGAATATGTTTTTTTTAATGAAAAACTTATTTTAAAATAACATTGATTTAAGATATAAAATAAATTATTATGATTAAATTTTTAGATTTACAAAAAATAAATCTTACACATCAGCAAGAAATAGAAGATAGACTACTGAACGTTTTTCGAAGTGGCTGGTATTTATTAGGGAATGAGGTAAAAAATTTTGAACAGAATCTTAAAAATTATATTGGGGCAAAGAATGCAATTGGTGTTGCTAATGGATTAGATGCCTTGAGATTAATTTTTAGAGCATATATTGAATTGGGTATTATGAGTAAGGGAGATGAAGTTTTGGTTCCGGCTAATACTTATATAGCTTCCCTGTTGGCATTATCTGATAATGGCTTGATTCCAGTATTGGTTGAGCCTGATTTAGATAATTATAATATAGATATTTCAAAGATAGAGTCTAAAATAACTTCTAAAACAAAGGCAATTTTAATTGTGCATTTATATGGTCAAATTGTTTTTTCTGAACAATTGAAGACAATTGCAAGAAGTAATAATTTGAAAATTATAGAAGACAATGCGCAATCTATTGGAGCTTCATGGAATCAAATTAAAGCAGGTAATTTAGGTGATGCTGCTGGATTTAGTTTTTATCCTGGGAAAAATCTAGGAGCGCTAGGAGATGCAGGTGCTATCACTTGCAATGATGATGAACTTGCTAAAGCAATTAGAGCTATTGCTAATTATGGATCTAATGTGAAGTATGTAAATATTTATCAGGGCTTAAATAGTAGATTAGATGAAATTCATGCTGCTGTTTTAGATGTTAAGCTTAAATATATAAATCAGGAAAATGAAATTCGTAGAAAAATTGCTGCTAGATATTCTAAAGAAATCAAAAACGATAAAATAATTTTGCCAATTCTACCAGTTGACGATGCAGAGCATGTATGGCATCTTTATGTGATTCGTACCAAACAAAGAGACGAACTACAAGCCTATTTGTCAGAGAATAATATTCAAACTTTAATTCATTATCCAATCCCTCCTCATAAACAGGAAGCCTATAAAGAAATGAATAATCTTCATCTACCAATTACTGAAACTATCCATGACGAAGTTTTAAGTTTGCCAATTAGTCCAGTTATGAATGAAGAAGAGGTTTCTAAAGTTATTTACATTATCAACAGATATGTTTAAGAGAATAATTAGAAAAATTATTTTTCTTTTTTTAGTCTTCGTAAGACGATTCTATTTATTCAAGTTGCCAAATATTTTTTCGGATACAAGAATCGAATTAAAAACAATTCCATTTTTTCAACAAACAACAATTATAAGGGGAAAGGGAAAGATTTTTATAGGAGAAAAATGTATGTTTGGAACCATTGATGGAGGATTTAATAGAAATGGAACTATTGAAATTCAGGCAAGATTTATAAATGCTATTATTAATATTGGTAATAATGTTGCCACAAATAATAATATATTTATTTGTTCAGCCAATAAAATTTATATAGGTGATAATACTTTAATAGGTCAAAATGTAACATTGATGGATTTTGAAGCACATGGCGTAGAACCCTCAAAAAGGAGAGAGATTGGTGAAATAGGCGAAATTGTTATTGGTTCAAATGTTTGGATTGGAAATAATGTATTGATTCTTAAAGACTCATATGTTGGCAATAATAGTATTATTGCTGCGGGTGCAGTAGTTAAAGGTAAATTTCCAGAAAATGTAGTCATTGGTGGTATACCAGCAAAAATCATTAAATATTTATAAAACTTTTGGAGCAAAAATCAAATTCATATCAGCAAATATTTAAGGCTACTTCAATTTTAGGAGGAGTACAAGTATTGAATATAATAATTTCAATAATAAGGAGTAAAATTGTGGCTGTTTTTCTTGGTCCTTCTGGAATGGGTATAGTTTCTATCTTCACATCAACAATTGGGTTACTAGCACAGATTACCAATTTTGGTTTAGGAACTTCAGCCGTTAAAAATATAACAATTGCGTCAGAAGCAAATGATCACCAAAAATTAGCAAAAACGACATCCGTGTTTCTTAAGTTGGTTTGGATTACTGGAATGTTTGGATTTATCGTTGCTTTAGCTTTATCCCCTTATTTGAGTAAAATAGCATTTGGAAGTGATAAATATACATTTGCATTTGTTTTACTTTCAGTAACATTACTTTTTACTCAGGTGAGTGCTGGCCAAAACGTAATTTTACAAGGAATGCGGAAAATACAATATATGGCTAAGTCTAATACTTTAGGAGCTTTACTTGGGCTAATAATATCAATACCAGTATATTATTTTTGGCGTGAAGATGGGATTGTACCCGCTATGATATTAAGTTCAATAAGCATTATGGTAATTTCATTTTACTATGTAAAAAAGATTAAGATTGCCAATTTTCCTGTAAATACTTATGATTTTAAAACTGAAGGAAAAGATATGCTAAGGATGGGCCTTTTAATAAGTTTTAGTTCTATAATAACTTTAGCTGTTGCTTATATTGTAAGAATATATATAAATAAAGTTGGAGGGATAAAAGACGTAGGATTATTTACAGCCGGTTTTGCAATAATTAATACTTATGTTGGAATGGTCTTTACTGCTATGTCCTCAGATTATTATCCTCGTTTAGCGAGTGTTTCAGAAGATAATAAGAAAACAAAGCAAATTATAAATGAACAGGCAGAAATTGCTATCCTTATTTTATCTCCTATACTAATAGTGTTTTTGGTTTTTATACATTGGGGAATTTTATTGTTATACTCTATAGATTTTATTGAAGTTATTCCGATGGTCCATTGGGCTACTTTGGGCATATTTTTTAAAGCTTTAACATGGTCGATGGGTTATCTCTTTTTGGCGAGAGGAGCTTCTAAAGTTTTTTTCTGGAACGAACTATGCTCAAATTGCTATGTGCTAATATCTAACTTATTAGGGTATTATTATTTCGGACTAACGGGATTAGGAGTTTCCTTTCTGATTAGTTACTTCATCTATTTTATACAAGTTTTTTTTATTTGTAAAAAATATTATGAATTTGATATGAATAAGGCAATTATTAAAATTTTTTCTATACAGTTTTCTTTAGCATTATTTTCTTTTGTGGCTGTTTATTATTGCAACGTATTCATAGCTTATTCTGTAGGATTACTTATGGTTTTATTAGCTAGCTGGTTCTCCTGGAATGAATTAGATGGAAGGTTAAATATAAAAGCAACTATTAAGAATAAATTTAAAAAAAATGGTTAAATCTAACTTTCTTCTTCTAAATGAATAAAGAAAATTTAACAGTTGCTTTCGTTACTCCATTAATGATTATTGGCGGTGCAGAAACTTACATAATTAATAAATGCGAGTGGCTAATTGCAAATGGATTTAATGTAATAGTTATCTCAGAAGGTGGAGAGAATGTTGCAAATTTGCCTAAGGGTACAGTCCATATTAGATTAGAAGGCATTAGTCTTCCACCGTTAGTATTTTCAAACAATCAATATAATACATTTAAACAAAGTTTAATAAAAATTTTATTAGATAATAAGATAGACGTTATTGAGGCTCATAATTCCTATCCCATTGTTCATGTTGCTGCTGTTTATAAAAAGACAAAAATTCCTTTTTTTATAAATGTATTGTCTGAACTTGCATATCGCCGTAATCCATTATTAAAAATAGTAACACGAAAACTGAATAGCTTTAATTTATTTTATTTGCTAACGCCAGAAATGCAGCAATTTATTGAAGGAGTAACAAAGATTAAATTGAATCCCCACATAATACCAATCCCTGTAAAAGCAATTCCTCACGATAAAGGATTTTCTGATCACAAATATATTTTATCTGTTAGCAGGTTGTCAGAAGACAAAGATTACGTTAAGCATTTGATTCAGGATTTTTATCAATTATACCAATCAAATGAGGTCGCTAAAGAATATAATTTAATTATTGTTGGAGATGGTATTTTATATAAGGAATTAAGCCAATTAGCGATTAATATAAATACAAAAGTGAATAAAGAAATTATTCAGCTAAAAGGAACTATAGTTGGGAAAAAATTAGAAACATTATACCAAAATTGCACCATGTTTGTGGGAATGGGGACTACACTTTTGCTAGCGGCCTCATGTGGTAAACCATCTTTAATCGCGGGCTTTACTCGTGAAACAAATAAGTTGTCATGGGGCTTTTGGGGTCAAAATAATTTAGATGTAAATATAATAGTGATAAATTCTGCAAAAAATCGAAATCCTGACAGTTTTAAGACAGCCATACAAAATATTATAGAATCCGATGTACATCGTAGTGATGCAGGAAATGCCGCCATAAATATGTTTAAAGAAAATTATGATTATGATTCTATAATGAAATTATGGAAACAAGAATATTATAAAAGCATAGCAATTTTTGAAGAGAATGGGGATCAAATAGAAAAAGATCTAAAATATTATGAATTATGGTTTCATTTATACAGGCAAATTCGACGTGTTGTTAAACCTGTGGGTATATAGCTGGTAGTTTGGTAAAATTTAAATAAAAAAGTTATTAAAATATTATAATGAAAAGAAATTTAATTGTTTTTGGAACAAGGCCTGAGGCTATTAAAATGGCTCCTCTGGTACAAGAGTTTAAAAAACATTCAGATATTTTTGAAACCAGAGTTTGTGTTACTGCTCAACATAGGGAAATGCTTGACCAGGTTTTAGATTTTTTTGATATTCAGCCAGAATATGATCTGAATTTAATGAAAGCTAACCAAAATTTATATTCATTAACCGGAGACATCATAATTGGATTAAAAGAAGTTCTAGAAGATTTTAAACCTGATTATGTTTACGTACATGGAGATACGACAACCACAATGGCTGCAAGTTTGGCTTCTTTTTATTCCGGCGCTAAAATTTGTCACGTTGAAGCAGGGTTACGTACAAATTTTAAACGTACGCCTTTTCCAGAAGAAATGAATAGACAAATAACAGGTAGGATTGCCGATTATCATTTTGCGCCAACCGAGACTTCCAGGGATAATTTATTGAAAGAGAATGTAGATTCTGAAACAATAATGGTCACCGGTAATACTGTTATTGATGCATTGATGGACAGTTCAAAAAGAGTGGAAGATATTCGTATTGACGAGATAGAAATTTTAAAACAAAAAATTAATTTAGATTCAAAAATTATTCTTGTTACTGGTCATCGAAGAGAAAATCATGGAGATGGATTTATTAGAATATGTGAGGCTTTAAGAGAGATTGCCCTTACAAATAATGACGTAGAAATTGTATATCCTGTTCATTTAAATCCTAATGTAAAAGGACCAGTTTATGAAATTTTATCAGAGATAAAAAATATTAAATTGATCGATCCGTTAGCTTATCCTGCATTTGTTTGGCTAATGGATAAATCATACCTAATTATAACAGATAGTGGTGGAGTACAGGAAGAGGCACCAAGTCTTGGAAAACCGGTGCTGGTTATGCGTGAATCTACTGAAAGACCTGAAGCAGTTATTGCCGGAACTGTAATTTTGGTTGGAACAAATAAAGAAATCATAGTGAGTGAAGCAAATAGATTACTACAAGACAAAAATAAATATAGAAATATGAGTGTGCTACATAATCCATATGGTGATGGAAAGGCATGTGAAAGAATTGTAAATTTTATTTCAAAATTAAACTAATGAGCAATATTTTAATTTACAATCATGATATACAAAAGTATCCGCCAATTTTAACAGCGATTAAAATATTATTGTCTTTAGGGAAGCAAGTTGTTGTTGTTGGATATTGCAGCGACAGAAATACAATAGCTGATTTAGAGTCACAAGGTGTTGTGTATTTTGAAACTATAATAAACAACACTAGAGAAAATAAATTGATAAAATTTTTTAAACTGTACTCTTACAAAAGAAAAGTTCAAAAAATTGTTACTAAAGAATTTAAAAAAGATTCTATTTTATGGATATATGGAAATCAAAATATCTGGCTTCTTTATAAATTAGTTTTTAAATTTAAATCGATTTTATATTTGTTTGAAACCCCACAGTTAAAAGCAGGATTAAGGTATAAAATCATAAGCCCATTCCTTGATTATAAAAAAACAATGCAAAAAGCATGGAAAGTGGTCTGTTGTGAATATAATAGAGCTCATATAACAAAAGCTTATTTTAATTTAGCAGAACTGCCCATTGTAATCCCAAACAAACCTAATTTTGATCTCTCTAAGTTAAAAAATGTACTTGATGATGAATCAGAAATTCTATTTAGAGGCAAAAAAGTGATTTTATATCAGGGGATTTTTAATTATCCGGAACGAAGATTAGATGAATTATGTCAAACAATTAATTATCTCCCTGATGAATATATTATTTTTATAATGGGAGGTGATGATGATAATAAAGCACAACTAATCAAAAAATATAAGTCAGAGCGGGTAGTTTTTATGCCTTTTATTTCTGCACCTAAACATTTAGAAATAACCAAAAAAGCTTATATTGGTTTTTTAAGTTATTTTCCTATAGAAGGTTCAATCGAAAATGTTATTAATACACTGTATTGTGCGCCAAACAAAATTTATGAATATTCTTGTTTTGGGATACCAATGCTTTCTAATGATATCCCAGGACTTTCACTATTATTTGAAAAATACAATGCCGGACGTGTCGTTTCCGAATTTAATCCAGAAAGTTTAGCCAAGACAATTTTACAGATAAATGATAAATATGATGAATTAAGCAAAGGGTCTTTCGAATTATTCAATTCTCTCAATATTAATACTCTTTTTGAAGAATTAATTAATTAGGTTTAATGGAATTTTTCAGCTTTCCATATCTTTTTTTAATTTTAGTATATATAATTTTATATTTTGCCGAAAACAGAAATAAGAATAATACGAGTAATAAACGTATTAGATTCTTAAGTGCCTTTGTTTTTCTTCTTTTTTTTGGTTTTAGAGGATATATAGGTAGTGACTGGATTAATTATGAATATTATTATTCAGAAACAACTTTAGATTCGTGGACTTATCAAGATTATGAAGTAGGCTTTTCTTTCATCGCTAAGTTATTCCATGATTTAGGGTATAGCTATCATTTTTTTGTTTTCTTTATAACGTTGTTTCAGGTTTTACTTTGGGATAGATTTCTAAAAATACAATCCAATCAAATAGCATTATCATATATTATTTTGATAAGCTTGTTTCCTTTGTTAATTATTGATCTGCTAAGAAATTTAACATCAGTACTTATAGCAATACAGGCTATCGATTTTATTAATAAAAAGAAAAGGTTTAGAGCTTCAATTGTTATTTTGTTATCGGTATTATTTCATACTACTGGAGTATTTTTTTTCTTACTTTTTTTGTTAAGTGGAAAATACTTCAAAAAAAGAATGCTAATAGTAACTTTAATTTTGGGTTTAATTGTCTATGTTCTTCAATTTAATTTTTTTAATAGTATTGTTTCATTAATAGGACAATTATTAGGAGGTAGATTACAATATTTAGCTAGTACTGTTACAGAATCTGATAAAAGTTATGGTTTAAGATTTGGAATTTTAGAAAAACTATGCATTTTGGTTTTAATTTTGATAAATTATAATCGAATAGTTGATAAAAAACTTATCAGGCCAATATACTTTAATGGTTTTTTTTGTTACTGTTTTTTACTATTATATTTTAGTACATCAGACACAATTATTAATAGATTCTCGTTATTATTTTTTTGGGCTTATTTGATGATATTATGTGATTTTAAAACATTAGTAGGTAACAGAAGTATGAATTATATAGTTATGTTTATTTGTGTTCTAAAAACTTTTGTGACCTTTAATAGAGATATTTATGAATATTCAAATAATATTATTACAGAAGATTCATATTACGAAAGAAAGCTTATTAGAGAAAAAGCATATGAAGATAGTATGTAACTATTTATATAGCTAAATTCAAACTGTTACCGTTTTAAATAAAAGATAAATAAAAAAGAAAAAATGAAAATTGCTATTAATTGTATCTATTATGAAGCTGGTGGCGGAATCAAAGAGTATATTCATAATTTGGTAAAAGAGCTTGTAAATTTAGATAATGATTTTGAATATGTATTTTACGTAACAAAAACGGTCGAATCGACTTTTGCTGCTCTTACAAATGGGAAAGGAAAAATCAAAATCTTTCCATTTGAGTCAAGTAAAAAAATAAAAAGAGCCCTGTTTCAAAAGTATTTTTGGGAGAAAGAAGAAAAGCAAGAAAAATTTGACATATTTCATTCTGCATTTTTTCATTCTCCGAAATTTAAAAGTGCGAAAGTTATTCTAACGGTTCATGATTTGAGATTTTTAAATTTTCCAAAATCTTACGAATTTAAAAGATACATTTATCTGAAATATGCAGTTAAAAAATCTATTAAAAATGCAGATAAAATCATAACGATCTCAAATTTTACAAAAGATGAAGTTATTAAATTTTATAAAACAAATGAGAGTAAAATAAAAGTAATTCATGAAGCTGTAGATCCTGATTCTTTTGCTTTGCAGAGTAATACAAATCAAAGAACAATTAAAGGAAATTTAATTAACTCATCTCGATTTTTACTTGCTGTGGGTCATTTAGAACCTCGAAAAAATTATATACGATTAATTGAAGCCTTTTCTTTATTATCTCAAAGTAATAAAGATCAGTACAAATTAGTTATAGTTGGAAAGAAAAATTACGATTATGATAATATTTTATCAACCATAGATAAAGCTTTAGATGATGTAATATATTTGGACTTTATTTCCAGAGATGATTTAGTATGGCTTTATGCAAATTGTAAGATACACATTTTTCCATCTTATTATGAAGGATTTGGTTTTCCCTCACTTGAGGCAGGTTTGTTTGGTAAGCCGACGATTGGAGCAAATCAAAGCTCAATAGCGGAAATTTCCGGAAATGGAGGCTTGTATTTTAATCCCTTTTCTGTACAGGATATAAGAGATAAAATTGAAAATGTTTTGTTAAATGAATCACTTTATTTGGAATTGTCAGCAAATGCGGAACTAAATACAAAAAAGTTTTCATGGAAGAGGAATGCAAGCGAGACTTGTGAAATTTATGATTTATTTAGAATTTAAGCCAATAATTATAATCAATAAATAATTAAGCTATGAGAAATTTCGTTTTTTTATTTGTATTTTTTATTATTACGGTTTCGTGCAATTCGCAGAGTAAAAAAACAGATTTTATTTATAAAAAAGTTAATAAAAAATTGATTTATAGAGTAAATTTAGAAAAAGAAGTCAATCAAATTAAATTTGTTGATTTAAAATCATATTTGCCTGTAAATTATGTACAAAATGGAACGGTAGATTATACCAGCTGTATTCAGAAAGGTATTAATGAAAATAAATTTGTGCGATTGCCTAATTTTCCAATTTTAATTTCTGAGAAAGGATTGACATTAAAAAGCAATTCAATAATTTATTTTAATCAAAAGTCTAAATTAATTCTGGCTGTAAATTCCTTGCCGAAATATCAAATATTAGATTTAAAGAATATTGAAAATGTTAAAATTTATAATCCACGATTGGTTGGTGACAGAATTAAGCATAAAGGTACCACCGGTGAATGGGGTATGGGTATAAATATAATATCTTCTTCTAATATTTCAATATATAACCCTGAAATTACGAATTGCTGGGGAGACGGAATATATGTAAGTGGAATATCAACTAAAGAATCAGAAAGTATATTCATTAAGGGTGGCTTGTTGGACAATAATAGGCGTAATGGAATTTCTATCATAAGCGGGAAAAATATCAATATTTCTAATATCAATATTTCTAATACTTATGGAACATTACCAATGGCAGGTATAGATATTGAACCAAATGAAAACGGTAATACATTAGAAAAGATTAATTTAAATAAGATAACAACATTTAATAATGGAGATGCCGGAATAGCTGTAATTTTATTAAATATGATAGGAAAGAGGCAACATGTTGTTGATGTAAATATTGATTCGCATAAGGATACGTATTCTAAATATGCCCTAATAATGGGAGGGTCAAAAACAGGTTACAAATATCCTGATGATATCAAACCATTAGATGGTGCAGTAAATATTATAAACTCTCAATGGAATGATAATTCTGGGAAAGTATCTATAGCAGCAGATTTTAGATATACAGCAAAATACAAATTTTCGAATTTAAAAATAAAAACTGCTGGAAAAGAAGATATTAAAGAAACGGAATCAAAAACAAAGAAAATAAGAGAACAAGGTTTTATCGTTAATTAGAATTTACCGGTTTTAAACTAAGAAAACACTGCCCCTAAATGAACAATGCTGTAAATAAAAAGTATAAATTAATCCGCGTTACAACCGTACCTATATCACTTAAAACATTACTTAGAGGGCAGCTTAAATTTATGTCTTCTTATTATGAAGTGATTGGCATATCTTCTGAAGGGAAAGAACTTTTAGATGTTAATTTTGATGAAGGAATTCGAGTTCTGCCTGTTGAAATGACAAGGAAGATTTCACCTTTACAAGATTTAAAATCATTATATACCTTGTATCAAATATTAAAGAAAGAAAAACCATTTATTGTACACACGCATACACCGAAGGCAGGTGTTGTTGGTATGCTTGCTGCAAAATTGGCCAGAGTTCCTAACAGATTGCATACTGTTGCCGGTCTGCCTTTAATGGAAGCTACAGGTAATAAAAGAAAATTATTAAATTTTGTTGAGAAATTAACTTATCACTGTGCCACAGGAATATATCCAAATTCAAAAGGATTATATGATTTTATAATAGAAAATAAATTTACTGAAAGAAAAAAAATAAAAGTTTTAGGTAACGGAAGTTCGAACGGAATTAATACTAATTATTTTAATGAAAATTTAATTTCTTTAGAACAAAAATCTCAATTAAATGATGATTTAAATATTAAATCTACAGATTTTGTTTTTATTTTTGTTGGAAGACTGGTTGCGGATAAAGGAATTAATGAATTAATAAAGGCTTTTATTCGTATTACTGAAAAATTTGATAACGCTAAATTAATATTAGTTGGATCATTTGAGGCAGAACTAGATCCTTTAGAAAAAGTAACACTTGAAGCAATTGAAAATAATAAAAATATTATTTCAGTTGGATTTCAGCAAGATGTTCGTGTTTATTTTGCTATTAGTGATTGTTTGGTTTTTCCTAGCTATCGGGAAGGCTTTCCAAATGTTGTTATGCAGGCCGGAGCAATGGGATTACCGTCAATCGTTTCTGATATAAATGGTTGTAATGAAATTATTGAACAAGGAATTAATGGAACTATTGTTCCAGTTAAAGATGCTAATGCACTATACAATAATATGGAAAAGATGATTAGAGATGAAGACTGGTATTCTATTTTGAAAAAAAGAGCCAGAGAAATGATCGAGTCTCGTTATGATCAAACAGTTATTTGGAATGCTATTTTACATGAATATAAAACCTTAGAAAATTATGTATAAGGATATTTTAAAACCTGTAATTGATTTTTTAATTGCTACAATAGGTATTCTAATTTTAAGCCCGGTTTTTTTAATTGTAATGTTTGGTTTATCTATTGCAAATGAAGGAAAACCTTTCTTTTTTCAAAAACGTCCTGGAAAAAACGAAAAAATTTTTAAGATTATAAAATTTAAAACGATGAATGACAAAAAAGATCTCGAAGGAAATTTATTGTCAGACGCAGAACGATTAACTAACATAGGACAATTTGTTAGAAAGACATCCTTGGATGAATTGCCTCAATTATTGAACGTGTTAATAGGAGATATGAGCTTAATAGGCCCAAGACCACTATTGCCAGAATATTTAGAACTATATGATAATTTCCAAAAACAAAGGCATAATGTTAAACCAGGTATCACTGGATGGGCTCAAGTAAATGGAAGAAATGCTATTTCTTGGAATCAAAAGTTTGAATACGATGTTTGGTATGTGAATAATATTTCATTGAGTTTAGATTTCAAAATAATTTTAAAAACTTTTCAAAAGGTAATTAAAAGAGAGAATATTAATGCAGCGAATGCTGTAACTATAGAACGATTCAGAGGTGAGTACTAAATATTTGTATGGGGCAAGTGGTCACTGTAAAGTTATTATTGATATTTTAAAAAGTAATAATGAAAAAGTTGAGGCAGTTATAGATGATCTTCCTAAAATTGACAAGCTTTTTGATGTTCCTGTATTGAAAAGATCACAAGTAAAGTTTTTGTTATCAGATAGCATTTTAATTTCAATTGGGGACAATAGGATAAGAAAAAAAATAGCAAAAAGAATAGGGGTTTCTTTTTTTACAGCAATTCATTCAAGTGCAATATTATCTGATAGTACGCAAATAGATAAAGGATCTGTAATAATGGCTGGAGTTGTTATTAATTCTTCTGTTGAAATTGGTAAACATTGTATAATAAATTCAGGAGCAATTATTGAACATGATTGTAAGATAGATGATTTTTGTCACATTTCTCCGAATGTTTCTTTGGCTGGAAATGTTAGAATTGGTGAAGGTTCTCATGTAGGAATTGGGGCAGCAGTAATACAAGGTGTCAAAGTTGGTAAATGGGTTACAATCGGAGCTGGATCAGTTATTATAAGAGATATTCCAGATTTTGCTGTTGTTGTTGGAAATCCAGGAAAAATAATAAAATATAACAAATTAAAATGAATAAGTCAAAAATATGGCTGTCATCTCCACATATGGGTGGCACAGAACAAAAATATGTGCAAGAAGCTTTTGATACAAATTGGGTTGCTCCGTTGGGACCAAATGTAAATGGTTTTGAAAATGATTTGGAGAATTATTTGAATTATGAGATTTATGTAGGGGCTTTGAGTTCGGGAACTGCTGCTCTTCATTTAGGATTAATATTGTTGGGAGTTAAATTTGGTGATGAGGTTATTTGTCAAAGTATGACTTTTTCAGCATCAGCAAATCCTATTATGTATCAAGGCGCAATACCTGTTTTTGTTGATAGTGAGGTGGAAACATGGAATTTATGTCCCATTGCCCTTGAAAGTGCTATATTAGATAGAATTTCTAAGGGGAAAAAGCCAAAAGCTATCATTGCTGTTCATCTTTATGGCATGCCTTATAAAATTGAAGAAATTCATGCTGTTGCCGCCAAATATGAAATTCCTGTTTTAGAAGATAGTGCCGAAGCTTTGGGGAGTCGTTATAAAAATAAAAAGTGCGGTACGTTTGGAGATATTGCAGCTCTCTCGTTTAATGGAAATAAAATTATTACAACTTCAGGTGGTGGAGCTATTGTAACAAAGAAGAAGGAAATAAAAGATAAGGCTGTATTTCTTTCAACTCAAGCCAGAGATAATGCACCACATTATCAACACAGCGAAGTAGGATATAATTATCGAATGAGTAATATTTGTGCAGGTATTGGTCGCGGACAAATGGAAGTTTTGGATGAGCATATAAAATTGAGGCAGGAAATGAATCAGTTCTATTTGTCTTATTTTGAAGACATTGATGGCATTACTGTTTTTGCAGAACCTAATAAAGATTATTATTCTAATCATTGGTTATCAGCTATAATTGTTAATCCAAAGAAAACAGGAGGAAAAACTAGAGAAGATTTAAGGCTGGCATTGGAAAGCGAAAACATAGAAAGCCGCCCACTTTGGAAACCAATGCATTTACAGCCAGTTTTTGAAAATTATCCCTATTACGGAAATAATGTTTCTGAACAGTTATTTGAAAAAGGTTTGTGTTTGCCTTCAGGATCAAATTTAACAGAGGAAGACAGGTTGAGAATAAAAGCTGTTTTTGATACTTTTTTTAAATAAAAAATAAAATTAACCAGAATTATATTTTAGAGTGAGAATAGAGAAAACATTTATAAATGATTTAGTAATTGTAGAACCAAATATTATTGAGGACGAAAGAGGTTATTTTTTTGAAGCTTATAATAAAACAAAATTTAGTGATTTAGGTATTAACATTAAATTTATTCAGGATAATCAATCTTACTCTAAAAGAGGAACTTTGCGCGGTTTGCATTATCAAAATCCTCCTTTTGCACAAACGAAATTAATTCGCGTTCTAGAAGGTGAAATTATCGATGTTGTGGTCGACTTAAGAAAAAATTCTTCAACTTATGGTAAATCATTTAGCCTTTTGTTGTCAGCAGAGAATAGAAGACAACTTTTAGTACCACAAGGTTTTGCTCATGGTTTTTCTGTAGTAAGTGAAAATGCATCAGTGTTATACAAGTGTGATCAGTTTTATAATAAAGCTTCTGAAGGTGGAATCAAGTTTAATGATCCATCACTAAATATTGATTGGGGAATAAGTTCTATACATACAATAGTTTCGGAGAAAGATAAAACTCTTCCCAATATAGAAGATTGTAATAGTTTATTTTGATTTTAATTATGAAAATTCTTGTAACTGGTGCAAATGGGCAATTAGGATCTGAACTTGCTGTTTTATCTTCTAACTACTCTCATTATGAATGGATTTTTGCAGATCGGACAAAAGTTGCCCTGAATAATTTAGAGTTATTATCAGTACACTTAAACGAAATGAATCCTGATGTGATTTTAAATTGTGGAGCTTATACAGCAGTTGATAAAGCTGAAACAGAAAAAGAACTGGCTTTTACAATAAATCATATGGCTGTCTCACTAATTGCAAAATATGCAAAAAAAAATAATGTAAAGTTAATTCATATTTCTACAGATTATGTTTTTGACGGAACTTCTTCAGTTGCCTTAAATGAAGATGCCCTAACAAATCCGATAAACATATATGGAGAAAGCAAGAGAGCTGGTGAAATAGCATGTTTAAACGAAAATCCAGATGCTATTATTTTAAGGACATCATGGGTATACAGCAAATTTGGAAATAATTTTGTTAAAACTATGCAGCGTTTAATGCAAGAAAGGGATGAAATTAATGTTGTAGTTGATCAAATAGGTTCGCCAACTTATGCGGCAGATTTAGCAAATGCTATGATGGTTATCCTAGAATCCCCAAATTGGATTTCTGGGATTTATAATTACTCAAATGAAGGTGGAGTAAGCTGGTACGAATTTGCATTGGCTATAAAACAATTGGGCGGATATAACTGTAATGTTAACGGCGTCTCTTCATCGTCGTACCCTACTCTTGCTAAACGTCCCAAATTTTCATTGTTGGATAAGCAAAAAATAAAAGATATTTATAATTTAGATATTCCAAATTATAAAAAAAGTTTAAAAAAAATGTTTATAAATAAAAATGACACTATAGATTAAGGGAAAGATTTATATTATAAATCTACAAATTACAAATCTAATATTAGAAAATATGAAAGGAATTATTTTAGCTGGCGGTTCTGGAACTCGTTTGCATCCACTAACACTTGCAATGAGTAAACAAATGATGCCAGTTTATGATAAACCAATGATTTATTATCCGTTATCAACATTGATGATGTCTGGAATTAATGAAATATTAATCATTTCAACACCACATGATTTGCCAAATTTCGAAAAGCTGTTAGGAGACGGATCTAGTTTAGGATGTAAGTTCAGTTATGCCGAGCAAGCAATTCCAAATGGATTAGCACAGGCTTTTGTAATTGGAGAAGAATTTATTGGAGATGATGATGTCGCTTTAATTTTGGGAGATAATATATTCTTTGGGTCAAATATGCAGGAATTATTAAAATCAAATACGAAGCCTTTAGGTGGGGTTGTTTTTGCATATCATGTCTCAGATCCAGAACGATACGGAGTGGTTGAATTTGACAAATTCTTAAACGCTATAAGTATTGAAGAAAAGCCTGTTAAGCCAAAATCAAATTATGCGGTACCAGGTTTGTATTTTTATGACAATTCAGTCATTGAAATTGCAAAAAATATCCAACCAAGTGGAAGAGGTGAGTACGAAATAACAGATGTAAATAAAAAATATCTAGAACAAAATAAATTGAAAGTTGGAATTTTAGGAAGAGGCACAGCATGGCTAGATACTGGAACATTCAAAAGCTTAATGCAAGCTGGGCAATTTGTACAGGTTCTTGAAGAGCGTCAAGGATTGAAGGTTGGATGTATAGAAGAAATCGCGTGGAGACAGGGATTTATAACATCAGAACAATTAAAAAAGCTGGCAGAGTCTTTAAATAAATCAGGTTATGGCGAGTATTTATTAAATATCTTATCTTTTGAAGCGCAAAATGAGTAGGCTAAACTTGTTATTTTTAATTGAAATGAATTTTTTAATATCTTTAATTCGTATTTTTGTAAAAATTACATATAAGACTATCAAAGTAAACCAAATTGAATACAGAGAAACAAACCAGAGTTAGTGACTTCTTGCATAATTATTTTTCGCCAAGAAATCTAAGAGCCAATATTAATAACCTTAGCTATTTACCTAGGTGGATTATTGTTGGTATTGATGTCATGGTATTGATCTTTTCCTTTACTTTTACTTATTTGCTGTTCGAAGGAACAGCCTTGGGCTATATAATCACTTCGCATCATTTTTATTTTGTAGTCAGCTTAATCTTTGTAAATATTTTTTTCTTCTGGTTATTTAGGACCTACTCCGGTATCATTCGCCACTCATCCTATATTGATGCTATAAAACTGTTATTTTCTCAAATGTCAGTTTTGGTGTTTTTTTTGTTTTTCAATCTAATATTTGAATTGTATTTTGGACATAAAGCGTTCTTAAATACAGCATTATTTATAAATTTAGTTTTGTCATTTTGTGGCTTGTTTTTATACCGCGTAATTGTTAAACAAACTTTTGAATTATACTTTTCGGAAAAAACCAATTCTAAATTAATCAGAACAGTCATTTACGGAACAGATGCAAATGCAATTTCTGTTGCAAATGCGTTAAAATTTGAAACCCCATCACGTTTTAAAATTGTTGGGTTCGTGGATAAAAATAATCAGAATGCATCAAAACGAATGTTAGATTTGCCAATTTTGATTTTAAGGAAAAAATTACCGGCTTTAATGCGTTCTGTTGCGGCCGAAGGTGTAATTATTGCTGATAAAAGTTTATCTAAGGATGAGCAATTAATCATTGTAGATCAGTGTTTAGAATTTAATTACAGAGTTTATACGGTACCTCTGATTTCTGACTGGGAAAATCAAAAAGAAATTTCTCAAAAAGTAAAAAATATTCAGATTGAAGATTTATTAGAAAGAAAACCAATAGTTTTAGATAGTAAGTCAATTTCTAAACAATTAAAAGATAAAACAGTTCTTATTACGGGAGCTGCAGGTTCTATAGGAAGTGAAATTGTAAGACAGGTTTTAGGATTTAATCCAAAAAGAGTTATTATTCTTGATCACGCTGAAACTCCCCTGCATAATTTGTGCTTAGAGACCTTAAGTATGAATTCCGAAACAAAAATTGTAGCAGTAATTGCCGATGTAAGAAGTAAAAAAGCATTAGAAAAAGTTTTTAAAACTTACACTCCACATGTTGTTTATCATGCTGCAGCCTATAAACATGTTCCTTTAATGGAAGAAAATCCTTCACAGGCTATTTTAACCAATATTAAAGGCACGAAAAACCTGGCTGATTTATCTTGTAAATATAATGTCAGAAAATTTGTGATGGTTTCTACCGATAAAGCAGTTAATCCTAGTAATGTGATGGGAGCCAGTAAACGAATTGCAGAGAAGTATGTACAGTCTTTATCGTTGAAAAATCAGAATGAAAATATACAGATTGCAACAAAATTTATTACAACGCGTTTCGGAAATGTTTTAGGCTCAAACGGTTCTGTTGTTCCCTTGTTTACAAAACAAATTGCCGAAGGAGGACCTGTAACAATAACCCATCAGGATATTATTCGTTATTTTATGACAATTCCTGAGGCATGTCAATTAGTGTTAGAAGCTGGAGCAATGGGTAACGGCGGTGAGATTTATATATTCGACATGGGGAAACCGGTCAAAATTATTGATTTAGCCAAAAAGATGATTAAGCTTGCAGGTTTTATTCCTGATAAAGAAATAAAAATAAAAATCGTAGGTTTGAGGCCTGGAGAAAAGTTGTATGAAGAGTTATTAAATGACACTTCAAAAACACTTCCAACCTATCATAATAAAATCATGATTGCGCAGGAAATACAAGATGAATATGAAAATTTGCATATTGAAATTGACGAACTCATCGGAATTGCAGATTTTTATGATAATGATGATATAGTGGCTAAAATGAAAAAAATAGTCCCTGAATTTAAAAGTATGAATTCTGCTTTTGAAGTATTGGACAAATAGTATATGTTTATAATGTAACTTAATGAGTAATGAAAAGGTGTTTTTTTTAAAACGCCTTTTTGTTTTTTATAAACTTATTAAACGAGTAAAAATCTTGTTAATAAATAAGATTTACCTCTTTTAGTCCTTAAATAAGCGATAGGGTTAGAATAAGATTTGCTCATTACAAATCACAGCATAAATAATTTTTTTGAATTTTATTAAATGGAATTAAAAACAACAGTTTACCAAAAAGAAAACAATATAAAGATTGGTAAACTTTTAAATGAAAGTCTAAATGATATATTTAGTTCTCGTTTTTTAGCAAAACAACTTGCTATTCGGGATATTAAAGCACAATACCGTCAATCATATTTAGGAATAATTTGGGCGTTCTTAACACCTTTGACAACTGCGTTGGTTTGGGTTATTCTTAGTAAATCGGGAACAGTTGTACTTAGTGATACTGGAGTTCCTTATCCTGTGTACGTCTTTTCAGGAACTTTGTTGTGGTCAATAATGACAGATTCAATTAATGCACCAATGCAAAATACTAGTGCTGCACGGGGAATACTTTCGAAAATTAATTTCCCGAAAGAAGCATTGATTTTATCAGGAATTTATAAACTAATTTCAAATAGCCTTATAAAGATAGCCTTGTTGTTTATATTTTTGATTGTATATGGTGTAGGTTTTCACTCTTCTATCTTGTTATTTCCTTTGGCATTTTTAGGAATTATATTTTTTGGAACCACCGTAGGTTTGTTCGTAACACCTATAGGAATGTTATATCAGGATGTAGGTAAAATAATTAGTATGGGATTAAGCTTTTTGATGTATGCAACTCCTGTAGTATATGTGATTCCGAAAACCGGAATATTAAAAACACTTATGGAAGCAAACCCTTTAACTCCTTTATTATTAACAACCAGAAATTTATTGTTTGGACATGATATCGATTATTTAAATTATTATTTTGGGGTTATGATCGTTTGTATTCCTTTATTTTTTATTGGATTAGTTTTTTACAGAATTTCAATTCCAATAATTGTTGAACGTATGAGTGCATAATGATGGAAGAGAAAGAAATATTAGTAAAGGTAGAGCATCTCTCTAAAAAGTTTTGCAAAGATTTGAAAACCAGTCTATGGTATGGAGTAAAAGACTTGTTTAATAATGTTCTCGGGAATCAAAATGAGAATGAAGCATTACGCCCAAAAGAATTTTGGGCTGTAAAAGATATTAATTTTGAATTACGACGCGGAGAATGTCTTGGATTAATAGGACATAACGGCGCTGGAAAATCAACACTATTAAAAATATTAAACGGTTTAATTAATCCAGATCAAGGAAAGGTTACTATAAAAGGAAGAATAGGTGCTCTGATTGAATTGGGAGCCGGCTTTAATCCAATTCTTAGCGGTAGGGAAAATATCTATAATAATGGAGCTGTACTTGGTTTTTCTAAAATTGAAATTGATTCGAAGGTTGAAGAGATTATAGATTTTGCAGAAATTCGTGAGTTTATAGATATGCCTGTGCAAAATTATAGCAGCGGAATGAAAGTACGACTCGGTTTTGCCGTAGCAGCCCAAATGAAACCTGATGTTCTGATAATTGATGAGGTTCTGGCAGTTGGAGATCTGGGGTTTGTATTAAAATGTTTTAATACAATTGATACAATACTCCCGGAAACAGCAATCATTTTTGTTTCACATGCTATGCCAATGATTTCCCGAATCTGCAGTCAGATTATTTTAATGGAACATGGGTGTTCAGAATTTCAAGGAAATGATGTTGCCAAAGCAATCGATTTATATTATAATCGTTTCGCTCAAAATGAATCAAATGTTGTCTTTGATGATGGTAATTTAGCAATTAAAAAAGTTGAAATACTTAACGCTGAATTTGAAAATAATATTCCACAGCTTAAATGGGGCGATGATCTTCTGGTATATTTCAATATATTAGTTAAGAACCAGATAAGTACTCTTGATTTTATTATTATTGTTAATGATAAAGAACAACGATCAATAGGTATTTTAGATAGAAATTTAGATGCTATTGAATGTGCGCCGAAAGGCGAATCTATTGAATTCAAGGTAATGCATGAACAATTGCAATTTTCTAAAGGGCTATATTCACTTAGTTTGGTAGTTAGAGACCGTGCTACAAAGAGACCTATACTGAGAGTTAATAATTTAATTACTTTCCAGATCTCCCATCAGTACGAAATTTGGGAACCTTTTCTGCTTAAATCAACTTTTCAAAAAACTAATATATAATAGTAATACATTCTTTACATAGATGATCCTGATTCTACATAGATTTGCATCTTAAAAATCCGAAAATACTGAATGAATCTGGCAACGGACTAGCTTTGAAAACCTTAAAAAAATACTAATGCTAATAAATAAACAATGAAAATTAGTGCTGAAAAAATCATAGAATTACTAGAGTTAAATTCTTATAGTTATAAAATAACAGGAGACTTTGATAAAAAGAAAGTATTCTATTTTGCAAGTATTAAAGATACAATTGAAGATGGATTTTATTTTTTAATTCATCAATATATTGGTCAGGTTGAGAAAATATACAATAGTGTTGTATTGACAGATTCAGACGAAAATCCAATTAATGGAAATACTTATATTCAAGTTAAGAATCCTCAACTTGTTTACTATAAAATAACGTCATTTTTCGCGGAAAGCCAAAATTCCTTCATTCATCCAACAGCTATCATTGATAAAGATGCTGTTATTCATCCAACAGCATATATAGGCCCATTTTGCATTATCGGTAAATCAGTAATTGGCGAAAATGTACAGTTGCTGCATCACATAACGATTACGGATAATGTTGAAATAAAGAAAAATACTGTTATTGAAGGGAATTCAACTATTGGGGCACGTGGTATGGCGTGGATATGGGATGAAAATGGTGAAAGAGTAATACAAACACAATTTGGCGGAGTTGAGATTGGAGAAAATTGTTTATTAGGAACTGATATAACAATTGTAAGAGGTTCATTAAATGAAAAAACCAAAGTAGGTAACGATACCATAATCGCCCATGGAACAAAAATTGGGCATGGAAGCCAGATTGGTAATAAAGTTCATTTTGCAAACAATGTTAGTTTGGCAGGAAATGCAAGAATAAGCGACAGAGTATTTTTGGGTAGTGCCTCGGTTGTTTCTTCAAATGTTACTATTCAGGAAGGTTGTGTTGTCGGAGCAGGAGCAGTTGTCAATAAATCCCATGAACAAAAAAATTGCACATTAGCTGGAGTTCCGGCTAAGGTAATAAAAACCAATGATTTTGATTCCAAACTAAATGGAGTTCCGATGTCTTTCAAAAAATAAGATAAAACTAAATATCATGACTACAAGTATTATTGCGGATAGTGCAAAGCTGGCCGAAAATGTTAAAATTGGTTTTTTTTCTATAATCGAAGAAGATGTGATTATAGAAGAAGGAGTAACAATTGGTAATTATACAATTCTGCGTAAAGGGGTAAAAGTTTCTAAAAATGTAAAGATTGGAAGTTATTGCGAAATTGATGCAGATTGTGTAATTAAAGAAAATGCAATTATACAGGGAAGAATAAGAATGGGAGAAAGTTGTTTAATTGAAGAAAACGCAACAATCAAATACGGTACAATTTTAACCTCACATGTACTCCTAAAAAAGAATTCTTTTTTGGGGCCAAATGTTATAACCTTGGGTTCTACTCATAAAAGAATCACAGTACACGGAACTATAATAGGCGAAAACACATACATAGGAGCCGGCTCAAAAATTACAGGAGGAACTGAAGTTGGAGATGATATTACAGTGGGTGCAATGAGCTTCGTAAACAAAAATATTCTGGAGAGTGGAATTTATGTAGGTATTCCTGTAAAGAAAATTAAATAATATGCTTCCTTTAGTTTCAATTTCCTGCGTTACATATAATCAGGCACCTTACATCAAAGAATGTTTGGACAGTTTTTTAATGCAGCAAACTGATTTTGCTTTTGAAATACTAATTAATGATGATGCTTCAACTGATGGGACAAGAGAAATAATTGAAGAATATGCTAGTAAATATCCTGAAATTATCTTTCCACTTTATCAAAGCGAAAATCAATATTCTAAAGGGATTCGTGGAATGATGGCAAAATTTAATTTCCCTCGGTCCAGAGGAAAATATATTGCTCTCTGTGAAGGAGATGACTACTGGACAGATCCTTTAAAGTTACAAAAACAAGTCAATACTCTTGAGGAGAATTCAGCTTACTCTATGTGTTTTCATGACGCTTGGGTGGTAAAAGACAATATGCAATCTCACAAATACGTGGATAAAAATAAAACAGTTTTTACTACTGAAGATTTATTTGAAAGGCATTTTATACCCACCGCAAGTATACTTTTTAGAAATAATATTGTTTTTCCAGATTGGTATTCTAAAATACAAAGTGGTGATAAATTATTACTTTTTTTATTTTCATTAAATGGAGATATTAAATTCCTGAACGAGCCTATGTCTGTCTACAGATTGCATAGTGCCGGGATTTCAAATACTCACGTCGGAATAAAAAAAGTTTATGATACTGCCTTACTTCTTCATTTAATTGACGAAGATACTAATTACGCTTACACCAAATATTGTCATTCCTCATTACTGTATGAAATAGAAACGCATTTATTATCAAATAAAACTAAAAGCGAGCCAACATCTATAAATATTAAAGACATAAAAGTCAAATTATTGATAAAAGAAATTATAAGGAGAGTTTATAAAAGATTTAAAATGATTAATACTTGAAAAAAATACTTTTTATATCCCACGAAGCAACAAGAACTGGTGCTCCTTTAATATTAATGCACTTAATAAAGTGGTTAAAAATTAATACTAAAGATTTGCAATTTGATGTCTTATTATTAAATGAAGGAAGCATTGCTGAAGACTTCAAAAAAGAATGCGATAACATATTTGTTTATTCCAAAACCAAAAAACCATTAAAATTTAAAGAAATTTTAAAACAAAAAATCAGCGCGAAATTCGGAATTAAATATGAAAACCATGAGGCACTTATTTTGAATGAAATTTATTCAAATAATTACGATCTAGTTTATGCAAATACCGTTTCATCAATTAAAATAGGAGCTAAAATTAAACACCATTCTCAGAAAGCTAAATTGTTAGTTCATGTTCATGAATTGCAAACCATTATAAAAATACAAGTCCCTGATTTTGGTAATTATATAAAAGATGTAGATCAATATATTGCAGTTTCTCAACTCGTATCTGATAACCTCATAAATAATTATAATATTGATAAAGATAAGGTTGACGTAGTTTATGAGTTTGGAATAATTGATGAAAAAATTTTAAAAAAAACAAATCAGGTTTTTACAGTAGGTGGTGCGGGAACAACGCATTGGCGTAAGGGAGATGATATTTTTATTTTAGTAGCAAATTATATTGCAAAGCGATATCCTAAATTGAATATCAATTTTGTGTGGGTGGGTGATACTTCTCATAATGATATAATTATTGAGGAAGACCTTAAAAAACTTAACTTAACACATATGGTATCCTTTGTTGGCGCTCAACCAGAGCCGTTACAGTTTTATAAAGATTTTGATGTTTTTTTGTTAACTTCCAGAGAAGACCCATTTCCTTTAGTCTGTATTGAAACAGCAAATTTAAGTAAACCAATTATTTGTTTTGAAAAAGCATCTGGAACCACAGAGATTGTATCACAAGGAGGAGGATTTATTGCACCTTATTTAGATGTTGAAGCGATGGCCGAAAAAATAATTTTATATTATGAAGATGAAAATAAACGAATTATAGACGGTAAAAAAGCAAATGAACTGTTTGATGCTTTTACTCTCGATAAAATCGGTTCTCAGCTTTGTGAAAAAATTATGGCACAATTAAATTAAAAAATTAATGAGTTTTTTAGTAAGCATTATTCTCCCGAATTTCAATCATGAACAATATTTAAAACAACGCCTAGACTCTGTTTTCAACCAAACCTATCCCAATTTTGAGGTTATTTTGTTAGATGATAAAAGTACAGATAACAGCAGAGAAATTTTAAGTCAATACGCAAAACACGAAAAAGTCACACATTGTATTTTTAATGAAATAAATTCTGGTAATACCTTTAAGCAGTGGTCAAAAGGAATCTCACTGGCCAAAGGCGATTTGATTTGGATTGCAGAAACAGATGATTTTTGCGATAATAATTTTCTTGAAACAATGCTAAAACCTTTTCAAAAAGACACAGAGTTAGCGTTGGTATATTGTCAATCTAATCGGGTAAATGAATTTGGAGAAGTGACAGGAAGTTGGCTCACACATACGGATAACCTTAATAAAAGTTTATTTTTTCATGATTTTATTATGAATGGAAATGAATTCATTCAGGATTTTTTGATTTATAAAAATGTAATTCCAAATGCAAGTGGAGTTGTATTTAAAAAGAAGAATGCAGTCCAGATTGGAGAACTGGATTTTGACCCCGTTTTAAAAACACTTGGCGACTGGCTTTTCTATATTAAATTACTCTCAAATTATAAAGTTGGTTTTATTAATCAATCATTAAACAACTTCAGGTATCATTCAGGAAGTGTGATTTCGAGAGCTAAACAAAAATATGATAAAGTTTCAATCATTGATATTGAACTTCAAACCAGAAAAAAAATTGATGATTATTTATTGCATCAAAAAACAGATAGCTTTTCTATTTCTACTATAAGAAATTCCCATATTACTAAAGAATTGAAATATGAAAAAGGTACTCTTTTATTCAACAACAAAGAAAAGGTTCGTGCGCTTTTAGTTTGGAGTAGTATTTTGGTGTTTTTTATTAAAAAGAAAAAAATACTAAAAAGAATTAAATTGAAAATTTCAAAAATAGTAAACATTAAATGAGATTATCAGTAGCCTTATGTACTTATAATGGTAGTCGTTTTTTAGAAAAACAACTCAATAGTGTTTTGAATCAAACCATTGCTGTTGATGAAATTATAATATGCGATGATAATTCTTCTGATGAAACTATTAAAATTATAAATATTTATCAGGATAAAAATCCCGGATTAATTCGTTTATTTCAGAATAAGCCAGGATTAGGTACAATCAAAAATTTTGAAAAAGCAATTTCTAAAACTACTGGCGATTTAATATTCTTGTCTGACCAGGACGATATTTGGTATCCTGAAAAAGTAGAAAAGAGTATAAATTTTTTTAAACAGAATAAAAAGTGTGTTTTGCTATTTTCGGATGGAGATTTAATAGACAACGAAGACTTAAAAATAGCGGGGTCTCTCTGGACTAAATGGGGATTTGATGATGAAAAAAAATCACTTTGGTCCAATAATAAGCTGGCATTTAATTCTTTGGTCAAGGGAGATAATAAAATAACAGGAGCAACAGTTTGTTTTAAAGCATCGTTAAAGAATAAAATTTATCCAATTGCATTGCCTTTAGATTATTGGCACGACGGATGGTTAGGAACCCATGCAGCAGCTGTAGAAGGTTTGTTTTTTATCAACGAACCTCTTATTAAATACCGGGTTCATGATAGCCAGCAAGTCGGCATTTCCAATCAGGGTTTAGATGCAATTACACTTAGTGCAAATAAGGACTTTATAACAAAAGAAGATTATTTTAGTAAGCTAAGAAAAATGTATCCAAAATTAAAAAACCATATTCCATATCAACAGGAAAAAAGCCTTGTAGAAAAAATTATAATTAAAGTTAAACGCATTTTTACTTCATAATAATGAGCAACCAAATTAAACCTATTGCTATTTACTTACCACAATTTCATCCTATAAAAGAAAATGATATCTGGTGGGGAAAAGGTTTTACAGAATGGACAAATGTAACAAAAGCAGCACCAAAATTTAAAGGGCATTATCAGCCACATCTTCCGTCTGATCTAGGGTTTTATGATTTGCGTTTAGAAGAATCACGTCTGGCTCAGGAAAATATGGCAAAAGAACACGGAATCTATGGCTTTTGCTATTATCATTATTGGTTTAACGGTAAGAAAATTTTAGATGAACCTTTAAAAAGAAAATTAAAAAATCCTAAGGAAGATTTTCCCTTTATGGTATGCTGGGCTAATGAAAATTGGACTCGTTCCTGGGATGGTTTAGATAAAGAAGTATTGCTTCATCAGGACTATAGTGAAGAAGATGACATTGAACACATGAATCATTTATGTAAAACTTACTTTTCTGATTCAAGATACATAAAACACGAGGGTAAACCGGTTTTTATTATATACAGACCAGGGCTTTTTAAAGATATAAAGAAAACGATCAGCATTTGGAGAGATGTAGCAAGAAATAATGGAATAGCTGAGTTACATATTGGTTATATGCAAAGCTGGACATCACTCGACAATCATAATGAATTAGGATTTGATTTTGCAGCAGAATTTCAACCCAATTTCGGAAATGTTCCTATTGTAAAAGAACATTTTGTTATCCGGATCCTGAAAAAGATTCGGAAAAAACTCAAAATAAAAAAACAAAATAAAAAGAGTACAAAAGATAAAGTAATAGAATATAAAGATTTTGTAGAGCAGCAAAAAAACGTAGTTTACAAAACAAATGTTTCTCCATCAATAACTCCCATGTGGGATAACAGCTCGAGAAGAAGAACCAATGCAACAATTTTTAATAATTCAACTCCTGAAATATATGGGAGTTGGCTTAATCATATTCTCAAAAATTACCCATGGAATAAAAACGCTGAAAAATTTTTATTTATTAATGCATGGAACGAATGGGCAGAAGGCAATCATTTGGAACCTTGCAGAAAATGGGGAAAATCTTATTTGGAGTTTACAAAGAGTATTTTGAAAGATTATGAAAATGAAAAATAGCATGATACAATTTCTGGCATACTATCTTCCGCAATACCATCCAATTCCTGAAAATGATTTATGGTGGGAAAAAGGATTTACAGAATGGACAAATGTAACTAAAGCAACACCTTTGTTCAAAGGCCACTATCAGCCCATCCTGCCGGCAGACTTAGGTTTTTACGACTTAAGGCTACCCGAAGTTCAGGAACAACAAGCCAAATTGGCAAAAGAATATGGTCTTGACGGATTTGTTTACTATCAATATTGGTTTGGAGACAATAAAATGTTGCTCGAGAAACCTGCAGAAGCTATGCTTCAAAATAAAAATATTGATTTTCCTTATTGTTTCTGCTGGGCAAATGAAACCTGGAAGGGAATCTGGCACGGATTAGATAATCCGTCTGTTCTCATTGAACAAACCTATAATGGAAAAGAAGGATACCAGATTTATTTTGATTACCTGCTGCCGTTTTTTAAAGATGAGCGCTATATCAAAATTGATAATAAACCCATGTTTCATGTTTACAGATTTGATGATATCCCCAATGTAGAAGAATTTATAACTGTTTTTAATGGATTGGCAATTGCAAACGGTTTTGCAGGAATTTATTTTGTAGCTACAATAGCATCTGAAAATGTTCTTAAAAACGATCATATTTACGGAAAAGTAGGAGACGAAGTATTTCAGAAAATGAGATACAAAAGTGGGTTCCTGTTTGCTGATGTAAGGTACTTAGGCTGGCTAGAAAGAAGAATAAAAGTCGCCCTTGGATTTACTAGCCAAATCGGTAAAAGACTCAAACCCGTGATTATTGATTACAGTAAAGCAGTTTCGCGTATAAATGTTTCTTTTCCGCATCAAAAATATATTCCATGTGTTTTTCCTAATTGGGACAATTCTTCCAGAAGCGGAAAAAAATCGTTGATTTTTATTAATTCAAACCCGGAATCCTGGAAGAAACATTTGCAAAAAGCAGTTACTGAATTATTAAGAAATCCAAAAAACCCTCAATTTGTCATGATAAAATCATGGAACGAATGGGCAGAAGGAAATCATCTGGAACCTGATGTAAAATTTGGATTGAAATGGTTAGAGGCATTAAAAAATGTCAAAGATAATTTATACAAGAATTAAGAATGGAAAACAATTTATTAATATCAGTTGTGTTGCCCGTTTTTAATGGAGAGAAGTTTCTATCAAAATCTATTGAAAGTGTATTAAACCAAACGTATCAAAATATTGAATTAATTATCGTTAACGATAATTCAAACGATAATACGTTAAATATTGCAAATCAATATGCTGAGAAAGATAACAGAGTAAAAATTATAAATAATCCAATAAATAAAAAACTACCTGCAAGTTTAAATATTGGCCATAATGCCTGTAAAGGAGATTTTATAACCTGGACCAGCGATGATAATTTTTATGAATTAGATACCTTAAAAATCTTATTAGATAATCTTATTAAGAAAGAAGCCGACGTTGTGTACAGCAATTTTACCTTGATAGATGATAAAGGTCAAAAGATTAGAGAAGTAACCCTGCCCGGTATTGAGAATCTGATTTTTGGAAACGTTATAAGCTGCTGTTTCATGTATAGAAAAGAAGTGTATCAGAGAAATAACGGATACAACGAAGCATATTTCCTTATTGAAGATTACGATTTTTGGCTTCGAGCTTCTATACACAGCAAATTTTATCAAATAAATCAATCTCTGTACAATTATAGAAAACACGAAGAAAGCCTGACAAATCAAATTATAGTTGATCCAGAAAAAAACAATCTTTGGAAAAAGAATCTAAAGACAATGTTTCTTAGTTTTTGGAAAAATTTTGGAAAAATTAATTATTCTGAAATGGCAGAGTTTTCAACTAAACTTTTATGGTTTGAAAAAATAGAATTTGAATGGTTAATGGCAAATAATGATAAAATTAAAGAGGTAAAAGCAGAAATAAAGAAGAACAAAAATTTCTCTAATGAACTATTAACGGAAAAAGTGTTCCTAAAAAAGACAATAGAAGTAATGATTAATGAAAAAGATACCAAAAGAAATTTCTCAAGATCTGTTTTTATAATAAAGAATTTTACAAAAGCATTAGATAAAAACGCTGTTAAAACACTAATTAAATATTCATTTTTAAAATAGATGCAGCCACAATTAACCATTATTATGGCGACCTATAACAGGGCGCACTTTATTGTTGAAACATTAGAATCAATTCGAAAACAAACTTTCTCAAATTGGGAATGCCTGATTATTGATGATGGAGGAACCGATAATACCAGTGAAGTAATTGCTCCGGTTTTGGATGAAGATTCACGCTTTACATTCTTAAAAAGGCCTGATAATTACCAAAAAGGTTTGCCTGGATGCAGAAATTACGGATTAGACCTAGCAAAAGGTGATTATATTATTTTTTTTGATGATGATGATATTGTACATCCTCAGAATCTGGAATTGTGTATAAAAGAATTAGAGAAATCAGAAATATCTTTTTGCAGATACGAAAGAGAAGTTTTTACAGAAGAATTTAATTATGGTTTTGACTATTCAAAAGAATATTCATCGTTCTTTATTGATATTAATGATTTAGAAAAATTACTAAACAATAATTTGCCTTTTAACTCCTGTGCTGTCATGTGGAAAAAAGAATGTTTTGCGGGCAATCGATTCGTAGAGTATTTAATGTATGCAGAAGAATGGGAATTATATTCCAGAATATTATCATCAGGAATTAAAGGAATTTCTATTAGAAAATGTTTATTCTACGGAAGAAAACATTTAAAATCCAATACCGGTGAATTTTTTACACACAATCCTGTCAGGAGAAAATCTCATTGTGATGCTATAGTTTTAGTGATTAAAAACCTTAAGGAAAAGCAATTACTCACAAATTCTCTAATCCGTTATTTTGTTACAGCCTCATTAGATTACAAAGAATATAAATTATTCAGCCAGATTAAAAAAATTCTAAATTTATCTTTACTTGAAAAAATAAAATGGCAAATCTATTATAGCTCTTATTTTTTACGCCTGCCAATTTACAAAATGAAAAAAAATATCAAAAAATGAGAATTCTTCTTTGTTTCGGAACACGTCCTGAAGCCATAAAAATGGCCCCTTTATATCACGAACTCAAAGAAAATAATTTTGAAGTTATGGTTTGTGTTACAGCACAACATCGGGAAATGCTGGATCAGGTTTTAGAGTTTTTCGATATTAAACCTAATTACGATTTAGACTTAATGCAGCCCAATCAAACTCTAAACAATTTGAGTGCCCTCATTTTAAGTAAGATGGATAAAGTACTTTTAGAAGTTAATCCCGATTTGGTTTTTGTACACGGAGATACAACAACTTCTTCAATGGTAGCTCTCGCCTCATTTCATCGGGGTATCAAAGTAGCTCATGTTGAAGCAGGACTAAGAACCTACAACAAACAATCGCCTTTTCCAGAAGAAATCAACCGACAGTTAACAGGCAGATTAGCCGATATTCATTTCACGCCTACAAAGGATGCAACAAATAATTTAATAAAAGAAGGAATTTCTGAATCGTCTATTATTCAAACAGGAAATACAGTGATTGATGCGCTGTTCTGGACTATCACTAAAATTGGAAAAGAAAATTTTGTACACCCTGAAATAGAAGAATTAAAAAACATAATTCCAACTAATAAAAAGATTGTCTTAGTGACGGGACATCGCAGAGAAAACTTTGGCACAGGAATGAAAAACCTTTGCGAAGCATTGTTGAAAATAGCAGCCAGAAAAGACGTTACGATTGTGTATCCGGTACATTTAAACCCAAATGTCAAAGATATTGTGCATGAAATGCTGTCCGATAAAGAAAACATTCAACTCATTAGCCCGGTTTCATATCCTGCCTTTGTTTGGTTGATGCAACAGTCATTTTTAATTGTTTCTGATTCGGGAGGTATTCAGGAAGAAGCGCCTTCTTTAGGAAAACCTGTTTTAGTGACCAGAAATACTTCAGAAAGACCGGAAGGAGTAATGGCAGGTTTTTCAAAATTAGTAGGCACAGACAAAGACAAAATTATAAATATTGTAGAAGAACTCTTAGAGAATTTTGATGGTTTTGAGAATAAATCCAATCCTTACGGAAACGGAAATGCATCAAAAAATATAATTGCATATTTACAATACAAAAACTACTCACACGCTAATCATTTGTTATAAGATTAATATTGACCAATAAATAAAATGATTAAAAAAATACTTATTGTAGTTGATTCTATAGATATTGAAGACAGCAGCGGATCGAAAGCAAATGTCGCCTTGATTAAAAATTTAAATAAGGCAGGATTTGAACTTTTTGTATATCATTTTACCCGTAAAAACATACAGTTAAAGGATATACAAACTTTTGAGATACCTGAAATAAAATGGAGTGGCCTATATTTTTTAAGTAGATTCCAAAGGGTTTTCAGCCGAAATTTTAAAGTGAATCTTGCTCCCTTTTTTGAAAAAAGATTTGGTTTTTCCTTTACCTTTTTTAATGATACAAAAAGTATAAGCAGCGCCTTAAAAAAACAATCTTTTAATCCTGATTTAGTACTTACCTTGAGTAAAGGAGCAAGTTTCAGGTCGCATTATGCTGTTCTTAAATTACCTCATCTTCATAATAAATGGATGGCGTATATACATGATCCGTATCCTTTTCACTATTATCCAAGACCTTATAACTGGGTTGAACCAGGCTACGAATTCAAAGAATCTTTCTTTCAGGAATTATCTCAGAAAGCAAAATACAGCGCTTTTCCAAGTCAGTTATTAAAAGAATGGATGTCGAGTTATTTTTCTGATTTTGCAAAAACGGGAATTATAATTTCGCATCAAAATGAAAAATACGAAGTTAAAAACACCAATTTCCCTTCTTATTTTGATGTTTCAAAATTCAATTTACTGCACGCAGGAAATTTAATGAAACAGCGTTCTCCAGAAGGTTTGCTGAAAGGTTTTATGCTTTTCCTTAAAAATAATCCTTCAGCTAAAAATGACGCAAAACTTATTTTATTAGGAGGCGCCTCTTATCATAGCAAAATGCTTGAAGATTACATAAATAACATTTCTGAGATTTATATCTATAACGGAAATAAACCTTTTGACGAAGTATATAACTTGCAAAAAAATGTTTCAGTAAATATAATTTTAGAAGCAAAAGGAGAAATAAGTCCTTTTTTACCGGCTAAATTTCCTCATTGTGTTGAAGCTAACAAAACAATTCTTTCTCTGGCCCCATATTACAGTGAAACGAGAAGATTATTAGGAGAGGATTATCCTTTTTGGGCAGAAGTAGACGATGTGAATAAAATTGCGCAGCTGATTGAACAATTATATCAATTATGGAAACAAAATCCGGATAGTTTGCTTTTAAACAGAACAGATTTAGAAAGTTATGTATCTGTCGACTATCTTCAGGAAAAAATAGATAATTTATAAAAGTAATTTTGCAGTTTTTATATAAAACAGAATAAAGTTAATGAACAAAATGCAGGCCTCAATTCTTATAGTATCAAAAAACCGAAAAGAAGATTTATTAAAGACATTAAAGATTATAGAGTGTTTAATAGATAAATCTAAAGTAGAAGTTTTAGTTTTTTTAGACGGATGTACAGATGGTTCTGAAGATATTATTGATGAACTAAATTGGGTGAGATTTTTTATATCCGAAAAATCTATTGGAGCATCTGCAGCCAGACATCAAATTTATCCGCTTGCCAATTCAGAGATTTTAATAGGCTTAGATGATGATGCACATCCACTAACTCTAAATTTTATTTCTGAAATAGAAAATCTTTTTAATCAAAATCAAAATGTTGGCATTCTGGCTTTTGAAGAAATAAGGGGGATTTTTGAATCTGATGAGGAAGCACTTCTGCAAGCCTCTTTAGAAAATAAAAAATTTCTTACCTCTCAATTTATTGGTTGCGGTTTCGCTATTCGTAAGTCAGTTTATAATAAAACAAATGGTTTTCCTGTCTGGATTGATATTTATGGAGAAGAATCCTGTCTTTCGATCGAAGTTCTGGATAAAGGATATGACATTTTGTACGTAAATGAAATTAAGATCAATCACAGAGTTAATAAAGAGCAAAGAAAACTCGAAAAACAAAATTATTTTCGATTCGAAAAACAATTAAAAAATTCGGCCTATTATTTTTTGGTTTATTATCCATATCCGCTCTGGAATATTTTAAAATTGTACAGGCATAATTTTAAAAAATATGCACTAACCGATTGGAAATGTTTTAAAATATTTATAAAAACGATATTCGTTGTATTGATTAATGGTTTCAGAATTTTAAAATATCGTAAACCTGTTGATCAGGCACTAATTATAAAAATGAGGAGTTTATCCCTTTTAAAATTCTAGTATGAAAACGATTGCTATAATTCCGGCTCGTGGAGGTTCTAAAAGACTGCCTCAGAAGAACATCAAAATATTAGGAGAAATTCCTTTATTGGCACATAGTATTTTGTATGCTCAGGCCAATAAGGGAATTATAGACGAAATTTATGTATCGACAGATGATAATGAAATTAAGAAAATTGCATTAGAATTTGGAGCAAAAGTAATTGACAGGCCGGAGAATATTTCGGGAGATACAGAACCTACGGTTTCAGCATTAAAAAATGCATTAGAACAAATTGATGAACCGGTAGAAAATGTTGTTTTGCTGCAGGCTACAAACCCGCTGCGTCCTCAAAACCTACTCAATGAAGCTTTTGTTTTTTACCAAAAAGAAAAATGTGACAGCTTATTTACTGTTTCGCGAAATCATCAGAAATTCGGAAAAATTGTTGATAATAAGTTTATTCCATATAATTATGAAATCGGACAAAGAAGTCAGGATTTAGCACCGCTTTTTTTCGAAAATGGTTTATTATATATCACAAAAGCAGCATTGATTCTTAATAATATAATTATTTCAGAAAATGCATTTCCATTCGAGATAAATCATATTTTTGCCGAAGTTGATATAGACACGCAGGAAGATTTTGATTATGCGGAATATCTACTTTCCAAAAACAAAAACATACAATAAATTATTTTATTTATGAATCCATTTATAGAAATAGCCGGACGAAAAATAGGCTTAGATTATTCGCCATTAGTAATCGCCGAAATAGGAATTAATCACGAAGGTTCTCTGCAGGTAGCCAAAGAAATGGTAGATGCAGCTCACAGAGCCGGAGTTGAGGTAGTGAAACATCAGACACATATCGTAGAGGATGAAATGAGCGGTGCCGCAAAAAAAGTAATTCCCGGAAATGCCGATGTTTCTATTTATGAAATTATGGAACGCTGTTCCTTAAATGAAGAAGAGGAACTTGAATTGAAAAATTATGTTGAAAGTAAAGGCATGATTTTTATTTCAACACCATTTTCCCGTGCAGCGGCCGAAAGATTAAAAAAATTCGATATCCCAGCCTATAAAATTGGCTCGGGAGAATGTAATAATTACCCATTATTAGAGCACATTGCTTCGTTTGGCAAGCCGGTAATCTTAAGCACCGGAATGAATACAATAGAAAGTATTCAGAAAGCAGTTGCCATTTTTGATAAACACAATATTCCGGTTGCCTTATTGCATACTACCAATTTGTATCCAACACCAATTCATTTGGTTCGTTTTGGAGCAATGACAGAATTGCACGAAGCCTTTCCCAATAAGGTTTTTGGTTTGAGTGACCATACACTGAACAATAATGCGTGTCTTGGTGCAGTTGCTCTTGGTGCAAGTATTTTAGAAAGACATTTTACCGACCACATGCAGCGTACCGGACCGGACATCGTTTGTAGTATGGATGAAAAAAACTGTCAGGAACTAATAGTTTCTAGTGCAGAAATAGCCTTGATGCGCGGAGGAACAAAAAAACCGGCATTAGAAGAACAAGTGACAATTGATTTTGCTTTTGCAACTGTTTGTGCAATTGCATCAATTAAAAAAGGTGAAATTTTTACTAAAGAAAATATCTGGGTAAAACGTCCGGGAACCGGTAAAATTCTGGCGGAGCGTTTTAATGATATCCTGGGTAAAGCAGCCACAAGAGATATTGAGAATGACGAGCAGCTGACCTGGGAAGATATTAAGTAATGGAAGATTTTGTACAATTTCTTTTAAAGAAGGTTTATAAACCAAAAAGCATAAGGAATGAATATATCCTTACAGCTTTTGAATTAACAGTTAAGGATGTCAATTATCATTTTCCGGATCTTTCAAAAGAAGAAATTAAAAGCAAAATAATAAACAATTCTAATGAGCTGGCTATCTTTTTATTTCGTTTAGGAATTGTTCTGCATCAAAATAATGAAGAAGATTTAAAACCTCAAATTCATTGGCTGCTTAAAGAATTATGCAGTTGTGAAATATATTTTAATAACGAAATAGGTGAAGGTTTTTATATCGTGCATGGCGAAGGAACTGTGATCGGAAGCAGAAATGTAATTGGCAAAGGATTTAAAATTCACCATGGTTGTACTATCGGACATAAAAAGAATGGAGGAGGAAACGGTAATAAAATAGGTGATAATGTAACGATGTACTGTAGTTCTTCAATAATTGGCGAATTAACCATTGGTGACAATGTCATTATCGGAGCACATGTATTGATTGCTCAAAACATTGTTAGTAATGCTTTGATAACGCAAGCAGAAGAACTGCTAATTCGTAAAATTTAAAACTTTAATACAACATTAGAAGCAGCTTAATTAAACAATGAAAAAAATTCTTTTCCTTACAGGTACACGTGCTGATTTTGGTAAAATAAAATCATTAATTCAAATTCTTGAAGACCGTCAGGATTTTGAAGTTTTTGTATTTGTAACCGGTATGCATCTGCAGGAAGAATACGGATATACGCTGATTGAAATCGAACGCTGCAATTTTAAAAATATACACACTTTCCAAAACCATACCCACGAAACAACTATGGATTTGACACTTGCCAAAACCATAGAAGGATTATCCAAATATTGCAAAGAAGTAAATCCTGACATGATTATAGTACATGGTGATAGGGTCGAAACGTTAGCCGGCGCAATCGTTGGTTCACTTAATAATATTTTGGTTTCACATATTGAGGGTGGCGAAATTTCGGGAACCGTAGATGAATTGATCAGGCATAGCGTTAGTAAATTGAGTCACATTCATTTTGTGTCCAATAAACAAGCTCAGAAAAGATTAATACAAATGGGAGAGATAGAAGAATCTATTTTTACCATTGGTTCGCCGGACATTGATATCATGTTTTCAGATCAGCTTCCCAATTTAGGAATGGTAAAGGACTATTATAAAATTGATTTTGAAAAATATGCAGTAGTAATGTTTCATCCTGTAACTACAGAATTTAAACAGATGAAAAATTACACAGAAAATTTTGTAAATACCTTATTGCAGGATTATCATAATTATGTTGTTATTTTCCCCAACAATGATTTAGGAAGCCAGTTTATAATCGATGCGTATCAAAAACTAAAAGAAAATACAAGATTCAGGATTTTTCCCTCCATTCGGTTTGAATATTTTTTAACCTTATTAAAGAACAGCCAGTTTATAATTGGAAACAGTAGCGCAGGAATCAGAGAAGCGCCTTATTACGGAATACCGATAATTAATATAGGAACCCGTCAGCAAAACAGAGCGATTCATGCTGATATTGTGAATACTGATTATTCTGAAAACAGCATCAAAGATGCCCTCTCTATTATCGACTCTCATAAAGTACAAATTGTAGAAGATGATTTTGGAAACGGAAATAGTAATGAGTTATTTCTTGAATGTCTTCAAAAAGAAAATATTTGGAAACTAAATCATCAAAAACAATTTAGGGATGTACAATAAAGATTGTAATTAAAAATGAAAAAGTTAGGAGTAGTAATAACTGACGGCGTAGGATTTAGAAATTTTGTTATGAGCGATTTCATAACAGAAGCGTCTGTCCAATTTGATAAAATTATAATCTATTCCGGATTGCCGGAAACCTGCTATCAAAATTTGGATAACCCGAAACTCGAGATAAAGGAACTTTCTGTTTTTAAAGAAGGAAAATCAACCTGGGCTTTCAGAAAATGGAAAGAAGTAGCGCATTTACAAAAGTATAAAAGCTTTTATGGAATGAATGATAATCTGCTTGTTGGTTATCCCAAAAATAATTCTGCCCGATCACTATTTGTAAAAGGACTTTATATATTTACAAAATTTATACATTCAAATTCAAGTATTTTGTTTGCAGAAAAGCTTCAGTTTTCGTCCTTTTCTAAAAATAAAATAACCGAAGAATATATTGAGATCCTTAAGAAAGACAAACCTTCACATTTATTTTTTACACATCAGAGACCGCCTTATCTGGCGCCGTTTTTATATGCGGCTATTCAGTCAGGAATTAAGACAAGTACATTCATTTTTAGCTGGGATAATCTGGCTTCAAAAGGGCGAATGCTGGGCAGCTTCGATCACTTTTTAGTATGGAGCAAGTTGATGAAAGAGGAACTGCTTTATTTTTATCCAAATGTAAAAGATGAAAACGTAAAAATTGTGGGAACTCCACAGTTTGAGCCGTATGTCCTTCCTAAATATGAATCTACAAAAGAAAGCTTCTTTGCTAAATTCAATTTAGATCCTGATAAAAAAATAATTTGCTACAGCTGTGCAGACGTTTCGATTGGGCCAAACGATCCTATTGTAATCAAAGCAATTGCAGAAGCGATTAGAAATAATGAAATTAAGTTTCCGGTACAGCTTCTGGTAAGGACATCTCCGGCAGAAGACGACAGGAGATTTAGAGCTATTAGGGAAGAGTATCCTGAGATTATATGGAATGTTCCCAAGTGGATACTTACAAGAGAAAATCATCAGGAAAGCTGGTCTCAAAGAATACCAAGTCAGGAAGATATTACCGATTTAAGAGCATTATTAGAAAACTCCGATTTGAGTATAAATATGTGTTCTACAATGAGTCTTGATTTTATGTTGTTTGATAAACCTGTAATCAATACAGTCTTTGGTAATCCCGAAAATGGATTATACGATGATCAGCGATTTTTAAATTATATTCATTACAAAAAAGTTACAGACGGTAATGCTGTTACAATTGCAAAAGACAAAACAGAATTAATACATCAGATCAATCAATCTTTTAGTAATCCGACTGAACGAACTGCAGACAGAAAAAAAATGATTGATTTGCAAATAGGCCAGGAATTACCACAAACCAGCAAGCGAATTGCTGAGGTTTTATATCACTTCAATGAATAAAAAAATAGCCATCATCTGCAATTATCAATTGCTTCCTGAAAGAGTGGGAGGAATGGATTATTTCTTTTGGGATTTTGATAAAAAATGCAAAGAAAATAATATTCAGGCAGATTGGTTTTTTCCAAATTATTCTGATCATGGAGGATATTCAAACCTGGCAATTTATAGTGATGAAAGTAAAAGTGTAGAAAACAATTTTCTGGATTTTTATGAGGAAAATAAGCCTGCTTATTCAAATATTATTACTCATTTTGTTGAATTATGTACGCCATTTTTCCAAAAAACAAAGAAAATTTCAAATGCTAAAATTATTGCGGTAGATCATAACCCAAGACCTTTAAACGGATATCCTTTCAAAAAGAAAATCAATAAAAGGATAAAAGGATTTTTATATTCAAAATACATTGATCTTTTTATCGGAGTTTCTAATTATACAGTCAATGAAATTTTGAAAGATTTTGGTTCTCATTTAAAATCGAAAACAAAAACAATTTACAACGGAGTTATTTTAGAAGCCATTTTGGTCAGAGAGATTCGAAACGCTGTAAAACCACACTTTTTAGTAGCGTCACATTTAAGAGAATCAAAAGGGATACAGGATTTAATAGAAGCTGTAAACAATCTTCCTGCAACTATAAGAAATGAAATTAAAATTGATATTTATGGAGACGGACCATATAAGGAGCAATTGGCAGAAAAAATAAAGCAGTATAAACTCGAAGAACGTTTTGCTTTTATGGGAAGCAAACCAAACCTCAATGAGATTTTTTACCAATATGATTATATGCTGCAGCCTACTCATATGGAATGTTTCAGTTTGTCTATATTAGAAAGTCTGGCTGCAAATGTTCCCGTAATTACCACAAATGTCGGCGGAAATAAAGAAGCAATCACCAATGCAGAAAATGGTTATATTCTTAAAGCCAAAGACTTCAAAGCGTTGAGCAAAATCCTTGAGGATCTTTATTTAGGAAACAAAAAGATATCGATTAATACAAGGGAATTAATTGCCAATTCCTTTTCTTTGCCGAAAATGGTAGAAGATCATTTTCAACTACTTTCAGATAAAACAGATCAAATTTAAAATTTCATAAATACCCAGATGTTTTTTAATTCCTTAGCATTTGCTATTTTTTTACCAATTGTTTTCTTTTTATATTGGTTTGTCTTCAATAAAACAAAAAGCACCCAAAATGCTTTATTAATTGTTGCCAGCTATTATTTTTATTCCTGCTGGGATTGGAGATTTCTGTTCTTACTGGTTTTTTCTACGTTTTTGGATTATTATACCGGAATTCAAATTGAAAAAGGGAAATCAGAAAAAAGCAGGAAATTTTGGTTTTGGTTAAGTATTATTGTGAATTTAGGTTTCCTCGGAATTTTTAAATACTATAATTTTTTTGCAGACTCTTTCTCCGATTTATTAAATTCAGCCGGAATAAAAGCCAGCCCAATTTTGCTGGAAGTAATCCTGCCGGTCGGGATTTCATTCTACACTTTCCACGGATTATCTTATGTAATTGATATTTATTATAAACGAATAAAAGCCGAATACAATTTTATTGATTACTCTTTATTTGTGAGTTATTTTCCGCTTTTGGTAGCAGGGCCAATAGAGCGAGCAACACATTTATTGCCCGAAATAAAAGTAAAAAGAGAATTTGATTTACAAAAGGCCAAAGAAGGAATTTATCAAATCGTTTGGGGATTAGTCAAAAAAGTAGTGATTGCAGATACCTGTGCTACATACGCCAATGCAATTTTTGATAATTACACTTCAATGAATTCATTCTCATTGATTTTGGGCGCTGTTTATTTTGCTTTTCAGATTTATGGAGACTTTTCCGGATATTCAGATATTGCATTGGGAGTTTCAAAATTGTTCGGATTAGATTTGTTACGAAATTTCAATTATCCTTATTTTTCAAGAGATATTGCCGAGTTCTGGCGTCGTTGGCACATTTCGCTTTCGTCGTGGTTTCGCGATTACTTATATATCCCTTTAGGCGGCAGCAAAGGAGGACTCTGGATGAAAATCAGAAATACCTTTATCATTTTTGTTGTCAGTGGTTTTTGGCACGGTGCCAACTGGACCTATGTTGTCTGGGGTTTTATAAATGCGGTTTATTTCCTGCCTTTGCTTTTATCAAACAGTAACAGGAACAATATGGATGAGATTCGGCTGAAGTTTAATTTTGATTCTGTCAAAGTCATCACCAGTATTTTATACACCTTTATCCTTACCTGTATTGCATGGGTTTTCTTTAGGGCAAGAACAATTACAGACGCAGTTTTATATTTAAAACGTTTGGTTACAGACAGAGAATTCAAATTTCAATATCTCGATAATGAGCGTTATAACTATGAGTTACTGCTTATAATTGGGTTATTTATTCTGGTCGAATGGAATAATCGTAAAAAAATCGAACCGCTGTCGGGAAAAAGAAGCATGCTGAAAATTGCTTTGGCTATTGCTGCAATTATGGCTTTCGGAACGTTTTCTGATTATAAAGAATTTATATATTTTCAATTCTAATGAAGAGATTTTTAATCTATACAGCCAAAATTCTAATCACAACTATCCTGATTGCGGTAATCTTAGACGGATTATATACATACGTTTTTCTTCAATCTAAAAACAGAGGCAAAATCGAAACTGTTTTTAATTCAAAATCAAAGAAATACGATGTTGTAATACTGGGATCTTCAAGAGCAAACAATCATTTTGTATCGCAAATGTTTGAAGATAAAGGGTTGAAAACCTTTAACTACGGAATGAGCGGCGGCCACTTGTTTGAAGCTTCACTAATGCTGAAGTTAATGATCGAAAGAAAATATGAAATTAAAAATATAATTCTGGAAGCAGATTTAAGTCTTTCCAACGATCATGAATCTGACGGGGTTTCAGCAAAATTTTTGCCGTATATTCATAATTCAGAAGTTATAAAAGAGCATTTTAAAACGCAGAAAAATTTTAATGAGTTGTATTATGTTCCATTTTACCGATATATAAAATACGATTCTAAAATAGGATTTAGAGAGGTTTATAAAATAGGAGCCGGAGAAAAAACAAATTCACTGGACAATCTTGGATATTATCCATTATCAAAACACAAAAATGGCAATATGAAAAATAATATTGTCAATCTAAAGCCTTTGAAACACAACAAATATTACGAAGAGATAAAAAATATTTGTAAAGCCAACAATATTAACTTTATCCCGGTTATGACGCCAATGTGTGAAAATGTTGTGGGAATGAATTATTTTGATAAAGTGAAAAAAGCATATCCTGAAATTCATAATTATGAAAACGTAGTGATAGAAAATAAATATTTTTCTTCCTGCGGACACATGACAGATGCCGGGGCAAAAATGTTTACAGCCAGAATTTTAAAAGACTTTTTTAAGAAATAAATCTATGAAAATAGCCTTTTTGACACCAGAATACCCACATTCCAGAACAGGAAATTCAGGTGGTTTGGGAACAAGTATAAAGAACCTTGCAATCGCATTATTGGATCACGGAATCTCTGTTCGTGTTCTCGTATACGGTCAGAAAGAAGACGCTTTATTTGAAGATAACGGAATTATTATTCAACAAATAAAGAATATAAAATTCAAAGGATTGTCTTGGTTGCTCACCCGAAAAAAGATTGAAAAAATAATCAACCAATTATATATTAATCAGGAAATTGATCTGGTAGAAGCTCCGGACTGGACGGGGATAACCTCATTTATAAGACCTGTTAATTGCCCGGTTGTAATACGCTTGCATGGCTCAGATACTTATTTTTGTCATTTAGATAACCGTAAAGTTAAATGGCTGAATAAATTTCACGAAAAAAGAGCTTTACAAAAAGCAGATAGTTTACTTTCTGTAAGTCAGTTTACAGCAGACAAGACAAATGAAGTTTTTGGTTTAAATAAAAAATTTATCATTATTCCAAATCTGATTGATAGTGATTTGTTTAAAGGAAATAATCAGGAAGTATTTTCAGAGAAAAGCATCTTGTATTTTGGAAGCCTGATTCGTAAAAAAGGACTTTTAGAATTGCCTTTGATTTTTAATAAAGTGATTGAAAAGAATCCAGACGCCAAGTTAATTTTGGTAGGAAAAGATGTTCCCGATATAATTTCAGGAAATTCATCAACATGGCAAATGATGCAAGATCTCTTTTCAGATCATGCAATAAAGAATGTAGAATATATCCCAAGTGTTCCTTATACCGAAATAAAAGAGAAAATTCAAAAAGCAACAGTTTGTGTATTTCCTTCTTTTGCAGAGGCTTTTCCCGTTTCGTGGTTAGAAGCCATGGCGATGGAAAAACCAATTGTGGCTTCAAACATTGGCTGGGCAAGTGAAATGATAGACGAAGGCAAAAATGGCTTTTTGGTTCATCCGATGAATCATGATACCTTCTCAAAAAGAATCTGCAGTTTTCTTGAAAATAGCGAATTATGCCTGAAAACAGGGATAGCGGCTAGAAAAAAAGTAAAAGATTTTTTTGATATTAAAGTATTAGCCCAACAAAATATCGAATTTTATAAATCAGTAATAAAATAACAAATCCGGATTTAATGGAACTTAAAGAATTTGTAACGACAACTGGAGAAATTATTCTTTATAATGGTCAGCCTGATTTGAATAAATTAGAAATCCTGGCGGCAGGTGCCGGCGATATATGGCATAGCTCTTTTGAACAAGGCTACAAAAATGCTTTTCCCGATATCGTATATCAGGCAGCAACTTTTTTTTGGTACATAAATGATTTTGATAATTTAGATGAATGTATAAGCTGGAGAGTAAATCCAAATTGTTTTGCAGTTCGCAAATCGGTTTGGGAAACATTAAAAGGTTTTGATACCCAATATCAGAATATTCAGCTTCAGGCGCTCGATTTTGGCTATAATGCAGTACGAAATTCAGCTGCGATTCCATTATATATAAAAGGACTTTTTGAAACAAATGTCAGGGACGAAATAACCATTTCTGTAAAAGACAGATATGTTTTTTTTAGAAAAAACTTCAAAATTGATCATTCCATTTTTATGTTATACCGAAAAGGTTTCTGGAAATGGAAAGAATGGAATGCCTTTTTCTATGCGAAGAAAAACTTTAAGCAAACAGGAAATAAACCTGTTCTTCAACCACGTAAATTATTAAATATAGAGGGAAAACCAACTGTAAGTTATATTATTCCGACAATGATGCGACAGGATTTTACGTTGCAGCTGCTGGAAGATTTAGTATCACAAAGTTACCTTGTTTCTCAGGTTGTAATTGTAGACGCAACTCCGGAAAACCTGAGAGATGAAAAATTATATCTGGAAAAAAAATACCCATTTGAATTAGTCATAAAATGGCAGGAAACAAAAGGAAGCTGCAGAGCGCGAAATGAAGCTATCGAATTATGTACAGGCGATTATATTGTTTTTGGAGATGATGACATTCGTATAAAATCAGATTTTATAGAAAACCACATCCGAATATTGCAAACGTACAAAGTAAATGCCTGCAACGGATTAGATATCAGAGCCGATAATCAGCAACAAGATCTGACAGACTTAGAAGTTAAACTTGAAAAGTTAGGAGCATCAAGATGGAAGGTTGGCGCAAGCGCCGGTTTTAGTAATGCAAATTCATGTGTAAAAACAGAATATGTGAGAGCATTAATTGGTAATGATATTAATTTTGATGGAGGTTATGGCGAAGACAGTGATTTTGGAATGTCCCTGATCAAATTGGGGCAAATTGTTGTTTTTAATCCGTTTTCTGCCAATTTGCATTTAAAACCTCCCGTTGGCGGGTACAGATTTTGGGGGAATCAGGCAAAAATTTTAGGAAAAAAAAGAAAGACCCAGCCGTGGGAATTAGATACTCCGGTAAAATCTATACGACCAGTGCCAAGCCCTACCATAATGTACGGAATTGTTAAGCATTTTACGCCACAACAAGTAATTGAATATAAATACAAACATTTTTTTCTGTATCTTTTTAAAGGTTCCAAAAAAGGATTATTATATCGCTTTTTTAGAATCCCATATAAAAATTTACAATTCAAAAAATCCCTTTTTTACGCAAACAAACTCAATAAATTAGGAATCAGACATAAATAGCAAATCATGAAATTTTCTCTAATTATTTGTACCTATATGCGTCCCGGGCCTTTGTTACTTTTGTTGCAGTCTGTTCGGGCACAAACTGTACATCCAGATGAAATCTTAATTGTTGACGGTTCTGTAGATGATAAAACCAAAATTGTTTTAGAGGAAAATACTTTTGATAACTTAAAATATTTTCTCGTAGATAATGAGGATCGCGGCCTTACAAAACAAAGAAATTTTGGAATTAAACGAGTAAGCGATTGGAGTGAAATAGTTTGTTTTTTGGATGATGATACGGTTTTAGAAAGTGATTATTTTGAAAATCTTCTCGAAACCTATCAAATATTTCCTGAAGCTTTGGGGGCTGGCGGTTACATTTCCAATGAAGTTAAATGGGAAAAAGTTCCGGAAAATTATCTGCCGAAAATAAATGAATTTTATTTTGACGGCTGGAAACGCAACGATGGAAGCCGTTTTGTATTAAGAAAAAAACTCAAACTGGATAGTAATTGTCCGCCTGGATTTTCGCCTTTATACTCACATGGAAGAAGTGTTGGCTTTTTGCCGCCTTCGGGTAAAATATATGAAGCAGAACAATTAATGGGAGGCGTTTCATCTTTTAGAAAATCTGTGTTTGAGAAATTTTCATTTTCAACTTATTTTGAAGGATATGGTTTGTATGAAGATGCAGATTTTACATTAAGACTTGCCAAAACAGGAAAATTATATTTGAATACCAAAGCAAAACTCGCACATTTTCATGCCGAATCTGGCAGGCCAAATCAATATAAATACGGAAAAATGGTAGTTCGTAATGGCTGGTATGTGTGGCGCGTTAAAAATCCAAAACCTAAATTAAGCGACCGTTTAAAATGGAATGCAATAACTATTTTACTGACAACAATTCGCTTCAGTAACGTATTTACAGATAAGAATAAAAAAGCAGCTTTTACAGAAGCTCTCGGCAGAACTGTTGGATGGTGGAGCCTGCTTTTTAACAAACCCGTTTCTTCTGATAATTTACTTTAATTAAAAACTATAATTGTGAAATTAGAATTGTCATCATGGACACATCACCTGAATCAACTGTTGTATTCTTATTTTTATTTTTGTAAAAAAGAAAAAAGGAATGTTGATATTGTTCGAAACAACGCCATAAAGTTTAATGGTGCGGTTTTGCATATAGACAATAAAACGGCTTTTTTTGATTATTCTGATGACACTAAATTTATAGACACTCCCGAAAAGGTTGATTATTATTTTAAAAGATCGCTGCTGCCCGAGGATAAAAAAGCAAATGTTTATCCGTTAAATTTTAATGTTCCTATGGCATACAAAAGCCATTGGTTACTTACGAACTTAAAATCTGATTTTTTATTTGATAAAAGCAACAGAACCGAAGTTATTAGGGCACTAGACCAGTTTTCGTTATTTACAAATTCTTCTCATTCTGTTTTAGATATTAAAAGATATCCAAAACAAATAATCGATCATGGAGGAAATATAATTTTTCATACAAGATTATGGAATCCTGATAATCACCCAGATGAAGATGAAAAAGAACGCAGAAGAAATCAGAATGACTTTAGGATTAATGCCTGTCGAATTATAAAAAATACATTTAAAAATGCTTCAGTAGGTTTGTCTGCAGATGATCTTTCTAAGCAGCTTGCTCCCGATTTAATATTAGATTCAAAACATTCAAATAAAAACAGTTATTTCAACATGTTAAAGAATTATGATATTTGTGTTGCAGATGACGGTCTTAAAGATACTCCCGGATGGAAAATAGGAGAATATCTTTTGTTTGGAAAATCGGTCATAACAACCCCAATAAATGTTGTTACCGATAAGTTTGAAGAACATATCAATTATGAGAAACTAACTACCCGTAATTCTTTTGAGGAATTGCCGGAGAAAATAGAATATTTGCTCAACGGAAAAAAATATCTGGAAATGGGGGCTAATAACTTAAAATGGAGTGAAGAGTATTTGCATCCAAAAAACTATATCCAAAGAATATTATCCACAATCAAAACGATTGATTAATTCCAATAAATGAAATTTTTAATAATTACACACGTAGAACATCTCAAGGAAGCAGACCAGTATTTTGGTTACGCTCCGTATGTTCGTGAAATGAATATTTGGTTCAAATATACAGATGAGGTAATTATTGTTGGGCCATTATTGAAAAAAAAACCAACCGCAATAGATCTTGCCTATCAGCATCAAAAGATAGATTTTAGAATAGTGCCTAATTTTAGTTTTACCAGTTTTAGCAATAATCTGATATCAATATTCAAATTGCCAATAATTTTTTGTAGAATATTTTGGGCAATGAAACAAGCAGATCATATTCATTTAAGATGCCCTGGTAATGTTGGTTTGATAGGTTGTATAGTGCAGATTCTTTTTCCAGGGAAACAAAAGACTGCTAAATATGCAGGAAACTGGGATCCAAATAGCAAGCAGCCCTGGACATACAAACTACAGAAATATATTTTAAATAATACTTTTTTGACTCGTAAGATGCAGGTTTTGGTTTATGGCGAATGGAAAAATCAGTCAAAAAATATAAAGCCTTTTTTTACAGCAACATACGCAGAAACAGAAAAGGAAGTTTTTCAAAAAACAGGTTTTAATTCTGTTATCAAATTCATTTTTGTAGGCAGTCTTGTGGTCGGCAAAAATCCCTTATATGCTGTAAAATTGGTAGAGCAATTAGTTATAAAAGGAAAAAATGCAATCCTGAATTTATACGGAGAAGGAATTCAAAGAGTTGTTTTAGAACAATATATAAAAGAAAATCAACTGGAGAATATTATTTTTTTAAAGGGAAATCACGATCACGAAACCATAAAAAAAGCTTATCAGGAAAGTCATTTTGTAGTTCTGCCGTCTAAAAGCGAAGGCTGGCCAAAAGCTATTGCCGAAGGAATGTTTTGGGGATGTGTGCCGCTTGCCAGTAAAGTTTCTTGTGTGCCTTTTATGCTTGATTATGGAAACAGAGGTATTTTGCTCGAAATGAATTTAGAAAAAGATGTTGCCCAGACTGAGAATCTTATTTCGAATCAAAGTATGTATTTAGACAAAAGTGAAACAGCCAGTAGCTGGTCTCAACTTTATACCACTGATATTTTTGAAACAGAAATTAAAAATCTGTTAGTAAAATGAGAATTGTACAAATTATAGATTCATTAGAACCCGGCGGGGCAGAGCGTATGGCATTGAACTATGCCAATGCTTTAGCAAACGAAATAAGTTTTTCAGGATTAATTGCAACACGAAAAGAAGGAATTCTAAAAAAACAAATGGACTCAAAAGTGTCATACCTGTTTTTGAAAAAAGCTAAGAGCGTAGATTTAAAAGCAGTTTTCCGTTTAAGAAAATATTTAACCCAGAATAAAGTTGAGGTAATTCATGCCCATAGTTCTTCTTTTTTTATTGCAATACTAGTAAAACTGACTTTACCGGGAATAAAAATTATCTGGCACGATCATTACGGAATATCAAGTGATTTATCAGCCAGAAAAAATTTAGGATTAAAATTTGGTTCTCTTTTTTTTAAAGGAAGTATTGCTGTAAATACAGCCTTAAAGCAATGGGCAGAATCTTATTTATATTGTTCTGATATTATATATTTTCCAAATTTTATAGATGCAGCTTCCGGTTCAGATGAAAAAATAATTCTAAATGGAGTAGAAGGAAAGAGGATAATATGTGTGGCAAATTTGCGTCAGCAGAAAAATCATAAACTATTAATTGAAGCGGCTAAAGTAATTATTGACAAATATCCTGACTGGACATTCCATTTGTTTGGAAAAGATTTTGAAGATGAATATTCTGAAACAATTAAGGCTCAAATAAAAGATGTAAAACTCGCGCAAAACATTTTCTTTTACGGAACAACCGATAATGTGGCATCTGCGTTAAAACAATCTGACATTGCGATATTAACCTCCTTATCAGAAGGGCTTCCGCTTGCTGTCTTAGAATACGGTTTGTATAAATTACCTGTTGTAAGTACAAATGTGGGTGAAATTTATAAAGTGATAACTTCTGAAAACGAAGGTATTATTATTGAATCTGATAATAAAAATGAATTGACCGATGCAATCGAAAAGCTTATTCTAGATAAAAAATACAGAGACGATTTAGGATTGGCATTACACAACAGGATAAAATCAAATTATAGCGAAACAGCAATTATCAAAGAATATCTGTCATGGTTGAATTCTTTGAGTAATTTTGCTTCATAAAATTGCTTTCATAAAATAGGAGATGAAAAATACCAAATTGTCTTATACTTATCTTATTATAATTCACGCAATAATTGCTCTGGCAGTTTTTGCCTTGCCTTTTTTATCAAAAGTTTTAGCCCTTATACTACCGATAGTTGGTTTTTATGTAGTCAACAAAACAAAAAACAAAAATAATGAAGTTCTTATTGTAGCAGCTTACATGATTGGTATTGAGGTCTTTTTGAGGATGACAGACGGAAACTTTAATAATGAGTATATCAAGTTCAATGTTATCTTTTTTATGCTCATGGGAATGATTTACAGTAATTTTTCTACAAACGCATTCATTTACTGGTTCTTTTTGATCCTTCTAATTCCCGGAATATTAGTTACAGCAACCGCTACAGATTATGATGTAGATGTTAAAAAGTTTTTGATATTTAACCTTTCAGGCCCCGTCTGCTTAGCGATTTCAGCAATATATACCTTTAAGCGGAAAATCCTGTTTTCGAATTTACAAAATATTGTCGTGGCTATGGGATTGCCTATTATAACAACTACAGTTTATTTGTTTCTATACAATCCAAGCGTAAAAGAAGTAGTAACAGGAACGCAGTCTAATTTTGAAACTTCGGGAGGCTTTGGGCCTAATCAGGTTTCTACCATTTTGGGATTAGGAATTTTTGTATTCTTTACACAACTTATATTGTTCTCAAAAACAAAAAAAGAAATCTTTTTAAACGGCTTTTTACTGTTATTTGTTAGTTACAGAGGAATTGTAACTTTTTCGAGAGGTGGAATTATAACAGCTGTTGTTATGATAGTTTGCCTGATGTTTTTATTGTATTATTTCTCAAACGCAAAAGGCAAAACCAAATTTAGTTTAGTTTTTATAATGACTGCCCTTATGGCCGGAGGAATCTGGACCTACAGTTCTTTTCAGACAAGCGGACTTATTGAGAAACGTTATGCAAACCAGGATGCAGCCGGAAGAACAAAAAAAGACAATTTGGGAGGAAGGGAAGAAATCATTGATTCTGAATTTAAAATTTTTATGGACAACCCAATATTGGGCGTCGGTGCCGGAATGGGAAAAGAAATTCGTAAAGAATCATTTGGTGCTACTGTAGCTTCTCATAATGAAATATCCCGTATGATGAGTGAACATGGGTTGTTTGGTGTCTTCGGACTCTTGGTGCTCTTTTTGACCCCATTTATTTTATATGTCAATAACAGGCAGCATCTCTATTTTTTGTCTTTTTATGTGTTTTGGCTTTTAACAATAAACCACGCGGCCATGCGTACAGCGGCTCCGGCATTTGTGTATGCCTTAACGCTTCTTTTTGTGCAAGTTAAAATTCCTGAAAAACCTGAAACTTCAATAGATTAAATTCTATTTTTTTATGATACATTTGCTTTAAGTTTATTATTCCCCAAATAACAAATAAATGTTTTCAAGCAAAAAAATTCATTTCCAAATATCGGAACGGAAAGTCCTACTGCATATTTTTGATGCTGTTTTCGTGTTATCGGCACTATATGTTTTAAGCCTTTTCCTGGATTTGCAATATCTTAAGTTTTCAGGTCCATACTTTTACCGACAATTTGTATTAATGTTTTACATATACATGTTCGGATCAATTTTCGAAATGTACAATTTACAAATTGCAAGTAATCAGTTTCAGATTCTTAAAAGCACCATTTTTACTGCTACTACAACAGTAATTGTATATTTGCTGACTCCCGTTTTATCTCCCGAACTCCCAAAACAGCGAATTTCCATCATTGTATTTTATTTAGCGGTACTTTTTGCGCTGTTAATCTGGAGATATCTATATGTTTTTTTTCTCGCTTCGCACAGATTTGTTCAGAATGTTGTTTTAATCTGTGATAAAAATCAGGTCGAAGAATTAGTTTTAGGACTTGAAAGTGTTGATCCTCATTATAAAATAGTAGGATTTGTAAACTCAGATTCCGTTTCAGAAGAAGATTCCGAATTTCATTATGTGAAACAGGTAATGAAAAATGATTTAGAAGATTTTGTAATAAGAAATAATGTTTCAGAGATTGTAATTGCATCACAAAATACAAATGGGATTACAACAGATTTGTATCATAAATTATTACATTTATTAGAAAGCGGTCATGTAATCAGGGAATACACTCATGTTTACGAAAATAAAACACAACGTATTCCGGTACATCATATCTCAAGGGATTTTTATCGTTTCTTCCCCTTCAGCCGTAGTAACAATAATAAATTATATTTGCTCTTAGTTCGTTTTCTTGAACTTGTTTTTTCTTTTACAGGTTTGATAATCTGTTTTGCTTTAATCCCTTTTATTTTTATTGGAAATCTTATTGGAAACAAAGGAGGATTGTTTTACACACAAGAAAGAGTTGGTAAAAACGGCGTTGTATTTGAGATATACAAATTTAGGACAATGGTTGAAAATTCTGAGGCAAACGGAGTTGTTTTTGCAACTTCAAATGACAGGCGTATAACACCATTTGGTAAATTAATGCGTAAGACAAGAATTGATGAGCTGCCACAGTTTTTTAATGTTATAAAAGGAGATATGGCTGTTATTGGTCCCAGACCCGAGCGACCATTCTTTGTAAATGAAATTGCTCAGATTATGCCTTTTTACGAAACAAGGCATGTTATAAAACCGGGACTTACAGGCTGGGCACAAGTTAATTATTCTTATGGAGAGTCGATAGAAGAAAGCCTGATAAAATTGCAATATGATCTCTACTACATCAAACACAGAAGTATTTTTCTGGATTTGAGCATCACTTTCAAAACGATTACTACAATTGTTTTTTATCGCGGACAGTAATTTTTTCAGATAATAATCGGAATTCTTTTTTTGTTTCGGATCGCAACTCTTACCAAAACAAAACCACTGGTAATTATCATTGGCAGCACGATTAAAAGATGTGCTTTGTTAATCATGTAGAAAAGATAAACGATCAGAAAAATCAAATGAAGGGCAGAAAAACGGTATGTCCATTTTTTGTTTTTTACCATCGAAAAGAAAAGTAAAATAAGCAAAAGGGGACTGAATAAAAGAATATTGTAGTTCATCGCCAGTTCGTGATGAAGCGAATAAAACCCCATAATAACAAAAAAGATACCCATTAAAGATAAAATCAACAGATAAATTTTGTCAACAGTCTTATTATGTGCCAGAATCACGAAGGCAAGAATAAAAAGATAAGTATAAATATTATTCCACCAGGACATCGGTGTTTCTTTTTCAAAGCTTAAAAATGTTTTGGTTTTACCAGCCAAAGGCTTATTTTGAAAAGTAGCTTTCTCTAAACTTTCCTTTAATTCAAAAGGTAAAAATATTTTGGTTCCTAACTGGTCAACTTTTGTTCCGAAAATGATACTAGTTCCAAGTTTCTCATAAAAATGCCCGTCAAAATAAGGGAATAATATGGATCGATAAGTTATATCTGTATCGCCTTTTTTTACAACTACATCTTCGCCCAAAGTGGTATTGATAATATCAACCACCATCGAAGTACAGTTTTTGTCAATAAACTTATAAGTATAGTAACGATCTTCTGAAGCTAATGTACTGTTTAATTTGTCAAAAAGCTTTTGTTTAAGATCATTTGAAATAAGTAATTCCTGCTCAAAAACACTTCTTTTGTCATAATTATATTCCTCTATAAAATCAGAAAAAGAAGCAACACCAACAAAATATTGTAAATCACCTTTGGCAAATTTCGCAACAAAATTAGGTGTCCTGAAATCAAAATTGCCATAATTATATACAACATCTATATTATTTTCCGGATCAGCGACACGAATGGCGGTATGCCCAAAAAAACTATAAGACTCGTTGCCAAGCCCACAGGTTAGAACGCTTATTTTTGCGTCTTTCGATAAAGGCAGACTTTGGCTAAAACCAATGGTAAAACTTAATAATAAACTAAAAAGCGTTATTTTGAAAATGACTTTTTTCATGATTTAAAATTTCGAAGTTTAATGGTTTATAAAATTATCTAAAGATGCCTAAATCAACTTTTATTGAAAAAATATTAGAATACAAAGCTGTACTCTGATTTCCTAAATCTGTCAAAGCATAATCTACCTGAATTCCTTTATATTTAAATCCCAAACCAATATTGGGCTGAAAATTTATCTTTTCAGTATTATCTAATTGTGTCACATTTTGAAAATTTCCTGCCCCGGCTCTCAAAAAAACAAGATCGGTATAGCCAAATTCAAAACCAACAGCAGGATCAATACTCACTACTTTTGATGAAATGATATCATTTGTCTGTTCAAAACGCATATTTAGATTTGTAGCGACGAGCAAGCTGTAATCATTATGAAATTCAATTAATCTTGAAACTCCCAATTGTGCTTTTGGTAAAGTGATTTCAGTACTTTCAGGCAATTCGGTATTTTCACCGGGAATAGCGTTGGCAATTTTTTCATATTCCTCTTCATCGATATTCCAGATATTATACGTTGTTGTAATATCCCGGAGCATTAGCCCAAATTTCCAGTTATTTTTTTCAAACTGAAGCCCGAAATCAAATCCAAAACCCCAAGAGTTGGCAAACTTTCCAATTACACGACGAATAACTTTTGCATTTACACCATATTGAAATCCTTCTATAGGTAACTTTCTGGCGTATGAAAAAGTAAAACCATAATCTGCTGTCGAAAATAAACTAATTCTGTTATAATCAATATTTCCCTGGCTGTCTATTAATTCTGTAGTATCTAAAATGTCATCTACACCAAAACGAATCATAGAAATTCCCCACGCGCTTCTGTCATCAATAGGACTTGCGTATCCGATATAATCATACTGTGCAATATTGGCAAAATAATTGGCGTGCATCAATGAGATTTGATGATCTTCAAGATGGGTCAGTCCGGCCGGATTCCAATATACAGCGTTTACATCGTTTGTCGAAGCAACCACAGTACTCGACATTCCCAATGCAGCAGCATCAACACCGATATTCATAAACTCGTTCGAATATTTTCGAACAGTTTGAGCATACTGTGCGGCGCAGCTCCAAAATAATAAAAACACAAAAAGTTTCTTCAACGGATATTTTTTTGTAAACCTGAGTCTATTTTTAATTTTTATCAAAAATATAATATTTTACTCATCTAATTTGTTCCTTTTGATAAATAATGCGAAAGTCACAATTTTGGTAAAAAAACTTCTTTAAAAACACATTTTAGATACAGGTTATTGTGTTAAATTTGTTGTTCACGATTATCAAAATTTCAAAACATGAATATCAAAAAGCACATTCCAAACTTAATTACATTAATTAATCTTTTTTGTGGCTGTATAGCAGTTGTTTATATTTCAGAAGCAATTAGAACAGATGATTCTCACTACTATTTACTGGCTTTTTATATGGTTTGTTTAGGAATCTTTTTTGATTTTTTTGATGGATTTTTTGCCAGATTATTCAAAGTTTCAAGTCCGTTGGGGCTGCAGCTGGATTCTTTGGCAGATATGGTAACCAGCGGTGTGGCTCCCGGTTACGTTATGTACAGCCTTTTTGCCAACAGCGGACACGAATTAGGAACAAGTCCTTATATCCCGTTTTTAGGATTTATAATCACTTTAGGTTCTTGTTACCGTCTTGCTAATTTTAATATTGACACTCGCCAAACCGATTCGTTTATAGGGTTGCCAACACCTGCCAATTCACTTTTTATTTTGAGTCTGCCTTTGGTTATAAAATTTTCGGATTCTTTACTCATGTTAGAAATCATTACCAATCAATGGGTTTTACTACTCATAACTTTATGTAGTGCTTATATTTTAAATGCCGAAATTCCATTGTTTTCTTTGAAAGTTAAAAAGTTTAATTTAAAAGATAATGCTCTTCAGCTAGTGTTTTTACTGGTTTCATTAGTTTTGGTTGTATTGCTTCAGTATATAGCAATTCCGTTAATTATCATTTTCTATGTTTTATTGTCAGTTGTCAATAATATGTTTTTGAAAAAAAAGTAGTTTTATCGGATGGCAAGAAAAACGACTTATCGTAAAACAACTTCAAAAAGTTCCGGCCGTTCTTTTGCCGGTAAGATGCTGCGTTTTATATTATTAACAATCTTTGCTTTGTTTTTTGTGGCGATAATTTACCATTACCGTCGCGGATTGGCTTATTATTTAGGTTTTAAAAGCGATAAAAAGCTCACCGAAAAAGAAATCGAAGATAAACGTTTGTCTGATGTTCGTAATTTTCAGGTTCTGGCAAAGCACGAAGGAAAATCTATTGGGCTGGATGTGTCAGAATATCAGGGAAAAATAAGCTGGTCTTATGTTGATACTTTAGAGCAGAAATATCCGCTTGATTTTGTATTTATCAGAGCAACTGTAGGGAGAGACAGAAAAGATTTTCAGTTTAAGCGAAACTGGATTGGTGCCAAAGAAAATAAGATGATCCGCGGAGCATATCATTATTATCGCCCAAACGAAAATTCTATTGAGCAGGCCGATCTGTTTATAAAAACAGTAAAATTAGAAAAAGGTGATTTGCCACCAGTTCTGGACATAGAAAAGTTGCCAAAAAATCAATCTTTGGATAGTTTAAAAAAAGGATTGAAACGCTGGCTTCTTAAAGTTGAAAATCATTATAAAGTGCGCCCTATCATTTATACCGGAGAACGATATTACTCAGATTTCCTGAAAGATGAATTTGGGGAATATTTGTTTTGGATAGCCAATTATAATTTCTACAGAGAAAGAATTGAGGATGACTGGCTGTTTTGGCAGTTTACAGAAAAAGCTACTGTTCCCGGAATCGAACGTACAGTCGATATAAATATTTATAACGGAGATTTAGAGCAATTACAGTTTATTACAGTGGATTAATACTTTAATAATAGTGCAAGAGGAATTAAAGCTAGAATTGCTATCAATATCAAAACAGAATAAGGATTAGCAAAATTAACGGTCCATCCGAATGCTTTTAATCTTTTTGGAGGAAGCAGTCTTTTATCTTTTGGATTGTAATATAAAAAACCCAAATACCAATTATTTGGATCCTTATGCCAATTATCAAAATCCTCCTGAGTTGGTTTTTCTGACTTCATATTAGAGTGTATGTAAAATGAAAAAAAAATGGTAAAAAGTAAATCACATTTTACTTTTTACCATTCACATATAACTTAATTAAAATTCTAATTTTTTCTTACGGAGCTCAAAATTTTGTCCAAGATAAACACGGCGAACCATTTCATCTTCAACCAATTCTTCAGGAACTCCCGCTTTTAAGATTCCACCTTCAAACATTAAGTATGTTTTATCGGTAATAGCTAAAGTTTCCTGAACGTTGTGATCGGTAATAAGAATTCCGATATTTTTATTTTTTAACTGCGCTACAATTCTTTGAATGTCCTCAACCGCAACCGGGTCAACTCCCGCAAAAGGCTCATCTAATAAAATGAATTTGGGATCTGTTGCCAGGGCACGGGCAATTTCGGTACGACGACGCTCACCTCCGGAAAGTAAATCACCGCGGTTGGTACGAATATGTTCTAAACTGAATTCTTCGATCAAACTTTCCATTTTTGCAATTTGTTCTTCTTTAGAAAGTTTAGTTAATTGCAAAACACTCAAAATATTATCTTCAATACTTAATTTTCTAAAAACAGAAGCTTCTTGTGCTAAATAACCAATTCCCTGTTGTGCACGTTTGTACATCGGATAATCAGTAATGTTTAAATCATCAAGGTAAATATTTCCCTGGTTTGGTTTTACCAGTCCTACAATCATATAAAAGGAAGTTGTTTTTCCAGCACCATTTGGTCCCAAAAGCCCCACGATTTCCCCTTGATTTACTTCAACAGAAATTCCTTTTACAACACTTCTGCCTTTATAGGTTTTTATTAAATTATCGGCTCTTAGCTTCATTATTTTAATTAGATAATTAGATAATTTTGAAATGAGATAATTGAAAACTAACTCAAATTCAATTTTAAAATTTATTAGAAGGGACAAATTAAAAGCAAAATAATCAACTAGATAAATGAATTAACAAATTATTGCGTTTTCAATGAATTATCTAATTAACTAATTGGCACATTTCTAATTAGCGCTCTCTTCTAAAGCTTCCCAAAATTCGTAAGCTCTTCTTAAATGCGGAACTACAATTGTTCCTCCAACCAAAGTGGCGATTCCCATTGCTTCCATCATTTCTTCTTTTGTAACGCCTTCTTTATAGCTTGTTTCCAAATGATACTTTACACAGTCGTCACAACGCAAAACTGCCGATGCCACAAGCCCAAGAAGTTCTTTTGTTTTGACATCCAGAGCACCTGCTGCGTAAGCATTGGTATCAAGATTAAAAATTCTCTTTACAATTTTATTGTTATCTGCAAGCAGTTTCTCGTTCATTTTAGAACGATAGTCGTTAAATTCTTGAACTATATCAGACATTTTCTTTTAATTTATTTTTATAAACAATCTTCGAAATTAGTATGCTTATCTCATAGATAAGTAACATAGGAATTGCAACAATGGTCTGGCTTACAACATCTGGAGGTGTTACAATTGCGGCAATAATCAAAATGATAATTACGGCATATTTCCAATATTTTCTTAAAAATTCAGGGGTTACCAATCCTAATTTGGTTAAGAAATAAATGATAATAGGTAATTCAAAAAACAATCCACTTGCCAGAACACTTGTTTTGACCATTCCCATATAAGACTCAATTGTAAATTGGTTTACAACAACTTTACTAATTGAAAAGGTTGCCACGAAATTTACAGACATAGGAATGACAATAAAATAGCCAAATATGACTCCGAAAAAGAAAAGTAATGATGAAGTAAAAATAAATACTTTAGCATTTTTTCTTTCTTTTTCATATAAAGCCGGGCTAATGAATTTCCAGAGTTCCCATAAAATATAGGGAAAACTTAAAATAAAACCTGCCAGAATACACATCCAGACAAAAATATTTACCTGCCCTTCCATTTCTGTATTCTGAATAATAAAATTCAGTTCTGTAATACAAATACTTTCTGCAATTCCTAATTTATGTGATAAGTCACAAAACCACTGATAAGTAAAGAAAGTGGGCTTTGTAGGAGCAAGTATGATCTCGTCAAACAAATAATCACTAAAAAAATAAGTCACAACTCCCATTACCATCACTGCAATTGTGCTTCTTACCAAAAGCCATCTTAATTCTTCAAGATGGTCTAAAAATGACATCTCGCCAAGGTTTTTCTTTGCCATTATACGATTCCTTCTTTTAAAATGTCATGTAAATGTAATACTCCTTTGTACTCTCCTTTATCAGAAACGATTAACTGTGTAATCGAATAATCTTCTAATATATTTAATGCATCAACAGCCATTGTTTCTGATGATACTAATTTAGGGTTTTTGCTCATAATATCCTTTGCAGTTAAGTCAGCAATAGAATCACGGTCATTTAGCATTCTTCTGATATCTCCATCGGTAATAATTCCGATAATTTTATCATTTTCGATAACCGCAGTAACCCCGAGTCTTTTTTCTGATATCTCAAAAATAACTTTTTTAACCGAAGTTTCTGGTGTTACCATGGGTTTTAACGAATGTTCAATCATGTCTTTTACACGAAGCAGCAGTTTTTTCCCTAAAGCGCCACCCGGATGATATACTGCAAAATCTTCTGGTTTAAAATCGCGTATTTCCATTAAACAGACCGCAAGAGCGTCACCCATAACAAGTTGCGCAGTGGTGCTGTTTGTTGGGGCCAGATTAATAGGGCATGCTTCTAAATCAACAGTAGTATTAAGGATATAATCGGAACCTTTTGCCAAAAACGAAGTTATATTTCCGGTCATCGCAATAAGTATGTTTCCAAACCTTTTTAGTAACGGAACCAGTACTTTAATTTCGGGGCTGTTACCACTTTTTGAGATACAAATGATAATGTCTTCTTTCTGGATCATTCCCAAATCACCGTGAATAGCTTCGGAGGCGTGCAAAAACATAGATGGGGTTCCGGTGGAGTTAAAAGTAGCCACCATTTTTTGTGCAATTATGGCGCTTTTTCCTATACCAGTAACGATCAGTCTGCCTTTTGTTTCATAAATGCGTTGGGTTGCTTCGTAGAAATTTTCGTCCAGAAAATCAATTAGTTTTGTAATTGCTTCACTTTCAGAGAGTATTGTTTTTTTTGCTATCGCTAATATATTTTCTTTTGAGATCAAAACAGAATGTTTAAAATTTGTATGTATAAAAGAAAGTTGTATCTTTATGTGTTGCAAATTTATACAAAATACCCTTAATATAAAGAATGAATTCAAACGAAATTGAAATACACAAGGAATTAAAGAAGTATTTCGGCTTTAGCCAATTTAAAGGTTTGCAGGAGCAAGTCATTACGAGTATCTTAGGTAAAACGAATACCTTCGTTATTATGCCTACAGGCGGTGGAAAGTCTCTTTGTTATCAATTGCCCGCTTTAATTCAGGATGGAACAGCAATTGTTGTTTCTCCTTTAATTGCTTTGATGAAAAACCAGGTTGATGCGATACGAAGCCTTTCTTCAGAAAACGGAATTGCACACGTTTTAAATTCCTCTCTTACCAAAACTGAAATTGCACAGGTAAAAAAAGATATCACTTCCGGCTTAACCAAACTTTTATATGTAGCCCCCGAATCATTAACAAAAGAAGAGTATGTCGCTTTTTTGCAAAGCGTGCCAATTTCATTTGTTGCTATTGATGAAGCGCATTGTATTTCAGAGTGGGGCCATGATTTTAGGCCAGAATACAGAAATCTGAAAAACATAATCAAACAATTAGGTCAGGTACCTATTATAGGTCTTACGGCAACTGCAACACCAAAAGTCCAGGAAGACATTCTTAAAAATCTGGACATGTCTGATGCTAATACCTTTAAAGCATCATTTAACAGACCAAATTTATACTACGAAGTACGTACAAAAACAAAAAATATAGAATCGGATATTATTCGGTTTATCAAACAACACAAAGGAAAATCAGGAATTATCTATTGCCTGAGCCGTAAAAAAGTAGAATCTATTGCCGAAGTTTTGCAGGTAAATGGTATTAGCGCCGTTCCGTATCATGCAGGTTTAGATGCTAAATCCAGAGCAAAACATCAGGATATGTTTCTAATGGAGGATGTAGATGTTGTTGTAGCAACAATTGCATTCGGAATGGGAATTGACAAACCAGATGTTCGTTTTGTTATTCATCATGATATTCCAAAGTCGTTAGAAAGTTATTATCAGGAAACAGGCCGTGCAGGAAGAGACGGTGGAGAAGGACACTGTTTGGCATATTACTCTTATAAAGATGTAGAAAAGCTGGAGAAATTTATGTCCGGAAAACCAGTTGCAGAACAGGAAATTGGATTTGCACTTTTGCAGGAAGTCGTGGCTTACGCCGAAACTTCAATGTCCCGCAGGAAATTCCTATTGCATTATTTTGGTGAAGAGTTTGACAGCGAAACCGGAGAAGGTGCTGATATGGATGACAACGTTCGTAATCCTAAAAATAAGATTGAAGCAAAAGAACAGGTCGTTAAATTGCTGGAAATCGTACGCGATACCAAACATATTTATAAATCAAAAGAAATTGTTTTTACCTTAATAGGAAGAATCAATGCAGTAATCAAAGCGCATAAAACAGATACACAGCCTTACTTTGGCTCTGGTTCTGATCATGACGAAAAATATTGGATGGCATTACTGAGACAAGTATTGGTAACAGGCTATCTTTCAAAAGATATAGAAACGTATGGTGTTATAAAAATAACACAAGAAGGATTAAATTTTATCCAAAAACCGGTTTCATTTATGATGTCTGAAGATCATGAGTATAGTGAAGCCGATGATGAAGCAATTGTAACTGCATCCAAATCAACCGGTACGGCAGATGAAGTACTGACAGGAATGCTTAAAGAGCTTCGTAAAAAAGTAGCCAAAAAACTGGGAGTTCCTCCTTTTGTAGTTTTTCAGGATCCCTCACTTGAAGACATGGCTTTGAAATATCCGATAACTTTACAGGAATTATACAATATCCATGGTGTTGGAGAAGGAAAAGCAAAAAAATACGGCAGCGAGTTCGTCGCTTTAATCAGTCGTTATGTAGAAGATAATGATGTCATTCGCCCAGACGATTTAGTCGTAAAATCTACAGGAGTAAACTCTGCCAATAAATTATATATCATTCAGAATATTGATAGAAAACTGTCACTAAAAGATATCGCTTCCGCGAAAGGACTAACGATGGATGCTTTAATCAAAGAAATGGAGCAGATCGTTTACGCGGGAACCAAACTGAATATCAAATACTGGGTAGATGATATGCTGGATGATGATCAGCAGGAAGAAATTCACGATTACTTCATGGAATCAGAATCTGACAAAATCGAAGACGCACTCAAAGAATTTGATGGCGAGTATGATATTGATGAATTGCGTTTGATGCGAATTAAGTTTATTAGCGAGGTTGCGAATTAAAATGTGTTTTATGAGATTTTCGAAAATCTATTTTCTTTTAACTTTTTTTATTTCAATTAAATTATTTGCAACTGCTCAGGTTCCGGATTATTTAATCATAGAAAAGGATACTTTGATGATTCAGTCAAATCCATTAGAAGGGTATTTTAAGGAACACCCGATTCCTGCAAATTTAATTACAACAATGTCTACTGCTAATTGGAGAGGCTACATTGCTTATTTTAAATTTTTGAATGGGAAATTAGTTGTTGAAAATATTTATAAGGAGGAGAATAAAAATGATGATAATGATAAAACGGAATTTTTTTTAACTTCAATTTATAAGGATATCTTTGGCGAAAATAAAAATTTTGAATGTAATTTTTATTCTGGTTTATTGATTTGCCCTTCTGGGAAAATGTTGGAATATGTTCATATGGGATATAGTTCAGTATATGAGAATTATAATCTCATAGAATTGAAAGATGGAGTTAATGTAAAATCTAGAAAGTTTACAGCTCAGGAATTTATGGATTATAAAAGAGAATATTTTAAATACTTCAAGAAAACCGACGAATACAAACAAAAAGCAAACGAGTTTAAAGAAATGACTGCTGAAATTGACAAAAGTTTAGACATTCGTGCTTCAGGGAATTCAAAAAATAAAAACAAAGAAAATAAGTATTTAAAAGAAAAAGAAGCTGCGTATAGGGCGGATAAACAAGTAGAATCTTTTATGTTTATTTTTTTAAATGATTACATGAAAACAATTGAAATTCCCTTTAACTAATATAAAATGAAAAGAACATCAGTATTTTTAACCTTATTTGGTTTCTTATTGTTATCAATCTTATTTTTTAGTTTTTCTACAGAAACAAAAGAACAAGATTCTAAATTAATTGGAGTCTGGAAAGGCTTTGAAGTTGAAAAACAGATTGATGGTGTAGAAAAACACTGGATACAACAAAGATTTGAAAATGGAACATATGTAATTATGTTTACTACTAAAGAAGACTGCCAAATAGAAACTTTTACAGAAAAAGGAAAATGGTGGACAGAAAAAGGAAAATTTTATGAGCTTTCTTCTAATTCAAAAGATCCAGAAGTTTACAATTATAAAATTAAGAATGATGAAGTAGTGGAGTTTAAAAGTATTAAACTTTCAGGAGAGAAAAATGAAGCTTATACATTTAGTGATTATAAAATTAGTTTCTAATTTATTTTAAATAAGAGTTCTAAGTAAAAATAAATTCCAAATTTCAAGCGCAGTAGCAATTGAAATTTGGAATTTTTTATTGGAATTTATCCTTCAAATACTTCCCCCCGATGCGGTTTCAAAGCATCTCTTACCTGAATCATATTTTCATCGGTTACCACCATAAAAGCTGTGGCATGCATATCGTTTACAATATTGAAACCAGTAATGTTTAAAGGAAGCTTTTCAATAACAATATATTCTTTCAAATGAATTTCATGATGTTCAGCTGTTTTTGCAGAAGCCGGACCTCGAAAATCCCAAATTAGTTTTATTTTTCTAGACATTATTTAAGTAGGTGCAAAGGTTCAAAGTAACAAAGGTACAAAGTCTATTCTAATCTCATTTCAAAATACTATTTTTGCATGTTCTTTTCATAGAAAGAAAAGCTAATAGAATAAACACGATACAATGCCAAGAGAACTTTTACTTCAGGTAACTCCGGAAACCGCAGCAAACGACATACTGCTTAAAGACTATTTGTCTAAACAAATTAAAGTTTCTCCAAATGAAATTCAGCATATTTCAATTTTAAAACGTTCTATTGATGCGCGTCAAAAAGCGATAAAAATCAATCTGAAAGTCATAATCTATTTAAAAGGAGAAGCTTTTCAGGAAACAAAAATTGAGCTTCCCGAATATAAAGATGTTTCGAAAGCACAAGAAGTAATTGTTGTTGGGGCAGGACCGGCAGGACTTTTTGCAGCTTTGCAATTAATAGAATTAGGTTTAAAACCAATCGTGCTGGAACGCGGAAAAGATGTACGCGGACGCCGTCGTGACTTAAAAGCAATAAACAGGGAACATATCGTAAACGAGGATTCTAATTATTGTTTTGGCGAAGGAGGAGCAGGAACGTATTCTGATGGTAAATTGTATACACGTTCTAAAAAACGCGGAGACGTAACAAGAATTCTGGAACTTTTGGTTGCCTTTGGTGCATCAGAAGATATTCTGGTAGAAGCACATCCACATATTGGGACCAATAAACTGCCAAAAATTATAGAAGATATCCGTAATAAGATCATTGAGTTTGGCGGACAGGTTTTGTTTGATACACGTGTTACCGATATTTTGGTTAAGAACAATGAAGTCGAAGGAATCGTAACGCAAAACGGAGACAAGATTCTTGCCAGTAAATTGATTTTGGCAACCGGACATTCTGCTCGTGATATTTTTGAGTTATTAGATAAAAAGAAAATTTTTATAGAAGCAAAACCTTTTGCTTTAGGAGTTCGTGCCGAGCATTCGCAGGAATTGATTGACAGTATTCAATATAGCTGCGATTACAAAGGCGAGCATTTGCCGCCAGCGCCATATTCTATTGTAAAACAGGTAAACGGCCGCGGAATGTACTCATTTTGTATGTGCCCTGGAGGCGTAATTGCACCTTGTGCTACAAGCCCGGGAGAAGTGGTTACAAACGGCTGGTCGCCCTCAAAACGTGATCAGGCAACAGCAAATTCGGGAATTGTAATTGAATTAAAACTAGATGATTTTAAACCTTTTGCAAAATTTGGCGCTTTGGCCGGAATGGAATTTCAAAAAAGCATCGAACAAAGAGCATGGCATTTGGCGGGACAGACTCAAAAAGTTCCGGCACAAAGAATGATCGATTTTACTCAGAATAAAATTTCATCAGATATTCCTAAAACATCATATGTACCGGGAACGACTTCGGTTGAAATGGGACAGGTTTTTCCGGGATTTTTAACGCAGATTTTGCGTGAAGGATTTAAAGAATTCGGAAAATCCATGCGTGGCTACTTAACAAACGAAGCTATTTTGCACGCTCCGGAAAGCAGAACTTCATCACCGGTAAGAATTCCAAGAGATGCCCAAACGTTAGAACATTTGCAGATAAAAGGATTGTATCCGTGTGGAGAAGGAGCAGGGTACGCAGGCGGAATTATTTCGGCAGCGATTGATGGTGAAAAATGTGCTTTGATGATTGCAGAATCTTTGAAATAATCTGCAGACTGCTTTCTGGTTATTAAAATTTGTAATACATTTAGTTATCTTTTTAATAATTATAAGCCTAATGAAAAATTTCTTCTCCAATTTATTTAACAGAAACAATGATCCACAATCAATAATTTCTTTTGATGTTATTGATCCTGTCTATTCTTATTTATACAACGAAAAAGGGAGTTTTGAATTCAAAGTAAAAGGAATTCAAGAGGAAGTGTCCGTTAATTTATTCTATTTTCCTGGCTCTTTTGATCACGAAGAAGGACATGCAGAAATTAAAAAAGCCGGTTTCAATAATTCTTATGAGGTCTTAAATGAACTTTATAAAAAGATTGATATTGGCGCAATTTCCGAAGAAGATATGAAGGTCGGATTAGAATATGATTTCATTCATATTCAGTTTTATTCTGCACCGAGTAAAGAAATGAAACAGTATTTCAAGCGTGTAATCAATAACTTTATTATTATTTTTTGCTGTACAAATAGTTTAGAAACAAACGATTTCAAGATATTGTATTCAAGCTATCATTTTCTTGATTATACAAAAGGATTGCTGGATACGGAATATCTTGATTTTAATAATCCAAAGAACGAAACGCAGGAAATTGGGATTAAAGATTTTAAAATTGTTTTGCAGGGAATTTGTCAATACATGAATATAGAGATTCCTCAGAGCATAGAATTGCCTTCCTCAGAGAATTTACTAGAAGCAGAAAAGGTTACAGTACAAACTTTTGAAGAGTTTATAAAACTAGTTTCGAGAGGAAAGGCAGAAGAAAAACTGATAAGCAAACAGTCAAAAAAGCTGTTTAAGGATTTTCAGAAGGAATCAAAAGATTACCACGCAAAAGTTGAAGGTCATTTTGAGTTTTTTGAAAGCATTGATGCCTGGAACAGCGACTGGAAATTTGATCCTGAAGATGCAGAATATTTTATTTCAGAAATGATCGGGCACGATTTAAATTTTGCTTATCCCGAAAAAACGTATAGTCATGAATTGTTTCCGTATATCCAGTCAGCTTTAGAGAAATTGAATTTGGAATTAATGTCCTATAATACAAATGGAGATAATTATTTGTTCTTTTTGGCAAATAAAGAAGATGTTTCCAGAATTTTAGAATTGTCTGATTTAACCAAAATTGAGGTAGATCAATTATCATAAACTGTGTTGTGATCCCAAGAAAACAAGGGATCACAACACAGAAATAAATATTGTTTTTTTATGGGATCAAAATGATTTTGCCTGTACTTTTACGACTCTCAATATAATCATGTGCCAGTTTTCCTTCTGATAGTTTGAAAGAAGTCGGTTCAGAAAGCTTAATTTCCCCATCAATAATCCAACTAAATAACTGATTGGCTCTTTTGATTCTTTCTTCCTTAGAATTTAAATAGCTCCATAAATCCCCTCCTGTTAAGGTTTTAGAACCATCCATTAGCATCCTTGGGTCTACAGGTTCAGGATCACCGCCCGCCATTCCGAAGAAAACAACCTGACCACATTCCTTAGTTACTTCGAAACTTTCTTTTAGAGTGCTTCCAATACTGTCATAAACAACATCTACACCATTTTCAATCACATTAAAAACCTTCGCTTTCCAATCTTCGTTATACAGAAAAACATGATCTGCGCCTTGTTCAAAAGCAACTTTAGCTTTGTCTGGAGACGAAGTCAAACCGATCACATTTGCTCCCAGAAGTTTACTGATCTGAGTTAAAATCTGCCCGACTCCGCCAGCAACTGCGTGAATTAAAACCGTTTCGTTTTCTTGAGTTTTATGACTGTCTGTAGCTAAATAATGTGCCGTTAAGCCTTGTAATAAAACAACAGCTGCTGTTTCAAAAGAAACAGCTTCCGGCAGCGGTAAAACATGATTTGTATTTACAGCCACTAATTCTGCATTTGCAAATGGCACATCGGCAAAAGCCACACGATCACCAATTTTATATTCCGGATGATTATTATTATCGACAACAATTCCCGCACCTTCATAACCAGCAATAAAAGGAGGATTTCCTTTCAGGTGGTAATTTCCCTTTCGTCTGTAAACGTCTGCAAAATTTAGTCCGATGGCTTTCATCTCGACTAAGATTTCATCATTTTTCAACTGTGGATTGGGAATTTCTATATATTCTAAAACATCTGATTCTCCAAAAGAAGAAAAGGTAAGTGCTTTCATTTTTTTATTTTTAGGAATACAAAGTACGGTAAAATTCAGCTGTAGTTTGAAAAGCTTTTCTTAAAACTGTATAAAAAAACCTTGCTTCAATTTGAAACAAGGTTTTGTTTTTTTGCTGCTGATAAAAGATTTAAAATGATTTCTAAACTTTAATAATCTGTGAGAATCTTTTAATCTGTGTCGAAAAAAATATGATTATATTTTAGGGAATTTCATATCATTAAAAGTGCTTTTTTGTTTAGCTAAAGCTTCAATTTCTTCCCATTTTCTTGGAGAATCTGCAGACAAGTTTTCGTATGAATCTTTTTTCATTAAAATGTCATCTTCTATACGAACACCAATATTCCACCATTTTTTATCACATTTGCTGTTTTCCGGAATGTAAATTCCAGGCTCAACAGTCAGAATCATATTTTCTTTAAGTGTTCCGGAATAGTTTCCTTTGTCATGAACATCTAAACCCAGAAAATGAGAACATCCGTGAGGATAATAAATTCTAGCATCCTTAGGATCAGTAATGATACCAAGTTTGATTAATCCTGCGGCTATAACTTCTCTTGATCGTGTATTTAAATCCTGAATCGGCGTTCCTTCTTTGCATATTTTAAAAACTTCTTCCTGCGCTTCATAAACCAATTGATAAATTGCTTTTTGTTCTTCTGTAAATTTTCCGTTTGCCGGAACTGTTCTGGTAACATCTGCAGAATAACCGTGATATTCAGAACCTACATCCATAAGTAACAACTGATTGTCAATTTTTGTAGCATTATTTTCTCCGTAATGCAAAATACAGCCATTTGCTCCGGCGCCAACAATTGGAGGATAACCCTCATCTTCTGAGCCATAATGTCTGTGAATGTATGCATGAATTCCGTCAGCTTCATTCTCGCTCATATCAGGCCCAACCGCTTTCATGACTTCATTGTGTGCAATGCATGATAGTTTTACCGTTTTGCGCATTAAGACTAATTCTTCCGGAGTTTTTATTTCACGAAGAGAGTTGGTAATGTTGGTAAACAATTCTACAGAATCTTCATTTTCATCTGAAATCCCGGCTTTGGCCTTAAAAGACTGAAGCAATGCATAAATATTGTCAACATTGTTGCTGGTAGACATGTTGGTTGGAATTTTGTCGTAAATGATTTTATCAAACTTTTTAAAATCAATTTTAAAATCATTAAAATCTTTTCCGTTATAAACCTTTGTAAAACCTAACTTAGTTTGAGCGCCTTCAGTTCCTAAACGTCTTCCTGTCCACATTTCTCTGGTAGCATTTCTCTCTCTTACAAAAAGGACTTCGGTATATTTTTCTGTCCCCTGAGCATCTTTAAAAAGTAATAAAACAGCATCTGGTTCTTTGTAACCGGTTAGGTAATACATATCTGGATTTGCGTGATAATTGTAATTGATGTCTTTGGAAAATACTTTTTCGGGATAAGAAAAAACAACAGCTACAGAATTGGCCGGCATCAAAGCCCTAAAAGCTTCACGACGTCCTTTATGGAATTCTTTTGAAAGATAATCCGTCGGCAGATTTTTTTGGGAATGGACCTGAAAAAAGGTTGTTAGTAAAAAGAACAGAAGAAAACGTTTCATTTTTTTATAGTTTTAAGTTGATGATTTTGGTTTTTAATGGATGCAAATTACAAAAAATGCAAACACTGTTTAAAATAAAAAACCGCTCACAAAAATGAACGGTTTCTACAGCATTAATAACTATTTCTTTTTTAATTTGTCTTTAAAGACCTTTTCAAATTTTTCAATCTTAGGCTGAATTACCATTTTACAATACGGCTGATTTTTGTTATTAGAATAATAATTCTGATGATAGTCTTCTGCTTTGTAGAACTTAGTAAAAGGCTCCACTTTTGTCACTATCGGACTGTTATACACTTTTGCTTTGTTTAACTCTGCTATGATACTTTCGGCAGCCTTTTTTTGTTCAGGATTTTTATAGAAAATTACAGAACGGTATTGTGTTCCAACGTCTGCGCCTTGTCTGTTTAAAGTTGTCGGATCATGAACAGTAAAGAAAACTTTGAAGATTTCATTTATGTCTGTTATCGTTTTATCGTATGTAATCTGAACTACTTCTGCGTGGCCGGTAGTTCCGGTGCAAACTTCTTCATAAGTTGGATTAGCGATTTTCCCGCCAGCAAAACCCGAAACTACAGATTTTACCCCGTTTAAGTTTTCATAAACCGCTTCAACACACCAGTAGCAGCCTCCGCCAACGGTAATGGTTTCAAAATTTGATGTTTTTTTAGCTGTTTTCTCTTGGGCAAAACCGATTATGGAGAATGCTAAAAGGCCTATTAAAAATATATTTTTCATGTTTATTATTATTTAGAATCAGGGATAAAATCAAGTGCAATCGAATTCATACAGTAACGTTTTCCGGTTGGCTCAGGGCCGTCGTCAAACAAATGGCCTAAATGCCCGCCACATCTTCCGCAAAGCGCTTCAATTCTTTCCATTCCCAGAGAATTATCATTTTTATATACTACACTTTTTTTGTTGTCCTGCTCAAAAAAACTTGGCCATCCGCAACTGCTTGCAAATTTGGCGCCTGATCTGAAAAGTTTATTTCCGCAGGAAGCACAGTAATAGGTTCCTTTTTCGTCGGTGTTCCAATACTTTCCGGTAAAAGGTCTTTCGGTATCTGCCTCGCGCATTACGGCATACACATCTTCGGGAAGCACTTTTTTCCACTCTGCGTCGCTAATATTAAGTTTAGTAGTGTCTGTATTTGAATAATATGGATTTCCTGGTTTGCTGATTTTATTTTCCATAACAACAGTTTTAGTATTTGTTTTTTTAGTGTTTTGTCCGCACGCCTGAAAGATAAATAGCGGAAGTAAAAAGCAAAGGCTGAAAAATTGAGTTTTTGTTTTTGAGGTTTTCATGAGGCTTATTTTTTTAATAGTTCAAATGTACGACGACAGTTCGGTTCGAAATGTCGGCTATTTTACAATTGAGATTTTTTTAAGTATGATTTAACGTTTTATTATTTACGTAAAAGAACCACAATAAGTTTTAACGCTTATTTTTAAAGGTTTTTTGAATATTGTTTTTCTTTAATTGATTGTAAATTAGATTGTTGTTGAAACATTGTCTCGTTAAACTTTTCACAATCTTTTCTGAGATTTTCAAGCCATTTCTTTTTTCGTATTTTTGTTTGTACAAAATGCCCTATGATAGAAGAAAACGTAATATTGGTTAATCAAAATGATGAGCAAATTGGCTTAATGCCAAAATTAGAAGCACATGAAAAAGCGCTTTTACATCGTGCTTTTTCAGTTTTTATTTTAAATAACAAAAATGAAATAATGCTGCAACAGCGTGCACATCAAAAATATCATTCACCTTTACTCTGGACCAATACATGTTGCAGTCATCAACGTGAAGGCGAAACTAATATCGAAGCAGGAAGCCGAAGATTGTTTGAAGAAATGGGTTTTAAAACTGAACTGAAAGAATTATTTCATTTTATATACAAAGCTCCTTTTGATAATGGCTTGACAGAACATGAACTTGATCATGTTATGATTGGGTATTATAACCAGGAACCTGCTATTAATACTGAAGAAGTAGAAGCATGGAAATGGATGAAAATAGAAGATGTAAAAGAGAATATAGAAAAACAACCCGAAATTTATACTGTTTGGTTCAAAATAATTTTTGATGAATTTTATCATTATTTAGAAGACCATAAAATTTAACCATACCTAACCAAAGGCCTAAATGAGAGTAACCATATCAAGAAAAGCACATTTTAATGCTGCACATCGATTGTACAGGAAGGATTGGACATCAGAAAAAAACGATTTAGTTTTTGGAAAATGTAATAATCCCAATTTTCATGGTCATAATTATGGTTTAACAGTAAGTGTTACAGGAAAAATTGACCCGGAAACCGGTTTTGTAATAGATGTGAAAGTATTGGCGGACATCATACTTCAGGAAGTAGAAATTCCGTTTGATCACAAAAACCTGAATCTGGACGTTCCCGAATTCCAGGATTTGAATCCAACTGCAGAAAATATTGCTGTTGTGATATGGAATAAAATTAGAAAAAGAATTCATAGCGATTTTGATATAGAAATTGTTTTGAATGAAACGGACCGCAATTTTGTAACTTATAAAGGAGAATAAAAAATGTCATTAAAAATAGGAGATATAGTTCCGAATTTTACTGCAAAAGATAGTCATGGAGAAGTTTTTGAAAGCCAAAGTGTTTTGGGACGAAAACCGCTCGTGATTTATTTTTATCCAAAAGACAATACCCCGGGCTGCACTACAGAGGCTTGCAGTTTTCGGGACCAATATGAAGATTTTAAAGATTTAGGAGCAGAAGTAATAGGCATAAGCAGCGATAGTGTAAAATCACACCACAAATTTGCCAATAAATACAAGCTCCCGTTTATTTTACTGTCTGATCAGGATAAAAAATTGAGGCATCTTTTTGGTGTACGAAATAATTTATTTGGCCTTTTGCCAGGCAGAGTTACTTATATTATTGACAAAAATGGAGTAGTTATTTATATTTTTGATAGTATGAATGCCTCCAGACATATTCCAAAATCCCTGGAAATGATGAAAGAATTAGTATTGTAAATTTAATTAATATAAATATTAGCCATAAACTTAAAATATGAAACCAGAATTATACCCTTTACAATTTGAGCCAATCCTGAAAGAAAGAATTTGGGGAGGAGAAAAACTTAAAACAATATTAAATAAGCCGATTACGTCTAAAATTACTGGCGAAAGCTGGGAATTATCTACTGTTGAAGGCGATGTAAGCATTGTCGCCAACGGAAATCTAAAAGGGAAATCCCTGATGGAACTTATTGATGAAACGCCAAACGAAATTTTAGGAACAAGAGTTTACGAACGCTTTGGGAAACAATTTCCTTTGCTTTTTAAATATCTGGACGCAAGAGAAGATCTTTCTATTCAGGTGCATCCAAACGATAAACTGGCAAAAGAGCGCCATAATTCTTTTGGTAAAACCGAAATGTGGTACGTAATGCAGGCAGATACTGATTCTCGTATTATCGTTGGGTTTAAAGAAAATTCAAGCAAAGAAGAATACCTGAAACATTTAAATGATAAATCCCTGGTTTCGATTTTAGATGATGTAAAAGCAAAATCGGGCGATGTTTTCTTTTTAGAAACCGGAACAGTTCATGCCATTGGTGCAGGATTAGTTGTTGCCGAAATTCAGCAGACTTCTGATATTACATATCGTTTATATGACTTTGATCGTAAAGATGCTCAGGGAAATACAAGAGAATTGCATGTAGATCTGGCACTTGATGCAATCAACTATAATAAAGTTGATACGCATAAAAAATATGAGACAAAAACAAATGAATCTAATGTTGTTGTAGACTGTCCTTATTTTACAACTAATTTTATTCCGTTAGAAAATAAAGTTGATGTTTCTAAATCCGGAGAAACTTTTACAGTTTATATGTGTATTGAAGGAAGTTTTGAAATTGAATATGCTGGCTTTAAACAAGCGTATAAAAAAGGAGATACTGTTTTGGTTCCGGCTGAGATAAATGCATTTATTCTTAGCGGAAAAGCTTCAATTTTAGAAATTTACATTTCTTAACGTATATTCTAAAGATAATACGTATTTTTGCAGTCGCAAATTAAAATAAAAAATAAAAATGGCAAACGTTAAGAATTTAAAGAAAGACATCAATTTCGTATTAGGAGATATTATAGAGGCAATTTACTTATTTGAAATGTCTACTACAGGAAATCCAACTCCGGAAACGAATGCTTTGATCGATCAGGCTATCGCTGCTTTTGATACTTTGATCACAAAAGTGAATGCAAAGAACGTTGAAAACAAAAAAGCACACTTCAAACAAATTAATGTTGAATTGGAAGAAACTGCAAATCAATTGATTGCTAAAATCAACGAATTGTAAGCAAAAAAAAGTATAAAAAAGTGCAAATTTATTTTGGTAAAACGAAAAACCGCTTTATATTTGCACCCGTAATGAGTCGCCAGCGTAGCTCAGTTGGCTAGAGCAGCTGATTTGTAATCAGCAGGTCGTGGGTTCGAGTCCCTCCGCCGGCTCAACAAAACCATCACTTTTAGTGATGGTTTTTTAGTTATAATGAGAGCAGGTTTGTTTTTGGATAATAAAAAATCCACATTATATTTGCATTCAGAATACGCCGATGTAGCTCAGTTGGCTAGAGCAGCTGATTTGTAATCAGCAGGTCGTGGGTTCGAGTCCCTCTATCGGCTCAAAAACCATCACAGTTTGTGATGGTTTTTTTTTGTTTCAAACTCAAAATAAAATTTAATTATAGCCAACGATTTCGGATCAATACGAATTTCAATCGTAGAATTGAATAATGATTCTATTATCATCATATTACGCTCAATGGTTGAACCATTGGCAATGTCCATAATAACTTAATTTATGTATGATAGATATTAATCAGAATATAAAGTTCAAAAAAAAACGTCCTGAATTTCAGGACGTTTTTTGTTATTCTGTAGCTGCAGGAGCTTTCTGTTCTTCTTTTTTGATGTCACTAACATATTTTGTTAGTTTCTTTCCATAAAGTGATTTTGCGACTTTTGGCGTCATTGATTTTTGAATAGTGTCCAGAAACTTGATATTGATGTCATAAATCTCTGCTAAGGCAATATAAGGTGCTATTTCATAATCTTTATGGTTAATAGCGAAGTTTGTAGCATACAAGTATTTTCTTTTGATATTTGATTGCTGTTTTGCGTCTATACTATCAATCGCTTTTTGATCTTGTCTTTTAATCGCTTTAAATTTTGATTCAACCATAGAAAGGTTTTCATCATTAAAACGAGAATTTATTTTTTTGTATTCTTCGTATAATTCCTGGTTTTTAGATCCGGTAATTTTAGCACCGTAAATAAAGTTGTCAAGATTAGTTTCGATATTTACATTTCCCGGTTCAGCAAAGAATAAAATATTATTGTCTAAAGAATTTGTTACTCCTCTGTCCAGGAATAAATAAAGCATCTCTGGTGATTCTAATTTGATGTCTCTCTCAAAAGCAGAGTTACCATCGATTTTAACAGAGTCAATTGCAACAAGAGTAGTATCTACAACTCTCTGGATGTACAAAGTTCCATTTTTTAACCCTTTTATATTTCCGGTAAGATGTAAACTGTCAGTAGATTCTTTTTTGCTGCATGATGCTAACAGTGCAAGAACAGCAAAGGCAATAATTGATTTTTTCATTGGTTTTTAGATTTTGCTGCAAAATAAAGAAAATAGTTTGAATGTTGAGAAATGAGCGTTCGATTTTTGATAAAAATAAATCCCAATCTATTTCTAAATTGGGATTACTTTATTTTTTATAAATGAATTAGTTACATTATTAAAGTATAGATTGCTCCGTCTTCGTGAGTATAGGTGTAGTTACGATCACAATCGTTATTTCCATAGTCAACAACTCCGTTTAAATATCCTCCCTGAACTTTTAATTTTCCTTTAGAAATAAAATCACAAGAATACTTTTTAATCAAAGTTTCCTGAACAGTCAGCGTTAATACTCCACCGGTGTTTGAGGTTACAGTGTGAGTGCCTTCAGTAATTTCGTAAACATTGTCACTAAGTATTAATGTTCCAACTCCTTCGGTTTGTTTTGTTGTATAGTTTCCGGAGTTTGTGTAGAATCTTCCTTGTAGATCCGTAAGTTTCCCGTTAGTCACTTTTCTGGTCCATTTTGGTACACTTTGCTCCGTTGTAATATTTTCATACTCAATAGTTCCTTCCAGTTTCAGATCACTAATAGAATAATCAATTCTTTCAATTGTCATTTTACTGCCTGTAGTAGTTACTGGACCTGTAAGTGTAATTTTTAATTTTCCTTTTCTTGTAATTTGGTTGATCGTACATCCGGTTCCGTAATCTACCGTAATTACTTTTGGATAATCTTCTGCAGTAGTCTTTTCAACTGTGATAGTAGCGCAGGCTTCCGGTCCCGTTTCAGATGGTTTTGCAGTTGAGTTGTCTGCAGATGCCTTCAATCCTGTGTTTATATCCATTTCATTTATTGCATCAATAACTATAGAAGCGCTTATTGCAGATGTGTCTGCCTGGCTTACAATGTCATCACTGTCGCTTCCGCAGGAAACAAATGTTATTGCTGTTGCACAAAGGGTTAAGAATAAAAAAAAGGCTTTTTTCATAGTGGTATTTGTTTAAGTTAGATAATAAAGGCTAGCCAAAAATAGTAAAAAAAGATTTTGGTAGTAATAAAAAAATGAAGTACAGATTTATATCAACGTCTGAGTTCTAAGCAATTTTGTGAAACTTACTTTTGTCTTGCTGGTTTTTGTGAATCTTTTTCGTAATATTTATTAAGATTGGCAGCTTTTTAATTCCAAATAAAAAAAAATCCTGCAAAAGATTAATTTGCAGGATTTTAAAAATATTATAGTAAAAGTTCTTACTTGATCATCTCGAAACTTCTTTTAACAAATGCAGTCAAAGCTTCACCTTTTAAAAGGTTTTGGGATAATTTGGCCAGGTCTAAAGCTTGTTTTACCAAATGTTCCTGATGTGTTTTGTCTGAAGTATTTAAAATACTTGTAGCCAAATCAGAATTAGTATTTACAACAAGATTGTACATTTCCGGCATATTTCCCATTCCGAACATTCCGCCACCGCCAGACTGACTCATTTCTTTCATTCTACGCATAAATTCCGGCTGCGTGATAATAAAAGGAGCAGCTTGGCTATCCATTGCTTCTAATTGTACAGAGTATGCTTTTGGAATGTAAGCTTCTAGTGAAGTTTTTAAAGTTTCTTTTTCCTCGTCAGATAATTTAGAAATTGTGTTTTCGTCTTTTTTAATCAAATTATCAATATGATCAGAATCCACACGTACGAAAGTTAGATCTTTATTATCTCCTTCAATTTTTTGGATTAAGTGAGAGATAATCGGAGAATCTAAAAGTAATACTTCGTATCCTTTTTCTTTTGCAGTTTCAATATAAGAATGCTGAGCATCTTTATTTCCAGCATAAAGAACTACTAATTTACCATCCTTATCTGTTTGATTCTCTTTTATTTTTTCTTTTAATTCTTCAAGAGTAAAATAAGTGTCATCAACTGTTGGGTACAATACAAATGCGCCTGCTTTTTCATAGAATTTATCTTCAGAAAGCATTCCGTATTCTAAAACGATTTTAATATCGTTCCATTTTGCTTCAAAATCAGCACGGTTTTCATTAAATAAAGCTTTCAGTTTATCAGCTACTTTACGAGTGATATAGTTAGAAATCTTTTTAACGGCACCATCTGCCTGTAAGCCAGAACGGGAAACATTCAAAGGAATATCCGGAGAGTCAATTACCCCTTTCAGCATTGTTAAAAATTCTGGTACAATTCCTTCTACATTATCAGTAACATAGACTTGGTTTTGGTACAGCTGAATTTTATCTTTCTGGATTTGCATATCAGAACCCAATTTTGGGAAATACAAAATTCCGGTTAAGTTAAACGGATAATCAACATTTAAGTGAATGTTAAACAATGGGTCTTCAAACTGCATTGGATATAATTCTCTGTAGAAATTTTTATAATCCTCATCAGATAATTCACTCGGTTGTTTAGTCCATGCCGGGTTTGGATTGTTGATGATATTGTCTTTTTCTACAGTTTCGTTTACGTAATCCTCAGGAGCATCTTCCGGTTTAGGAAGCGTTTCAGTTCTGGTTCCAAATTTAATCGGAATAGGCATAAATTTGTTATACTTATTCAATAAACCACTAATTTTAGAATCTTCTAAGAACTCAAGAGAATCTTCGGCAACGTGCAGGATAATTTCGGTTCCGCGTGAAGTTTTGTCAGCCGGCTCTAAAGTAAACTCAGGACTTCCGTCACATGTCCAGTGCGCAGCTGGTTCATCTTTATAAGATTTAGTAATGATTTCTACCTTTTCTGCAACCATAAAAGCAGAATAAAAACCAAGACCAAAATGACCAATAATTCCAGAATCTTTAGCAGAATCTTTGTATTTGTCCAGAAACTCTTCAGCTCCTGAAAAAGCTACCTGATTGATGTATTTTTCAACTTCATCTGCTGTCATACCAAGACCCTGGTCAATGATATGGATCTTTTTTCCTTCCTTATCAACTTTAATTTCGATAATAGGATTTCCATATTCAACTTTAGCTTCGCCAATGCTAATAAGGTGTTTTAATTTTAAAGTAGCATCGGTTCCGTTTGAAACCAGCTCGCGCAAAAAGATTTCGTGGTCGCTGTATAAAAACTTTTTAATTAAGGGAAAGATGTTTTCTACTGAAACATTAATTTTACCTGTTGTCATACTTTTTGTGATTTTTTAGTTTAATGTGATGATTTTCACTTGTTCAAAAAAAATACCAATTATTTCAAAGTGACAAAATGTCGTAAGTGTTAATTTTGAAAGAAAATAATTAGATTTTAAAACGGATGTTTTCTCTACGAATCGTATATTTGTGGTATAATAATTGTTAAACGTGTAAGTATTAACTTAAATAAATGTATAAAATGAAGAAAATAATTCTCATTTGCATGGTTGCCACACTTGTATTTGCGTGTAAATCAGCTTCGTCTTCAACAGCTTCAACTGAAGCGACAACACTTTCTACTAAACTTGATAAATCTACTCAAGTAGCTATTAAAGGAAATTGGGTACTTACCAATGTTTCTTATCCGGGTTCAGACTATATAAAAGTAAATTCATTTGATCTTGCAGATTCAAAATGTTTTATTGGCAGTACCTGGAATTTTATTTCAAACAATAATAAAGGAACAATGGCTTTGACTTCTACAAGCTGTACTAGTTTTACATCTCCTATTGTCTGGAGTATTAATAATCAAGGTCTTTTTGTACTTAAAATTCTTGACGCCGGCGTAAAAGCAAAAAAGGTGAGAGATGGATATTTACTTAAAGTTGCTGGTTTAACTGAAAATTCATTTCAGTTGATTGACAACATTAGTGTGGGTGGACAAACAAAAGATGTTACCTACCAATTTCAAAGAGCTAATTAATATTTAAAAGAATAAAAATGAAAAAGATAACAGCATTAAGTTTAAGTACTTTACTTGTATTAGTTAGTTTGTTTACAAGTTGTGATTCAGTAAAAAATGCAAACAATACACAAAAAGGAGCCGGAATCGGAGTAGTTGCCGGTGGTATTATTGGTGGTATTTTAGGAAATAATTTAGGTAAAGGCGGTAATGCTGCATTAGGAGCTGCAATTGGAGCTGCTGTTGGTGGAGGAACCGGAGCCCTTATTGGAAACAAGATGGATAAACAAGCCCGTGAAATCGATCAGGCTTTACCAGGTGCATCTGTAGAAAGAGTAGGTGAAGGAATTCACTTAACTTTAAATGAAAATGCAGTGAGATTTGATACTAATAAATCAACTTTAACTTCTCAGGCAAAAGCAAATTTAGATAAATTGGTTCCTGTATTTAATGAGTACGGTGATACAGATATTCAGATTTTTGGTTATACTGATAATACAGGTAAACCAGAATACAACCTGACACTTTCGGGACAAAGAGCTGCATCTGTACAAGCTTACCTTGTGTCAAAAGGATTAAAATCAAGCCGTTTTAAAACTTCAGGTTTAGGAATCGTTGATCCAATTGCAACAAATGATACTCCGGAAGGAAGAGCACAAAACCGTCGTGTTGAATTCTCAATTACAGCAAATGACAAAATGGTAAATGAAGCTAAGGCAGAAGCCGGAAAATAATTTCCATACAATATATTTTAGGAAAAGCTGTTCGTTAATGAACAGCTTTTTTTTTGACAATAGGAATTAAACATTGTAAATTTGAAACCTCAATTAGAACTCCATGCTTGATATAAAAAATATTTCCTTTTCGTATACCGAAACACCGGTTATAAAAAATGTGTCTTTTTCTATAGAAAAAGGTCAGAATATTGCAATCATTGGCGAAAGTGGTTGCGGAAAAAGTACGCTTCTTAAACTTATATATGGATTATATGACTTAGATGAAGGTGAGATTTTTTATAATGGAGAGCCTGTTCTTGGTCCTAAACATAATTTAATTCCCGGAATGCCTTATATGAAATATCTGGCGCAGGATTTTGATTTGTCTCCATACGAAACTGTAGCAGAAAATGTTGGGAAGTTTCTTTCTAATGGATTTGCCAACTTGAAAAAACTGCGTATTCAGGAATTGCTTGAAATGGTAGAAATGGATAAATTTTCTAATATTAAAGCTAAATTTTTGAGTGGTGGACAACAGCAAAGAATTGCTTTGGTAAGAGTTTTGGCCTTAGAACCAGAAGTAATTCTGCTCGATGAACCCTTTAGTCAGATCGATGCTTTTCGTAAAAATGCGCTTCGACGAAATTTATTCAGATATCTAAAACAAAAAGGAATTACCTGTATTATTGCTACGCATGACAGTACAGACGCATTGTCGTTTGCAGATGAAGCTATTGTTATGAGAAATGGTGAAGTCGGTATAAAAGATGATCCGACAAAAATATATGAAGATCCGAAAACCAAATATGTGGCTTCACTATTTGGAGAAGTAAACGAAATTGCAACACATTTATTAGTTCCTTACGAAGATGAAACACATAAGACACTAGTATATCCGCATCAGTTTAAAATGGTTGCACAATCCAATCTTCCTGTCAAAATCAGAAGAACTTATTTTAGAGGAAATCATTATCTTATTGAAGCTGTTTATAAAAGGCAGCTTGTGTTTTTTGAAAGTGAAATTGATTTGCCTCTGGAGCAGGAAATATTCTTAAGCTTAAATTATCTATAAAATCAAAAGCCATAAAATCAATAAAAGATTATTATGGCTTTTTGATTTTAAATTGACTATCGTTTTACGATTCTTCAGTTTTTTGGTTTTAAAACCGATTTTTTTAAATTATAATTCTTCCTATTTGCAATATTATTAAAGGATATTAAATTGCTAATTACGAAAAAAATAGTAATTTGTACGTTTATATTTTAAAGTATACTTAAATTTGCAATCCAATTTTTTAACAAATAATAAAACATATGTATCATTCAAAAATAGCGGGCTTAGGATATTATGTTCCTTCTAATGTTGTGACAAACGATGATTTGTCTAAGATTATTGATACCAATGATGAGTGGATTCAGGAACGAACCGGTATTCAGGAGCGCCGACATATTATTCGCGGAGAAGATACCACAACTTCTATGGGGGTAAAAGCAGCTAAGATTGCGATAGAACGTTCCGGCGTAGCCAAAGAAGATATTGATTTTGTAGTTTTTGCGACATTAAGCCCCGATTATTATTTTCCAGGGCCTGGAGTTTTAGTACAACGTGATTTAGGTCTTAAGACAGTTGGAGCTTTAGATGTTAGAAATCAATGTTCTGGTTTTATTTATGCCATTTCGGTTGCTGATCAATATATCAAAACAGGAATGTATAAAAACATTTTAGTAATAGGTTCAGAGGTACACTCGACCGGATTGGATATGACGACGCGTGGCCGAGGAGTTTCTGTTATCTTTGGAGATGGTGCAGGAGCAGCAGTTTTAAGCCGTGAAGAAGATTTATCCAAAGGTATATTATCAACGCATTTACATTCAGAAGGGCAGCATGCAGAAGAATTAGCTTTGCAGGCGCCGGGAATGGGAGCGCGTTGGGTGACGGATATTTTAGCAGATAATGATCCAAATGACGAAAGTTATTATCCGTATATGAACGGGCAATTTGTGTTTAAAAATGCAGTTGTACGTTTTGCTGAGGTTATCAACGAAGGTTTGGAAGCAAATGGCTTACAGGTTTCTGATATTAATATGCTGATTCCGCATCAGGCCAATTTGAGAATCTCTCAATTTATTCAAAACAAGTTCAAATTGTCAGACGACCAGGTTCATAACAACATCCAAAAATACGGAAATACAACAGCAGCCTCAATTCCGATCGCATTGACAGAAGCTTGGGAACAAGGAAAAATCAAACCCGGCGACACAGTTGTTTTAGCTGCTTTTGGAAGTGGATTTACATGGGGAAGTGCTATTATAAGATGGTAATTTTTCAATCTTAATATTATATTAAAACCTGTTCAGCTTTTGAACAGGTTTTTTATTTTTGGTGTGACAGTATAAGAAATGCCTATCTTACAAAAAATCAAATGGAAAAAAATCAACTTGAAATAGCGTGTTTTAATTTCGAATCAGCTTTGATCGCACAGGAAAATGGTGCTGACCGAATTGAATTATGCGAGAATATGCATCTGGGAGGAACGACACCAAATTATATACTTGGAGTAAAAGTTCGTGAAGAACTGTCTATTAAAATGCATGTTATTATAAGACCCCGTGGAGGAGATTTTGTTTATTCTGATGAAGAACTTATTGAAATGAAACAAGATATCAAACAGTTTAAAAAGCTGGGGGTTGATGGTTTTGTTTTTGGAATTTTAAATGAAGACGGTAGTGTAAACAAAACCAAAAATAAGGAACTGGTAGATTTAGCCAGTCCGTTATCCTGTACCTTTCACAGAGCTTTTGATGTAGTTGTCGATATCGAACAATCCCTCGAAGATGTTATAGATTGTGGTTTTGACACAATCCTGACATCGGGACAAGGAAAAAATGTTACAGAAGGCATTTCAGTATTAGAAAAAATTCAAAAATTAGCAGATAGTCGAATTGTTATTATGCCGGGAGGGGGGCTGCGATCTTCAAATATTTATTTGTTAAAGCAAAAACTTGAACCCACTTTTTACCATTCATCAGCAGTAACAGATGATTCTGAAATGGCAAATGCCGAGGAAATAAAATTTTTAATCAGTTCACTTTAAATAAAAAAGCCCTGAAGTTGGCATACTTCAGGGCTTTTCTCTACAAGAAAAATTATTAAAAATATTAAAATCTACTAATAGAAACGGGACTAAAACATTCCGCCACCATCTTTATTAGTGTTGTCTTCTCTTTGTTTACGTTGCAGGTTTTTGATTTTTGCACCTCCAAAGTTGTATGTTAATCCTAAATATACCGTTTGGCTTTCCCATCTAAATTCTCCTGTTTGCGGGTAAGGATAAATTCCGTCAAAAGAATATTTCATTGTATTAAACACGTCATTGAAACGTACACTAATGTTCATCTTGTTGTCTAACAATGTATAACGTGAACCAATGTCTATTTTGTACATTTTATTTCTATGTTGTTGAATTTCTTCGACTGGTCCTCTGTAAAAACCAAATAGCAAAAAGCTTAAACGTTTTGTTGGCTTAAAGTTTGAGTTCATACGAGCATTAAATGCTGATGTTGTAACACTGCGTTCATATGGCGAACTGGTTTTTGATGCAGGATCATACACAAATACAACGCCATGTTGGTTTATACTTGAAAAGTCAATAGATGGCTGAATGTCCCACCATTTTGTAAGCTTATAATTTAATGAAACATCGAAGCCATAAGAGCTGCTATTGTCATAATTGGTAAAGCCTAAAACTTGTTTATATCCCGATTCGTCATTTGGATCCGGACTTAAAGTTCTGCTTATTTGGTCATTGATTCTTCGCACGAAAACACCAGCTGTTATACTTCCTTTTTCAAGGGTTTTGGTGTAATTCATTTCTACAGAATTCGTAAACTGAGGTCTTAATTCCTGATTTCCGTAAGATGTTACCAATGGAGTAGAAAATTCACGAATAGGTTTTGTCTGCTCTAAACTTGGACGGTCAACACGACGGCTGTAGCTTAACTGAAGAACATTTTTCTCATTTAAATTATAAGTTAAATAAGCGGATGGATATAAGGTAATATAATCATCATTGAATGTTTTATAACCATAATTCAGATTGGAAGTAACCTTATAGCTTTCAAAGCGAGTTCCTACCTGATAGCTGAATTTTTTGAATTTCTGTCCAAAAGTTACATAAGCTGAATAGATATCAGTGTCGTAAATATAATTAGAAACTCGGTCTTCTGCAGCTACTAAAGGATTTCCAGTATTGTAATCATTATTTGTTCTGGTTATTCTGGCTTCGGCACCAGCTTCTAGTGTTGTTTTGTCATTTAACGGGTTTACATAATCAATGTTTAAAGTGCTAAGTTTTCTTTTATCATTAATATAATCGTTATATGCAATGTCACTTGATGTGTTATCAGGTTTTGTTGTCTGAGTGTCAAAATTTGCATTTTGAATTTCTTTAGTATCACTATAGTTTCCTTCAAAATCTAAAGTATGCCCTTCTTTTTTAAAGATATGTTTGTAGGCTAGATTATAAGTACCTGTTGTGCTTGGACCGTGGTATTTAGAATTTTGATAAATGTTTAAGATATCCGGATCATCGTTATTGTAATTAATATCTGTTAGAACAATTCCTGTTCCGGTAGATTTATTTTGGTTCGTGTAAAATGATAAGGTATTGTGATCATTGATTAAGTAATCCATCCCCATTTTGTAAAGGTAATTATCATTATCATTTGAAATGTCTAATTTTTGATCTACATCCTGATCTAATCTTACGATATGACCTTTATTTTGATAAGTACCAAAATTTTGTCCTGCATTTCCGAAGAAGTTCACTTTTCCGGTTTTGTAATTCAAGTCTAATGATTGATTGTATTTTGCAGTTTTACCAAAAGTAATTCCACCACTATAGCTTCCGTTGAAACCCGTATTAGCATTTTTGTGTAAAATAATGTTGATGATTCCAGACATTCCTTCCGGATTATACTTTGCACTCGGATTTGTAATCAATTCAACCTTTTTAATAGAAGTTGATGGAATTTGTTTTAACAATTGTGCAGGATCAATATTTGATGGTCTTCCATCGATTAATACACGCACATTTTCGTTTCCGCGAAGTGAAAGTTTTCCGTCCTGATCTACATTTACAGATGGAATATTGCTCATGATGTCTGATGCAGAAGCTCCTGCCGTAGTCAAATCTTTTCCGACAGTAATTACTTTTCGGTCAATTTTTTGTTCAATTGTTGAACGCTCGGCTACAATGTTTACGCCTTTTAGTTGGGTAGCTTCTTCTTCTAGTGCTACCTTTACAGACGCTTCTTTTTTATTGTCGCTCAATAGTACAGATCCGATATATTTTCTGAATCCGATATATTGAATTTCAATAGTATAATTTTTTAAGGCTAAATTTTTAATAACAAAATCACCATTATCGTCTGTATTCACTCCAGAAACTACTTTTCCATTGTCTTTAATAGAAACTGTAGCATAAGAAATTGGTGCGTTATTCGATTTTTCTGTAATTTTTCCGGACACTGTTCCGGAATTCTGGGCCTGTGCTGTTGCCATTACTCCCAGTAATGCAAACAGTAAGAATTTTAGTTTCATAATGTGGTGCTTGATTGATTTGATTTGATTGATGATGATTGTTGTTTTTTTTTGTTTTTTTTCTTTGTGACAAATAATTTAAAGTCCCTATTAAGACTCTTTAGCTGTCGATATGTTACATAAAAATTAGAATAAAATTTAATTTTTTTTAAGAAGTGCTGTTTTATAATAGATTAAGGTTTTAATTTTTTGATAATTTTAACAATTGAAATATTCTTGTTTTTGTGAATTTCTAATTGGTTTGCTAAATTTTATATGTTTTTGATTTTCTCTAATTGATGAATAAGCAGTATCTTTGCTCACTTTAAAAAAATAAGTTACATGTCATTATCTCAAATTCTTACACCTTCTATACAAAAAGCAATACAAGCATTATTTGATGTTACTGTTGATAAAATTGAATTTCAAACTACCAGAAAAGAGTTTGAAGGCGATATTACAATGGTAATCTTTCCTTTGCTGAAAGTGATAAAAAGCAATCCTGCAGAATTGGGAAATAAAATCGGGGATTATCTGGTTGAAAATGTTGAGGAAGTAGCAAGGTTCAACGTGGTTTCTGGTTTCCTGAATATTGTAATTGCAGACAGTTATTATTTAAATTTCTTTAATGAAATAAAAGACAACACAAAATTTGGGTATGTAACTCCAAATCCTGAAGATAAGGCTATTATGGTCGAATATTCTTCGCCAAACACCAATAAACCTTTGCATTTAGGTCACGTTCGTAATAATTTATTAGGATATTCTGTTGCTGAAATTATTAAGGCTTCTGGTAAAAAAGTTTATAAAACTCAAATTATAAACGACCGTGGAATTCATATTTGTAAATCAATGTTGGCGTGGGAGAAATTTGGAAACGGTGAAACTCCAGAAAGTTCAGATTTAAAAGGAGATAAGCTAGTTGGTAAATACTATGTTGAGTTTGATAAAGCGTATAAAGCTGAAATCTCTCAATTGATGGATTCCGGAAAAACAGAAGAAGAAGCAAAAAAGCAAGCCCCAATTATTATTGAAGCTCAGGACATGCTAAAAAAGTGGGAAGCCGGAGATGAAAAAGTAATTACACTTTGGAAAATGATGAATCAATGGGTTTACGATGGTTTTGCAACAACGTATACGAATCTTGGAGTTAATTTTGATAAATATTATTACGAAAGTAATACCTATTTATTAGGAAAAGATGTTGTTCAGGTTGGACTTGATAAAGGGGTCTTTGAAAAAGATCCTGATGGTTCAGTTTGGATAGATTTGACAGATGAAGGCCTTGACCGTAAAATTGTATTGCGTTCTGACGGGACTGCGGTATACATGACACAGGATATAGGAACTGCAATTCAGCGTGTAAAAGATATGCCGGATGTTGGCGGAATGGTTTATACTGTCGGAAACGAACAAGATTATCATTTTAAAGTTTTGTTTTTGATCTTAAAAAAGTTAGGTTTTGACTGGGCTTCAAGTTTATATCATTTATCATACGGAATGGTTGATTTACCTTCGGGAAAAATGAAAAGCCGTGAAGGAACTGTTGTAGATGCCGATGACTTAATGCAGGATATGACCGATACAGCCAAACAAATTTCTGAAGATTTAGGAAAACTGGATAGTTATTCTGATGAAGAAAAAGCAAAACTGTACAAAACAATTGGTCTTGGAGCGCTTAAATATTATATTCTAAAAGTAGATCCAAAAAAACGTATTTTATTTAATCCAGAAGAATCTGTTGATTTCGCGGGGAATACGGGACCATTTATACAATACACATACGCGAGAATCCAGTCAATCATTCGTAAAGCTGATTTTAACTATAATGTCACACTGAGCGAAGTCGAAGTGCTTCACGAAAAAGAAAAAGAATTGGTAAAACAAATCGAACTTTTTCCGGAAGTGATTCAAAATGCAGCTCAAAATCACAGCCCTGCCCTGATAGCGAACTACACTTATGATTTGGTAAAAGAATATAATTCGTTTTATCAATCTGTACATATTTTAGGTGAAGTTGATTTGACAAAAAAAATATTCAGAGTACAATTATCACAAAAAGTTGCCGAGGTCATCAAGTCAGCCTTCACTTTATTAGGAATTGAAGTTCCGGAGAGAATGTAACAATCATAAATTTTAATACAGAAGCCGATAGTTTCAATACTATCGGCTTTTTTTGTGCCTATTTTCTTTGCTACTATATGTGGTTTAAGTACTTGATTAATAGCTTTTAAGTATAAGCCACTTTTGTTTTGATAATTATTTGTAATACAAAGATTATATTTTATTGTGTTAAAAGAAGCTTAAATCTTGTTAAAATTATATCGTTTTGATAGATTTGCCCTCAATCAAATTCAATAAATAAAACATGAAACAAAAATTAAAAGGGTTTATAGTATTTTTCTTTTTACTAGCCTTGCAATTAATTTCTGCACAGGACAGACCGGTTTCAGGTGTTGTAAAAGACAATGCCGGAATACCTCTGCCAGGAGTTAGTGTATTAATCAAAGGAACCAAATTAGGAGCACAAACTGACCTTGACGGAAAATTTTCAATCAAAGCAGCACCAAGCCATATTTTGGTATTTACTTACATCGGAATGAAAACGGAGGAAGTTGCAGCAAGTTCTTCGTTTATTAATGTAAAAATGGAAAACGCTGCAGCGCAAGAACTCCAGGGTGTTGTTGTAACGACAGCAATGGGAATTAAAAAACAAAAAAGATCATTAGGTTATGCCACTGCAAGTGTAAGTGGTAAGGATCTTACCGATGTTACCAATGTAAATGCTTTTGAGTCACTATCTGGAAAAGTTGCAGGTGCAGATATTACTACTCCGGCTCAGGCAGGTGCTTCATCAAAAGTAGTGATCCGTGGATTCAATTCACTATCAAATAGCAGTCCTTTATACATAGTTGACGGAACACCTATTAATAACAGTAATAATGGTGGAGGAACAACTGCAGAGGGAAAAGCAAACAGTACAAGAAGTTTTGATGGAGGAAACGGAATAAGTGACTTAGATCCTAATAACATCGAAAGCATGTCTATCCTTAAAGGAGCTGCTGCATCTGCACTATATGGATCAAGAGCTGCAAATGGAGTGATTTTAATTACGACAAAATCAGCAAAAAACAAATCAAAAATAAGTATTGATTTCTTAACTTCAACAGACTTCAATCAGGTAGCAAGAGTGCCTCATCTTCAGGACCAATTTGGACAAGGATGGAACGGACTTTCTTACTCAACCTGGGATGGTCCGGCAAATGCGAATAATCATGCAAGTAATGAAAATGGTTCATGGGGTGCTAAATACAATGGCGAAACAAGACCATGGGGCGCAATGATTAATGGTGTGCAACAAACCAAACCTTATGTTGCATTGCCTGATAATGTTAAAGATTTTTATACGACAGGAACAACATTTACAAATAGTGTTCGTGTGAGTGGTGGTGGCGAAATTTCCAATTTCTCATTAAATGCCTCAACTGTCAATTCAGATGGTATTTTTCCAACGGCAGCAGATGCTTATAAAAGAAATACAATCGGATTAAATGCAGGTATTTCAGCAAATAAATTTACGATAAGAACGAGTGTAAATTATATCAACAAAAACCAAAATGTAGTAAATACAGGTCAAGGTGGTATAGAAGGTGGGACAGTTGCACAGGCATTAGCACAGACCCCAAGAGATATTAATATCACAGGATTAAGGGATTATACTAACAATCCTTATAATACACCAAGTAATTTATACTCTCCTTATGTAGACAATCCTTATTGGGATTTACAGGAAAATGCGACAAATATTAAAGGAAACAGATTTTTTGGAAATGTAAATTTAAGTTATAAAATCACCGACAAATTAACTGCCACGTATCAAATAGGAGGAGACTATAGAAGTGAAAAAATCAAATCATATGGTGCAATAATGGATTATACACCATTATCAGCAAATGCGGATAATGGAAAAGCAGTAATTGTTGGAGGAGTTACAGAAAAATCTACCGAAAATATAGAGTTTGATAACAACTTTAACTTAGCATATAGTACAGCAATTAATGAAAATTTCAATTTTAGTGCAATGGCTGGATTCAACACAAATGAACGTAGCGGATCTTCACTAAAAGCAAATATTACCAACTTAGATATTCCGAACTTCTATGAGTTGTCAAATTCAATATTATCTCCTATTGTTGTACAGGATGATTATTTAAGAAGAAGTCATGGCATATTTGCATCTGTTGAGGCTTCGTACCAAAATAAATATTTTGCAACATTGACAGGCAGAAACGATTGGACATCGACACTTCCGCAAGGAAACAACTCTTACTTTTATCCTTCATTGAGTGTGGGCGCTGTCGTATTAGATAACCAAAAACATTTTATAAAATTAAGAGGCAGCGTTGCAGCAATTGGAAATGATACGGGTTATTATCAAACAAATAACTCTATGATTCCTGCAAATGCAGCCTTAGGATTTGGAAATATTTACCTTCCGATTGGCGGAGTAAATGGATATGAGCTATCTGGAAACCTAGGAAATCCAAATCTTAAACCAGAAAGAACTACTGAATATGAGTTAGGTTTTGAAAGCAATTTCTACAGAAAGAGAATAAATTTAGATTTATCTGTATACCATAAAAAAACAACAGATTTATTATTTTCAAGACCGTTGGCAGGTTCTACTGGTGCTACATCCCAAACAGACAATATCTTAGATCTTCAAAACAGAGGAATTGAAATCGTTTTGAATATAGTTCCTGTTAAGACTAAAGATTTTCAATGGGACTTTACAACAACATTTACAAAAAACGTATCAAAAGTTCTTGATATTGCGTATGGATTAGACAAACTGACATTAGCATCTATGTATGGAGTTAATTTTGTTGCCGAAAAAGGAGAGCCTCTTGGAATGTTTACAGCTTATACTCCTAAATTGACACCAGATGGGCGCCCGATTGTGGTAGCTTCTACAGGATATTATGCTACAGCAGCTGATCAGACTAATGTAGGAACATCTCAAAGAGATTTTATAATGGGATTTAAAAACAATTTCAAATATAAAAACTTTACACTGGGTTGTAGTGTTGACTGGAAACAAGGAGGACAAATGTATTCTTACACTAAAAGAATAAATGAGTTTTCAGGAAATGGAATAGAAACCACTTTTAACGATAGAAATCCTTATATCATACCAAACTCAGTGGTAGAAGTTAAAGACGCAACAGGTAACATTACTTATGCAGAAAATACAACTCCGATGACTACTAGCAAAGTAACTAGTTTCTGGAACACTTCTTCTAATCCGGGAATAGAAGCCGGACATGTAATTGATAAAACATTTGTTCGTTTGAGAGATGTATTCATTTCATACAGTGTACCAAGTTCATTTACAAAGCAATTTAAGATATCGAATGCAAGCATTAGCTTGTATGGAAAAAATCTATTCATGTGGACACCTGCTGCCAACCCTTACGTAGATCCTGAATTATCAACTTATGGAGATGGCTTGTTGAGTGAAGCCGGAGAATTTGCAACCAATCCTTCTCAAAGATCTTATGGAGCAAGTCTTAAATTAACATTCTAAAAAAAAGAAAAATGAAAAAATTTATCATAAGTATACTTATTTTATCAACTACATTCATAGGATGCAGTACTGATTTAGACATTAACAAAGATCCGGATCTTTTGACTCCTGATACTACGCCATTGTCTTCCCAACTTCCTGCCGGAATTATCGGAATCGTTGGCGCAGAAGGAGGTATAATGTCAATAATAGGAGGATTTTGGTCTCAGTATTATACACAATCATCTGGTGCAAATCAGTTTAAAAACTTAGATTCTTATACTGTTACTACAAACGATTACAATTTTGCATGGACAAATATGTATGATGGTTTAAACGATATAAAAGCCGTACAAAGAAAAGCATTGGCTGAGGGAAACTGGAATTATTACTTAATTGCAACTACATTGTATGTTCAGGCATCTCAGGTAATGACAGATTTTTATGGTGATATTCCATACGCTGAAGCTTGTGATCCAAAAATACTTACTCCAAAATTTAATACAGGACAAGAAGTATATGATTTAATGATCAAAGATTTGGATGATGCACTTTCTAAAGATTTAACAACATCAAAAGGAATTGCTCCAGGTAAAGACGATTTTATTTTCCTTGGAGACATGGCAAACTGGAAAAAATTTGCAAATACATTAAAATTGAAAATTTATATCAGACAATCAGAAAAAAATAAAGCTGTTTCTGATGCCGGTATTGCTGCTCTTTTAAATAATCCAAATGTTGCCTTCTTGGATAGAGATGCTGCCGAGTCTAATTTTATTGGTTCTCCTAATTATGAAAACCCATTATATGAGTTTAATTATAAGCTAAATAACAGAATGAATATTAGAATGAGCAGAACATTAGGTCAGTATCTGACTGATAATAATGATCCAAGAAAAGATCCTTTTGTTTACTGGAATCCTGCCAGCACCAGTACTAAAGCTTATGTTTTTCAGGACCAGGGTAATTATGAAGTAAATCCAAGTTTAGGTTATACAACAAAAGGGCCTGGAACTACATCTATTCCTGCTGTAATTTACAATGCATCAAAAACAACATCTGATCCCGACGGAATCTATGACGGATCTAAAAAACCAGTGTATTTGTTGTCACGAGAAGAAAGTCTGTTCTTGCAGGCTGAGGCATTAGAAAGAACAGGTAAAAGTGGAAAAGCAAAATATGACGCCGCTGTAACTGAAAATTTTAAGAAAAATGGTTTGGCAGCTGCAACCGCAGATACTTTTATTAATGGTGTTTATGCCTATCCCGTTGCAGGTACATTTGATCAGAAATTAGAAGCTATAATTGTTCAGAAATGGGTTGCAAGTTTTCCTGAAAATGGATTTGAAGCTTTTTTCGAAAAAAATAGAACAGACTATCCACGAACTTCTGCTGTGGCACAAAATGTTGCGGGTTACAAAGGAGGACAATTTGCATTTACCGCAAGCCCGGATGCAGTCGTTGCGTATGGCACTTTTCCTAAAAGAATTCCTTACCCATTGACAGAAAGAAGCTATAATGCAAATGCACCACAATTGCAGGGTGTTACTGTTAAAATTTGGTGGAATAAATAATCCCATTTCTTTCGAAAAGATTTGTAATCCATAAATCTTATTTGAAGTAAATTAATTTAATAAAAAATGAAGAATTTAAAAAATAATATTCTAAAAATACTTTTCGGTATTCTTATTTCAATTTCATTTGCATCTTGTGATGCAGGTGGAGAACCCGATGCAAGCGGTACAACTACCCAAAATTTTGCAGGCGATTGGTTTATCAGTGTTCCATTTGATGGTGTGACTAAAGTTATCAGATTTTCAACTTATAACACTTCAGCAAATGATAATACAATGTTTATAGATGATAATGGTTTATCACAAAAAACGCCAAACTCTCAATTATTAAAAGCAAAATATGCGATTAATTTAAGTGATGGAAGTTTTACCTCAGATGTAAATACTCCCAACTTGAGACAAAGTAATAAAACTGCTACCATTACAAACGGTAAAATTGAGAAAATGGCAGGAACCTCCAGAGGCGGCCATACGGTTGATAAAATTTCGTTTACAGTTGAATATAGTACTGAACCAGGGGTTTTATACACTTATGTAGGAACAAAAAGAACCGGATTTCAGGAAGATGAATACTAGTTTTGTATTATAATTCAAAGAACTGTAATATATAAGCTCTGGTACATTAAAAGCCGATAGTTTTCTTAAAACTATCGGCTTTTTCACAACTAACACTCAAATATTTATTTTACAAACTTATCGATAATAGCATCAGTTTCAGCTTTTGAAACGTTTGGTTTTAAATCAAATAAAAAAGAGAATAAAGGTTTCTTATCAACTGTAGCTTCTAAGTTTAAGTCCTTATGTCTGTCAAAAAGAGTTTGCCATTTATCGCGAACGTTTTTCCATACCGCATTATTTTCTTTCCACCAGTTTTGTGCAGCAATACACTTAATATCCGGAACTTTAGTGTAGATGTCCATTCCTTTTTCCTGCGCTAATAAATAATCTTTTCCAGAATCATCTCTGATAAGCTTATCATTATCCTGTTCATGATTCCAGCCCGTTTTGGTGATTTCATGAATATTTCTTCTTTTCAAAACATTATAATCATTGCGTTTTGTATGCTCTCTTCTAGGTAGTGGTGCATCAGCAATATTTGTCCAGTAATCCGTACCATCAACATGTACCCAGGTTGCAGTTCCCTCATATCTAGGGCTGTCATCTACCTGATATACTTTTTGAGTCCATTGACCTTTTACATCCTTTTTATTCAGCTTATTGTATTTCCATGAAGTGTTTTTGTCGAAAGAATACAAATCTGTGTTTTCATATAACCAATCTTGTCTCCAGTGTTTAATAATCATTTTATCACTTACGATCAATAAATGCTGCATTGAGATTTTGTTTGGACTATCTTCTAACAATTCAACCCATTCTAAACCGTAATCATGTTTAGTTTTTGATGGTTTATAAGTAAGAGAATCTTTTGGGTACTGAAAAGTTTCCACAAAATTAAATTTCACTTCATAACAACCACACATTGATTTGATTGCTTTAATGTCTTGTTGTTTTTTAGCATCCTGAGCAAAACCAAGACTGCATGTTAAAGCCATAATGGCTGAAAAGTAAAGGCTTTTTGTATTCATAGTTAGTGTATGTGTTTTTATATTTTTTGCAAATATATAAATTTAATTTAGATTGAATAAAAATAATTATATATTTGCATTGACTATTAAGAATGAATCAAAATAATGAAAATAAAAATTACCCTTTTTGCAGTCATTTTATTTGTAATAAATCTTTCAGCACAGGAAAAGCAAAAAGATAGTATTAATGTAAATGAATTATCAGAAGTTACAGTTGTTACAGCAACCAGAACAGAAAGAGCACTTTCTTCATTACCGCTGCCAATAACAATTATTACCTCTGAGGCGATTGCAAAATCTGGTGTGACAAGATTAAATGAGATTTTGAACGAACAAACAGGTATTATTTTGATTCCGGACGAAAGTGGTTTTGAGGGTATACAAATGCAAGGATTAGATGCTGCATATACGATGATCTTAATTGACGGGGTGCCTCTTGTGGGCCGAAGTTCAGGTGTTTTGGACTTATCGCGTGTTTCAGTAGGTAATATTGAAAGAATTGAGATTGTAAAAGGAGCATCTTCGGCACTATATGGGTCAGAAGCTATGGGAGGAGTTATAAACGTAATTACAAAAAGACCTAAAAAAGATATAGTAGAAGGTTCTCTTTCTTATCGATATGCAACATTCAATACCAACGATGCCAATGCCAATATTCTTTGGAAAAAGAAAAAATTCTCAGCCAATTTATTTACCAATTTTTATTCGACTGATGGCTATGATTTGGATAAAACAACAGTCCTTAAAAATGTTGAAAGTTTCTATAATTATACCATTCAGCCAAAGTTATATTATGATTTTTCAGAAAATCTAAAACTGACTTTAAGTAATCGTTTCTATAATCAAAAGATGGATAATGTAGCTTTAATTGATTCTGAAATTTATAAAGGTGATGCAAAGGAAAATGAATGGAATTCACAAATTAAATTTGATCATAAATGGAGTTCCAAATTATACTCTGAGTATGAATTGTATACCACTAATTATAAAAATGATTCATTTCTAAATGATCAAAATAATGTGCTTTATGATCATACCTATTACAATCAATGGCTTTTTAGACCTGAAGTTAGAACAACCTTATCAATAAATGATAACAAGCTGACAGGTGGAATAGGAGTAAATTATGAGAGTCTGGACAGAACCTATTTTGATAAGGACGTAAAGTTTAATTCTCAATATGTTTTTATACAATATGATTATAATCCTACTAAAAAATGGAATATACTGGCGGGATTCAGGTATGACAATCATAGTGAATATGCATCTCAGTTGAGTCCAAAACTGGCAATAAATTATAAATTCAATGAGAATTTTTCGTTAAAAGGATCAGTTGGTTATGGATATAAAGCACCAGATTTCCGCCAATTGTTTTTCGATTTTACAAATCCTTCAGTAGGGTATACAGTTTTGGGTTACAATGTTGCAGAAGACCGTCTGATCCAACTGGAAAGTGAAGGTCAGATTTTAAAAAGAATAGACGGTATAAGCTTTGACGAACCTTTGAAAGCTGAAAGTGCTGTTAACTATAATTTTGGGACTTTCTATAAAAAAAACAAACTGAGATTTGATGTGAATGCCTTTTATAATTCTATAAGTAATTTGATAGATACCGGAATTGTTGCTCAAAAAAACAATGGTCAAAATGTTTTCAGTTACTTCAACAGAAGCAAAGTTTTTACTTATGGTGCAGAATTTAATTCAACTTATAAATTCACCAATGAGTTTTCGGTATCAGTAGGATATCAATATTTAATAGCAAAAGATAAATCAGTTGTTGACAATTTTGATGATCATAAATACATTCGAAATGCAGAATTACAAACAATTGAGATTAAGAAATCAGATTATTTCGGGTTATACAACAGATCTAAGCATACTGCAAATTTAAAGGTTGCATACACAATTCCGAAAATAAAGACAGATATCAACTTACGCGTTTTTTACCGAAGCAAATACGGAATATTTGACTCAAACAACAATCAGATTTTAGACAAATACGACGAATTTGTAAATGATTATTTCATTACAAATTTAGCCGCTTCAAAGAACATTACAGATAAATTATTCTTACAGGCCGGTGCCAATAATTTATTTGATTATAAAGATCCGGACCAAATACCAAACCTTGCGGGCAGACAGCTTTTTGCAAGAATTCAATATAATTTTTAATCAACAATTATTTAAACACCTTTACGATGAAAACAAATTTTTTAAAACTTTCGATTTTAGCGCTAACTATTTTTATAACATCATGTAGTAATGATGATGACAAAAAAGAAGATACAACTCCTGCAGTTGTCACTACAAAAGTTTCTAATCTTCCGGCACCACAAACAGGAGGGCAGGGACAAACGGTAGGTGGAGCATTTACAAAATTCAGTTTCTCAGAAAATAAAATCGTAACCAATGATAATTGGGATATTGCTTTCCGCGGAACAACAATTATTGTTAATGGAGGAACAAAAGTTATTACTGCAGACGCAGACGAACCGGCAAGAACAGGCTCTGGTGCAGTAAGCGTGGTTTCTGGTACATTTGCAAGCGTAACTGCTTTTCCGGCTGCAGCTACTTTTAAAGCTGATGCAGCTTCAGTCTACGCTTTTCCATCGGGAGTTGATGCCTGGTATAATTATGATGGTGCAACTCACATTATTTCTGCAAAAGCTGGAAAAGTATTCGTAGTAAAAACACATGATGGTAAATATGCAAAATTCGAAATATTAAGTTACTATAAAGATGCGCCTTCTAATCCAGATCCTGCAACAGCTGTAGCAAGATATTATACTTTCAATTTTGCTTATCAGGCTAATAGTACTACAGCATTCTAAGAGATATGAAAAGACTGTTTTTCAATAAAAACAGCATTAAAATTTAGTCAATCATTAGCTTTGTTTTTTTTATTTTTTTTGAGAGAGGTTAGATTTATCTGACCTCTTTTTTTTGTTTTATTTTTAATGATTAAAAACAATTATAAATTAACGTTTAATCCTATCTTTGCGCATGTTTTTTAAAGATTAAATATCATATAGTTTAAAAACCTTTCTTCAAATTTATAAGCACTAAGTGAATACAAAATCTTATTTTTTTCAGTCTTTTGCCATTGTAGCATTAGCATTTATAGCATTCATTGGATTTAAGCAAATCTTACCGGATAAAATTTTTTCGGACAGCAAGATAGATTCCAAAAATGTACTTATTGACAGCCTTCTTTTAGAATCGGTTGCAAATGATTCTCTGTCTCAAAAAGGAGACAGTATTTCTGAGGATGAGAAAAAAGAAGCACGAGAGAAAATTGTTTTTGATGGTGTCGAAGGAATTGAATTTCCTTCTGAGACTTTCGAGAATTACAAAGGATATCAATACCTGATTTCTTTTTATGAAAAATTATATCAGCTGGAAAAAAATCCGCAAAGCAAGGTCAGAATAGCTTATTATGGAGATTCTATGACCGACGGAGATTTAATCGTACAGGATGTGCGAATGAATTATCAGGAACGTTTTGGCGGAAACGGGGTTGGCTTTGTGTCGATAATTTCAGAATCATCAGCATCAAGAGGTTCTGTAAAAACACTTTTTTCTAAAAACTGGAAATCACAATCGTATCTAAATGTAAAAAGACCGATAAGTCCTTTTGGTGTAAACGGGCACGTATTTTTTGCAAATGACAAAGCCAATACGACGTGGGTACAATATGAAGCAGGATTAAATAAATTTTCTACATCACTCGATAATCCAACGTTGTTTTACGGAAAATCACACAAAAAAGGTAATGTTAATTTTATTATAGGAAAAGATACATTGCGTAAAACTCTTAATCCAACTAATTTAGTTAATACTCTAAAAGTCACTTCAGGAAGTATAAAAGCATTCAAAGCAAATTTCATGCAGTCAGATTCGATTCCAATTTATGGTTTTAATTTTGATAACGGAAGCGGAGTCCATGTCGATAACTTTTCGCAAAGAGGAAATTCTGGATTACCAATTTCGATGTTCAATGCTGGTGTAATGCAGGCATTTAATAACAACCTGAAATACGACCTGATTATTTTGCATTATGGAACTAACGTATTGAATTACGGTACCAAAAATTATTCCTGGTACCAGAAAGGAATGACGAAGACTGTAAATAAAATAAAAGAATCTTTCCCGGGAGTTTCAATTTTGATTGTCTCAACTGCTGACAAATCAACAAAATATGATCTTGAAATGAAAACCGATTCTGCAGTTGTTCCTTTAATGAAAGCGCAGAAAAGGTACGCACTCGATACAGAATCAGGCTTTGTAAATCTGTATACGTTAATGGGTGGTGACGGATCAATGGTAAAATGGGCAGATGAATCACCGGCAAGAGCAAATAAAGATTATACACATTTTAATCAGCGTGGAGCAAAAGCAATTGGGAACTTATTATACAGCCAGTTAAACAAAGGTTATGAAGAATATAAAGTGCTGCGCGAAAAACGTGAAAGTGCAGAAAAGCCAAAACCAGTTAGAAAAACTAAAACAGATTCCGTCTCTGTTGTAAAAGATAGTGTAAATGAATAAACTAATTATTTTCTTTTGCGGTCTTTTATGTTCGGCAAACATGGAAGCCCAAAAGTCAGTCCCACTTTTAATTTCTAAAAAAATGAGTGCTAAAATCGATTCAGCTATGATTGAAACCTATGAAGGGAATCATATATATAACGCTAAAGTTTTAGAAAGTGTTTTTAATAAATTAAAAGAAAATGAAATTGGCAGTAATCAGAAAATAAACATTGTACACATTGGGGATTCTCATATTCAGGGAGATTTAATGACCAATAAAATTAGAAAAATCCTGCAGCAGCAATTCGGAAATGCAGGTCGGGGGTTGGTTTTTCCATACCAATTAGCCAAAACAAACGGATCTTATAACGAAAGATTTTATTCGAACAGAACCTGGGAAAGTTATAGAAATATTTATCCTGTAAAAAGCAGGCCAGTTGGTTTAAGCGGAATTGGGCTTTGGAGGGACAATGCAGGTTTTGCGGTACAATTGAATATAAAAGATCCGGCATATAAATTCAACACAATTCACATTATTACGCCACAAAACCAAAATATGTTTGATCTGGCAATATCATCTCAAACCAATATTATTCACTCTACAGAGCGAAAAGTAATCACACATAAAATTAAAAAAGGTCAGGCAATCTCTGTAATTGCTGATAAATACAATATTTCTGTAGCCGATATTAAAAAAGCAAATAATCTGAAATCAAATAATATTCGTGCCGGGAGAACTTTGAAAATTCCAACAAACGAAACAAGGCCGAAGGAAATTAAAAATTCAGAATTTGTTCCCTTAAATATTGAAACAGATGCTTTTTCACATTATTATAAATCAGAAAAAGCACTAGATAAAATTTATTTGATTCCGAATAAAAGCGCATCTGAATATGAACTTAACGGGCTTGTGTTACAAAAAGATGCCGCCGGAATAACTTATAGCGGAATCGGTGTAAACGGAGCTAAATTTTCTGATTATAATAAATATCCCTTATTCTTTGAACAGTTAAAATCTTTACATCCCGATTTATTGATTTTTTCACTCGGAACAAATGAAAGTTACGACAATATGGAAGCCTCGGCATATATGAGAGAATTACGCGAATTTATAAGCAATCTGAAAGAACAGAAAATTGATGTTCCGATACTTGTTATGACGCCGCCGCCATCACTGCACAGAAGAAGAAAGCCAAATGTGTATGTTAAAGAATATGCAGAACGTATTAATAGTGCTGCAGAAAAAGAAGATTATGCCGTTTGGGATTTGTATGATGAATTTGGAGGTATAACAGGAGTCCGAAGACTAAGATCAGAAGGTTTAATAGGTCCGGATTTTGTTCACTATTCTAAAAAAGGATATGAAAAACAAGGAAAGCTCTTTACAGAAGCATTTTTAAAAGCATACGATAATTTTAAATCAAAAAAGTAAGTTGATAACAAGTAATAGCATAAATGATTGGTTTGTTCATAATTTTGGTAAAATAACAATCGAGCAGGTTAAAAGTTGGTTTGTATACAACCCAGATGAAAAGTTACTATTTAATACTGGTTTGTTTCTGGGACTATTTCTCGTTTTCTATTTTGTGTACGCTTTTTTGCGTAAAACATTTTATTTGCGCTTAACATACGTTATTCTGTTTTCACTTTTCTTTTATTATAAATCGAGTGGCATTTACTTCTTGTTATTATTGCTCTCATCGGTAGTAGATTATGGATTAAGCCAGATTATTTACAGAGAAAATAAAGATAACGTAAAGAAAATATATCTCGTAATAAGCGTTATCCTCAATTTAGGATTGCTGGGTTATTTCAAATACATGAACTTTATGATTGTTACTTACAATGATATGTTCAAAGGTAATTTTGAACTCCATAATATTTTTCTTCCAGTTGGGATTTCGTTTTATACTTTCCAGTCGATGAGTTATATTATTGAGATTTATCGTGAAGAAATAAAACCAACAAAAAATTATATCGAATATCTTTTCTTTGTTTCATTTTTTCCGCAATTAGTTGCCGGGCCAATTGTTCGTGCAAAAGATTTTCTTCCTCAGATTTATCAAAAATTAAATCTTACCAAAGAAGATGTAAACAATGCATTGTTTCTTATTATCGGAGGATTAATTAAGAAAACAGTTATCTCAAATTATATATCGGTAAACTTTGTTGACCGCGTTTTTGATACACCAATGACCTATACGGCATTTGAAAACCTAATGGCTTCTTATGGATATGCTATTCAAATTTACTGTGACTTTTCAGGATATTCAGATATGGCAATCGGGATTGCATTATTATTAGGTTTTAAATTACCGGTTAACTTTAGAACCCCATATAAATCGACTTCCATCACAGATTTTTGGAGAAGATGGCATATATCCTTATCCACATGGTTAAAAGACTTTTTATACATTTCTATCGGAGGAAATCGCAAAGGATCCTTCGCCGGATTTTTATTCCCGAGTTTATTCTTCTTCGGATTATTGCTTTGGGGAATGTCAAATATCAACACGAGTATCATACCATTAATAATTGCAATTGGTTCAATATTACTTTTCTGTCTGACGTTTTTATTGTCAAAAAAGAAAAACCAAACAACAGTAACCAATTTTAATTTGTTTACAACAATGCTTTTAGGAGGATTGTGGCACGGAGCCGGTGCACAGTTTATTGTTTGGGGAGCACTACACGGATTAGCATTGGCAGTTCACAAAATCTTTTTAGAGTTTTTCCCATCCAAAAAAGAAGGCAAAAGTTCAGGTTTGTGGACATTTTTTTCCATTGTAATTACATTTCACTTTGTCGTATTTTGCTGGATATTTTTCCGTGCAAGAGATTTCGATACAGCATTACAGGTAATTAATAATATTGGTCAGCTAACCTTTGAACCAGAGCAATGGAAAGTGATCCTTTCCGGATATAAAAATGTATTTTTATTGATGCTGTTCGGTTACGTTTGGCACTTCTTGCCGGAAGTCATTACAAACAAAATGAAATTTGTTTTCGATAAAACACCGTTACTTTTAAAAGCCGTAATTCTGGGTTTCGTTTATTGGATCGTATACGCAACAGCAGTGGCAGGCTCACAGCCATTTATTTATTTTCAATTCTAAGGATATTGCCACGAAGGCACCAGGGCGCAAAGATCTTTTTCTTTGCGCTTTTTTGTTTCACGCAGATTTGGCTGATTTTTCCATACTAATTTGAAAATATCTGCCAAATCTGCCTGAAATAATAATTTTGTGACTTTGTAAACTAAAAAACTTTGTGCCCTGGTGTCTTCGTGGCAAAAAACAATAAGCTTTCCAGTCAAATAAAAATTGCCTGAAATATCTAATTAGATTATCTTTGCACTTCAAATAAAGAAAATAGTATGTTTGATAATTTAAGTGATAAGTTAGATAAAGCGTTCCATATATTAAAAGGACACGGGAAAATTACAGAAGTAAACGTTGCCGATACCTTAAAAGAAGTTCGTCGTGCCCTTTTAGACGCCGACGTTAACTTTAAAATTGCTAAAGATTTTACAACCAAAGTAAAAGAAAAAGCAATTGGACAGGACGTTTTAACAACATTACAGCCAGGACAATTGTTAGTTAAACTTGTAAAAGACGAGTTGACAGAATTGATGGGTGGAGATGTTGCAGGAATTAATCTTTCGGGAACTCCATCTGTGATCTTAATGTCAGGACTTCAGGGTTCTGGTAAAACGACCTTCTCAGGAAAATTAGCTAATTTTCTAAAAACAAAGAAAAACAAAAAACCACTTCTTGTAGCGTGTGATATCTACCGTCCTGCGGCGATTAACCAGTTGCATGTTGTGGGAGACCAAATAGGTGTTGAGGTTTACTCAGAGCCAGAAAACAAAAATCCTGTAGAGATTGCTCAAAACGCAATCAAACACGCAAAAGCAAACGGGTTCAATGTCGTTATTGTCGATACAGCCGGACGTTTGGCAGTAGACCAGGAAATGATGGATGAAATTGCCCGTGTTCACAAAGCAATTCAGCCACAGGAAACTTTGTTTGTTGTCGATGCCATGACAGGACAAGACGCCGTAAATACAGCAAAAGCCTTCAACGACATCTTAAATTTTGATGGAGTTATATTAACGAAATTAGATGGTGATACACGTGGTGGAGCTGCAATTTCGATTAAATCGGTTGTAAACAAACCAATTAAATTTGTGGGTACAGGTGAGAAGATGGAAGCAATTGATGTTTTCTATCCAGATCGTATGGCCGAGCGTATCTTAGGTATGGGAGACGTTGTGTCCCTTGTAGAAAGAGCTCAGGAACAATTTGATGAAGAAGAAGCAAGAAAACTTCAAAAGAAAATTGCTAAAAACGAATTTGGTTTTGATGATTTCCTAACGCAGATTCAGCAAGTGAAAAAAATGGGTAATATGAAAGATTTGGTCGGAATGATACCAGGTGCTTCAAAAGCCATGAAAGATGTAGAAATAGAAGATGATGCTTTCAAACATATCGAAGCCATCATTCACTCAATGACGCCAATCGAAAGAAGCAAACCGTCTATCATCGATGTAAAAAGAAAAGCCAGAATTGCAAAAGGTTCCGGAACCAAAGTCGAGCAGGTGAATCAGTTAATGAAGCAGTTTGACCAAATGAGCAAGATGATGAAAATGATGCAAGGTCCGGGCGGAAAAAACCTGATGAAAATGATGGGAGGCATGAAAGGAATGCCAGGCGGAATGCCGAGATAAAAATAATAAAAGTTTCAAGTTTCAGGTTTCAGATTATGAGGCTGAAATTTGAAACTTTTTTCAATAAATAGTTTCGCTCCAAATTGAAACCTGAAACTTGAAACAAACATTAAACCTGAAACAAAAACAATGCAACTACTAGACGGTAAAAAAACATCTGAAGACATTAAAAACGAAATTGCAGCCGAAGTTCAATCCATAAAAGCAGCAGGAGGAAAAGTACCTCATCTAGCAGCGGTTATTGTCGGAACCAACGGAGCAAGTTTAACTTACGTAGGAAGTAAAGTAAAATCTTGCCAGCAAATTGGGTTCGATTCCACTTTAGTCGCTTTGCCTGAAGATATTACCGAAGCAGACTTATTAGCAAAAATCAAAGAATTAAACGAAGATGATAATCTTGACGGATATATCGTTCAGTTGCCTTTGCCAAAACATATCGACGAACAAAAGATTTTGCTTGCAATTGATCCAGACAAAGATGTTGATGGTTTTCACCCAACAAACTTTGGCAGAATGGCTTTGGAAATGGAAAGTTTTATTCCTGCAACCCCATTTGGAATTATGGAATTGCTGGAGCGTTATAAAGTAGAAACTTCAGGAAAACACACCGTAGTAATTGGAAGAAGCCATATTGTAGGCCGCCCAATGAGTATTTTAATGAGCCGCAAAGGAAATCCTGGAGACTCAACAGTTACACTAACACATAGCAGAACCAAAAACTTAGAAGAGTTTACCAAAAATGCTGATATTATTATTACGGCATTAGGAGTTCCTGAATTTTTAAAAGGCGACATGGTTAAAGACGGAGTTGTAATCATCGATGTTGGAATTACCCGCGTAGATGACGCATCAAACTCAAAAGGTTATGTTATTAAGGGAGATGTAGATTTTGATGGAGTAAGCAAAAAAGCTTCATTTATTACGCCGGTTCCGGGTGGAGTAGGGCCAATGACAATTGCAATGCTGCTTAAAAACACACTTTTAGCCCGTAAAATGAGAAGCGCAAGAAAATAATTTTCTTCAAATAAATAATTTAATAAAGCCTATTCAATCGAGTAGGCTTTGTTGTTTTATATACTTTGGGCGTGACCGTATCCCGATAAAAGGGCAAACTTTACTTTACTGTTATTCGCCCTTTTATCGGGATACGGCCGAGCTATACGCGCTACTTCGGTAGCCAGCTTCTATCCCTCACGCAACTCTGCGTTAAAACCCTCATTCCTGCAAGGTTTTAATAACATGTAAGTCTAATTTTATTTATTAAAACAAAAAAAATCAATTTTTTTAGCTTGTCATTTCAAAATAAAATATAACTTTGTATCTCAAAGTACTTTAATTATGAATCAGAAGCACCAGGAAGATTTATCACATATTCGCTCTATGATGGAGCGTTCTTCAAGATTTATATCCTTAAGCGGCCTTTCCGGAGTTTTTGCCGGACTATCTGCTTTAGTAGGAGGAATGTATGTTTACCAATTATTTAGAGTAAACGGTGTAGATTACTTCAACGAAGATCATGTGCTATATTCTGCCAATCTGGTTTCAGAATTAATTCTAACGGGGATTATTATTTTGTTATTTGCTTTAACTTTTGGAATATTCTTTACCCTTAGAAAAAGCAAAAAAGACAATTTGCCGGTTTGGACAACAGCTACAAAAAATATGCTTTTTAATCTGGCTGTACCTTTAACCGCTGGAGGTTTTTTTTGCCTGGCACTTTTATATCACCAAATATATGTTTTAGTAGCTCCGGCAACTTTAATTTTTTATGGATTGGCACTTGTTAATGCAGAAAAATATACATTTTCTGATGTCAAATATTTAGGCTTTTGTCAATTGATTTTAGGTTTTATATCTCTTTTTTTCTTAGGATATGGTTTGATTTTTTGGATTCTGGGTTTTGGTATTTTACACATCTTGTACGGATTAGTAATGTTCAGAAAATACAAATAACCAATGGGAATCATTGATAAATTAAATAAGGATTTTGAAAGTCGTGTAAGATTAGGTATAATGTCTATTCTGATTGTAAACGAGTGGATTGATTTCACAGAAATGAAAACGCTTTTGAATATCACAGATGGTAATTTAGCAAGTCATTCCTCTGCTCTCGAAAAAGCAGAATATATAGAAGTAAAAAAGGAGTTTGTAGGCAAAAAACCTAAAACATCTTATAGAGTTACCGATCTTGGGCGCGCCGCTTTTAAAGAGCATCTAAATAATCTTGAAAAATTAATGAAATTCTAACTATTAAAATTTTTTTGCCTAAAAACTTTGAATTACAAAGTACTTTTAAATTTAAAAATTATGAAAAAACTCCATTTAATCTTAGTTTGCAGTGTGGCTTTTCTACTGCTTTTTTACAAGGAAGCACCAGGACTTAATCTTGGTATCTTCGGTTTGATTATAACCGGTCTTATTTGTTTTAACTTTCAGGATCGTTTTACAGACCGGTCTCATTTGGTTTTAGTAATTACATCGGTCTTATCCTGCATTGCTTTTGCCTGGTATGGAGATCCGCCATCTTTTTTGGCTTTGTCTATGTCTGTTATTTTTTTACAGTTTAAAACGCAGGAAACAAAGCTAAAAATCATTCAGGTCTTTCCTTTGGTATTCTTAAACGGTTTTGCTTCTCTGGGGCGTGTATTTATGTTTAATCAGTGGCTTCCAAAGAGACAAATTAATAATAATCTGGCTAAAAAACTGATCGCCTATTTTATGATTCCAGCTGTCTTTTTAATCTTGTTTTTTATTGTTTATTCTTTCGGAAGCGATCACTTTTCATCACTTTTTACAGATTACAGATTAGATATTGATATTTTGCAGCTTATCCTTATTTCTGGTTTTGGATTTTATATTTCATTTAGTTTCTGGAATTACTGGATTCCGGATATTTGTTATGATAAAAATGAAATGCTGGATAATGATTTTAGTAATGTATCTGAGATTAAAAATCAAAATACATTTTCATTTCTTGACCGTGATTTTGAAAGAAGAAGTGGAGAAATTACCTTATTTCTATTAAATGCATTACTTCTCGTATTTATTGCAACTTATAATTACGAGCAATTTTTTGAAGTTGTCCAAAGTTCTCAGTTGAGTGCCGCAACGCACGAAAGAGTAAATTCGGTAATATTTTCTATTTTGATGGCCGTTGGAGTAATCCTGTTTTATTTTAAAGGCGGATTCAACTTTGATGAAAAAGCTTCAAAACTAAAAAACCTTTCTAAACTTTGGATTGTTCTAAACGGTATTCTGATTGTAAGTACGTTCATAAAAAACGCAGAATACGTTTCGTTTTTCGGATTGACTTATAAAAGATTAGGCGTTTATGCTTTTCTAATTTTGGCAATTATAGGATTGGTGATAACGTTTTTAAAAATTACCAGACAGAAAACAAATGCGTATCTTATAAATCAGATGGTTTGGTATTTCTACGGAACAATATTATTATGCAGTTTTATCAACTGGGGAAACCTGATTACCACTTATAACATTTCAGTAAACAAAGGTGTTGAACCAAGATTCCTGAGCAGTTTAAATTTTAATGATGAAGCCCGCAGAGAATATTTCAAGCAAAATAATTTAGAAAGCTTATTTGTTGATGATCCCAGAGAAGGAGAAATTCAGCATTATCAGAATGAAACTTTTTTATCAAAAACATTATATTATGAATTTATAAATCGAAGAAATTAATCTTAAAAATCCCAATCAAATTTTGATTGGGATTTTTTTTATAACTACAATTCATTCATAGCCCATATTTGCTGAGTTTTCTTATCTAACATATCAATAAGTAATTGTTAATTATTACAACTGTAATAAATACGTAAAACTTATTAAGAAAAACTTTACTACATTTGATTTCAGAAAATTGCTCTAATTCATGTTACGTATGCATTTTTTTTCTTAAAAAACATAAATTACTATATATTTTAACCCAAAAAACAAATACCATGACAAAAACTACTTTTAATTTGTGCAAGAAGAAAAGCAAGCCACCTGGGCTTGTAATTACCAATGAAAAATCATATCATGATGTAGGAAGTGTTTCATTTCCTAAAAGAAAATCATTAGGAATTTTATCTCCTTATGTAGAAGCTTACTATAGTAAGGAAGATAAAAGCTTGACAGCAAAAGCTGTTGTATATGTTGATGTTAATCTGGAGAACGCCATACTTAAATGTAAAGTGTACCAAAATTGTTATCTGGATATTGATGGTAATGCTCAATTGCAGTTTTTTATTGCCTATGATTTGCCAGAGAAAGTTTCAAAAAACTTTACTATCTATGAAATTGATTTTACGGTAGACAAAGAAGCTTTTGTTGGCGAAATTGAAAATGTAAAAACAATTCAAACTTTTCTTTGGGATACAGATCCTGAGACTTCGAGAGGGACTGAAACTACTGTACAGGATAGTAATTAAGATTGAGTATAATTTCTTTGATAAAATAATAAACAATGATTAAAGTGAAATCTTTTGTTTTCATATTTCTAATAAATTTTTCTTTAGTTCTTTTTTCTCAGGAAAAAAAAAATGGAGATTTATTAAGTGCTGAAATTAAGAATAAGGCGAAAGAGTTTGATAAGGAAACCAATTTTAATAAAGCCCAGTTGTTTTTTTTGGAAAACAACTGGGATTCTACTTTAGTATATTCGATGAAACAGCTAAGTAGACAAAAAAATAGTAAGCTAAATGATTATTGCCACTATTTCAGGGCTATAAGTTTTAATAAAAAAAAGCTTTTTGACGAGGCAAAAAAAGAACTTAATCTCATTTCTTCTGATTTTAAGTTTTATTATAAAGTTAAATTGGCTTTAGGAGATGTAGCATTAAAACAAAAGGAATTTAAAAAAGCTTTAGGATATTTTATAGAAATAGCAAGACTTCCTAACTCAGATAATTATGACTTTAATAAAAGTAATGTTATACATAATATTGGACTTTGTTATTTGCATCTCGGAAAATTTAGCGAAGCAGAAGAATACTTATTTAAGAGTTCAAGAATGCAGGAAATACAAAAAGATTCATTGTTGCTTATTGGATCTTATATGGACCTTGCAAATCTATATTATACACAATACAAAGATAATCAGGCGATTTTTTACTTTGAAAAAGCATATTATCTTTCTAAAAAAGTAAAATCATTTGAACTTAAACGTACAGCAACTTTAAACATGGCTGTTGTTGAAGAAAACAGAAAAAATTTTCCTGCTGCATTAGTTTACAGAAAAGAATACGAAGCTTGGAAAGATTCTTTAAACGATCAAAACAAAATTTGGGCAATTGCAGATCTTGAAAAGAAATTTGCTGTAAAACAAAAGCAAAAACAAGTTGATATTCTAGAGGCAGAAAACAAAGTAAAAGCAGCCGAAAGAAATGGATTTTTGGCTTCGTCTGTTTTGTTGTTTATTTTATTTGGTACAGGAGTTTATTTTTACAGGCAAAAAATAAAGAACAACAAAATAATCTTAGCGCAAAAAAATGAACTCGACGAGTTGAATGCTACAAAAGACAAGTTGTTTTCTATTGTAAGTCATGATTTGCGATCTTCTGTTAATGCCTTAAAAACAAGTAATGGAAAATTGCTGGAAAATCTGGAAAACAAGAATTTTTCAGAACTTGATGTTTTGCTTCATAACAATAGTACAATTGCAAATGGGGCTTATAATTTATTGGATAATCTGCTCAATTGGGCTTTGTTGCAAACCAAACAAGCTTATTTTTATCAGGAATCACTGCATCTCGCTTCGATTGTGCAGCATGTAGAATACAACTATAAGCCTTTGATGCTGAACAAAAACATTCATTTTAAAAATGATGTCAATACTTCAGACTATGTATTTGCCGATATGGATTCGCTGAAGATAGTCATTCGGAATTTTTTAGATAATGCAATTAAATTTTCTAATGAAAATGGGTCTATTTCTATTTATTCAAGACCTTCTTCAGAAGAATTTTGTTATCTGGTTATAGAAGATTCCGGATTGGGAATGAGCAAAGCAACAAGAGAAGAATTGCTAAAAGAAACTATCCTGCTTTCTAAAAAGAAAAACGACGACATAATAGGAACCGGTTTAGGAATGCAGTTATGTAAAAGCATGATCAATAAAAATGGAGGTAAACTCGAAATTGAAAGTGAAGAAAATGTTGGAACTAAAATAATTATAGCATTACCTAAGTTTAAAAATAATGGATAATATAAATGTCCTTATTATTGAGGACACCCCCGCAGAAAGTGATGCCCTTGTAAAAGTGCTGGTTGAAAACCATTATACCATAGTGGGTATCGCGCCAACTTATAGTGAAGCATTGAAAATGTTCTACAATAATACGGTTGATATTGTAGTAATCGATGTTTTTCTCGACGGAAATCCGGACGGAATAACTTTTGCCGAAACGATAAATATTGTACCAAATGGCGTAAAACCATTTGTGTTTCTGACCAGCTCAAAAGACCGTCAGATTTTTGAAAGAGCAAAGCTTACAAAGCCATTTAGTTTTTTGATGAAACCTTTTAATGAGCTTGAAATCTTATATGCACTCGAAATGGCTGTAGAGAAATTTTACGGACAGCCGAATGTTTTTCATAGTGAAGATCAAAATACGATAATAAGCGATGATTCCCTTTTTATAAAAAAGAATAAAGCTCTGAAGAAAGTTCGATTTGAGGATATTGTTTACATTGAAGTAGAAGACCGCTATTGTAACGTCATCACCGAAACCGATAAATTTGTAATTCTTATATCTTTAACTAAAATCATTCAGTTACTGGATCCCGCCAAATTTTTTCAGACGCATCGTAATTATATCGTAAATGCAAGCAAGATAGAAGAAATCATTGTCAATGATAATCTGGTTATCCTAAAAGGAAAACACAAAGTAACATTAAGCGATAAGTATAAAGATTTCGTGAAAAACTTCAGAGTATTGAAGTAATAAAAAAAGAGAGATTATTTAATAATCTCCCTTTTTTTTAAATCTCGGATCATGCTTCGAAATAAACTCTGTTCTGCGTTTTGGCGCTTCTGCTTTTGGTAAACTCGCTTCTTCCGTTTTACTAGATGGTTCGATCAATTGATTTAATTCTTTTATTTCAGCATCGGTTAAATCCCTGTAGCGGCCAACAGGAACGTCCAACGAAATATTAATAATACGAATACGTTTTAAAGCAGTAACATCGTAGCCTAAATATTCGCACATTCTACGGATTTGACGGTTAAGTCCTTGCGTCAGAATGATTTTGAAAGTAGTTTTACTAATTTGTTCAACTTTACATTTTCGGGTCACTGTATCCAATATCGGAACACCATTTCCCATTCTTTGTATAAAACGTTCTGTAATTGGTTTGTTTACGGTTACTGTATATTCTTTTTCGTGATTGTTTCTGGCGCGCAAAATCTTATTTACGATGTCACCATCATTTGTCATAAAAATTAGCCCTTCGCTGGCTTTATCAAGCCTTCCGATCGGGAAAATACGTTTTGGGTAATTAATATAATCAACAATATTGTTTCGAACCTCCAGATTGGTGGTACATTCTATTCCAACCGGCTTATTAAAAGCCAGATACACCGGTTTTTCGTGTTTCTCCACAATCAGTTTTCCGTCTATGCGCACTTCATCATTTGGTGAAACTTTTGTTCCCATTTCGGGTACAACGCCATTTATTGTTACACGTCCTTCCTCGATAAGTTTATCGGCTTCGCGACGGGAACAATAACCGGTTTCTCCAATAAATTTATTAAGACGTTTTAAATTCTCTTCCATACTGCAAAAGTAGGCAAAAAAATGATTTTAGATTTGAGATTTCAGACTTTAGATTTTGAATTCTGGATTTTGGGAATTTTAGAAATTTGCTTTAGCATATTATGCGAGATAGAATATTTTTTTTCCAAAGAAAGAAAGCTTAGCACCTTAGCATCTCAGAACCTTAGCGATCAGGAATGAAATTTAAAACTGTCTTCCGGAGCTTCTTTTCTTTCAAACATCCCATAATCGCGAACTACGGTTGCAATCCTTAAATGATAATCTTTAAAAATCTCATTTCTGCCTTTTGACTGAGCATAACGATGCATTTCAAGATTTCTCCATTCCTGAATGCTTTCTTCATCCCGCCAGAAAGAAAGAGACAGAACTTTTTCGGGATCATTAAAACTCTGAAACCTTTCTATAGAAATAAAACCTTCAATAGTATCTAGTTCAGGTCTTAATTTTGCTGCAATATCAAGATATTCTTCTTTTTTTCCTTTGTTTGGAATGACTTCAAAAATTACTGCTATCATTTTTTTTAGTTTAAATTATAAAATTGAAATCCAGATTGCTTTCGGTAATCTGGCATTTATCATAGGTTCATATTCTGTTTCATTTCCTAAAAATGAAACTTTGTAATGGGTAAATAAATAATGTAAAGCTTCGGTTGTCAACTGAACAGAAAAATACTTTGCCAGACACATATGCCCGCCAGTTCCAAAAGTCAGATGCTCATTATTATTTTCTCTTTTAATATCAAAAGTCATAGAATTTACAAACTGATGAGGATCACGATTTGCAGCAGCAAGAACCACCAAAATTAAATCATCTTTTTTAATTGTAATTCCATTCAGTTCTATATTGGCAACGGCTATTCGCCTGGTATTGTGAATTGGGGGATCAAATCGTAATGTTTCAATAACCATTTTCTCTATCGATTTCTTGTCAGTTTGATCTTGAAAAAGGTTTTCTTTTGAAAAAAACTGCAATAATGAATTGCTTAGAAGCCCTCTCCCGGCATCATAACTTTGAATAATTAGTCCTGTTAAATTACTCACGCAGATAGTAACTGCCTCTTCTTGTGAAATGGAGTAAGATGAAGAAATCTTATGCAGTAAACTTTCATAAAAAGGTAATTTGCGAATATGTTTCTCGATTATTAAATAAATTTTCTTCGAAATGTCATTAAGTATTTCAACTTCTTCATCTGTTTTAACAGGCTGCATTATTTTTAAAAACACTGCTATATTTTCAGTAATAAAAAGACAATCATCTTCATCAAAATCCAAACTTTTTAAAACCGTGAGAACAGGGAGTTTTTTGCAAATAGAATCGACCCAGTTTATTTGATTTAAAACTATACCCTTTCGGAACAATTCTTCTAATATCAGTTGAATTCCACTATTTTTCATATGAGAAAAAAGAATAGTTGCGGTTTCTTTTGCAATCATATGCTGAACACCATCTGATAGTCGGGCAAGATTAGCAATGATTTTCAAAACATATTCATTCAGCTTTTCATTTGGAGGAAATACCGGAATTTGCGCATGAGGGTTTGTTAATATCTCAACACAAAACTCATAAGAATAAATCGCCCAGATTTTATTTGTTTTATCCCAATAAACCGGATTTCCTTTTATCATTTTCTGATAAATAGCGTATGGATTTTTTACTTCAGATTGTAGAAATAACGATGACATAGTGTATTGTTTTTAGCAAAGTTATTTAACTTTACGACACAATACTTAAGTTTGGATTTAACTATGAATACATAAATGGAAGATCAATTTATAAAAGTTGCCTCATTAATTGGAGATCCAACCCGGGCAGCAATTATGTGGACCTTGCTTGATGGAAAAGCATTTACAGCTACCGAACTTGCTATTGCAGCCAATACTTCTCCGCAAAACATGAGCATGCATTTGGCAAAGCTTTTAGACGCTGGTTTACTTTGTGTAGAAAAACAAGGACGCCATAAATATTATAGATTTTCTAATAAAGAAACAGCTTATGCAATAGAAGCAATGGCAAGTCTGATTCCGCAGGCAGTATCTCAAAAAAAGAATTCTGAAAAACATTCGTCAATAAAACACTGTAGAACGTGCTACGATCATTTGGCCGGAAAAATTGGTGTGGCTGTTGCTGAAAGCCTTTTAGAGCAAAAAATTATTCTCGATTCTGAAAATAAATTTGAAGTAAGTCAGGAAGGCATAAAATGGTTTTCTGATTTTGGAATTAATCTGGAGGAAATAAAAAAACAAAGACGATTATTTCTGAAACCATGCTTAGACTGGAGCGAAAGAAAAAACCATATTGCAGGTTCGCTCGGAGCTTCTTTATTAAATAAAATGATTGCGGAAGATTGGTTAAGAAGAACGAAAGATTCCAGAGCGATACAAATTACAGGAAAAGGAGAAAAAGAGCTTTTGAAGCATTTCAGGATTGTGGTTTGATCAAAAGACAATTTTTTATTCTGAATTTTTGTCAAGTTGAGCCTGAGTATTTTGTTCGCTAAACAGAAACTCAATTACTTTGTCGTACAATTCATCATCATGCATTCCATGTCCTAAACCTTTTGTTTCAATAAACTGACTATTTTTCCAGTTGCTGTGAATTTTTTTTCCCTCTTCAAAAGCAACGATTTTGTCTGAAGTGTCATGCGCAATTAAACCTGAAACATTAAATACCGAAGCAAATTTCTGCCCTGAAAAATCTTCCAGTTTAAAATTGAATCGATCCATAAATTTGCTTTCCAGAAGTGAAAACATTTTGGTGTTCAGACTCAGCATTGCGATATAATTGTCAATTAAAGTTTTTAAATCTGAAGGAGCTCCCAAAATGACCATTTTATTAATGCTGGTATTCGGAAATAAATACTGATGATAGACAGACGCGGCACCGCCTATAGAATGGCCAATAATAATTGTTGGCTGGTATTTTTCTACAGCTTTATTAATGAATTCTGCATAAAGGGGAACATTGAACTCTTTTCCGCTGCTTTGTCCATGAGCCGGAGCGTCAATTGCGATAATAGTACTTCCTGATTTTTGAAGATGCGGTAAGGTTTTTTTCCAGCGCGAAGCATTGCTTTCCCATCCGTGAACGAGTAAGATTTTGGTTTCGTTGCCTTTCCAGATATAAGTTTGAAAGTGATGTTCGTTATGATGAAACGTTTCTGTTTCTGTATTTCTTAATATTTTGGGTAATTTGTCTTTATGTAACCTACCGATTCGTGGCTGACTAAAAAGAGCATAAGAAAGGGCGACAGCTTTTTGAGGACGTACATAACTAAGAAAATTAATATATGATCCTACCGATTTTAATGTAATGAAACGAATTCCTTTTTTAATTCCCAAAACTTAAATTTTTTTCTAAAGATAAAAAATATGATTTTAAAACCTGCTAAAAAAGTTTTGCCACAGATTAAAAGATTTCCGAGGACTTCATCTCAGACTTGAGATTTAATCTGCGTTAATCTTTTAATCTGTGGCAAAAGAATAAAAAAAAAGTCCCGATTAAATCGGGACTAACTTATTTAGATTTTAGCGAACAATTGTTCCATTTTTTCTTTCTCTTCTTCTGCTAACGCACTGTCAACCAAAATTCTTCCAGAGTGCTCATCGGTAATGATTTTCTTTCTTGAAGCAATTTCAACCTGAGTTTGAGGTGGAATTGTGAAGAATGATCCTGCAGAAGCTCCTCTTTCGATAGATACAACAGCCAGACCATTACGTACACTGCTTCTGATTCTATTGTAAGCAGCTAATAATCTTTCTTCTATTAGAGCAGAAAATTCAGCAGATTTCTCAGACAAGAAGATTTCTTCTTTTTGAGTTTCAGCCATAATAGCATCTAATTCAGATTTTTTATGTTTTAAATGTGAGCTTTTAGCGTCAAGTTTTTCTTTTAAATTAGAAATAACCTCTTTTTTATGTTCGATAGAAGCTTTCATTTCCTTGATTTGCTTTTCAGCTAACTGGATTTCTAATTCCTGAAATTCAACCTCTTTAGTCAAAGAATTAAATTCTCTGTTATTACGAACTGATTCTTGTTGTTTAGTGTATTTTTTGATCACTTCTTTATGCTCCTCAATCGCGTTTTTCTTTGCTTTGATTTGCTCCTCAATTACTTCAAGTTCACTTTTCAGTTTCTCTGAACGTGTGCTTAAGCCCGCAACTTCATCTTCTAAATCTTCTACCTCTAAAGGAAGTTCTCCTCTAACGTTTCTGATTTCGTCAATTCTAGAGTCAATAAGCTGTAAATCATATATTGCTCTTAACTTGTCCTCAACACTTAATTCTTTCGTATTCGTCATATTCTATAAGTACTTAACTGGATTTGTATTTTCTTCCGATAAAATGATGGCAAAATTAAGGATTTTTTTTCGAAGATAATCAACAATATAATTTTTTGTATAGCGTTCGCTCTCAAAATGACCAATATCTGCCAAAAGCAGCTTACTTTCAGCTTCATAAAACTGGTGGTACTTCAAATCGGCGGTTAAAAATGCATCTGCTCCTGCCTGAATTGCATTTTTTATGGCAAAACTCCCGGAGCCGCCCAAAACAGCCACTTTCTTAATTTTTTTACCTCTAAAAGCAGAATGTCGAATTCCGTCAGCAATCATTTTTTCTTTTACGAAAATGAGAAAGTCTTTTTCATTCATTTCAGTTTCAAATTCGCCAATCATTCCTAAGCCAATATTCTGATGCTGATTTTGGAGATCATAAATTTCATAAGCTACTTCTTCATAAATATGATTTGCAAAAAGAGCTTTTATAATCCTGGATTGTAAATGTTTTTCAAACGTAACTTCAATTTTTATTTCTTCTGTTTCTGTTAGTTTGTGACGTTCTCCAATTACAGGATTACTTTCATTATTTCCTTTGTAAGTTCCTGTTCCGTTGGAGTTAAAACTGCAATTATCATAATTGCCTATTGTTCCTGCACCGGCATCAAACATCGCTTGACGTACTTTTTGAGCATTTTCGGGAACAGTATAAGTAACTAGTTTTTGAATAAAGTTTTGTTTCGGAATTAAAATTTTGGTATTTTTTAATCCTAACACATCACAGAAAATCTTATTGACTCCCTGCAAATGATTGTCAAGCGCTGTGTGAACAGCATAAATAGCAATGTCATTTTTAATGGCCTTTAGAATGGCGCGCTCTACGTAATTCTTTCCCGTAATTTTTTTAATTCCTGAAAATAAAATAGGATGAAAACAAACCACCAGATTGCAATTCTTTGTAATTGCTTCTTCAATAACATTTTCTAAGGCATCATGGCATACCAGAACACCAGTGCTTTCAACTTCAGCATCACCCACTAAAAGGCCTACATTGTCAAAATCTTCGGCGTAAGCCAACGGCGCCATTTCTTCAAGAACGGCTATAATATGTTTTATTTTCATTTGAATTCTGTTTCAGGTTTAAGTTTCAGGCTGTCAGTAAAACCCGAAACCTGAAACAAATTAACGAAAAAAATTATACTTTCGTAAAATGAACTTACTTCGAAAATTACTTTTTCCTTTTGCCATTTTATACGGATTCATTACTTCGATCCGTAATTTTCTTTTTGATAAAGGTATTCTTAAATCAGTTTCATTTGAAATTCCGGTAATTGCGGTTGGAAATCTAAGTGTTGGGGGAACTGGTAAAACGCCTCAAATAGAATACTTAATCCGTTTATTGTCTGAAAAATATAAAGTTGCCACTTTAAGTCGGGGTTATAAGCGTAAATCAGAAGGGTTTGTTTTGGCAGATGAAATGTCAAATGCTGAAATTTTAGGGGATGAACCTTTTCAGTTTTATCAAAAATTTCCAAATATTCAGGTTGCAGTTGATGCCAAAAGAACAAACGGAATTACCCAATTACTATTACAAAAACAAAAACCGGAAATTATTTTACTTGATGATGCTTATCAGCACCGAAAAGTAAAAGCAGGATTTTACATTCTGCTCACATCTTATGGTGATTTGTATTCAGATGATTTTATGCTGCCAACAGGAAATCTTCGCGAAAGCAGGAGAGGAGCAGATCGGGCAAATATTGTTATTGTTACCAAATGCCCAAAAGATTTGTCTGTTGAAAAACAAGAAGAAATTCGTAAAAAGCTACATGTCAATCGTTCGCAACAGGTTTTTTTTACCTTTATAGACTATGATGATTCTGTTTATGGAAAAGAAGAAAAAATTGCTGTGAGTGAGATCAAAAATGAACCAAAAATGCTTTTGGCCGGAATTGCAAAGCCGACACCCTTTTTTGATTATCTAAAAAATGAAAAAGATGAATGTCTCACTTTTCCGGATCATCATCATTTTTCTGATTCAGATTTACAAACGATTCAAAGTAAGGCACAAGAAAAAAAGATTATTACAACAGAAAAAGATTATGTTCGCCTAAAAGAATCAAAACTGGTTTCGCCATTGTATTATTTACCCATAAAAAGCACATTTATAAATAAAAAACAAGATTTTGACAGTAGTATTTTAGAATACATTATGGGATTTGGCAAACAAAAAACTTAGTCACTTTTTAACTCAAAATATGTAGCAATAGTGCTGTAAAATTCGTCGGGTGTAAACGGTTTTGTAATAACATCATTCATTCCGAAAGAAAGCAGTAAATCACGATTTTCGTCAAGCGAAATAGCCGTCAATGCGATAATTGGGGTTTTTTTATCAAATTCCCTGATTTGTTTTGTCGCTGTCGTACCATTAATTCCCGGGAGATGCACATCCATCAGGATCATATCAAATCTTTTTACTTTTAATAGTTCAACTGCATCTTCGCCATTTTCCAGTATTTCACATTTTATAGCTTTATTTTCAAGCATTTTTCGGGTAATCATCTGATTGATTTTGTTGTCTTCAATTAACAAAAAAACCTTATTTTTTAATTGTGGATAGTTATCTGTTTTTAGTTCTTCAATGTTTTTTAATGGCTCTTTACTAATATTAAAATTTAATATGAATGTAAAAGTAGAACCTTTTCCTACCTCACTTTTTAATTTTATTTCGCCACCCAAAAGTTCAATTAGTTTTTTTACAATAGTAAGTCCCAAACCTGTTCCGCCATATTTTCGGTTTACTTCTACTGAACCTTGCGAAAAACTTTCAAAAACCGTCTGTAGCTTATCTTCGGGAATACCAATCCCGGTATCAACGATTTCAAAATAAATGGTCGCAGTATCGTCATTATCCTCGTGTAATTTTGCAGTGACATTAACATGCCCGTTTTGGGTAAATTTTAAAGCGTTATTTATTAAATTGAGGATAATCTGGGATAATTTGGTAGGATCTCCAATTAAATTATCCGGAATTTCTTCGTCGATTTCCAGATTAAAATAATTTTTATTGGCTGTTGCTAACTCTTTTAAGGAACTTTGGATGTTAAATAATAACTTTTTAAGATCAAAAGAAATATTCTCAACTTCTGCTTTAGCAGAATCAATTCTGTTTATTTCAAGAATTTCATTTATAAAAGTAGTAAGGTAATTTCCTGAAAATTTTAAAGATTCTAAATATTGTAACTGGTTTTTTTTAGGATTATCTTCCAGTAACAAATGGGTAATTCCGTTAATAGCATTTAGTGGCGTCCTGAGTTCATGGCTTACGGTTGATAAAAATTCTGATCGCGCTTGTGAAGCTTTTTCGGCTTTGTTTTTGGCTAAAATCAGTTCTTTGTTTTTCTCTCTTAAAAGCAAATTATTCTGATTTCTGATAATATTGTTTTTATATAATGACAGACTCAAAAGAGACAAGATAGAGATTAAGGCAATTGCCAGGATACTGACCAATTTTGAGTAACGATATGTTTTTTGATGAATTTTTTTTTCGCTTTCTTTTTGCAGGGTATTGTTTAAAGATTGGTTTCTTTTGAATTTTTCGAATTCGTTTAAATCCAGTTTAGTATTTTTTATTTTCAAAATATAATTCTCAATCTGATAATGTTCATCCAGATAAGAATAGGCAAGATCGAAGTTTTTGTTTTTCTTGTAGTATTGACTGATAGCCAGAATAATTTTTGATTTTTGAGCCAGATCATTACTTTTTGAATTGGCTGCTAATGCATTTTCAAAATAAAAAATGGCAGAATCATTTTGTCTCAGTTGAGTTTCAATTAATCCAAGCTGATAATAAGCATTTGTTTTTGTTTTTAAAACCGAAACAGTATCTGGTTTTTTGACAATTTTCTGAAAAGTTTTTATAGCCAGTGAAAAGTTCTTGCCAGCTTTAAAAGCCATTGCTTTTTGATAGCTAAGGATTTGAGAACGATCAACAATATTTAATTGTTTAAAAAGATTTTCAGATTTATTATAATAGACGTCGGCAGTTTTTAGATTTCCTTTTAAGGCATTTGTGATACCTATATAATGCAATGCCAGTGCATTTGTATAAGTTGGTTTTATCCTGTCAAATAAAGAAACACTTTTGTTGAAATTTTTTAGCGCATATTCATAATTCCGCTGCGTGTAATATATTTTGCCAAGTTTAAAAGTTTGATTGGCCAGCTGTTCAGTTTTATGATTGGCGGTACAAAAATCAATTGATTTCTGTGTAAAAAGAATAGCTTTATCGTATTTTTTAATCGTAAGATATTTATCTGCTAATTTATTATAATAGAAAATACTATCTGTACTCTTCTGGCTAGCTTGAGAATACAAAAACGAATTTAAAAAACTGATTAGAATTAAAAGGTGTTTCATGTATCGCAATGCTTCTTACAATGAATCTATGTTTTTTTCATCAGTAAAATCAAATCGATTAATCGGGACGAATACCCAATTTCATTGTCGTACCAACCCACAACTTTTACCATTTTATCAATTACAGAGGTAAGCTGTGCATCAAACAGACACGAATGTGTATTGCCAATAATATCAACCGAAACGATTGGATCTTCTGTATAATCTAATATTCCTTTTAAGCTTGTATTTGAGGCTTTTTCAAAAGCAGAGTTTATTTCTTCGATAGTGACAGCACGTTTTACATTAAATGTAATATCGGTTAATGAGCCATCCGGAACAGGTACACGAATTCCACAGCCGCCTATTTTTTCATGCAATTTAGGAAAAATTTTTGTCAATGCTTTAGCCGCACCTGTAGTTGTTGGTACAATTGACTGGCTCGCACCTCTCGCACGTCGTAGATCCTTATGTGGTTGGTCATGAAGACTTTGATCAGTTGTGTAAGAATGTATTGTAGTAATGTATGCCTGTTCAATTCCACACAATTCATCGATAATTTTTATCAGCGGAGCCGCATTATTTGTGGTACAGCTTGCATTCGAAACTATCGTCTCGGTTCCGTCCAAAATAGAGTCATTTACGCCAAGAACGACCGTTTTTATAGTGTCAACTTCAGAAGGGGCCGAAAGAATTACCTTTTTTGCACCCACTTCAATATGGGCATTTAATTCTTCGTGTGTTTTGTATTTTCCTGTTGATTCGATCACAAAATCAATAGCATGTTTTTTCCAGTCTAAATTTGAAATACTTTTTTCATGGAAAAATAAATAATGTTTTCCATCTACAATAATACTTTCTTCATCGTGACCCACTTTAAAAGGTAAAACACCATGAATACTATCGTATTTTATCAAATGCGACATTGTTTTGTTATCAGCAATATCGTTTATTCCAACGACTTCAATTTCAGGATGATTTAAAAGTAAACGGAATAAATTTCTTCCAATTCTTCCAAAACCATTAATGGCAATTCTTGTTTTCAATTCGTAATGAGTTCATTTGGCCATTTATTCATTTAATTGGTTAACAATTAAATAAATAAACTTTTTATAGAATATGTTTTTGTGCTTTGTATGAAGAACGAACTAGTGGCCCGCTTTCTACATGGCGGAAACCCAGATCAAGACCAAATTTCTCGTATCTCGCAAATTGTTCGGGAGTTATAAATTCTTTTACCGGTAAATGTTTTTTGCTTGGCTGTAAATATTGACCAATTGTTACCACATCAACATTTGCGTTGCGTAAATCTGTCATTGTCTGGAAAACTTCTTCTTCTGTTTCTCCAAGACCTAACATGATTCCGGATTTGGTTCTGTTGATTCCTTTTTCTTTTAAATAACGCAAAACTTCAAGACTGCGGTCATATTTTGCCTGAATACGTACTTCACGTGTTAAACGGCGAACAGTTTCCATGTTATGAGAAACTACTTCCGGGTTTGCTTCAACAATTCTGTCCAGATTTCTTTCAATTCCCTGAAAATCCGGAATTAATGTTTCAAGTGTTGTGTTTGGATTCATTCTTCGAATAGCCTTTACCGTTTCAATCCAGATAATAGAACCACCGTCTTTTAAATCATCTCTGTCCACACTTGTAATAACAGCATGTTTTATATTCATGATTTTTATAGAGCGGGCAACTTTTTCAGGTTCATCCCAGTCAACGGTTTCCGGTCTTCCGGTTTTTACACCGCAAAATCCACAGGAACGCGTACAAACATTTCCAAGAATCATAAAAGTTGCTGTTCCTTCTCCCCAGCATTCTCCCATATTTGGGCAACTTCCTGAAGTACAAATGGTATTTAAACTGTATTTATCTACTAAACCGCGAAGTTCAGTATATTTTTGTCCAATCGGAAGTTTTACTTTTAACCATTTAGGTTTTCCGGTTGGTATATTTTCAATGACTGTTTCCATATATCAAAATTCAAAGTACAAAGATACGGAATGTAGTTTATTTGAAGGCGTTAATTTCCTTTTCGTTTATTTTTAAGAGTCTTCTCTTTATTTAAGATTATGAACTCCAAATGTTAATAGTTTATTTTTAAATATATTTTGAGGTGAACTTTTTAATTCTTTGTTTAAATTTTGATACTTAACCTGCTTTTTTAAAATTTTGAACTCTGCCTTAATCTATTACAAATTTGACTCATTAAGACAACATGAAACTCATGCCGTAGTAATTTTGCTGTTAATTTAATTAGTTTAAGAAAATGAAAAAGAGATTTATTGTATTAGGGATTTTATTAGCTGCTTTTGGAGTAACTAAAATGAATGCGCAAATACTTTCAGACAAAACAATGGGAGCTTTGGGCAAAGGTATTTCAGGATTTACTTTTAGTGATGCAGATGCAGCAGCCTTGGCTAAAGAATCAATTGCTGAAATGGATGCAAATAATCCTGTTGCCCGGCCTGCGGATGGTTACTCAATCCGATTAAATCGCTTATTTGGGAAACACATTTCTAGTGAAGGAGTTACCTTAAATTATAAAGTTTACTTAGTAAAAGATATAAATGCTTTTGCTTGTGCAGACGGTAGTGTTCGCGTATTTGCTGGTTTAATGGATATTATGGATGATAATGAATTGCTCGCTGTTATAGGGCATGAAATAGGACATGTTGTTAATCATGATACAAGAGATGCAATTAAGGCAGCTTATAAAAAAGAAGCTTTACTAGATGCGGCATCATCTCAATCAGGAAAAATTGAAACCCTTACGAAATCTCAATTAGGAGTAATCGGAAGTGCAATGATCGATAGCAAGCACAGCCGAAAACAGGAATCTCAGGCAGATTCATTCTCATATGATTTTATGAAAAAAAATGGTTATGATGTTAATGCGGTAGCATCAGCATTTAGAATTCTGCAAAATTTAAGCGAAGGAGCAGAGGCATCTTTTCTTACTAAGATGGCAAGTTCACACCCTGATTCTGGTAAAAGGGCTGATGATGCTAAAAAAAGGGCAGAAAAAGATGGTTTGTATAAGGCTTACGTGCAGGGAAAAATTGTTAATACCGCACCTGCAAAAGCAAAAACTAAAACAACAGCCAAAAAGAAAACAACAAAAAAGAAGTAATCTTTTTTATAATTGAACCCGACAAACCTTGCAAAGTTTGTCGGGTTTTTTGTTGATGGTTATCAGAATAATAACTATCGGCTGTAATTTAACCCACTTAAATTTATATCTTTATTTGTTGAAAAAACAAGCTTTGTGTGAAATGAAATAGCACTTTGTTATGCTACATTTGTTGTCAAATTGTAATAAATAAAAATATGAAAAAGAAATTTATTGTATTGGGGGTTTTGTTTGCCGTTTTTGGTTTTACTAAAATGAATGCGCAAATAAATCTTGGAGAAAAAGCTTTGGGAGCTTTACAGAAAGGTGTTGCAAGTTTTACTTTGAGTAACGCTGATGCTGCTACATTATCAAAAGAAGCAGTACGAAAATTAGATTCAACCAATCAGGTGGCTGGACCAAATGACGGCTATACACTAAGATTAAACAGGGTTTTTGGAAAGCATACTGCTGGAGAAGGATATACTTTAAATTATAAAGTTTATAAAGTGAAAGAAGTAAATGCGTTTGCAACTGCAGACGGAAGCGTGCGTGTCTATTCTGGTTTAATGGATATCATGGACGATAATGAATTGCTTGCAGTTATAGGGCATGAAATTGGCCACGTTGCCAATAACGATTCAAGAGATGCTATGCGTGCTGCGTATCAAAAAGAAGCATTAATTGATGGTGTGTCTTCGCAGTCTGCAAAAATTAGTGCTGTAACAGACAGTCAGCTAGGTAAAATCGGGAGCGCTTTGATTGATAGTAAACATAGCCGTAAACAAGAATCTGAAGCGGATTTATTTTCATATGATTTTCTGAAAAAAAATGGATATAATGTAAATGCTGAAGAATCTGCATTTAGAATTTTAGCAAAAATGAGCGAAGGCGCTGAGGCTTCCTTTATAGACCAAATGATGAGTTCTCACCCGGATTCAAAGAAAAGAGCTGATGATGCTAAGAAGAGAGCAGAAACAGATGGTTTATACAAAGCTTATGTGCAGCAAAAAATTGTAAATACGGTACCTGCTAAAACTAAAGCTAAGAAAACTACAGCTAAAAAGACGACAAAAAAGAAATAAGAATTTCTGAATGTTTTTTACAAATAAAAACCCGACAAGTTTAATATTTGTCGGGTTTGTTTTTTTATTATCCTAAAACGTGATGTGCCAGTACCTTTTGGACATCATATACGTTTACCGATTTGTTAAATTGTTTTACAATACTTGGTTGTAATTCGCTCGACACCCAGATCTTTAATTCGGCATCAAGGTCAAAAGTTCCGGCAGTTTCAATGCTGAATCTTGTAATGCTTTTGTAGGCAATAGATTTGTATTCGGTTTTACTTCCGGTAAGACCTTGTACGTCAACTAAAATTAATCTTTTGTTTGTGAAGATAAATGTATCCCGAATTAGTTTGAAACCCATTTCGATTTCTTCATTATCGATTAAAAGCTGCCCGTATTTTTTAAGTAAATCTTCCTGACTAACCGACCCCGCGTTACCAAGCATTGCTGAAAATATTCCCATTTTGTTCTGATTTTAATTAATTCAATGTTATAAAGATAACTGATTTTGCCGATTTTATGAATTGATTTTTAATTTCATAAAAAGAGGGGTGATGATAAACGCAATCAGAAATGCTGAAATAACAGAAACAATAATATGGCCATAGGCAATATGGTTCAAGCCAGTCAAAAATCGTAATGCAATAATTATTTGCGGCAGATATAATTAGAGTCAACCAGTATGTTTTAGTTACAGAATATACAGCAATGTTATTTTTCGGAAGTTTTAATATCGCGATAAAAAGAATTATTGCGCCAATGAAAGTACTCAGGTGTTGCGATATTTTTAGAACAGGAATTTCATGATTATAAACAGATATTGAATTCCTTAAAAAGATATGTTATTCACAAAATAGCCATGGTCATGGATGAAACTATCCCAGAAAATATGTGAGGAGATTCCAATTAAAATTGAAATTAAAACAATACTCCAATTCTTTTTAAAATAAATATTCCAATTAAATTCGGTGTAAACCAAAGTTCTTGATTGTATTTCTTTTGGGAGGTTTTTATATAGATTATTTCGAACAATATTGTGAAAAGCAAAACAAATCAAAGTTGCCAAAGGTAAATCAAACCAAAATATTCCATAAAAGGTATGGCTATAATTACTCTGAACTTTCATCCTGATAAAATATTCAAAATCTGGAGTCAAACTCCCAATAATGAGTCCGGTTAATGAAAACCATTTTCCGGGTAAATATCTTAAAGGTAGAATTATTGCAGGGTGTGAAAAAGTGAAAGGCATTTTAAAATTGTAACGTTCAAACGAAGTTAAACTTATTTCTTTAAGTTTGAAAAAATGCATAAAAAAGCAGAACCTAAATTCTGCTTTTTGTTTTTTATTCTGCTTCCGTTTTTATTGTAATCGGAAGATTATATGCGGTTCTAACCGGTTTTCCGTCGATAATTCCTGGAGACCATTTTGTTTTTAGTGATTTCAAAACTCTGATAGCTTCTTTACCCATTCCGAAACCAGGATCATTTTTTACAATGATATCAGTTATAGATCCATCTTTTTCAATAACAAATGACACATAAACTCTTAAAGTTCTTTCAGCATCCAATTCTGGTCTTGTAAAGTTGTTTCCTACATAAGTATAAAATTTACTCATTCCTCCTGGAAATTCGGGCATTTTATCTAATTCAGAAATCAGTGCTGGCTCATTCGTTTTTGGTACAACTGCAGCTCCGTCCCCGCCACCGCCACCAGTTGTTGGCAAGGCATTTACAACAGTTCCTGTCCCCGGAGTTACATTGTCAACTACAGGATGATTGTCTGTGTTGGATGCAATCTTATCTACTGCGTCTTCAGGTCTCGAAACTATCGGATCTACTAATTGCTTTGAATCTGTATCAGGAGTTGCTGCACTTGGCTGTTGAGTTGGAGGCGCAATAGGTTTTTCAGGAGGTCTGACAATAGGATCCACGTCAACAATTGTAATAGTCGGATCAAAAGGATCGACAACGACTGTTGGAGGGGTTACTTTAAATTTGCTAATCAGCATCGATACTGTACCTATGGCTGTTAATATTAACAGTCCCATAAATAATGCTGTTATTGAATTTTTAGAACTTTCCTGGCGCAATTGATACGCTCCATATTCTTTGTTTTTGTTTTCGAAAACAAGATCGGTCCACTTGGTTTCATAGATGCTTAGTTTAGACATAGTTAATTGGATTTTAAGGTTAAGTAAACATTAAATCATAAGCAACAAAATTTTAATTTTGATAGACAATAAAAACAAAAGAACATTTTAAGGGTTAGGGAATAATTACTTTTTTAAGAAAAAACACATGGATATTTTATTCTTTATCTAAAGATAATAAATTATCTATTACGTTCGATAATTTCTGCTAATAATTTTTTAGCGCGTAGTAGTTTTACTTTTACGTTGCTCAGGGGCTCATCAATCTTAATTGCGATTTCCTGATAACTCATTTCCTGAAAGTATCGTAGCTGAATTACCTCCTGATAATGTGGTTTTAATTCTTTGATGCATTGCAGCAAACGTGAAAGGTTTTGCTCTTTAATAAGGGCATCTTCTGCAGAAGGAGTAGTGTCAGCAATATTGTATGCCTGCTGATCTTCGGCATCGGTAATTTCTATAAAAAGACTGGTTTTCTTTTTACGTAATAAATCAATATAAACGTTTTTTGCAATTGCAATAAGCCACGTGTTAAATTGAAATTCAGGATTATAAGAAGCTATTTTGTCAAAAGCTTTTGAGAAAGTTTCAATGGTAATATCTTCGGCAGTAGTTTCGTTTTCTGTCCGTTTAAGCATAAAACTATACACTTCATTCCAATAAAAATCAAGCAAAAAAGTAAAGGCGATCTGATCGCCTTTTTTTGCTTTTTCTATTTTAGAATTTATTTCCAATGTACAGGTTTTGAAAAGATATTAGTTATAAAGATATTAATTTGTGTGAATATAAGCATGATTTCTACAACGGGAAACCATATTTTAAGGTCTCTTTCTTTTAATTTTCCAGCTGAGAACCCAACTACTATCCATGCAATTGTGTAACGTGTTGCCAATAAAGCCAATACGGCAATCCATTGAAACTGTAATGCCAGTAAGACAATAACTAATAAAAAGAAAAATAATTGTGAGGTATAAAATAAACCTAACTGAATTTTATCAAAAACTTTATAATAATTTGCTGTGGCAACATGTCTTCTTTTTTGAGAAAACCATTCTCTGTATGTCTTCTTAGGTGTAGAATACGTAAAACTTTCAGGATTAAAGGCAATAGTAGTATTGATTTTGTTTGCTGCTTGATTTACAAACAAATCGTCATCACCAGAGCGAACCTGAATATGCTCAATAAAACCATTTACATTAAAAAACTCTTCCTTTTTATAAGCTAAATTTCGGCCCACACCCATATACGGGAGTCCTGCTTTTGCCCACGAAAAATATTGTACAGCTGTTAAAAGCGTTTCAAATCGTATAACCTTGTTTAACAATGAACGTTCCGTTTTTTCGTAACCTCCGTAGCCCAAAACAATAGTTTTATCCTCTGTAAACTGAGATGTCATTGCTGTAATCCAGTCTTTTGATATCGGATAGCAATCTGCGTCGGTAAATAAAAGATAATCTTTTTTTGCAGCCTTAATTCCTAATGTTAAAGCATATTTTTTATTACCCCAAAAGGCTTCATTATTTTCTACTTTTACTAATCGGATATTTGAATATTGTTTTTCAAATTCTTCAAAAACTTCAAGAGTTTCATCACTTGATGCATCATCAATTAAAACAATTTCAAAATCAGGGTAATTTTGTTCTGCTAATAGCGGAATGTATTTTTTGACATTTTCTTCTTCGTTTTTTGCACAAACAATTACAGAAACCGGAATGTTATTTGGAGTGATCTCTTGAGGTTTGCTGAAAGCAAATTTACCGAAAACACCCAGATAATAAGAAAGTTGTATAACAACAATGGCAATAAAAAAGTAAAAAATGAATGTAAGCATCTGATTTTAATGTCTTTTAATTTCTGAATCTTGCGAGTGCAAATGTAATTATGAATTCCTAATTTTCAATGTCTGAAATCAAATTTACTTTCGGCATCTTAACATTTCTTTTGCAACAGCAATAGATTGAGGGTTTTCAGTCTTTTCTAACTGCGAAATTATATTCTTATAATTATGATCGTCACGGTTTTGAGATAACTTTTTTGTAGCCTGAATCTCATTTATTTCAATCTCAAAACCAAAAATTCCTCTGGCTTCGCGCATTGTTTTTGACGATAAATCCTCAACACGAACAGGATTCTCGGAACCGGCTTCGTATTTATCGACTAATTTCTTTAGTTGTTCTATAGAAGTGGCTTCGTCTACAATCTTAATTTTTCCATAAACATGTACGGCTATATAATTCCATGTTGGCACGTTTTCGTGATCGTACCAGGAAGAAGAGATATAACTGTGTGGTCCTGAAAAAACAGCCAAAACCTGATCGTTTTCTCTGAATCCTTCTGCTTGCGGATTTAACTTTGAAATGTGACCCTGCAAAATTTCCTTTCCTTCAGCATTAATTTCAAGTTCAATCGGAATGTGGGTTGCACATAATTTTCCGTTGGTATGATTGATTAAAATTCCAAAACTATTTTCTTTTAAGAAAGCTCTGATTGATTCCGGGTCTTCGTTTTTGTATAAATCAGGTGTGTACATTTTTATGAATTTATTAAAGATGTATATACAATTAAATTTCGGCTGTATTTTGAGATTTGAGAAATCTGGGATGAACACTTAAGTATAAGATAGCTAATCCAATTAAAGTAAAAATAATCCCTTCGATTAAGCATTGTGTAGCAAAATCATCAGAAATTGCTGCCCTTAAAGGGCGAAACAATTGTGATACTATTTCCTTTCTAAAGAATTTAAATCTCAAAAGAATGTATAAAATCATCGCAACCAAAAGGCTGTTTAAAGACGAAAGTTTCCTTTTCCAATTTAGAAAAGAAACCAAAATTATTCCAATGATTAGCCCAAAGAATATCCAGATATATACATTTGGCCAAAAGTTGTAGACATCATCTTTTGTGGGGAATAATCGATTCCAGTCTTCTGATGTTTGACCTTGAAAATGTTTTCTGGCACAAATGACTTTTTCGGCTACAGAAAAAAATCTCAGTTGCAGAATACCATTAATCAGGAAAATCATTCCGAGTATTTGAATAAATACAACCTTGATGTTTAGTTTTTTCATTAAAAGTCTTAATTAGTTGAAATATTTAAGGCCATTTAAATCACATTGACTTCAGCCTCAATATGTATTCCGAAAGTTTCAAAAACTGTTTTTTGAACTTCTTTTGAAACGGCCAGGATTTCCTGTCCGGTAGCATTTCCATAATTTACCAAAACCAAAGCTTGATTTTTGTGAACTCCCGCATCTCCAAAACGTTTTCCTTTAAAACCTGCTTGTTCAATCAGCCATCCAGCCGGAACTTTTACTTCGGATTCTGAAACTTCGTAATATTTCATTTCAGGAAACTTTTGATGGATTTTCTCAAAATCAGATTTCAATATTATAGGATTTTTAAAGAAGCTGCCGCTGTTTCCAAGTTCTTTAGGATCCGGTAATTTACTTTGTCTAATGGCAATAACAGCATTGCTAACATCTTTTAGAGTAGGTTCAGAAATATTGTTTTTTGCCAGTTCGGCCAAAATATCTCCATATGAGGTGTTTATTTTGTGATTGCGTTTCGTTAGTTTAAACACTACAGATGTAATAATATATTGGTCCTTAGCCTCATGTTTGAAAATGCTTTCGCGATAGCCAAAATTACATTCGGCATTTGTAAAAGTTTTCATTTCCTGAGACTTGATATTTATAGCTTGGCAGGAAACAAAAGTATCTTTAATCTCTGTTCCGTAAGCACCAATATTCTGTACCGGAGTTGTACCAACATTTCCTGGAATCAATGACATATTTTCTAAACCTCCAAAATTATTGTTAATCGTATAAAGAACAAAGTCATGCCATGTTTCTCCAGCCTGACTTTCAACCCAAACATAATCTTCGTCTTCTTTAATGATTTTTTTGCCTTTTAAATCAATATGAATAACAAGCGCATCAATATCTTTAGTTAAAAGCATGTTGCTTCCTCCGCCAAGAATAAACTTTTTTTCGTTTTTGTTTTCTGCTAAAATAGTTTTTAATTCTTCTACAGAATGTACTGCAGCAAATTGTTTGGCGCGAGCTTCAATACCAAAAGTGTTGTATTTTTTTAAAGAAAAATTGGATTGGATTTCCATAAATAAAAGGCTTTTTTTAAATCCCTTAATTTCGGGATATGTTTGTCAAAAGTAAAGAGTTTTTATCAAAATTATCACTAAGTATCCTAATTAGACTTCATTCAATAATTATTTGATGTATTTTGATTTAAAAAAATTAAGAAATTTTCTTCCAAACGTGCTTACTTTTAATGCTCCATTTCTAGAATCTTCTATTATTGTGTATTTTTTGAAAAGTTCCTGAGTTTTCTCCAAGTGCTGGGGATAACTTGTTTTAGATTTTAGTGTCATTGATGTAAATGACTCAAAAGTGCTTTCTAAATAATTAATTAATTCAATGAAAGTTGATTTTTCTTCGTTATCAAGTTTATTTATTTCTTCGAAGAGTTTCTTTGCTGTCTTATCATATTCTGTGTTTAAAATTGAATTGCTGTCAAGTAATTCATTTGAATCTTTTTTAAGTTTTGAAATCAAGTCGTTGTTTGTGGATATTAACTGGTCTTTTTCTAAAATTAATTGGTCAATTTTATTTTGTAATTGTTCTAAACTTTGTTGTCCAGTTAGTTGTTGTTGAACGTTAAAATTATGAATAGCGTTGTCTAGCTCTTCTTTTCGTATTATTTTGTTATTAATTCGTTTAACAATTTGAACTATTTGATTTATTAAAACTTGTAGAAAAGGGAATAAAATAGAATATGCAATGGCATATAAAATAGGTTTCCATATTCTTTCAAAATTTTCTGTAATAAAATTTGATTTTACGTATTGAATTTTCTTTAAAGCACAATTATTTTCAAATGCTAAATAGAATAAAATATCCCAATTATAAATAATTAGAACTACAGAATATGTAATGAAAATAGGTAATTTTAATTTATTCTTGAATTCATTGTTGATGTTTAATAGATTTGATTTTAATTCATCAGCTATTTTTTCCATTTAATTTAATGTTTACTGTTTTTTGAGTTTTTTGTATGTTTTTCTAATTGTCAAAATCCAACAACTCATGATACTTTTCCGCAATAACCTTCATATTAATATTGTAATTTGCATTCTCTTCCACAAATTTTCTATTTTTTAAAATCGCATTATTTCGTGATTCAATATTTTCAAAAGACCAAATCAGTTCTTCGGCCAGCATTTCAATATTATCAATTTCAATCAACTGCCCGTTTTCACGATGTTTTATCCAACTTTGATTTCCCGGAATATCAGAAACAACCGGGTAGCAATTACAAGCCATTGCTTCAAATAAAGAAGCTGAAACACCTTCGGTAATTGGCATGCTAATATAAATGTTGGATTGCTGTAATAATTTAGGAAGTTCAGTATTTGGGATTCTTCCTCTAAAAAATACTTTATTTTCGATTTGTAATTCTCTGGCTAAATCTTTCAAAAATTGCAATCTCGTTCCGTCTCCAACAATCGTCAATGAAAAATCTATTCCTTTTTGATTCAAAACCGAAAAAGCTTTCAAAATAGAATCATGACGGTATTCTGGTTGCAAAGAACGTGTTACAATTGCCTCAATTTTGTTTGAATTATTTGTAGAAGGCGTAAAAAGCGATAAATCAATTCCTTTTGGTAAAACCAAAACTTTACTCATATCAACACCAATTGCTGCCATCGAAATGGTCATTACAGGGCCCCACGCATGAATTAAGTGTGCTTTTTTGAAAGCATATTTCTGAATGAATTTCTTAAAAGGTAATAATACAGAGCCTTCCGGCCATAAATCGGTTCTTCCTTGTTGTGCAACTGCAATAGTTTTACATCCTGATAACGCGGCAAGAAAACCATAACTAGTAGTTCGTTCAGCAATAACCATATCCGGTTTTTCTTGTCGAACGATTTTCCGAATCGAAATAGGAGAGAAGAAGTATTCTGCAATACGTTTGAATCGGTTGAGTTTTGAATTGTTTGGTGTTTGAAGTTCCCAGGTTATAATTTCAAAATCGCCAAATTCTTTTAAACCTTTCATCCACGTTATAGCATCAGCACGATAGGATTCTCCCAGAAAAAGTATTTTTCTTTTCATTCAGTAAATGAGTTTTGTCGCCACGAATTTATATTTAAACTTTGACAAAGTTTCTTATGGTTGAAATTCTTGAATTTGTGATGATTATCTTTTTTATTCTTCAGTTTCTAAAGCACGGTTTATGAATTCATTAAAAGGCTTTAAAGTAATCAGTTTTTGGCTCATTTTGGCAACAAAATCTTTTTTTGTCACTTCGCTGATGTCATATTTTTGAGTTGTGGTAAAACTTTTTAATTTTAAAAATTCAATCGCCGGATGATCTTTTTCGTAACCTCGCGGCATGCTTTTAAGCGAATTATTTTCGTTTATATCCAGGCTTCCAAACTCTTTTTTGAAGTTTTTCTCTTTTAGAATTTCTTCTAAATCATCGTAAAAAAAAGCAATTTCTTTTCTGACTTTTTTTAATTCTTCAGAATCAGGTGAATAAAATCCACCGGCAATAAAACTGGCACCTTTTTCAATATGTACATAATAACCGGAACGATTTGCACCTTTTGCACCAGACGAAAGCCAAACACCTAAATGGGCCTTGTAAGGAGATTTGTCCTTAGAAAAACGAATATCGCGATTGATTCTGAAAGTACAGTCCTTGACTTGTAATAATTCCAGGGAAGAATCAAGAGGCTTCATGGCATCCAGAAAATCACTCACCAATTGATGGTAATCTTTTTTGAAGATTTCGTATCGTTTTTTATTATCCTGAAACCAATCTCTGTTGTTATTGGCTTTTAAATCGTCTAAAAATTGCAATGATTCTTTCGTTAGCATATTCGTTGTTATTGCAGTTGTCTTTAAGTTTTATTTTGAGCTAAATTAATGATTTTTTTTGCCACTAATTTGTGAAATCCGCAGCAAAAAGCTTGTCATAAATTAAATATTTTATAACTCTGATGTGTCGATTTTACAATCGCTTCGGTGCGTTCCGGATGCGTGTCAGAAATAAAAAGCTGTCCAAATGTTTCGCTATTGACCATCTCAATAATTTTTGCCACCCGGCTTTCGTCCAGCTTGTCAAAAATATCATCAAACAGCAAAATGGGTTTTACACCGCTTTGCTTTTTTAGAAATTCAAATTGAGCCAGTTTCAAAGCAATCAAAAAAGATTTTTGCTGCCCCTGGGACCCGAATTTTTTTATCGGATGCAAATCAATTTCAAAAGACAAATCATCTTTATGAATACCGGAACTTGTATAATGCAAGGCACGATCCTTATTAATATTTTCCTGCAGAAGAGTCAGTAAATCTTTTTCGAACAAATGGCTTTCGTAAACCAATTGTACAGATTCTTCAGAACCTGTTATTGCCTGATGATGTTTATTAAATATAGGTATAAATTGTTCCAGAAAATCTTTTCGTTTCTCAAAAATAGATTTTCCAAAACCATCCAGTTGTTCATTATATATAGATAAGGTATCATTATCAAAAACGTGATTCAGGGCAAAATACTTTAGAAGGGCATTTCGCTGCATAATTATTTTTTGATACTGAATAAGCTGATGCAGATAGGTACTGTCTAATTGCGAAATAACACTATCCATAAATTTGCGGCGTGTTTCGCTTCCTTCGACAATTAAATCACGGTCAGCCGGAGAAATAATCACAAGCGGAATAAATCCTATATGATCAGAAAATTTGTCGTAAGCTTTTCCGTTTCTTTTTAATATTTTTTTCTGTCCTTTTTTTAGACTGCAAACAATTTGCTCCGTTCTGTCATTCTTTTCAAGTTCTGCATCAATTACAAAAAACTCTTCTCCGTGTTTGATATTTTGTACTGCAAGAGGGTTAAAATAACTTTTTCCGTAAGCCAAATGATAAATTGCATCAAGGACATTTGTTTTTCCAATTCCGTTTTTTCCAACAAAACAATTAATCTTGCTGTCGAAATCAAAACTGGCTTCGGAGAAATTTTTATAATTGAATAAAGAAATTTTGTTTAAATGCATTTTTTAATGAACTCTAGGATAGAAAAACAGCCATTTTTGAATGGCAAAATTTGAGGGTGCAAATTATCGAAAATTATCGATATAAAAGGATTTTAGGGCTTTTCAGAATGAATTATTTTGCTACTGAACAAAAATGAGTTACGCATGTTGAAATTATTTTTTTTTAAATAGTGATAAAATTGATTTTTTTAACGTCAATTTCAATAAAAATTTTATTTTTGCCGTTCACTAAATTAATTTTAAATGGCTACTTACAATAAAAGAGGATATAAAGCACCAAAAGAAAAGGAAGTTAAAGAAGTAAATGAAGAACAACAGGTAATCATTGACGAAAAAGACAGCACTACAGCTGGTGTTTTTTCTAAATTAGATGAAACTGCTTCAAGAACTGAGGATTGGGTTGCTAAAAATCAAAAAATCATTATTGGTTTAGTTGCTGGTATTGCTGTTGCGACTATCGGATATTTGGCTTACCAAAAATTTATTGAAAACCCTAAACAGGATGAAGCTGCAAATGAAATGTTTGTTGCACAACAAAATTTTCAAAAAGCAACTGATGGTGTGGCAAGCGATTCATTATACAAATTGGCTTTGAATGGTTCTGAAGGTAAATTCGGATTCGTGCAAATCGCTGACCAGTATTCTGGAACAGACGCAGGGAACTTAGCTAACTACTATGCTGGTATGGCTTATTTGAATACAGGAAAATTTGACGATGCAATTAAATATTTAGGTGAATTTAAATCTGAAGATTTGATTTTAAGTGCTTTGGCAAAAGGTGCAATCGGAGATGCTTACTCTCAAAAAAATCAGCAAAAAGAAGCTTTAGAGTATTATGTAAAAGCTGCTGAATCTAACAAAAATGATTTTACAACACCTCGTTTCTTATTAAAAGCTGGTAAAACTGCTTTGGCATTAGGTCAAAAAGAAGATGCTTTGAAGTATTTTACAGACATTAAAGAAAACTTTGATGCAACTCCGGAAGCTGCTTCTGTTGATGCATTGATAGGATTAGCACAATAATAAAATTTATAGAGTTTAGATTTTAGATTTTAGATTCGTATTTTAGCAGTCTTAAATTTAAATTCTTAAATCTAAAATTATACAGATGGCTACTGAAAATAAAAATTTATCAGAATACGATAAAAACACAATCCCAAATGCGAAAGACTTTCGATTTGGGATTGTTGTTTCTGAATGGAATGACACTATAACCGAAGGGCTTTATGATGGGGCTTTTGATGCCTTAATTGATTGTGATGTTCCTGCACAGCAAATTATCCGTTGGAATGTTCCGGGAAGTTTTGAGCTGATTTATGGCGCAAAAAAAATGCTGCAGACACAAAATGTAGATGCAGTTATTGTGATTGGATGCGTGATTCAGGGAGAAACAAAACATTTTGATTTTGTTTGTGAAGGTGTTACACAAGGAATTAAAGACCTTAATGTTCAGACTGATGTTCCGGTTATTTTTTGTGTTCTTACAGATAACAACATGCAACAATCTATTGACAGAAGTGGAGGAGTTCATGGAAACAAAGGAACCGAAGCTGCAATTGCTGCTATAAAAATGGCATATATCCGTCAACAGGCTTCAATTGCACATCCTTTCAATCAGCCTTTGCTGTCTTCTGGTGCAATTCAAATTGAAGATACACCAAGAAAAATAGAAAATGAATAAAACACAATTGTTTTAAAGATATTAAAACCTATGCTGTGTAAAAATAGTATAGGTTTTTTGTTTTTTTTATGATTGTATATACTCTGATTCAAGATCAAAATTCATTAAATTTGTACACCTTAGTTTTTAAAACCAGTATAAATTAACAATAACAATCTGAGATTTTATAACAATCTGAAATCGAAGAAACAACCTAAACCCAAATTTTTTAATGTCGAGTATTATTCAATTACTTCCGGATCACGTTGCTAATCAAATTGCCGCTGGAGAAGTGGTTCAAAGGCCAGCTTCAGTTGTGAAAGAATTATTAGAAAACGCTGTTGATGCCAAAGCAACCGATATTAAACTAATCATCAAAGATGCCGGAAAATCATTGGTTCAGGTAATTGATAATGGTTTGGGTATGAGCGTTACCGATGCACGTTTGTGTTTTGAACGTCATGCAACATCAAAAATCCGTCAGGCTGAGGATTTGTTTTCTCTTCATACAAAAGGTTTTCGTGGAGAAGCTTTGGCTTCTATTGCGGCAATCGCCCATATGGAAATGAAAACCAAACAGGATCAGGAAGAGTTAGGAACACATATAGTAATTGAAGGCAGTAAATTTATATCTCAGGAAGTAGCCGTTTTGCCAAAAGGAACTTCATTTGCGGTCAAAAATTTATTTTTTAATATTCCGGCCCGTCGCAACTTCTTAAAATCCGATACAGTAGAATTTCGTCATGTAATGGATGAGTTTCAGCGTGTAGCGTTAGCACATCCAAATATTCATTTTACTTTTTACCATAACGGAAGCGAATTATATAATTTGCCTATTGCAGGATATCGTCAGCGAATTGTGGGTATTATGTCTGGTAAAACCAACGAAAAATTAGTTCCTGTAAATGAAGATACCGAGATTGTAAATGTTCAGGGATTTGTCTCAAAACCTGAATTTGCAAAGAAAAACAGAGGAGAGCAATTCTTTTTTGTAAATGATCGTTTTATAAAAAGCGGTTATTTGCATCATGCAGTAATGGCGGCATATGACGGACTTCTAAAAGATGGCTGTCAGCCCAGTTATTTTCTTTACTTGCAAGTCCCACCAAATACGATCGATATTAATATTCATCCGACCAAAACAGAAATTAAGTTTGATGATGAACAAGCCTTGTATGCTATTTTGCGTGCCTCTATAAAACATAGCTTAGGACAATTTAATGTAGCGCCAATTTTGGATTTTGATCGTGATGCCAATTTAGACACGCCCTATCATTATAAAGATATAGAAGCTGAAACACCAACAATTCAGGTTGACGGAACATTTAACCCGTTTACAGATGATAAAACCAATCAGCATTATTCTAAAGCTGGTTCTGGTAATAGTTCGGGCTCTGGTTCCTATTCCGGGTATTCAAAAAGAGTTGAGCCAACAGCAAGCTGGGAAAGTTTATATGTTGGTTTGGATCTGGACAATCCGGAGAGCATAGAAAGTTCCCCTTTTACATTCGAAAACGAAGAAGTGACTTCCTCTTTATTTAATGATGAAGAAGTAGAACAGGCAATACATAAGACGTATCAAATTCATAAAAAATATATTGTTTCTCCAATAAAATCAGGAATGGTAATTGTAGATCAGCAACGTGCTCATCAGCGCATTTTGTATGAGCAATTTTTGCTGAATATGACGGTAAATCAGGCATCAAGCCAACAATTGCTGTTTCCGTTGAATTTGTTTTATTCAACAGCTGAAATGGAACTAATAGAAGAATTAAAACCTTCTCTTGAAACAACAGGTTTTGTTTTTGAGGAATCACAAACCGATCATGTAGTGATTTCCGGAATTCCCGTAAATATTACAGAAAGTGAAGTTTCTCTTGTTATTGAACAATTATTAAGTGACCTGCAGGACGGAATTCCTGCCAGCAGTTACAGTCAGAATGATACTATTGCCAAATCAATGGCCAAAAGTTTAGCGGTTAAAACCGGATCTTATTTAACCGAAAAAGAACAGGATAATCTTGTAAACGGATTGTTTGCCTGTAAAGATCCTAATATTTCACCTTTTCAAAAACCTACCTTTATCACGATGCGTGTTGAGGATATAGATAAAAAGTTTGCCTTATGATGAATATGACTCCCGTAGTAAAACAATTATTAATAATCAATATAATCATTTTTATTGGTGCACAAATAGTGCCGATATCTTATGAATATTTATCTTTATTTTTTCCTGAAAGTCCAAATTTTAAAATTTGGCAGCCTATAACGCATATGTTTATGCATGCTCCAATGGATCGTGGCGGAATTATGCACATAGCCTTTAATATGATTGCAATGGTTTCTTTTGGTTCGGCTTTAGAGCATTTTTGGGGAGGTAAGAAATTTTTATTTTTTTACATTTCCTGTGGTCTTGGATCAGCATTGTTACATATAGTTGTAAATTATTATTCTTTTCAGGAAACAATGAATATTTTAATATCAAATGGTTATCAAAAAACCTATATTTTAGATCTTTTAAGACAAGAGAAGATAGATACAAGATGGCAGGAATTAATATCAGTTTCACAATTTAATAATTTTACAGGAGCTTACATTGGTACTGTAGTTGGTGCTTCAGGTGCTGTTTATGGTTTATTGACTGCTTTTGCTTTTATGTTTCCAAATGCAGAGTTAGCTTTAATGTTTATACCGATTCCAATTAAGGCTAAATATTTCGTTCCCGGGCTTTTGGCTATAGATTTGTTTTTAGGGTTTAAAGGAAGTTCGATTTTTGGAGCTGGCGGTACCGGAATTGCACATTTTGCTCACATCGGAGGAGCGCTTACAGGTTTTTTAATGATGTTATATTGGAAAAAAAATCAGTTTAATAAAAATCGTTGGAATTAATTTTTAACTTTAATATTGAAAAATAAACCTAAAAGAAGCTTTTATGAATATTCTTGATGATTTAAAACTACAATATAAATTAGGCGGTATCGCAATGCGTGTCATTTACTGGAACATTGCATGTTTTCTGATTTCGTTCGTGTTTTACGAATTTTCAATAGGAGAATTTATTTTTCCGAACTGGCTGGCTTTATCATCAGATCCTGAAGTTTTTTTATTTAAGCCATGGACTTTTTTGACCTATGCATTTTTTCACGACGGATTTTTGCATCTGCTGTTTAATATGTTGGTTTTAAATTTTGCGAGCTCCTTGTTTCTAACTTTTTTTACTCAAAAGCAATACTTAGGATTGTATATTCTGAGTGCTATTTTTTCAGGTGTAGTTTTTGTTCTGAGTTATTATTTTTTAAATTATAGTGCATCAATAGTTGGTGCATCAGCTGCAATTATGGCGATTTTGGTAGCAACGACAACTTATCAGCCATTGATGAATGTTCGTTTGTTACTTGTCGGAAACGTCAAATTATGGCATATTACAGCAGTAATTTTAATTTTAGATTTAATGCAGTTTCGTCTTGGTAATATGGGCGGACACATTTCGCATCTTGCAGGTGCTGTATTTGGATTTATTTTTATTAAATTGCTTCAAAATGGGACTGATTTGAGTATCGTGGTTTCCAAAACAATTGATTTTTTTGCCAATTTGTTCAGGAAATCGCCTACAACCCCCTTCAAAACAGTTCACAAGAATTATAAACCTACAGAAAAACCAACATCAAGAATTGTTACAAAAGATAAAACGCAACAACAGATTGATGAAATTTTGGATAAAATCAGCCAGTCCGGCTATGATTGTTTGACCAAAGAAGAAAAAGAATTTTTATTTAAAGCAGGAAAATAATCCTTGTAATAAAGAAAAACATGCAAAACCTGTCTTGGTTTAATAAAATTATGTTCTTTTTGAATATAGTACTAACTGTAGTAACTTTTAGTATTTATATTTTACCCTTTCTGGCACCCAAGAGTTTTCCACTTTTGTCGGTGCTAACACTCTTTATGCCGGCATTTTTTGTGATGAATGGCTTGTTCTTTATCTATTGGGCAATTCAGTTTAAAAAACGCCTTATTTTGTCTGGTTTGGTACTTTTGACCGGAATTACCTTCATAAGTAAGTTTTACAAATTTTCTGCAAAAGAATATGTAGAGGACGAAAAAGATTTTTCGGTGATGAGTTATAATGTTCGCCTTTTTAACGTTTTTAAGTGGTTGGATCGTGATGATATTCCATCCAATATAAAAGCTTTTATAGATGAAAAAGACCCTGATATTTTATGTATTCAGGAATACTCAAATTCTGCTCATATTGACTTAAAAGTATATCCGCACCGTTATATATTCATTGACGGAAATCAGATAAAGACAGGACAGGCTATTTTTTCAAAATTCCCGATATTGTATGAAGGCAATATTGTGTTTCCTAACTCAAGTAATAATGTGATTTATGCAGACATAAAGCGTGGTAAAGATGTTATACGCGTTTATAATATGCACCTTCAGTCTATTAAAATTTCTCCCGATGTAGACGAAATTTCGCATGATATTGATAATGTAAATCAGCAAAAATCCCAGGCTATTTACAAAAGGATCAGTAAAGCATTCCGACAACAGCAGGAGCAGGCCGAAAAATTCAAAGAAAATATTAAGCAATGCAAAAATCCTATAATTATCTGTGGAGATATGAATAATAGTCCGTTTTCATATGTTTACAGAAATATTAAAGGAAAATTAAAAGATGCTTTTGAAGAAGCCGGAGAAGGGTTTGGGGCTACTTATAAGTTCCGTTATTACCCTGCAAGAATAGATTATATTTTCTCAGACAGTAAAATGAAAGTTAAAAACTTTGAAAGTTTTCCTGATTTTGAGAATTCAGATCATTACCCGATTATGGCACGACTTTCAATGGAATAAATTAGATTATTGTCTGGCTTTTTAAATAATCCATAGCAAATTTACCTTCATTAAAAAGTAAATCCAATACACTCAGATTATTTATAAAACCGTGTTTGTCATCAAAAACCTGAGGATATTTCTCGAATGAATTGGAGTCTTTTTTTCCGTTTGCCAAATATCTGAAATCTTTAATATTTTCCAATTCATGAAAATATTCAGTAGTTTTTCCGAATTCAAATTTCATTCTAAGACATTTTGTAACGATATCTAAAACTTTGAAATTTAAATCCATTAAAAAAGTATGTTTTTTTTCGAAAACAGGTACAATATCATCTTCAAAAAATTCAAAAAAAGGAGAGCTTCTATACGCTGCTTCTAATGATTTAAAGTGTTGCTTTTGCCAGTCAAATTCATTTTCTATAAAGACATCTTTAGTTTTCTGATGCGCTGATTTTGAGTGTTTGACCGGGATATTTAATAACTGAATTCCGTTTGGACTATAAATGTATGTGCGGTTTCTATTCGTCTGTTTCTGAAAATTATCTTCCATTTCAAAAGTAATATTTTCAGATTGTGCCATTACTGCAAAGTGGCTGATTGACGGAAAATAGGTAGGAAGTAATAAGGAATTCATGATCTGTTTTTTTGTTTAAAAGTTTCAGGTTTCAAGTTTCAGGTTTTATAAACTTGAAACTTGAAACCTGAAACAAAAATAACATTATTTTATTATTCTTTATTTTCTTTTCTTTTTCTCCAAAAGTATTCTCCAACAAAATAAAGTGCCAGTACAATTAAGAAATATTTAAAATAAGATTGCGGCTGACCTTCACCGTCAACAGTAGTAAAAACTCTGCTCCAACGAATTTGGTTGATTCCTTTTCCGTTTGTATCCCAACTAAGCCAAATAAAAACTGGTTTTCCTACAATGTGGTTTTCAGGAACGTAACCCCAATAACGGCTATCCTCAGAATTATGACGGTTGTCTCCCATCATCCAGTAATAGTTTTGTTTGAAGGTGTAAGTTGTAGCCGGTTTTCCGTTTATTAGATAATGAGAACCATCAATTTGCAAAGTGTTTCCTTCGTAATTAGTTATGATTTCTTTATAATATGGTAGTGATACATTGTTCAAGGCAACAGTTTTTCCTGCTTCAGGAATATAAATCGGACCCATATTATCCTGGCTTCCTTTGTTTATATGAGGGAAGATAGCATTGTCATCTCTTCTGTCAATTTCTCTTTTTACAGCAGTAATTCCAGGTGTATTTTTTAAACGTTCTGCGCTGGCTTCTGTTAAAGCTCTAAAGTAAAGTGTATCTCTTTTTTCACTTTTAAATCCAGCTCCATCTGTAATGTCTAATTCTCTCAAAAGAGATTCGAAATCAATAGGTGTTTTTCCGTCCAGGGCAACAGAATAAGAGTATTGTGGTTTTGCTCTTTCAGGTAAAACCAGTTTTTTTCCGTTAATGAAAACATAGCCATCTCTAACAGATAAACTATCTCCAGGAATACCAACACATCTTTTTACATAATTTGATTTCTTATCTATAGGTTTTATAACTCCAGGTCTTCCTTTTGGTTCGTAAAAATAGTGTACGGTATCAACAGGCCAGTTAAAGACAACAATATCAGTTCTCTTTATTTTTTCGAATGCGGGTAATCTAAAATATGGCAGTTGTGGCCATTTAAGATATGATCTTTGTTTTACAAAAGGAATCGAATCATGAACCATTGGCAAAGCTACAGTTGTCATAGGAACTCTGGGTCCGTAGTTAACTTTACTTACAAAAAGGAAATCACCAATTAGTAATGATTTTTCTAATGAAGAAGTCGGAATTGTATATGGCTGTACTACATAAGTATGCACCAATGTTGCTACTATAATAGCAAAAAGTAATGAGCTTATTGTGTCTGCAGCTTTATTTTCAGAAAGTAATTTTCTGTTTGTGTGATATTCTAATTTCTGTGTATAGTTTATGTAATAGATATAAAAGCCTAAAGTAAAAATTCCTAAAAGTGTATCTAAAGTAGAATTTTTACCAAAAGTTCTTAAAGTTTCTACCCAAACAACAGGAAACATAATCAGGTTAATGATCGGAATGAAAAGTAATATAGTCCACCAGGTTGGGCGGTTAATAATTTTCATTAAAACAATTGAATTATAAACAGGAATTGCAGCTTCCCAGCTTTTTCGTCCGGCTGCCTGATACAATTTCCACGTTCCTAAAAAATGAATAATTTGTACACCTAAGAAAAAAATAAACCAAAGATATAATGTCATAATATTTTATTTAAGTTTAAAACCGGAAGCTTAATAATATAGCTTAAGATTTTATCAGTTTATTGTAAGTTTAGTACATCCTTCATGCTGAAAATACCTTGTTTCCCAGCCAGCCATTCTGCAGCAATAACAGCTCCCAAAGCAAAACCTTCACGATTGTGAGCGGTATGTTTTATTTCTATATTGTCAACAATAGAATCGTAAGTTACGGTATGTGTTCCCGGAACATCACCAATTCTTTTGGCTTCAATATGAATTTCATTCGTATTTGGCTGATCCATTGTCCAGTTTGAGTATTTGCTGTTTTCTATTACTCCTTTTGCCAAAGAGATTGCAGTACCGCTTGGAGCATCTAATTTTTGGGTATGATGAATTTCTTCCATTGTAACTTTATAAGAGTCAAACGGAGCCATTATTTTGGCTAAATATTCATTAAGCCCAAAGAAAATATTTACACCTAAGCTAAAGTTTGAGCTAGAGATAAAGCCTCCTTTTTTGTCGTTGCAAAGCGCAATCATTTCGTCATAATGTTCCAGCCAGCCAGTGGTACCCGAAACAACAGGTACGCCCGCATTAAAACTTGCAGAAATATTAGCTACAGCAGCTGTTGGTACGCTGAAATCGATAGAAACGTCTGCATCTGAAAGACCATCGTATGTATTATATTCGTCTTTCTTTAAAACAATTTCATGACCTCTTTCCAAAGCAATTCGTTCAATTACTTTGCCCATTTTTCCGTATCCTAAAAGCGCAATTTTCATTATATGTATTTTTTGATTTTTAAATAGAAATAGATCTATTAAAAGTGGTAATTAAAAGTTAGTCCAACATTTGGCCTGAAAGTTACATCGTCTGGATAGATTTCCGGACGTAACGATAATCTTTCATTCACATTGAATTGAATTAATGCAGCGTCAACGTTGGCGTCAATAATGTTTAAAACATAAAAACCTACGACAAATAAGGCAGATAAATCTCTGTTTCGTTGATAGAATTTCTGTCCCGCAATAAGTCTGCTGTCGTCCAAAAACTGGTATTCATCATTGTTGTACCCCTCTAATCTTCGTTTGTAGGCGTCACGGTAATTGTGGTATTTTTTGTTATTATCAATATAAAAATACAAGCTGGTACCGATTGCTCCGTAAACCAAAGGAATTTTCCAGTATTTTTTATTGTATGCCTGACCTAAACCGGGTAAAATTGCCGAATAAAAAGCAGCTTTTGCCGGCGTAAGTGGATCTATTTCCTGCAGTTTAGTAGTGTCTTTAACGACCAAAACCGTGTCTTTTTTTGCCTGGGCAAAAAGAGAAACGGTTCCTGTGAGAAAGAACAACAAACTTATGGGGACAATTTTATTCACTACCCGTTTATTAATTTTATAATTCTATTAAAGTCGGCTTCTGAATTAAAAGGAATTGTAATTTTTCCTTTACCATTGCCAGCCACTTTTATATCAACTTTCGCACCAAAATACTCATTGAAAGCACTTTTTTTGATTTCTTCTACTACAAAAGAAGATTCTGTTTTAGGTTTTCCTTCTGCTTTTGGCTGTAAGCTTTCGTGATAATTTTTTACTAATGTTTCCGTTTCACGAACAGATAAATTCTGGCTTACAATTTTTTGATATATATCTGTCTGGATATCTAAATCCTCAATATTGATAATTGCTCTACCATGACCCATGCTTATAAAACCATCGCGAATACCAGTTTGGATAATCGGGTCTAGTTTTAAAAGACGTAAATAATTTGCAATTGTAGAACGTTTTTTTCCAACTCTTTCGCTCATTTGTTCCTGTGTTAACTGAATTTCGTCAATTAAACGTTGGTACGAAAGTGCAATTTCTATCGGGTCTAAATCGTGACGCTGAATGTTTTCAACTAACGCCATTACTAATGATTCATTGTCATTAGCAATACGTATATAGGCCGGAACATGGGTTAACCCAACTAAAGTTGAGGCACGAAGACGGCGTTCTCCTGAAATTAACTGGTATTTGTTAAATTCTAATTTACGAACAGTAATAGGTTGAATTACGCCAAGTTCTTTGATAGAAGTAGCTAATTCTCTTAATGATTCTTCATTAAAATTGCTTCTTGGCTGAAATGGATTTATTTCGATAGCACTTATTTCAAGCTCTATGATATTTCCAACAACCTTATCAGCATTTTTGTCTTCTACTGAGGTAATGTCGTTTTCCGGATCTTTTAATAATGCTGATAATCCTCTTCCTAAGGCTTGTTTTTTAATTGCTTTTGTCATAAAAACTATTTGCTGTTTTTCTTTATAATTTCCTGAGCTAAATTAATGTAATTAACTGCTCCTTTGCTGGTTGCGTCATAGTTAATGATGCTTTCGCCAAAACTAGGCGCTTCGCTTAATTTTACATTTCGCTGAATAACGGTATCAAAAACCATATCGTTAAAGTGTTTTTGAACTTCTTCTACAACCTGATTTGATAAACGTAATCTTGAATCATACATTGTAAGTAGTAATCCTTCGATATCAAGATCAGGGTTATGTATTTTCTGAATACTTTTTATTGTGTTCAATAATTTTCCTAGTCCTTCAAGTGCAAAATATTCACACTGAATAGGAATAACTACAGAATCAGCGGCTGTCAAAGCATTTAATGTTAATAAACCCAAAGAAGGTGCACAGTCGATAATAATATAATCATATTCGTCTTTAACACTTTCTAATGCTTTTTTTAGCATGTATTCTCTGTTTTCCTTATCAACCAATTCGATTTCGATGGCAACAAGGTCAATGTGAGCAGGTATCACATCAACATTTGGAGCTGAACATTTAACAACAGTTTCTTTTGGCGTGTGGCTATGTTCAAGTATCTGATAGGTGCCAATTTCTACGGACTCTACGTCGATTCCAAGACCAGATGTAGCATTTGCCTGAGGATCAGCGTCGATCAGTAATACTTTTTTTTCTAAAACACCCAATGAGGCAGCAAGATTTACAGATGTAGTAGTCTTTCCAACGCCTCCTTTTTGATTAGCAATCGCAATGATTTTGCCCATTTATTTTCTGAATTTTGAACCGTAAAAATACAATTATTTATGGTTTTTGAAAATCTATTTTGTTAACATTTGATAAACCTCGGATAATCGTTGTTTGGTGCGTGTTTCAAAGATTTTTTTTTTAATTTTAAAAGAAAACAATTCTAAAAGTTGAATATATTGAAGTGTAATTTTGCACTAAAATCTGTTGCAACTGAAATTTGTTCTCCATAGTTTGATATTTTATGTTGTACACTTTTTAAAAAGAAATATTCTTATTTTCAAAATAGTTTTGGATAAGCAAAAAATAGTTATATATTTGCACCCGCTTTCGGGGTGTAGCGTAGCCCGGTTATCGCGCCTGCTTTGGGAGCAGGAGGCCGCAGGTTCGAATCCTGCCACCCCGACAAAAGTCTTTTCATTATTTGGAGAGACTTTTTTTTTGCTCTTTATTTAACATAACTTTAATCGTAAACCTGTTATCACGTCCCGATTAGAAATCGGGAAGGCCCCAGGTTCGAATCCTGCCGCCCCGACAAAAGTCTTTTCATTATTTGGAGAGACTTTTTTTTTGCTCTTTATTTAAATAACATTAATGATAAACCTGTTATCACGTCCCGATTAGAAATCGGAAAGGCTGCAGGTTAGAAATCCTGCCATCCCAAGAAAAGCCTTTTCATTTATTGGAGAGACTTTTTATGTAAAATATTGATTTCATAAGGAAAATATAAGTGACGAAGTTTTGAAATGGGTTAGATATATCAATTGATTTAACAAATGCACTTTGAATTTAGAAATTAAACGCTAAATTAGCTTACTATCATACTCGTAGTTAAATGTTTGTGTATTTATGACTTGATAGAAAACAAAACCATAATCTTGTTGAGTTAATGCTAATAGATGAACAAAATAATACTCGTTTAATTACATTCATTGACACCGAAATTGAACCCATGAAAGGCAAAATCCTTGATATAGGTGCAATTAAAGAGAACGGTAGCCAATTCCATAAAGCATCTTTAGGGGATTTTGCCCAATTTCTCGAAGGAGACGATTATGTATGCGGGCATAACATTTTAAATCATGATATAAAGTATGTAGGTAAGGCAATTTACGATGCGAATGTTAATCCTTCAAACATAATTGATACTCTATACCTATCACCTTTACTATTTCCCACAAAGCCCTACCATGCCTTGTTGAAGGATGATAAACTTCAGACTGATGATACAAATAATCCGTTAAATGATTCCATAAAGGCAAGAGACTTATTCTATAGTGAGGTTGCCGCTTTTTGGCAAATGGATGAAACACTGAAACAAATTTTTTATCTCCTTTTAAATCATACGAAAGAGTTTGGAGCTTTTTTCCGGTTTGTAAATTACAGGAATATGAGTTCTGATGCAGAAGTCCTGATTAGATTAAAGTTTCATAACGAAATTTGTGAAGATGCTGGTCTAGCCAAAATAATAGCTGAACATCCCATTGAATTGGCGTATTGCCTAGCATTGATTAATTCGTTTATAATCCATAGAACAGTTCACTCTATTACACCTCCATGGGTTCTGAAGAACTTTCCCGAGGTAGAACGAATAATGCCATTGTTACGAAGTAAACCTTGTATAACCGGTTGTAATTACTGTAATAATGCACTGGACATCTACAAAGGATTAAAAAAGTTCTTTGGTTTTGATTCATACCGGACTTATGGTGATGAACCGCTTCAGGAAAAAGCTGTTAAGGCAGCTGTGAATAACAAGTCGGTATTGGCTGTTTTTCCAACAGGTGGAGGGAAATCAATTACATTTCAGATTCCGGCTCTAATGAGTGCTGAAAATTCAAAAGGATTAACCATCGTAATTTCTCCTCTTCAGTCGCTAATGAAAGACCAGGTTGATAACCTCGAAAAAAATGGCATAACTGAAGCTGTTACCATTAACGGACTACTAGACCCTATTGAAAGGGCCAAATCGTTTGAAAGGATTGAAGATGGTTCTGCATCTATCCTGTATATTTCGCCTGAATCACTACGATCAAAGACTATCGAAAGGCTAATTTTAGGCAGGAAAATAACCCGTTTTGTAATTGATGAAGCACACTGTTTTTCATCATGGGGACAAGATTTCAGGGTCGACTATCTATACATTGGGGATTTTATAAAACTAATTCAGGAAAAGAAAAATCTAGAGGATGGTATACCAGTATCGTGCTTTACTGCGACTGCCAAACAAAAGGTAATTGAGGATATCCGAGATTATTTTAACGAAAAGTTATCACTAGATCTTGAAGTTTTCACTTCAAAAGCGTCAAGGACTAATCTTCAATACAAAGTTTTTGAAAAGCAAAATGATGAAGAAAAATATTTGACTGCCCGGGATTTAATTGAAGAGAAAAACTGCCCCACAATCATTTATGTGTCCCGAACTCGAAAAGCTTATCTGCTCGCTGAAAGGTTAGCGAATGACGGTTTTAATGCAAAACCATACCATGGAAAAATGGAGAAGCAGGAGAAGACTGAAAACCAGGATGCTTTTTTAAATGGTGAAACACAAATTATGGTGGCCACCTCCGCATTTGGTATGGGAGTAGACAAAAAAGATGTTGGCTTGGTAATTCATTATGAAATTTCAGATTCACTTGAAAACTATGTACAGGAAGCAGGACGCGCAGGCAGGGATGAAAATATTTTAGCTGATTGTTTTGTACTTTTTAATGAAGAAGACCTTAGTAAACACTTTATTCTGCTAAATCAGACCAAGCTTTCAATAAAAGAAATCCAGCAGATATGGAAAGCAATAAAAGATATTACAAGATTCCGTTCTAAAGTATCTAATTCAGCATTAGAGATTGCCCGCAAAGCAGGTTGGGATGATAATGTGGTAGAAATAGAAACACGTGTAACTACCGCAATTGCTGCTCTTGAAGATGCCGGATATCTTAAACGTGGGCAGAATATGCCTAGGGTGTTTGCTAACAGTATTTTATCTAAAAATACTCAGGAAGCGATTGATAAAATAAACACTTCAGAAAAATTTCAGGAAAGGCAAAAAGAGCAAGGTGTACGTATTATAAAAAAACTCTTTTCGAGTAAAAGCAGAAAGCAAGTCAGCAACGAAACTGCCGAATCAAGGGTAGATTATATTAGCGATCATCTGGGTATTGTAAAAGAAGAGGTTATTAACGTGATAAACTTGTTGCGCGAAGAAAATATTCTGGCAGACGCAAAGGATTTGACTGCATTTATCAAGAAAGCAGACAATAAAAACCGCTCTCTTGCCATCGTAGAAATATACGGAAAAATTGAAAACTTTTTACTTCCGGTTTTAAAAGAAGAAGAAAGAATTTTTCATTTGAAAGAATTGAACGAAGAGGCAGAAAAAAACGGTTGTGAGGGTGTAAGCACCAATAAACTAAAAACGATAATTAACTTTTGGTCTATTAAGAACTGGATTAAAAGAAAGAACCTGAATCATTCTAAGAATCATATTGCTTTACTCTGCCTTCAAAGTAAAGAGCAATTAAAAGATAAGCTTGAAAAGCGCCATGAGCTTGCAACATTTATCGTTGGATTCTTTTATGATAAAACCATCAGCGAAGCGATAAATGGCCAGATAGATAAAGATGAGATTTTGGTGGAGTTTTCAGTACATGAACTAAAGGCCGCTTATGATAGTAGTTTTAGTCTCTTCAAAAAAGAAATAAGCATTGATGATATTGAAGACACCTTGTTTTACCTTTCACGAATTGAGGCAATAAAGATAGAAGGTGGCTTTCTTGTTGTGTATAACCGTTTAACCATTGAGCGAACCGAGCAAGATAATAAAAAACGCTATACTAAAGAAGATTATCAAAAGCTCAACCAATTTTACGAAAGCAAAGTCCAGCAAATTCATATAGTAGGCGAATATGCCCAAAGAATGATTACCGATTACAGAAATGCACTTCAGTTTGTAGAAGATTATTTCCAACTCAATTATAGTTCTTTCTTAAACAAATATTTTAAGGGTAGCAGACAAAATGAAATTAAGCGAAATATTACCCCTGCAAAATTCAGACAACTATTTGGGGAACTGTCTACTACACAGTTGAAAATTATTAATGATAACGAAACACAACATATAGTTGTTGCTGCCGGCCCCGGTAGTGGAAAAACAAAGTTGTTAGTCCATAAACTGGCTTCGCTCCTGTTAATGGAAGATGTTAAACATGAGCAGTTACTAATGCTGACTTTCTCAAGGGCTGCTGCTACCGAATTTAAAAAGCGTTTATTAAAACTGATTGGCAATGCTGCAAACTTTATTGAGATTAAGACATTTCATTCTTACTGTTTTGATCTTTTGGGTAAGGTCGGCACTGTAGAAAAATCGACGGATATTTTAAACACTACGGTTAAAAGGATTAAAAGCGGTGATGTTGAGGCGAATAAAATTACTAAGACTGTTTTAGTGATTGACGAGGCCCAGGATATGAATGCGGATGAGTTCGCTCTTATAAATGCATTGATGGAGCAGAATGAAGAAATGAGGGTTATTGCTGTGGGAGATGATGACCAAAATATTTATGAGTTTAGAGGGGCGAGTTCTAAATATATTGAACAATTCATTTATGATAACAAGGCAATAAAACATGAATTAGTTGAAAACTACCGTAGTAAAAGTAATCTGGTTGCATTTTCGAATCAATTTGTCCGACAAATTCAACACCGCCTAAAAGAAACACCGATTATTGCTAATCAAACCGATAGTGGAAAAATCAAGGTTGTTACGTATCAGAGCAATAATCTGATTACGCCTCTTGTAACGGATGTCGTTAACGCAGATCTTTCTGGAACTACGTGCCTACTTACAAAAACTAATGAGGAGGCTATAAAAGTTACGGGATTGCTTTTGAATAATGGCATCAAAGCAAAATTAATACAATCTAATGAAGGCTTTAGTTTATATCATCTTGTTGAAGTTCGGTTTTTATTAAATAAAGTAGACTTGGGAGCTGATATTTACATAATCAGTGATGAGGTTTGGGAGAATGCTAAACGAGATCTAATCAACACCTTTTGTGACAGCACTAAATTAGAGATTTGCCTGAATATCATCAAAGATTTTGAATCGACTAATCCTTACAAAAAGTACAAATCTGATTTAGAAATTTTAATCCGGGAATCTAAATTGGAAGATTTTTATAATGAAAATGGCGAAACAATTTTTGTGTCAACCATTCATAAAGCAAAGGGAAAAGAGTTTGATAATGTATTCCTTTTGCTTGAGAATTTTAATGCGAGGACAGATGAAGCCAAGCGGCAATTATATGTGGCAATGACTAGGGCTAAACACAATCTAAATATTCACCTAAATGAAAACTATTTCAATCATTTGGTTGCACAAAATCTTGAACAAATAAACGATCTTGAAATTTACACCGCACCTGATAAAATTGCTATACATGCAACCTTAAAAGATATCTGGTTAGACTATTTTATTAACAAACAGGTTTTGGTTTCCCAACTGACGTGTGGAGGAGTGTTGCACGTTAAGGACGATGAATGCTTAAATTTAAGCGGGCAATCCGTGTTGAAATTTTCAAAGCGATTCATTGAGAAAATTGAGGAAATGAAGTCAAAACACTATGAACTAAAAAGTGCAAAGGTCAATTTCATATTGCACTGGCTTAAGGAAGGAGCTTCGCAAGATGTCAAAATAATTTTGCCTGAACTTTATTTTGAAGCTATTGGGCATAAGTGAAATTAAATATTTGTTTTTGTTTGAAAGATTATTACTCTCTGATATTTCACAAGGATTATAATGCGTATAATTTTCAAATAACAAATATGGCCTTTTTTGTAAAAACAAAAGTATTTTTCATTTCCATAATTGTTTGAAATCTCTATTTCAGAATAGCAAAAACTGATTATTTGGGTTCTTAAATCCGATAATAAAAACTTACTTTTGTGCTCATTATTAACACAATCATATTATGTCAGATACAATCGAAAAAATTAAATGCCTAATTATAGGTTCTGGTCCTGCAGGTTATACTGCTGCAATTTATGCTGCCAGAGCTAACATGAATCCGGTTTTATATCAGGGAATGCAGCCGGGTGGTCAATTGACTACAACAAATGAAGTAGAGAATTTTCCGGGTTATGTAGATGGGGTTACCGGGCCAGAAATGATGGTTCAGTTACAAGAACAAGCAAAACGTTTTGGTGCTGATATTCGTGATGGATGGGCTACTAAAGTTGATTTTTCTGGCGATATTCATAAAGTTTGGATTAATGATTCTATCGAATTACACTGTGAAACTGTTATTATTTCTACAGGTGCTTCGGCTAAATATTTAGGGCTGCCATCTGAACAACATTATTTAAACATGGGAGGTGGAGTTTCTGCCTGTGCCGTTTGTGACGGGTTTTTCTACCGTAACCAGGAAGTTGTAATTGTTGGAGCAGGAGATTCTGCCTGTGAAGAAGCACATTACTTATCTAAACTTTGCAAAAAAGTAACTATGTTGGTAAGAAGTGAAAAATTCAGAGCTTCGAAAATTATGGAAGAACGTGTTCGTAGAACAGAGAACATCGAGATTTTAATGAATCATGATACTATCGAAGTATTAGGCGACAATCAGGTAGTTCATGCTATTAAGGCATTAAATAAAACTACAGGAGAAGTTGTTGAAATTCCGGCAACCGGATTTTTCGTAGCCATTGGTCACAAACCAAATACAGATATCTTTAAAGATTATATCACATTAGACGAAACAGGTTATATCATAAATACTCCTGGTACGTCTAACACAAATGTTCCTGGTGTTTTTGTTGCCGGTGATGCTGCAGACCACGTTTATCGTCAGGCTATTACTGCTGCAGGTACAGGTTGTATGGCTGCGCTAGATGCTGAAAGATATTTGGCTTCTAAAGAGTAATCTTTTGTTTCCGGTTTTAGTTTTTCTGTGTTTCAAATTATCGAAACCGTGAATACGAAGTTTATAAAATAAAAAGTCCCAATCATTTCGATTGGGACTTTTTATTTTACGACGTTCCAACAACTTGAAACGAACAACAACTTGAAACCTGAAACTTTTTTTATTTAATTTTCTTAATCAGTTTTGCTTCTTCAGAAAAACGGGTCAATTCTATTTTTGGATTTCCCAGAAGAGAAAGTTCGGCTTTATCTCCAATTGCTATTGAAACAGCGATTTCAGCCAGAATACTTCCGGTTGAATAACTTTCGGCAGTAATGTTAGATTCTTTTAGGGTAAATTTTGTTCCGTTAAAAACCGAATTGTTATCTAAGCGTATAGTTGCCTTCTCTGCAATACCTTCTATAGTTGCACTTGCTTTTTGATATAAATCACATTTGAATTTTATAGCAGATACCAATGTTTTAATCGAAGCATTTTTGCTCAACTGCAAACTTGCATCTTCTGATTTTAAATTTAATTCTGTTTTTGATTTATCATTAGCAATAAGACTAAATTTTTTCGAATTTACATTCAAAAATAATTTTGAATAATCCATACTGTTAAAGGTTATGTCATCTAACTGTAATTCCTGAATAGCATAGATAGCAGCCTCATTTTTAGCAATTACATTTTTAAGCGATTTAGTATATGTAACCCTTACAATTAATTTTTTAAAAATTGTACTTTCTTTTGATGTATATAAACGTAATGTTCTTTCTCTCAAATCCATTCCGATTATATCATGTAAGTTATCGTCGGCTTCAATTTTGATTTCGTTTTTCTCGCCTCTTTCAAGATAAACTTCCAGATTATCATCGGCTTCAATACCGTCAAACTCTCCCACTTCCTTAATAGAAGTTGTTACGACTTTAGACCCCTTAATTTTTTCTCTCTTTTGTGCAAAGCTTAATGTTGTGACTAATAATAATAGGAGTAAGGCTGTATTCTTTTTCATTAATTCTATGTTTTGATTTTAGCAAATATAAAAAATCATCCACTTGCGATGAATGATTTTTTTTATATTAACACATAAATAAGGTTTATCCCTGACTTACGCTTCCGCCTGAGCTGGAAGTTCTTTCAATTTTTTTAGGAGTAGTGTCATAATTAACACTTCCGCCGCTGCTTGCGTCTGCTTTAAGACTCAGAATCGGGTGTACACTTACACTGCCTCCGCTAGATGCATCAGCCTCAACTTCATTTGCTAATAATTTTTGAGCATCTATACTAGCACCACTGGCAGCCGAAGTTTTAAATTTTAATGCTTTTCCTTCAATATTGATTGTACTTCCGCTTCCAGAATCACAAGTGATATTGTCAGATTCAACATTAACATCCATTGTCGCAGCACTAGATGTTTCCAGGCTTATATTTTGTCCCTGAATAACATTTTTAGTTTGTACAGATGAAGCGCTTGAAGCTTCTAATTTATTAATAGAAGGTATCTTTACAGTTACCTTTTTCATTGTAACATTGTTAAATGAGTTAAACTTGCATTTAATAACCAATGTTCCGTTTTCAACCGTTGTAATGATTTCTTTTTGTAAATTATCATCAGCTTCAACAGTAATTTCAGTAGAATCTGATTGTTCAATAACCAGGTCTATCGCATTGCTGACAGATACATTTTTAAAATCTCCCTGAACAATTCTTTTTTCAGTAGTGACATTTCCACTCCCTTCAATAGAATTCATTTTGTCTACAAAATTGCATGAGGTAAACAATAGTGCGGTGATAGTGGCAATAATGAATTTCGTAATATGAATGATTATCTTTATCATGGTTTTAGTTAATTTTGATTATTACTCCGTTTTTATCAGTAGTTAATTTTCCGTTGGTTTTTTTTCCGTTTAAAACTTCTTTACCATTTATTTTAATTGATAATTCTTTTACAGTATCATTATCAATAGTATTTTCTTCGTCTTCTACATCGTCATAATCATTTTCATCTGCCGGGCAATCCAAACATTTGATTTTAGAACCTTGTACTTTATAGTTGTAGTTTCCACTAAAGTGTAAGTTAAAAAACTCATCTTCAGAATCGTCATAGTCTTGAAGAGAAGTGTCTGGTTTAAATAATTGACCTTCTGGTAAGTACAAATATACATCAACTTCCTGTCCTCTGAACTTATTTTTTACATCTGTTAAAAAATAATTATCCAGGACTAAATGATTTCCATTTAGCTCAATCTTATAATCAATTTTTTCAGCTCTTTGCTTTGCAGTTGTAAAAGAATTTCCTCTGGCACTTTTTTCTATCTGTAAATATGCAGTTGGCTGGTCAGTGTGTAACACATGCAAACGAACATCTGTAGAATATATTAACTGGTGGTTAGCAGAATCCTGCACAAATTCAAAATCTCTGTGATGATTAAGATCTTTAGCATAATAATCATTGAATCTGAATTTTACAAAAAGTGTGTCAGTTGGGTTAACATTGATTGCTTTTTTCTCAACTGTTTTTCCATCATAAGACAATTCTGTTGCTTGTTTTATTCCAATACTAATTGCAATTGCAACAGCTATAATCCAAACGGCCAGTAACGTGTATTTTGTAATATTTCCTATCGGTTTTAACTCCGGAGACAATAATTTGAAACCCAAAAGAGTCAAAAAGAAAAATGGAATTCCAACAGCAAAGAACATTAGTAAGCCAAATGCCCAAATCGGATAATCAGTAAAATTTCCTGCGTCTACAAAATTTTGCCATGGAAATTCAATAAAGATGTTTGTACCCAAAGTAAAAACCCCGATTAGTAATAAAATCAAAACTGTAAGTCCCGACATGATTAAAAACACGCCTAATACTTTAGCGAAGATTTTAAAAACCGTCATGATAAAGTCTCCAAATGAACTACTTATTCTCTCAGCTCCCGACTTTACCTGGTTTCCCATTTTGTCATAATCTGCATTTTTGAATTTCTCAGATAATGAGTCAATTTCTTCACGAACCTTTTTTTCGATGTTCGAAATCGTAACCGGCTCACCAGTCATTTCTAGTTTTTCAGATGTTGTAACAGCTTCAGGAGTTACCACCCAAAGAACGAAATAAGCAAGGATTCCAGTTCCAAAACCTGCAAAAACAAATATTAAGAAAACAATTTTTATCCAAACAGAGTCAATTCCAAAATAATGTCCAAGTCCTGTTGCAACACCGCCAATCATACCTTTTTCTTTATCACGGTATAATTTTTTGTGTTTTCTGGCGTATTGGTTAAAAGACTGATTAGATTTTTCTTCATCCTCAATAATGTAGTCTTCAGGTTGTCCCATAACGGCAATCACCTCATCAACATCTTTCAGTCCTACAACATGTTTCTCGCTTTTTTGTTTTTCTGTTAATAATTCAGAAACACGCATTTCGATATCTTTAATGATTTCATCTTGTCCTGATGAATTGTTAAGTGATCGTTTTATGGCGTCAAAATAACGAGTTAGTTTTAAATATGCGTCTTCATCTATGTGAAAAAACATACCTCCTAAGTTAATATTTACTGTTTTGTTCATGACTTATTGATTTTGATTGGTGATTAGTTTTACGGCGTCAGACAATTCTGTCCAGGTGCCGCTAAGTTCGTTTAAAAATGTTTGTCCTATTTCGGTTAATCCATAATATTTTCGCGGTGGGCCTGAGGTCGATTCTTCCCAGCGATAATTAAGTAAGCCGTCGTTTTTTAACCTAGTTAGTAATGGATAAACGGTACCTTCAACAACTAGTAATTTGGCGTTTTTTAAAGTGTCTAATATTTCTGATGTATAGGCATCTTTCTCTTTTAATACAGATAAGATGCAAAACTCAAGAACACCTTTGCGCATCTGTGCTTTCGTGTTTTCAATGTTCATAATTTCATTTTGTTTTTTTTAGATTGAACAATTCGTTTTTTGATTGATGATGATTGATTGATGATTGATTCGACTTTATTCTGTTAGAATTTGTTCGTATATCGTATAACTTTTAATCTTTTGTGTCACACTGAGCAAAGTCGAAGTGTTACTTTATGAAAGAAATCGTCATAGGATATTTGTAATATTCTCCATTAGATGCTTTTATAGAAGCGTAGATCACTAAAAAGAATTCAACAATTTTTAATAATCCAAAAAGTAAAACAGCTGTTGCCCCAATGCTTAATAGCCCAATGTTTCCGTCAAAATTAAAATTCCTGATAACGAAATCTTCATTGTTAAAAACTGCTTCCATCGGAATGTTCTGAAGAAATACAATTATAAAGATCGGAATGGCAATCAATGCTAAAATCAAAGTGTAAAGCAATAAACTCAATTGAAAATTTAATGCCTGTTTTCCATGATGGTTTGCAAATTCTGACTTGTCTTTATAACTTGACCAGATTAATATCGGAAAAATATAATTTCCGAAAGGAATAAAATATTGTGTTAATGTGCTTAAATGCGTGAACGTTGCAGTGTTCTTTTCTGACGATGTTTCCATGATGAGTGGTGTTGATGTTTCCATGATTAAAAGTATATAGTAATTTCTTATGCAAATATATATCTAAAAGAAGGTATCTTGTTTTGCATAGTACCAAATATTAACATAATTTTAACAAGACTAAAATTTTATATATAGGTAAAATAGATTGAAAATCAGCGAAACACATAGTGTTTACAGCTGTTTCATGAAAGTATTAGTAATTTATTGTGCGTGCATAGTTTTTTTGTATTTTTACCTAAAAATAAATCTTATGGCAGTTTCAGTTTCCAAACTCAACAAATTTGTATTATTCAAATTACCTTCAGCTTACATTTGTGGCATTCGGGTAAAAGCGATTGACGAGGATAGTTGTATCGTAAGTGTAAAACACCGCTGGATCAATCAGAATCCTTTTAATTCGATGTATTTTGCTGTTCAGGCAATGGCTGCCGAATTAACAACAGGAGCACTGGTAATTTCGCAAATTCAGGAAAGCGGTAGAAAAATCTCAATGCTGGTCGCCAATAACAAAGGCAACTTTACCAAAAAAGCTACCGGGAGAATTACATTTGTGTGCAATGACGGACATTTGATTGCAGAAGCTATTAAAAAAACAATTGAAACTGGCGAAGGGCAAACTTTCTGGATGAAATCTATTGGAACAAATGAAGAGGGTGTTCAGGTTTCGGAAATGGATTTTGAATGGAGCGTACGTTTGAAATAAATTCAATTATAAATAAATAAGAAAGGACCTGTTTGTAAACAGGTCTTTTTTTTGGCTATAATTTTTCAATTATTTTTTTTATAATTAACTGTTAGTCAGTACGTTTTATAAAAATTAGTATATTTTTTATTGTTTTTCTTTATATCTTTATTGAACAATTACCCGCACCTAAAATTTGAAATATTCATACAATCTTCATTAAGAAATTATAACTTCACATCCAGATTTAATTTGTATTTGTAGGAATAATAATATACATATATTTGCCGACAAAAAAAGGACTAGACTTTAAGGTTTAAAGTCTTTATAAATTAAAGTTTACAATTTTGATTGATTTCGACGATGAATTCGTCATAACAATATTAGTATATGGATGATAAAAGACAAATATTTCAGACAGTAAGCCAAAAACGCTGGAAAACTTTTCAGTGGTCAAGCAGGCTGATTTTGTTTACTCTTATTTTAATGGTACCAATTTTTTTCATCACTCTCAAAAGAGGATTAAAACCGCCATTACCGCTTTTGGCAAACAATGATAAAGTTGGACATGTTTTAGATAATCCAGTTGTCCCAAAAAATTTAAGTGCCAAAGAACTAAAAAAGTTTCAGGGATTTGACTATTATTTAAGGGAAAAAGCTAAAATTCAAAAACTTACAAATCATGCTGTTTCTCCCAAAACAATTTCGGAGGTACGAGCTGCTTTTTATGTTAATTGGGATTCTCAAAGTTTATTTTCTCTTCAAAAAAACATTGACAAAATTAACATGGCTGTTCCCGAATGGTTTTTTATTGATCCTAAAACCGATTTACTGCGAACAGAAATAGATACAGCTGCATTAAAAGTGATGAAAAAAGGAAAAGTAAAAATACTTCCCTTAATCAATAACATTAACGAATCACTTGGAGAAGGCGAATTTGATGGTGATCTTATCCATCGTATTCTTCATGACAAGAATAAAAGGGAAAGACTTGTTAATGATATTGCAAAAACATTAAACCAATATGATTTGCAGGGAATCAATATTGATTTTGAAGAATTTAAAGAAAACAGCGATGAACCTATAATAGCTTTTCAAAAGGAATTATATGAAAAACTCCATCCTCTGGGCTATTTAGTTACTCAGGATATTATGGCAAGTGATGACGATTTTAATATAAAAGAATTGTCAAATTACAATGATTATATGTTTTTAATGGCATATGATGAGCACTATGCAACGAGTATTCCGGGAGATATCAGTAGTCAGAAATGGATAGAAAGAATAGTAGATAAAACTGCAAAAGAAATTCCGTCAGGCAAAATTATTCTGTGTTTTGCGGGCTACGGATATGATTGGCAGGAAAAAAAAGAAGGAGAAACAGTTACTTATGATGAGGCAATTGCAATTGCAAAACAACATAATGCGATCATAAAATTTAATAATAACAGTTACAATAACTCTTTTACCTATAAGGACAGCAACGGAAAGAAACACGAAGTCGATTTTGAAGATGCCGCAACCAATTTTAACACCATAAGATTTAGTGACGAATATGGTTTGGCCGGAACCGCTTTATGGCGATTGGGGAGTGAAGATCAAAGACTCTGGAGTTATTATCAGCGAAGCTTAACCAATGAAAGTCTAAAAAAGAAACCTTTCGATTTTAAAGTATTGAAGCAAGTGAATACCCGAATCGAAAGCCCGGCTTATATTGGTGATGGTGAAATATTAAATGTTATTGCAGACCCCGCAGCAGGAAAAATAGAACTGGAAATCGATAATGATGAAACAATTATTACCGAACAAAAATACGTAGAATTGCCTACCAAATACGTCATTAGCAAATTTGGAAATGTACACAATCAGGTTATTTTGACTTTTGATGACGGGCCAGATCCTGTTTACACGCCGCAGATTTTAGATATTTTGAAAAGAGAAAAAGTCCCGGCTGTATTCTTTGTTATTGGTATCCAGGGGGAAAGCAATATTCCTTTGTTACAAAGGATTTATAAAGAAGGACACGAAATAGGAAATCATACTTTTACACATCCTAATATTGCTTTAGTAAGCCCGGAACGGGCATCGGCAGAAATGGAAACCACAAGATTATTAATCGAAGCAGTTACCGGAAGAAGTACAGTACTTTTTAGAGCGCCATATAATGCAGATGCTGAGCCAACTACCGAAGCCGAGCTAAAACCAATTGCCCTGAGCAAGGCTCAAAATTATTATACTGTTGGAGAAAGTATCGATCCGAATGATTGGGAAAAAGGTGTGAGTGCTGATTCTGTTTATATCAGAACAATAAAACAATACGAGGCAAATCCTGATAAAGGAATTATCCTGCTTCACGATGCCGGAGGTAACAGGCAGGCAACGGTCGAAGCTTTGCCGAGAATCATTAAATATTTTAAAGACAGGAATATTCAGTTTACAACAGTTTCTAATTTACTTGGCAAAACAAAAGAAGAGATTATGCCAGAAGCAAAAGGGCAATTTGTTTCACTTGACAATTTTATTTTTGATTTCGGATATTGGTTTGGTCATTTTATTACTGCAACATTTTGGGTGGCTATTCTGCTTGGCTTTCTGCGTATTGCATTGATGGCAATAATGGCATTTATAAAAAGGTGGAAAGATCATAAACACCCACCGGTTTATAAATCTCTGGGTGATGCCCCAAAAGTGAGCATTATTGTTCCCGCTTATAATGAAGAAGTAAATGCCGTAAAAACTATCCAAAATTTACTGGGTCAGGATTATCCCGATTTTGATATTGTCTTTGTAGATGATGGATCTAAAGACAAGACGTTTGCAATGATCAAAAACGCTTTTGAGAATAATCTAAAAGTAAAAGTGCATACCAAACCAAATGGAGGAAAAGCTTCGGCATTAAATTACGGGATTGCATTGACAGAAAGTGAGTATGTAATTTGCATTGATGCTGATACACAATTAAAAACCGATGCCGTTTCGCAATTAATGAAAGGATTTAGAATCCAGTTAAAAAATAATGAAGAAATAGGTGCCGTTGCCGGAAATGTAAAAGTAGGAAACGAAAATACAATGCTTACCAAATGGCAGAGTATAGAATATACAACAGCTCAGAATTTTGACAGAAGAGCTTTTGATTTAATTAACGGGATAACAGTTGTGCCGGGCGCAATTGGTGCATTTAAGAAAACGGCTATCGAAAAAGCGGGAGGTTTTACAACTGATACTCTCGCAGAAGATTGTGATTTGACAATTCGTATTTTAAGAAACGACTATCATATTATAAACTGCATTGAAGCTGTGGCTGTAACAGAAGCTCCGGAGAGTTTAAAAGAATTTATGAAACAGCGTTTTCGCTGGAGTTACGGTATTATGCAGGCTTTTTGGAAAAACAGAGATGCTTGTTTTAATCCGCGATACAAAGGCTTGGGAATGGTTGCGTTGCCAAATGTTCTGATTTTTCAAATTGTATTGCCAATTTTTGCACCTTTAGCCGATTTAGTGCTTATTTTAAGTTTAATCTGGAATCACAATGATCCTGATAGTCTTCATAAAATATTGATTTATTATATTGCTTTTATGCTCGTTGATATGCTGGTTAGCGTAATTGCTTTTATTTTTGAAAAAGAAAAACTAACCAAATTAATATGGCTGATCCCGCAGCGATTTGTATACAGACAGTTGATGTATGTTATATTATTTAGGGCGTTAAGAAGAGCCATAAAAGGCGAAAGCCAAAGTTGGGGAGTACTTACAAGAACAGGAAATGTTGGAACCGTCAAATGATTTAATCAGGAACATAAAAAAAGGGCCTCAATCTGAGGTCCTTTTTATTTTTTAAGAAAGTCTTATTAAGCTTTAGCACAACAAGATTTTTTGTCTTTTTTAGTTTTTCCTGCCTCACATGTTTTTCCCTCTGCTTTGCATTTAGCTTTACATTTTTGGATTTCAGCATCAGTCATTTTTTTAGACGAATCTGATTTTTTTGAACAGCATGATTCTTTTTTAGCAGTCTCTTTTTTGACTGGTTTTGCTTCCTGAGCCTGAATTCCCAATGAGAATAGTGCAAAGGTTAAAATGGTAATTACTTTTGTCATTTTTAGTTTTTTGAAGGTGTTAGGTTCTTTTTTGATGAATCAAATATAATAGGATTTATGCTTTGTAAGAATAAGAGTATTGTTAATGTTTTTGTAAAGTTGATTTACTAACTATTTGTTATGCTTTTACTACTGCTCATTTGTTGTTTTATGGTATTTCTTTATTAAAACCTGAATAAGTATTATTATCATCAGAATTATTATAAGAAAGATTGCCACAGTGCATACCGCTACCAAAGGCATCCCACAGCGGATTTCTCCGTTTCCATAACTTCTCAGACTATCAGAAACAATTTTGAAGGCCAGATAAGAAAATACAAATTGAAAAAATAAACTGATCATACTTACTTTAAAAAAGGTTAGTCTGATTCGATCAGCAAAGCGGTTCATTCCAAATATAATCTGGAACAGTAAAGGCAAAAGGAGTAATAAGAAAGGATTGATTTGAGGCATAAAATTTAATTTAAAGTGGCGATTTTTCACCATTCTATCATTTCAAAAGCTATGCCAAGGTATTTATCGGTAAGTACGGTTAAACCTTTCTGAATTCATTTCCATACACATTTAGTAACACATTTTCTTCTTCTAATATTTCAAAAAAATTGAGCATATCACTAAATGGATTTTTAAAATAATCGGCTAAAAATTGCAGACTTTCGGTGGTTTTTAGAAACTGATAAAAAAAATAAGGATCAAGATTCGCTGTATTCTCTTTATTTCCCAGAGAAACCTCAAGCCTTTGGCCAGTAACATTATTTTCAAAAAAGCAATGTTCCCCATGAACATCAAAACTCCAGCCTTCAGAAAGGGTATTGCCTCCATTGAATAAATCTGCATTTTCAATTTCGTAATAATGTCCCTCCTTAATTTTCTCTTTTTCCGGCTGATCAGTTTCTGCTATTAATTTATTAATTAAAATTTCAGCAATAACTCTATAACTATCCATGGCAATTAATAATGCTTTTATTGCTTCCTGAGGTAATGAATTCATTAATTGAATTTAAGGATTTAGATCTTTTCTTTTGCACGTTGTTTATCTCCCCATTCTTTAAGATGATTGATAAAAGGGATAAGTTCCATGCCTATATCAGTTAATGAATATTCTACTTTTGGCGGAACCTCATGATATACTTTTCGGGAAACCAGTTCATCATCTTCAAGTTCTCTCAAAGTCTGTGTAAGCATTTTTGGAGTTACATCCATAAGTGTTTTTCGCAATTCACCATAACGAAGAATTGTTTTGTCACTTAAATTCCATAAAATGCGACCTTTATATTTACCTCCAATTCTCTTAAAAGCATAGTCTACAGAGCAAACTACATCTGTACAGCCATCTGCATAATTTTTTTTTGGCATTTTTTTAATTTTTAAATCATTAATAATCAGTATTAGTATACTTTTGGTATGTAGATTACAAAAAAGTGCATACTTGTGGTAAAGATACTGATATTATACTTTTGTACTGTAAATTTAAAAAAATTATTATGAAAGCAATTATATTGAATGAAGCAGGCAGTGCATCAAATTTGAAATACGCAGACTTACCAAAACCTGCAATTAATGATGATGAGGTTTTAGTAAAAGTAAATGCCCTGAGCATCAATCCGGTTGATTACAAAACCAGATCTTCTGAAGGAGGAATTAAACGATTTTTTGAAGAAGAACGCCCTGTTATTTTAGGCTGGGACTTATCAGGAAAAGTGGTTGAAGCGGGAAAAAATGTAAAAGATTTTAAACTAAATGATGAGGTATTCGGAATGGTAAATTTTCCGGGAAAAGGAAAAGCTTACGCAGAGTATGTTGCAGTTCCGGCATCGCATTTAACATTAAAACCAGAGAATATTTCTCATGAAGAAGCTGCAGCGGGAACACTTGCTTTGCTTACAGCCTGGCAGGCTTTGGTTACAAACGGAAAAATAAAAGAAGGGGATAAGGTTCTAATTCATGGAGCATCTGGCGGAGTTGGACATTATGCAACACAAATAGCCAAACATTTTAAAGCCCATGTTATCGGAACTTCATCAGAAAAAAATGCGGCATTTGTTTTGCAAAATGGTGCTGATCAACATATAGATTATACGAAAACTGATTTTGAAAATGAAGTTTCTGATGTTGATTTGGTTTTGAATTCTATTTCTGATGCAATCAACAATCGCTCGATTGATGTTGTAAAGCCAGGAGGAAAGATTATTTACATTCTGGGCGCAATTGCTCCTGAATTTGCTCAAAAAGCCAAAGATAAAAATGTTGATTTGTTTGCAATTTTGGTTGAATCTTCGGGAACAGATATGAAAACCGTTGCAGATTTGATGGAGAAAGGAATTATCAAATCACACGTTTCGCAAACATTTGCATTTGATGAAATGGAAAAAGCCCATTTACAACTGGAAACCGGCAGAACGGTTGGTAAAATTGTAATTACAGTATAGACGCCTCTATTTTAAAATAAAAAAATCAGTTCAATAAAATTTGAACTGATTTTTCTAAAGCCTTGTAATCGCATAAAGCAAACTAATAATTTAGATTAACTCCAAATCCAATTCCCATATCGCTGTCATAATGCGTTGTGATTCCTAAATTACGGGTTAAAATATATTTTAAACCAGCCATATATTCTTTATCTGTATTCCACATAAGGCTCATTCGCAGCCGCTGTGAAAGCGGAATGTCTTTTCGCTCAAATTGTACTCTCACATTTCCATCAGTATAAACTTCCAGTTGTGCTTTTACCAGCATTGGTAAAGTGTATTCAAGACCGGCACTAAAAACCGAACGATTGTCTTTTGTATTACTCTGTCCAAAAATATTTTGTTCCTGTTCGTCCATTCCCATTTTTCGGTATCGCCAGTCAAAACCTATAAAAGGCATCAGCCATTGATTTTTTCCAATATAACGGCCAATATGCGTTTCTGTTTCATAACCATGTTTGTCATTATAACCCAATCTCCATTCGGTACCAATGCTCCAGCGTGTATTACTAAACATCGCTTCACCATCATTTCCATTGCTTGCAAAATCATTTTCAGCCATAAAATGAAACATTCGATCGTCCATTTTTAACATTTTAAAAGCCATTTCCGGATGATGAATCAACGGATTCGGAGCTGAATTTTCGTAACTAAATATCCGTCCCATTCCTGCCATCATGTGATATAAAATATGACAGTGAAAAAACCAGTCACCATCTGCATTGGCCTGAAATTCTATTGTATCTGTTTCCATAGGCATAATGTCAATGACATTTTTTAGCGGAGCATAATCGCCATGTTCGTTCAGAACTCTAAAATCATGTCCATGTAAATGCATCGGATGGCGCATCATTGAACCGTTGTACATAACAATACGAACATTTTCTCCTTTTTTGATTAAAATCTTATCCGTTTCAGAAACCACTTTATTATCTAAACTCCAGACATACCGATTCATATTTCCCGAAAGGGTAAAACGTAATTCTTTAACCGGCGCATCTTTTGGAAGATTTGTTTTAACTGGAGATTTCAGCATTCCATAATTCAAAGTGACAATTTCTGCTGTTCCAGTACTGTCATTTTCCATTTTCATCTCTTCCATATTATGATTAGAATGATCCATTGGTTTAGCATTTTCATCTTCTCCGGAAATTTCAGGATACATCACAGCATTCATATCCATTTTATTCAAAGACATGTTCATGCCCATATCATTCATTTCTCCATTCATTTTCATCATATCGTTCATCATTTTCATTCCTTCAAAATATTTTAATTTTGAAAGATGATTAACGGGCTGTTTTTCGCCTTTTCCTAAAAATAAAGAAGCAGATCCCGTCCTGTCTTCGGCTGTAGTCAAAAAAGCAAAAGATTTGTTGTCCTCAGGAATGGTTACCACAACATCATACGTTTCAGAAACCGCAATAATCAAACGATCCACTTCTACGGGCTCGACATCATTTCCATCACTCGCTACAACAGTTATTTTTCCACCGCCGTAAGTCAGCCAGAAATAACTCGAAGCACCTCCGTTGGCAATTCTCAAACGGACTTTCGAGCCGGGTTTAAAATCTGAAAGCTGTTGTTCATTTTTACCATTGATCAAAAACTTCTCATAATAGACATCGCTAACATCCATAGCGTTCATTCGTTTCCATTCGTTGGTGATTTTGGTCGAAAAATGTCCTTGCTTTACAGCTTCGGCATAACTTTGCGTTGTCCCTTTTTTTATAGCAAACCAATCATTTGCATTATGCAGCATTCGCTGAATGTTCTCTGGTTTCAGATCAGACCATTCGCTTAAAATAACCGGAATTGTTGGCAAATCATCAATGCCTTTTCTTATAGTTGCATCATCTTTTTTCTTATTGATTATAAAAAGTCCGTACAAACCAATTTGCTCCTGAAGTCCGGAATGACTGTGATACCAATATGTCCCGTTTTGAATAATCGGGAATGAATATTTATGGGTAGTTCCGGGTTCAATTGGCATTTGCGTCAGGTACGGAACGCCGTCTTCCTTATTGGGTAAAAACAATCCGTGCCAGTGCATCGAGGTCGTTTCTTTTTTTAATTCATTATGGACATAGATTTCTGCAATATCTCCTTCGGTAAAAGTCAAGGTCGGCATCGGAATTTGGCCGTTTACGGCTATCGCGCGTTTTTCTTTACCCGAAAAACTGACAATAGTATCACGAACATGCAAATCATAACGCACTATTTTTTGCGCTTTTAGCTGAAAGGCAATTAAAAAAAGAAGAATAATATATTTGATTTTCATGGCGATTATAATTTAAGATTTCTAAGTCGCAGCGCATTAACTATTACAGAAACAGAACTTAAACTCATTGCGACAGCAGCTAACATTGGAGAAAGCAAAATTCCTAAAAAGGGGAATAAAATCCCTGCCGCGATTGGCACGCCCAGCGTATTGTAGATAAAGGCAAAAAACAAGTTCTGTTTAATGTTTGACATTACAGCATGGCTTAGGTTTTTAGCCTTTACAATCCCGTTTAAATCTCCTTTTACTAACGTTATTTTGGCACTTTCTATTGCAACATCAGTTCCGGTTCCCATTGCGATTCCAATATTTGACTGAGCCAAAGCAGGCGCATCGTTGATTCCGTCACCAGCCATTGCCACAATTTTTCCTTCAGATTGGAGACGTTGAATTTCTTTCAGTTTATCTTCAGGAAGGCAATCGGCTTTAAAAGAACTCAGATTCAAATAATCGGCAACTGCTTTTGCTGTATTATGGTTATCGCCCGTCAGCATAATGACCTCAACGCCCTGAGCAACTAATTCTTTGATAGCGTTGGTACTGTTTTCTTTGATAGCGTCGGTAATAGCAACAAAGCCTAAAACTGTTTTGTCAATTGCGATATACGAAATAGTTTTGCCTAAATTCTGTTCGGCAGTAACTTGTTTTTCCAAATCCTGAGAAACAGAAGCTCCTATTTCATTTATTAATTTTTTGTTTCCTAAAGCGACTTTTTTGTTTTCTATAGTACCCAAAACACCTTTTCCGGTGATTGTTTCAAAATCCTGAACCTCTTTTAACGAACTATTTTTAGCTTTCGCGAAATCAACAACAGCCTGCGCTAAAGGATGTTCACTATGCTGATTTAAAGAGGCAATGTTTTCCAGAAGGAAATCTTCGTTGTTATTAATAGCATATATTTTTTCTACAGAAGGTTTTCCTTCGGTAATTGTTCCCGTTTTGTCTGTGATCAAAACATCAATTTTATTCATGTTTTCCAGGGCTTCTGCATTTTTAATCAGGATACCGTGTTGCGCTCCTTTTCCAACTCCGACCATTACAGACATTGGCGTTGCCAGACCGAGCGCACAAGGACAAGCAATAATTAAAACAGCAATTGCATTTATTAATCCGTAAACATAAGAAGGCTCCGGACCAAATTTTGCCCAGATAAAAAAAGTTAAAAGCGAAATAATAACAACCGTTGGTACAAAATATTTAGAAACACGATCGGCAAGTTTCTGAATTGGGGCGCGAGACCTGCTGGCATCATTTACCATTTGTATGATTTGTGAAAGCAGGGTTTCTGATCCAACTTTTTCTGCAGTCATTACAAACGATTTTGTGCCGTTTATCGTTCCTGCAATAACGGCGTCTCCTGTTTTTTTGTCTGCAGGAATTGGTTCTCCGGTAATCATCGATTCGTTAATGCTGCTTTCTCCGGAAGTTATTTTACCATCGACAGGAATTTTTTCTCCGGGTTTTACACGCAACAAATCTCCCTTTTTTATATTTTGAATCGAAATTACTTTGTCACTTCCGTTTTCAACCAATGTCGCTTCAGTCGGAGCTAATTTCAATAATTCTTTTATAGCACCGTTGGTTTGTCCGTGTGCTTTGGCTTCCAGTAATTGTCCTAATAAAACTAAAGTAATAATTACGGTAGCTGCTTCAAAATATAAATGGATTGTTCCGTGATGTGATTTGAATTCGTCTGGAAAAACATTTGGAAAAAACATTCCGACAATACTAAACAAAAAAGCGACGCTCGTACCAATTCCGATTAAAGTAAACATGTTGAGATTCCATGTTAGAATTGATTTCCAGGCACGAACAAAAAACATCCAGCCTGCATAAAATAAAACCGGAAGCGAAAATATAAACTGAACCCAATTCCATTTTTCAACAGACATGATACGATAAAGTGGATTATTTGGAATCATTTCTGACATTGAGATAAGGAAAATAGGAAGCGTAAAAAGTATCGCAATCCTCATTTTTTTCCATAAATCAGAATAAGTTTTGTTTTCTTCATTTTCAGAAACCTGAACCGGAACCAAATCCATTCCACAAATGGGACAATCACCAGGTTCGTTTGAAACAATCTCAGGATGCATCGGACAGGTAAATTGTGTTGCATTTATAGCAATTTGAGGTACCAAATCCATTCCGCAGACCGGACAGTCTCCCGGCTTGTCATATGTTTTGTCACCTTCGCAATGCATAGGGCAGTAATAAACTCCATTTGCGCTATGCTGAGGAGCTTTATTTTCTTTTTTTTGATGATCGTGATTCTCTTTTTTGTGACCCGAACAGCAAGATGAAACGGGAACTTCTTCATGATTTTTAGGAGAATCCATTTCGATAGTATAATTTCCTGCGGCCGATAAAACTTCCTGAAGCTTTTCAGTTGCCACATGTTTGTCCATGGTAATAGTTGCTATTCCGGGATTTAGATTTACTTCCGCATGAATGCCTTCAATTTCATTTAAAGTCTTTTCTACTTTGGTTCGACAACCGTTGCACGACATGCCCGAAATTATATATTGATGAGTCATTGTACTGTTTTTTAAGTATTACAATGCAAATTTCCGAACTATAAGTTGTTCAGGTTTGTATAATTTTGAGAATGATTTGTAAAATTTACTAATGTTGTTTTTTAAACCATAATCCCGATAACTATCAGGATTATGGTTTGAAAAAATTACAAATTCTCGATCTGAATGCGCTTTTTATCTTTCGATTTTTTGAAGGAAGTAGGAGTAAAGCCAGTTATCTTTTTGAATTGATTGCTCAGGTGAGCCACATTACTGTAATTTAAAATATCAGCAATTTCACTTAATGAAAGCTCATTATAAACCAATAATTCTTTTACCTTTTCAATTTTCTGACTAATGAAATATTTTTCTATGGTGGTGTTTTCAATTTCAGAAAATAAATTGCTCAGCGAATTGTAATCCTGGCTAAGATCTTCTGCCAAATAATCTGATAAATTGATTTTGAGATCATTGTTTTTATGATGGACCAAATCTATAATCAGCGTTTTTATTCTTTCGACAGTTTTACTTTTTTTGTCATCGATCAAATCAAAACCCACAGCCTGAAGATTTTCTAATAAAATATTCTTCTGCTTATCGCTTATTTCATTTGCCAGTTCAACTTCGCCCAATTCGACAGCAATGGTCTGAAGTCCAAGTTTTTCGAACTCAGACTTCACCACCATTTTGCATCGGCTGCACACCATATTTTTGATGTAAAGCTTCATGTTTATTTAATAGTCTCTACAACATTTCCGCAAGTCAGCATAGAAGAACCATAATAAGGATTCTTAACCGCTTTTTCTTTGCTCAGCCAGTCAGCATCTGCCATTGGGCAATATTGTTTGTAAATTGGCTGGTCCGGATTTGAAACTTTTATCAAATCGTATGTCTTTTTAGACAGTGATTTAAAAGTCTCACGTTGTTTTTTAAGATCTGTTGTTGCCGAAATACTTTTGGCATCAGCAGTTAGTTTTTTTACAACCTTCATCCAAACCGTATGTTCGTTATCCTTTAGTTTATTCATTTCTACAGCTGTTATCGCGGTAAGTAAATCTTTGGCTTTTGCCGAAGTCAATTTACTGTCACTTTTTATAAGTGCATCTTTTACTGTAAAATAAGCATCATAAACAGGCTGAAGCTGACTTGATGAATCTGTTACTTCATTTTTTTCTGTTCTGATTGAATTTGCCTGAATGTAATTTGCAGAAAATAATAAAGTAATTATTGCTGCTATTGCTATGATTGAATTTTTCATGTTATATATTTTATAGATTGAAAGGAATAAAATCCTTTTTAAATTTATTCGAAGATTGAGATTGATTTTGACCCAATTATGGCTGTCAAAAAAAGAATTATCCTATTTTAGGGCGTAGCCAAATTGAGGAAAAACCAGCAGAAAGACCAGTTTGATTATAATGGCAATTTTGTTTTTTAGTAGCGAAATTAAAATTATTTCGCTCAAAAATAAATTCATTTGCAGGTATTGCATTCAACTGAAAAGAGACTGTACAATTGGCGTGACGGCATTTTCCATCGCAATTATGTTTATCTCCTTTTGAATTGGTTTTTTTACAGCATTCTTTTTCACAGCTGCTGTTTTCTCTTGTTTCTTTCACGGTCATTTCTTCAGAATGCTTATTGTTGCAGGCATAATTGACACTCGGAATCAAAAAGAGACCAAGAGTTAGAAGAATGAATAATATGCAAACCTTTTTTGACAATGAAAATGTTTTTTGAAAATACAAATTTAACTAAAAAACAATCGAAGAACTATTTTTTAAGATTTCCATAACTATAACCTTTTAAAATCTGTTGGTTTCATGTTTTTTCTTTTTTTAAAATAATTCGACAGATGGCTCTCATCGGTAAAACCAAATTCGTACGCAATTTGCTTGACCGGTAATTGGTTGTTCTGAAAACGTTTTTCGATCAGCGTTGTTCTCAGATTATGAATATAATCGCGATAGCTAATAGAAAAAGTCCTTTTGAAATAAGCACTAAAATAAGTTTGGGCGATGTTAAAATGATCTGCAATTACCTTGATCTGAACCAATTTTGGCTGGTATATATTCTGATGAATGTAAGAAGTAATCTGTTCGTTATCAATAGAATTTCCTTTTACAACAAGATTCAGGCTGCGCATGGTTTCTTTTATTAATCCAAAAATAGAAAGGATTTGATAAAATACAATTGGCGAATTCGAAACATCTGTTTTACAATTATAAGCAGAAATGTTGTCAATCGTATTTTTTAAAATGGTACGGCAGGGATCATCAAATTTTAAAACAGTTTCTTTGAGTGTTTTGTCACGCATAAAACTTTCGGGCGTATAAATTAAAAATTCATCACAGGTAAGGTTTTGTTTTGAATTAAAATAATTATCAGTGAATTTGATATACACAAAGCGCGTGCTTTTTTTAATGTCAAAATAATGTTCATCGTCTGGAGAAATAACAAATAAATCACCTGTTTTATAAGGGAGAAGATTATTGTTTAAATGATGAACCCCGCTTCCTTTCTTAATATAGATGATCTCATAATACGTATGTGTATGTGGAGGAAGATGAAATTTTTCATCTTCAAATTCATTTATAACAAGAGTTTCAAATTGATTTAATTTCGGCATAACTTAAATATACAAGTTTATATCGCAAATATACAACTAAATTTTTCTGCAGTTGAGTTAAATTTGCATCAAAGAAAATCATTTTCCTTTCTTAATTAATCAAATGAAAAAAAGTCTCATTGCTCTCTCTTTAGGAGGGTTAACTATTGGAATTACAGAATTTGTAATGATGGGTTTACTGCCTGACATTGCTTCAGATATGAAAGTTTCGATTCCGGTTGCCGGCTATTTAATTTCGGCTTATGCACTTGGAGTTGTTATTGGTGCGCCTTTATTAGTAATACTGGGCAGGAATTATGCACCCAAAAAAATGCTTTTAATTTTAGCTTTAATGCTAACGCTTTTTAATGCACTGTCTATCATTGCACCCAGCTATAATTTTTTGTTTGCTTCCCGATTTTTATCAGGATTGCCACACGGTGCATTTTTTGGAGTAGGAGCGGTAGTGGCAAGCCGTTTGGCAGACAAAGGCAAGGAAGCACAAGCAATTGCTATTATGTTTTCGGGTCTGACTTTGGCTAATTTAATAGGAGTTCCAATCGGCACTTATATTGGTCATCATTTTATCTGGCGATATACCTTTATTCTTATTGCAATTGTAGGATCGCTTACCTTTTTATTTATCTATTTATGGATGCCAAATCTGGAAAAAAATCAAACGGTAAACATGAAAACGCAGCTGCAGTTTTTTAAGAAAGCAGATGCGTGGCTTATTATTGGAATCACGGCCATTGGATTTGGAGGACTTTTTGCCTGGATAAGTTACATTGCACCTTTGTTGATTAAAGTTTCTAAATTTTCTCCCGAAGATGTTTCTTATATTCTTATTCTGGCAGGTTTTGGAATGGTAGTCGGAAATTTTTTGGGTGGAAAACTTGCAGACCGGTTTTCTCCGGCTCCCACCACATTGGCTTTGCTGCTGGTGTTGTCAGTAGATTTAATTTTGGTTTATTTTTTCTCTTTTAACCAATATGCTTCTTTGATTTTTACTTTCTTAACCGGTGCTATTTCTTTTTCGGTTATTGCGCCAATTCAAATGTTGATGATCCGTACTGCAAAAGATGCAGAAATGATTGCATCGGCGGCATTACAAGGAAGCTTTAATATCGGCAATGCATTAGGAGCTTTTCTTGGAGGTCTGCCTTTAATTGCAGGTTACAGTTATGCCTCTCCAAATCTTATTGGTGTCGGAATGTCTATTGTTGGTATGATAATCACTTCTGTCTTAATTCAAAGAAGAAGAATCTCTCAGACTGAATTGCAGGAGGTAGAGGCAATTTAAAATATTAAAATTTTAGAATTTAGTTTTTTACAAAAAGGCTGGCGAAATCTATTTGCCAGCCTTTTTTATTTGGATTTTATTGGAGTTTTACCAGTCTTTTTATAACACAGCCTTTTAAATCTTTTGACTTTAATTTTTTCTGAAGGCGTTTAATCCTTACACAAACAAGCCTGATAAATCTACAATTCTTATCATGTAATCGATTATTACATTTCATTAATGATATGCATTTAAACGATTAATAAAAATATATTTAATATTTATAAAGCTATTAAATTATGTATAATATATTTTAATCAATAAATTATTTTCAAAGTTAAGTTAAATTAAGATTTTTTTATGATTTTAAATTTTTTGTATTAAAAAAATTTTTATGTTTGTGCAATCGATTACATTTTTACTTTTTGAAAACTGGAAGACTTTTCTATTCTTACAAGAAAAAGGAAAAGCAATAAATTGTAAAGACTCACTAAATTTTAAAATAAAACCACTTTATACTAATCCATTAATAACTTAAAACATTAACTAACTATGAATTTTAAAAATTTATCCGTTAAAGGAGCAAATTGTTATTTTACGGTTGTTTTCTTATTGTGTCTGCTCTCGGGCGGGCAAATGAGAGCACAGTCTGTAACACTTGAAGGAACGGTTAAAGACGCTACGGGACTGTCTTTGCCCGGTGTAAATATAGTTGAGAAGGGAACAAAGAACACTTCTTCTACTGATTTTGATGGCCGTTACAAAATAAAAGTGTCTAATCCGAAAGCAATCTTAAGTTTTTCATTTATAGGATTTAAAACAAGAGATATTTCTGTTGAAGGCAAATCTAAAATTGATATAACTCTTTCTGAAGATTCCAATAACCTAAACGAAGTTATTGTTGTGGGATACGGAACAACAAAAAAATCGGATTTAACAGGTGCTGTTTCTACATTATCAGGAAATGACATGAGAAAAATTCCGGTTGCCAACGTAGCAGAAGCTCTTACAGGGCGTGTAGCGGGAGTACAGGTTTCTTCTTCAGAAGGTTCTCCTGATTCAGAAATTAAAATTAGAATTCGCGGAGGCGGATCGTTGACTCAGGATAGTTCGCCTTTGTATATCGTTGATGGTTTTCCTGTAAATAGTATTAACGATATTTCGTCTTCTGATATCGAATCGATGACAATACTAAAAGACGCTTCTTCTACAGCGATCTATGGATCAAGAGGAGCAAATGGTGTTATTATTGTCACTACAAAAAAAGGTAAAGACGGTAAGATTGCGGTAAATTTTAACATGTTTTACGGCATGAAAAAAATGGCCAAACAAATTGATGTTTTATCGCCGGAAGATTTTGTTAAATGGCAATATGAATATTCGCTATTGGAGGAGGATGTGAATACATATGAAAAATATTTTGGATCATGGCAGGATTATGATTTGTATAAAGGAATGAAAGGCAATAATTGGCAAAAGCAAGTTTATGGAAGAACCGGAGAAGTGCAAAGCCGTGATTTGTCGATACGTGGTGGTGCAGAAAAAATAAATTTTAATTTTAATTATGCTCACTATGATGAAAAAGCAATTATGGTTGGCTCAGATTTTAATAGAAATAACCTTTCGCTGTCTTTAAACAGTAAAGCTTCAGATAAAGTAGATCTTTCTTTTACAATGCGTTATTCTGATACAGAGATAAATGGAGGAGGATTAAATGAACAAAATGAAGTTTCGTCTGCAGATTCACGTTTAAAACACAGTGTTGGTTACTCACCGATTCCAATGCCGGGCTTAACAACAAACAATACAGATGAAGCGCTTTCTAATTATTTGACTAATCCATTTGTATCCATTGCAGACAATAATCGTCAGCAGTTTAGAAAAAACTTTAATATGCTTGGAAGCTTTTCATGGAAGTTAACAGATAAACTTGTTTTTAAGACAGACTTAGGTTTAGATAATTATAGTTATTTAGACTATCGTTTTTACGGGCGTACTACCTACTATGTAAACAATGCCCCTGCAGCAGAACGACAAGGCATGCCAGCGCTGACAATGGCTGACAGAACTGATAAGCGTTTTAGAAATGCAAATACGCTTAATTATGATTTTAAAAAATCTCTGGGTGAAAATCATAATTTAAGAATTCTTGCAGGTGAGGAGATGATCAATTTTAAAAGAAATGATGTGACAAGCGTAATTCAGGGATTCCCTAAGTTTTTTGATTTTGCTTTGGCACAAAAACTTACTACACAAGGAACGCCATTATATGTTGATAATTTCTATTTTCCTGATGACAAATTGTTGTCTTTTTTTGGACGTGTAAACTACGATTTCAAAGACCGTTATCTTTTTACAGCAACCTACCGTGCCGATGGTTCGAGTAAATTTGCAGGAGATAATAAATGGGGATTTTTTCCGGCAGCAGCAGCAGCCTGGAAAATATCTGAAGAAAGCTTTTTGAAAGATGTTTCCTGGATTGAATCACTTAAACTGAGATTAAGTTATGGTGAGGCCGGGAACAATAATATCCCTACTGGCCAGACTTTTCAGAATTTTACATCAACGGCAACTCCATGGATAAACGGAGTTAATAATTACTGGTCTGCCCAAAAAACATTATTTAATCCCGATCTTAAATGGGAAACTACAGTTACTCAGAATGCTGGTTTAGATTTTGATTTTTTTAAAAGCAGAATAAGCGGATCTGTTGAGGTCTATAAAAACTTAACTAAAGATTTGCTGATAAACTTTCCTATTCCGGGATCAGGATATGATTACCAATATAGAAATATGGGAGAAACTCAGAATACCGGTGTAGAAGCTACCTTAAATCTTGTATTGGTAGAAACTCCTAAGTACGGTCTGAATTTATCTTTTAATGCAGGATTTAACAAAAATCGCATTAACTCACTGGGCGTAATGAGCGATTTTGGTGCAGCAACCAACTGGGCTTCTACTGCAATCGGAAATGATTTTCTTGTAAATGCCGGACAGCCTTTAGGATTAATGTACGGATATGTAAGCGACGGACGATATGAAGTTTCTGACTTTACCTATAGCGGAACAACATATACGTTAAAACCTTATTTTTTGCCTGATGGAACCAGAAATCCTGATGGAGTAGTAAGTGCCTCTACAGTGGTAGGAACTATCGAACCTGGAATGATGAAATTAAAAGATATTAATGGAGACGGAGTTGTAAATGCCAACGATCGTAAAATAATTGGTAATGCAAATCCTAAAAGTACCGGTGGAATGATATTAAATGCAAATGCGTATGGTTTTGATCTTTCTGCGGCATTTAACTGGAGTATTGGAAATGATGTTTACAACGCAAACAAAGTAGAGTTTACTACTTCTACACCAGACACACAATATAGAAATTTAAGTTCTGAAATGGCCGATGGACAAAGATGGACAAATCTTGATCCTGCAACAGGGCAGTTGGTAACAAATCCTGATGCTTTGACAGCGCTTAATGCTAACACGACAATGTGGTCTCCGTATATGAGCCGTTATGTTTTTAGTGACTGGGCTGTTGAAGACGGTTCTTTCTTAAGACTTAATACGCTGACTTTAGGTTACACGGCACCAAATTCCTTCATTTCTGCAACAGGTATTTCAAAACTAAGATTTTATCTCACAGCTAGTAATGTCTTCATAATCACAAAATACACCGGACCGGATCCTGAAGTTTCCACAAGAAGGAATACGCCTCTGACCCCTGGTGTTGATTATTCAGCGTATCCACGCAGCAGACAATTGGTTTTTGGTTTAAACCTTAATTTCTAATTCAATAAAACTTTCACAAGATGAAATATAAAATAGTAATTGCAGGAATTGTAATGGCAAGCCTTTTTACTTCCTGTCAGGAATTTTCAGATGATTATTTAGATGCTCCTGCAAAATCAACAATCGAAGAAAAAGAACTTTTTTCTAATGTTGGACTGGCGCAGGGTGCTGTAGATGGAATTAAGGTTGCATTTGCAGAAACCAACTCTTACAGAGGCCGGTTTCTTCCTTTTTATGGATTAAATACAGATGTTGAATGGTACAATTCTTCACAAACGGTAAGTGAAGCTTCTAATTTATGTACTTATGATGCAAAACCTGAAAATACACAAATGAATACCACTAATAATGCTTGGGCTATGATGTATCTAGGTATAGAACGTGCTAATATCTGTATCCGCGGATTACGTACATATGGTGATCCTAAACCGGGAAATGAAATTGGATATTTGCTGGGAGAAGCATTAACATTAAGAGCCGTTTATTATGCTGATTTAGTTAAGGCCTGGGGAGATGTTCCGGCCCGTTTTGAGCCAGTTAACAGTGAAACTCTTTATTTGCCCAAATCAAGCCGTGATGTGATTTACAAACAAATTCTTGCAGATTTAAAAGAAGCTTCTGCTCTGGTACCTTGGCCTAATGAAAGTGCAGCTACCAAAAGCACAGAGCGTGTTAATAAAGCTTTTGTTAAAGGATTACGCGCCCGATTAGCTTTGGCTGCCAGTGGTTATCAGCAGTATCCTGATGCAATCAGAAGAAGTAATGATCCGCAATTGTCAGTTCCTCTTATGTATAAAGTTGCATTGGATGAGTGCCGGTCTGTTATTGAAAGCGGACAGGCACATTTAGAATCTTCTTTTGAATCTTTTTGGAAAAAATACAATCAGGAAGTGTTGACAGCCGGAGGAGAATCCCTTTGGGAAATTCCATTTGGAGAAGGCCGCGGCCGTATGCTGTATACTTTTGCTGTTAAGCATACGACAGAAGACCAATATCATAGTAATGGAGCAAACAGAGGAGGGACGGCTGGTCCGCTGCCTTTTGTTTTTTACGATTATGATCAGGCAGACACGCGAAGAGATGTAACCTGCGTGCCGTACAAATATGGTACAGCTGTAAATAATGTTGCCAAACAAGAGTTGGGAGCAATAAATACATGGTATTTTGGTAAATATCGTTACGAATGGATGACACGTTTTGTAACTTCTGATAATGATGACGGGGTCAATAAAATTTACATGCGTTATGCAGAAGTATTGTTAATGGCGGCAGAAGCGGCAAATGAGATTGAAGGCCCGGGTGCAGCAGCTCCTTATTTAAAAGAAATAAGAAAAAGAGCATTTAAGGCAGAAGATCATGCAGTAAAAGTAGAAGCTTATGTAAATGCACTAACAAGTAAACAAGCTATGTTTAACGCAATTGTAGAGGAGAATAAATTTGAATTTACAGGAGAAATGGAACGTAAACAGGCGCTTATTCGCTGGAACTTGCTAAAAGTTAAATTAGATCAGGCAAAGCAAAAAATGTTCGATTTACAAGATCGCACAGGAGATTATGCAACTGTGCCTGTAAGTTTGTATTATAAATATAAAGCAGATAATGAAACATTGATAATTTATGGTTTGAACAAAGGAGAAACTGCAAATCCAGGAGCAGATTATACTTTATATGTTGATAGCAAAGGAGCAAATGCATGGGATGTGCTGGCAGACACCAAAATCAACTCTCTTTATAAATTGGGTGTGGATCCTGATAACAGACAATTCTGGCCAATTTGGAAAGTATTTATTGATGGAAGCAACAGAAAATTAGTCAATGATTATGGCTACTCAAATTAATTATCAATTGTAATTTATGATGATCATGAAAAAAATAAAAGATATAGCAAAAGGTTTTCTAGCCTTATTGCTTCTGGCAATTGCCTTTTCGGGTTGCGAAAATTATAATGAAGAAGTTATAGATAGCCAGATTGTTAGCAGAGAGTTTTCTCCTATCGGGCTCACCGCAAAGATTAGAAATCAAACTTCTGTTGAATTAAACTGGACTATTAAAGATGGAGATGCAGAGAATTATGTTATCGAAGTCAGTGAAGATCCTCAATTTAAAACAATTTATAAAACAGTTGAGGTTGCAGCAGAACAGCTGCCGGTACAAGTTCAGTTAGAAAGTGAAACAGCTTATGCTATCAGGGTAAAAGCAGTGAGTTCTACTACTGGTACAGGAGATTCTAAATGGTCAGTTATCACGGCAACAACATTGTCAGAACAATCATTTCTTCCTTCTATAGATGGAGATATAGAAGCAAAGCAGATTACATTAAGATGGATTCCTAATATTGATGTAACTCAAATAGTAGTAAATCCGGGAGCTATTACACACACCATCACATCGGCAGAAAAAGCAGCTGGTATTGCTGTTGTTGGTGGTTTAACAGGCGAAACCGATTATACTGCAGATTTGATGAACGGTACTAAGAAAAGAGGGAATAAAGCTTTCACGACAGCAATTGACATCGGAACAGGGATTTTGGTTAAAGAAACAGATGATCTGGTTGCTAAAATTAATGACGCTGCTGCAGGAGCAATTTTAGTACTTGAAGCTGGAGATTATAAAATTGCAAGTAGTGAAATTATATTGAATAAGTCAATTACATTGAGAGGTTTGCGTAGTTATGATAAACCGGTTATATATGCCAAATTTACAGTAAAAGCAGGAACTGTTAATCTATCCTTAATCGATCTGAATTTGGACGGAACAGGAATCACAGATGCTCATGCTGTTACTCTGGCCGATGCAAATACAACTTATAATGATGTGTTAATTAGTGGCTGTATAATTCATGATTATGATCGTGCATTACTTTATGCATCTGTTAGTGGGTCAAAGTTAACTTCGTTTACAATCGATAACAGTATCGTCAAAAAAGTAAATAATACTGTACAAGCAGATCTTATTGATTTCAGAAATACCTACGTCGCAAATATTGTTGTTAAGAACAGTACATTTGATACCTGTTCTGCTTTCAGGGATTTTGTTCGTGTAGATGCTGCTTCAGGTTTAAGTGGTACGGGATTGACAACAAATGTCCTAATTGACCACTGTACTTTATACAAAGTTTCGACCAATGTAACACCAAGAAGAATTTTATATATTCGTTTTAATGGAAATGCCTCGACAGTAAAAAATACTTTGATTACAGAAACATCGGCACTTTATTCCAACCAGTCAGCAACATCTGCTCCGACATTTTCTCAAAATTATTATTACAATGCAGCCAGCTTTATGGATGCAACAATTTCAGGAAATAAAATTGATGCATCTGGAACTGTAGCAAATCCACAATTTATGGACGCTGCAACAGGTAATTTTAAAGTTGGTAACCAAACTTTAATAGATAATAATATTGGAGATCCGCGTTGGATAAATTAAAAATAATCATGTAGTTAGTTTAAGAAGAGGAATGCTTTTGTGTTCCTCTTCTTTTTTTGGTTTTCAGTTCGGTTACTAAAAAGGCTGTTTCGACTAAGAAAATTCAATTGTAAACGATATCATTATTTAATAATACAGTCTAAAATCGAGCAGTTTGCAAAGATTGTAATGTTTCTGAAACAATTCTTCTACCACTTCTGCGAGATCATCATTGTCCTGATATAAACTAAAAAAGGCTTTGTCAATTGTGCTGCAGCTCGCAATTTTATTATAAGAAGAACCATAACCCGAAATAGCGCGTGCGCCGGTTATGTCAAGAAAATATTGTGCTTCGTCGTTGGTTAAATCTAAAATTTTAAGATTAGCAAAATGAATAACTTTTCCTTTCATTTTTCCCTCAAAAAGTTCGGCAATCTCTTGCAGACTATAATAGTAATCGTGCAGGCAGATATTGTTTTCCTGGCCAGGCATTGCCAGATAAATGATTTCATAATCCTTAAAATTATGATCTTCATAGAGTAGAATATTCAGACTCTCTTCCAGTCCTTCTATCGTATCGCAGGTTTTGTGGATACTTGCAATTCCTTGATCAATAGCTAATTCCTCAAGGCATTTTACTACATTTGTTGTGATTTGAATTTCTATATCCGGGACGCCTTCAAGGCAAAATATAAATTTTTCGCTATCCATTACTTTTGTTTCTGATTTTGTTAGAGATTGATGGCCTCTAAATTTTCAATTAGCAAAAGTATTTTTTATTGTGTAGAAACTTATAAGAAAATATATTTTTAACTCATTTTTTAGTTTTTTAGTCTCAGTTCCAGTTACAATATTCATCCCCAAATGAATTTGTAAATTATGAACTGAGACTTCAAACTGAGACAGGAACTAATTCACAGTCAAAATTTTATGCCACCATTTTTGCTCTGTATTTCCAGTAATGGTGTTAGTAAGAAAGTTAAGTCTTTTATGTCCGCAAGCAGCACAAAAAGATGCTTTTGGAGTTCGATAAGGTTTAGAACAGTTTTCGCAGGGCGGACCATACAATTCAATTCTGTGGTGCATTATAGCATTAGGTTCTGTTTCTTCGTAATCGGTTAATTCCTTATAATATTCAAGAAGGTCCTTAAAACGTTCCAGTCTTGTCATATTACATTTTCCTGTTTCAAAACCATGTCGGTAGAGTTTAGAAGCCATTTTATGCTCATCCTCATCTAACATCGGAACTTCCATTTTACATCGCCAACACCAAAGATGCTCCATAGTTTGATTTGTTTAATTTTGTAATAGTTTGTCTTTTTATGATTTTGGTTTCTTTATCTCTGTATATCTTTTGTTTTATTAAAAAATAGTTTTAATTATTTGTATTTGATTACAAAAATCGTTTTTATTGTTAATAAAAAAGCACGTATAAATACGTGTTTTTTAAGTTAACAAAAAAAAAGCGGATAGGTATACTATCCGCTTATCAAGGTATATCTAATTCCTTAAAATTTTTTCCATCGCTTTTCCTTTAGCCAATTCATCAATTAGCTTATCTAAATAACGAATTTTTTGCATGAGTTTATTTTCAATTTCTTCAATCCGGTAACCACAAATTACACCGGTAATTTTCGATACATTCTGATTCATTTGTGGTGCATTTGCAAAAAAAGTTTCAAAATCAGTTTTATTATCGATCAGCATCTGAAGCTGTTGTTCGTTATATCCTGTAAGCCAGAATATTATAGTATCTACCTCTTTCTTTGTACGGCCTTTTTTTTCTGCTTTAGCAATGTAATGCGGATAAACACTGGCAAATGAAGTTGTAAAAATTCTATGGTTTTCCATAATTAAACTCTTTTTAGTTGTATGATTTAATCTTTAGGTTCCCACAATTCAATCTTGTTTCCTTCAATATCAATAATATGAACAAACTTTCCGTAGTCGTAAGTTTCTATTTCGTCAACAATCGTTACACCTTCTTTTTTTAGCTCAACAACCAATGCTTCCAAATCTGCAACTCTGTAGTTAATCATGAAATCCTTGTTAGACGGCTCAAAATATTTTGTTGTTTCAGGAAACGGGCTCCATTGAGTAGAACCGTTAATTGATGGATCAGATTTGTCTTTCCATTCAAAAGTTGCTCCATAATCGTTAGTGTCAAAACTAAGATGTGTTTTGTACCATTCTCTCATTTTATTTGGGTCGTTGCATTTAAAGAAAATACCGCCAATGCCTGTTACTTTTTTCATGTTTGTTTCGTTAAATTAAAGCAAGGTAATTTTGAAATTATTTTACGTTCTAGCTAAATTAAGAATTTTTTGAAGATATTATTTTGAGAAATAAGATAAGGGGCTTACTGTGAAAAAACTTTTGGTTTATGGTTTTAACTTGCAGTTCGTTTCAGGCAAAAGTTATGACCGTAGCAAATGCAATTAGTTTGGTACGCAAAGCTTTCTTCAAAAGCACACATATATATTAAAAAAATAAAGCTAATCTTATATAGATTAGCTAAATGGCAAAAAAGTATTTTACTTTATTAAAATGACTAAATTCTTAACAGAAATTGTCATTAATTTTAAAATCTTCCTCAGAAGAGATTGCGTGATCTGAATCCTCTGTATTGTTAATTGTGCAAAGAGGTTGTTCGTCCCAGTCTCCCCAGTCTCCTTTGTATGGTTTAACATAAATTAAATCATTGTTTTTTTCTGATGTAAAAAGCCGGGTATTTGAAATAGGACAACTGAAGTTTATGGTTGAATTTTTCATGGGGTGTAGTATTGAGTTTATAATTTTCAAAATTACACTCACTGAAAATGAGATTCTTACATGATAAGTTGATTTTATTATTTAATTCACATGTTTGGCTCTGCTAAAAACTTGAAAGTAAGCTTAACCTGATTGACAGTCTGTTATTTATCTATTTCTAAGTTATCAACAGCCGAAATCTGATCCAGTATATTGGTTTGGTTTGGCGAAATATAATTTTTTACTTCACCGGGGTTTTCTTTCTTAAAAAGAAGATCCAGAGCATGGTATAGTTTTAATAAAACATCTTTATCTTCTTTAGCAATCTCTAAAGCTGTATTAAAATTAAAAACATAATTATTCGAATTGCGTACTTCTACTTTTATCGTTTTTGATGTTATTTTAAATTTGACTATATCCATTTGTTGTAAATTACTTCGTTTGCAAAAGTATAAAAAATAAAAAAATAACTCAGTGTAATATAAAAGTTCAGACTTATAATTTTAAAAGCATTGACTTACTTTATAAAAGAACATTTCTGTACTAGGTTTTTGAATCTATTTTTTACTTAACTAAACGGAATTTTTGGGTCAATTGTTACCAAAAGTTTTTTGAATAATTGTATTAAACGATTTCTGATTGACTTAAGAATCAATGTCATGGCGTCAAAATTCTCTACTTCTTTTTTTGTTTTTATGGCAGTGATATTACTAATGATTGAAATGCCATCACTAACAATGAGTAAATCCATTACAACAGTTACAAACCATTTAAAGTTGTAATTGAGCCCTTTGCTCATTAAAGCTAAAGCTGTAGGTATTAACAATACTGCTAATTTGGAAACAAATCCCAGTGCTAATTTTTTAAAGCTGAAAGCGTTACCTAATACTATGGTTTGGAAAAAACGGTCATATTGATAGTTATTGAAGCATCTCAATTTTGAGATGCTTTTTTATTTTCATTAAATATTAAAAAAAAACACTATAACAATATTGTTATATAACAAATATGTTATATCTTTGTGAGTAATAATCACAGACCTTTATTATACGTTCTTTCAAATATTGTCTAACTAATCCCAAAACAAAATGGCGACAGTCAACGAGTTATTAAAAATACTCAAAAAAGGTGGGTGGAGTTTACATGAACATGGTGCAAATCATGATAAATATAGACATCCAACCAAGCCAGGTCAACTTATCATACCTAGACATGGAAGTAAAGAAATGGCAAAGGGTACCCTAAACAGTATCTTAAAAGCAGCAGGACTTAAATAGTCTTGTTGCTTTTATAAAATCCTAAAAATTAAATGAAAAAATCTTATTAACCGGGAAGATCACTAAATGAAAACATTAACCATTACGGTCATAGTTGAAAAAACAAGTACAGGTTTTTCAGCCTATGCAAAAGAAATAGATGGATTAGCTACAGTCGGGAGTAGTATATCTGAATTAAAAGAAAATTTTAACGAGGTACTTGAATATCATGTAGAATATCTACAAGAACAAGGGGAAAACGTTACGATAGGAAATTTTGAAGTTTCCTATGAAATTGATTTAGAGCAAGTGTTCGATTATTTTAATGTAATCAATAAATCTGCTTTTGCAGAACACTATGCGGAAATGAATCAAAGTTTGTTCCGACAATACACCAAAGGATTAGCACCTTTATCGGGAGATAAAATGCAACAAATATCCAAAGGATTACACAAATTAGCAGATGAATTAAGCGATTTAACATTGGTATAAAGTTTGACAAGACAAGAAAGACAAGGCAAACAATATATATAAATATTGTATCTGTGTATTACAAACAAAACCCCTCATCGCGAGGGGTTTTTTATTTTACGGTTTTCCGTACTTAGGCAAATTTATTTTGAAGAGTTTTAAGTCTTTCAAATTGTCTTTCTTTTTCACCAACTGCATAATGCTGTTCAAGCATTTTCGTTGTTTTAAAGTTACCCATTCGCATAGCATCATTCATTGAAAGTTGTGCAACGGTTTCGTCTAAGTTCAAATGTTTGAGGCTGTAAAAATCTGCTGTAATATTAAGTTTGTCTTTTACGTGCGTTTTCCATCTTCGACGTATTTGATCTCGACGAATTTGATTTTCCCCGGGTATCAGTCCAACTGAGAAAACAAAGTCTGTTTTTTTTCCTCCAAACAAAGCTTTCTGCCAATAGGGAAGTGCAATGTCCTTTATTATTCTCTCAACCCAAGTATATTGCTTTCCTTTTTTGATTAGTACTTTGTATTTCTGGTTGGCTAAATCTACATCTGATATTTTCACACTCATTAATTCGGTTATACGGCCACCGGAGTGAAAAAATATTATCATAAATAACCAGAATGAAGGATGATTTAATTTTAAATGATCATTTACTTTTTTTCTTTCGTCGTCCGTTAAGGTCTCCCTGATATTTTTAACTGCTGCTTTTTTTCTGATATCTTTTATAATGTTACTATCAACTGCTTCGTAATCCAGCAGCTCATTATATAGTATGGAAAGATATGTTCTGTACTTATTAAACTTGTGAGCGGAAAACTTTCCATCTTTTCGCTCCAGATTATCTATTATAAATCGGAAGTGCTTACGTTTAATTTCCGAAATTGGTATTTCGTCATATCTAAGTTCCGTCGCTGACCTTTTTATATGAACCAGAATCAAACGGATATCATCTTTGGAACTTTTGACAACATCAATATTTTGATAGGCCAGTTCAAGTGCGATTAAAAAATGGAGTTTCCGGGCAAATACTGTCCAGTTCTGGCCGAACTTCTTTAACTGGTTCGATCATGAATTTTTTAGTAATTGGATTATATCCTTTTTCTTCCAAGAGTTTTGGAATTTCTTGCAACCAGGTTTGAATTACTCCTTTTCGCTCATCTAAAGTTTTAAATCGGTTTAATTTCTTCCTGAAAGGGAATCCTTTATGGTACTTTTCTTTAAATAATGGGTCGTAAAATTTGCATTCAACGTACCAATCAAGCTTCAAAGACTTCTGAGATGTAAGTGTTTTCCAGTTTTCCGGATGTACCCATATTTCGGAGTACGAGCAATTGAATAATAGATTTTTTGCCATGTTGTAATTACTTTAGGGTTGTCGATTTACAAGTAATTACTAGCCGTAAGAGAGAAAAAAAAAGTCCGAAACCCCTTTTGGGATGGGTTTCGGAACTTGTAGCGAGGACGGGAGTTGAACCCGTGACCTCAGGGTTATGAATCCTGCGCTCTAACCAACTGAGCTACCTCGCCGAGACTGCATTTAGGAATGTTCCTTATTGCGGGTGCAAAGATAGAAATAATATTAAAGCTTACAAGAATAAAATGAAGAAAAAAAAATATTTTTAAAAACGCATTGTTTTTGGACATATATTCTTATATTTCGAAAAAATTAAAAGTAGAACATGGATCCAAAAATACGTTACGAAATCGAGTTTCCCATAAATTCTTCGCCGCAATTATTATATCAATATATATCAACTCCGTCAGGTTTATCAGAATGGTTTGCTGACAATGTTAACTCAAGAGGGGAATTTTTTACTTTCATCTGGAATGATTCACAAGAAAAAGCACGTCTTGCGTCTAAAAAAACAGGAGAAAAAGTAAAATTTAAATGGGTTGATGAAAGCAGCAAGGATACAGAATATTTTTTTGAACTTCATATTTTAGTCGATGAACTGACTAAAGATGTTTCATTGATGGTAGTCGATTTTGCAGAAAAAGAAGAAGTTGGCGAAGCTAAACAATTGTGGGAGAATCAAATCTCAGACCTTAAACATCTTATAGGTTCTGTTTAGTAAAAGTCTATTTTATCCCTTATATTTGCCCTGAACAAAATTCAGGGTTTTTTTATGATCAATTTTAACGGAAACTTAATAGAGCGCGAAGAGAATATTTTAACTCAAAACCGGGCTTTTTTATATGGAGATGGTGTTTTTGAAACGCTAAAAATAATCAACAATAAAATCTTGTTTCTGGAGGATCATTATTTTAGATTAATGGCATCAATGCGTGTTATCAGAATGGAAATTCCGATGAACTTTACAATGGAATATTTTGAAGAACAGGTTTTAAAAGTCGTTCAGGAAAATAATCTTTCGGCATCTGCAAGAGCAAGAATTACCGTTTTTAGAAATGATGGCGGATTGTACTTGCCAAAAACAAACGAGGTTTCTTTTTTAATTCATACGACAGCATTAGAAAATACTTTATACACTTTAAAGGCATCTCATTATGAAGTTGATTTGTATAAAGATTTTTATGTGACAAAACAATTATTGTCGTCGATTAAAACTACCAACAAACTAATTAATGTTACCGGAAGTATTTATGCACACGAAAACGGCTTAGACAACTGCATTTTGCTAAATGACACAAAGAATGTTGTAGAAGCATTGCAAGGAAATCTATTCCTGGTGTCAGGCAAAAAACTAATAACTCCTCCAGTTTCTGAGGGCTGTCTAAACGGAGTGATGCGCAAGCAAATTTTAGCTTTGGCTAAGAAAATTAATGACATAGAAGTATCTGAAGAAATAATTTCGCCATTTGATCTTCAAAAAGCTGACGAATTATTCCTTACAAATGTGATCACAGGGATACAGTCGATAAGCAAATATCGAAAAAAAGAGTTTACAAGTAATCTGGCTCATTTATTAGTACAGAAGCTAAATGAATCTATATCTGAAAATTAATTCAGATATGGATTTTCAGGTGCGTTTGACCAAATAAGATAATCTCCGCCCAGCTCAATTATTTGTTCCTTCCAAAAATGAGTGGTAGATTTTCCGATAATTTTGTTTTTATAATTATTATCGGCAATAATCCAGGAGTTTCCCTGCATCTCATTCTCAAGCTGATTTTCGTCCCAACCGGTATAACCCAAGAAAAAGCGAATATTATTTTTACTAATAGATCCGTTATTTATTAAGTCTTTGGTTGATTCAAAATCCCCTCCCCAGTAAATCCCATTAGAAATCTCGACACTATTCGGGATTAACTCTGGAATATTGTGAATGAAATAAAGATTGTCCTGTTCTACAGGTCCCCCGTTATATATCTTAAAAGTAGCATCAATCTCCGGAATTAAATCATTAATAGTATATTTTAATGGCTTATTAATGATAAAACCTATTGATCCTTCTTTGTTATGGTCTGCTAATAAAATTACCGATCTGTTAAATGATAAATCTCCAATTATTGAAGGCTCGGCAATAAGCAGGTGTCCTTTTTTTAATTTTTCTGAAATCATACGGCTACAATTTTTATTAAATTTAGTCATAAAATTTTTAAAAACCCAATAAAATCGTCAAACCGCATAAAAAAACCCTCCACAAGGAGGGTTTTAATTATAATATAAGTTTAGAGAACTTTTCTTACTTAGTTCACTGCACCTTCTAATTCAGCACCTGCTTTAAATTTCACTACATTTTTAGCAGCGATTTTAATAGTTTTTCCAGTTTGTGGATTTCTACCGTCTCTTGCAGCTCTAGCAGACACTGACCATGATCCGAAACCTACTAGTGAAATTCTTCCTCCTTTTTTCAAAGTAGTTCCTACATTACCTAAAAAAGATTCTAAAGCTAATTTTGCCGCAGCTTTTGTAATTCCTGCATCAGCAGCGATAGCATCGATTAATTCTGATTTGTTCATAATAATTAGTTATTAATTGTTGGTTAAAAAAAAAATTGTTAATACACAAATTTAGTAGGAAATCCGTTGCGTGCAAGCGTTTTACCTAATTTTAGCAAAAATTGTTAATAACTTGTTTTTTTTGTTCATAAAGCATGTTGTTTATCGATCAAAAACAGGTAGAAACCCCTGTTTTATTGGCCTTAGTAGACTTTTGCTTCTTCAGAAAAAGTAAGCCCATTTAGCAATTCTGCAACCTGCATTCTCTTTTTTCCGGGTAATTGCAAACTCAACAGTAAAATATAACCATTCTTAATAGCAATTTTGATTTCTTTTTTGCTGCTAATTACCTTTCCAATTTCATCAGAATGAGATTCTTCTATCAGTTTAGCTTCATATATTTTAATGCTTAATTCTTCATTTTTATCTTTTAGAAAACACCATGAAGCTGGATATGGACTTAAGCCACGAATCAAATTATTGATTTCATCACCAGATTTTGTCCAGTCGATCTTACAATTTTCTTTATTAAGTTTATAAGCAGTTTTAATCTCAGTATTATCTTCCTGGATTGTTGTGATTACATTTCCTTTTTCAATAACCTTCAGAGTATCAATTACAGTCGTACTTCCTAAATTCATTAAACGGTCGTGCAATTGTCCCGCATTTTCTGTTGGCTCAATTGCAATCTCCGAGTTCAGAATCATTGCGCCGGTATCAATTTTATCATCTATAAAAAAGGTTGTAACGCCAGTTTTGGTTTCTCCATTAATAATGGCCCAGTTAATTGGAGCCGCACCGCGATAATTTGGTAATAAAGACGCATGAAGATTAAAAGTTCCTAAAGCTGGCATTTCCCAAACTACTTTAGGCAGCATTCTAAAGGCAACAACGATTTGCAGATTAGCATTTAAAGATTTTAGTTCTTCCAGAAAACTTTCATCTTTTAAATTTGTTGGCTGTAATAGCGGTAAGTTGTTTGCCAAAGCATATTCTTTAACAGCAGAATATTTTATTTTTTGTCCTCGTCCAGCAGGTTTGTCCGCTGCCGTGATCACGCCCACAACATCATAATTGTTTTTAATTATGGTATCCAAAATGCCGACAGCAAATTCCGGAGTTCCCATAAATATGATTCTCAATTTTTCCATTATAATTTTAAAGTGTATTTATTGTTCGGTTGTATAATAATATAGTTGTTTTCTAATAATTCCTGAAGTGCCAGAATAATATCTGAGGCATCCATTTTTATTTGAGCCTGAATTTCTCTTGAGTTCATTGCAGCGGTTTTCAGTAAAGCCAAAATTTTATCTGCAATAGAATCTGCTTCTGTAATTTTGCCTTTCTGTGTAATACAGTAGGAGCAGACACCACAATTAGAATTTGTTTCTTCTCCAAAATAATCCAGAATCAAACGGTTTTTGCAGGTCTTGTTTTCTTTTATATAATGAAGAACAGACATGAGCTGTTCTTTTTTAAGCTGATTTTGTTTTTCTAAATACTTTGCAACCCTGTTAATGGTCAGATCATCTTCGCGAACTTCGTTAAATAATATAGTAGCATCGTTGTTCTTAGAATTATATTCAATAATTCCCTTCTCTTTTAGCTTTTCCAGAACAGCAGCAACTTGTGCTTCAGAACGATTTGACTTTTTTGCAATTAAAGGTAAATTAAACGGAACTTTCATCTCGTAAATTCCAGGATATGTTCTCAAAATGGCCAATAAAATTTCTTCATCATTTGGATTTAAACTTATATATCTAATGACTTCTTTAGATTCAATCAAAAACTGAATAGTAATCTTTTCAGAAAATTCCTGAGACATCGTAATAATCCCCTGCTGATTTAAAAACTGTAAAGCATTATAAGTCTTCAGCGTAGAAAAGTCGTATTTCTGGCAGAAATGATTCATTTTAAATGAAAAAGAATCGTCTAAACCTTCTCCATATGCTATTTGAAAATAGTTGCACAGTTTATTGTAAACCGATTTTAGGAATTTTTTATCTGGAAGAACATTTAAAAACTGTTGCTCTGTCTGACCTCTGTCAGAGGCGTTGGTCAATAAAACAGCAAAAGATTTACCGCCGTTTCTTCCGGCTCTCCCGGATTCCTGATAATAATTTTCAATATTTTCCGGAAGCTGTGTATGAATAACTGTTTTTACATTGTCTTTGTCAATTCCCATTCCAAATGCATTCGTAGCCACAATAACCTGCGCTTGTTCAGACATCCATAACTGCATATTTTTATCCTTTTCTTTTGCAGAAAGTCCGCCGTGATAATAGGTTGCCCTAAAACCAAGAGATTGTAATTGCGTTGATATGTTTAAACAGGATTTTCGGTTTCGGACATATATTATAGAAGGCTGTGGATTTTTTTTCAGAATTTGTTCAACACGATATAATTTGTCTTCAACTTCAAAAACCATGTAAGCGATATTTTCTCTCGCAAAAGACTGCTGAAAAAACTTAGTGTCTTTTAATTCCAATTCAGTTTTAATGTCTTCAATCACTCTCGGAGTTGCAGTAGCAGTAAGAGCCAAAAACGGAATTTTAGGAAAGTATTTTTTTAGTTCAGAAATCTTTAAATAAGCTGGTCTAAAATCATGTCCCCATTGCGAAACACAATGCGCTTCGTCAATAGCAATTAAATTTATAGGTAAATTTTTTATGCGCTCCAAAATCCAATCCGACTGAAGTCTCTCTGGAGAAAGGTATAAAAACTTATAATTTCCATATTGGCAATTGTCCAGTAGATCAATGATTTCTTCTGTATGAATACCACCTGTAAGTGCAATAGCTTTAATGTCCCTTTTTTGCAAATTCGCAACCTGATCTTTCATTAAAGCAATCAAAGGAGAAATTACCAGGCAGATCCCGTCCTGCATCATTGCCGGAACCTGAAAACAAATCGATTTTCCGCCGCCGGTAGGCAATAAGGCAAAAGTATCCTGACCATCCAAAACCGAATCAATAATTTCTTTTTGAAGAGGTCTAAAGCTGTCGTGTTTCCAGTATTTTAAAAGAATTTCCTGCGCTTGAAGCATCGCTTTCGTTTTAAAGTTAAAAATTTAGAAATCAGTTTCTAGTTTGCAACTTTAAACCAAATACTAAATTTTATCTAAGATATAAAGAATTCTGTTCTCTACCGTATCTTTAGGTACCTCTATTAAGTCATAGCCGTACTTCTTATAGGTTTCGATAAGATGTTTTTGAATTTCCAAAGCCTGTTCAAAATTCTCATAACGCTCCGTGTCGCTCTGATAAATTTCCTCCCAGGGCGGCAAAATAAAAGTTTTAGAATATTTAAAATCCTCACAGGCTTTTGTAAAATGCTCCGGATATTCATCGCCAATATAATCCATATAAGCCACAACATCTGGAATTCCCCTGTCAATAAAAACCACGTTATCAGGCTCTTCTTTTGCATTTTTAAATTGCTGAATGCGTCCTTCCAGCAACATTTCGCTAAACAATAAAGGTTCTTCCAGAAACAACTGATCAATACCTCGCTGCTGTGCTTCGAGCGTAACTTGTCTGGAAATTTCAGGATAACAACAGTAGCCACGAGCCACCAATTCGTTAATAAGCGTAGATTTTCCTGTACCAGGACCACCAAGGAGAACTATGATTTCTTTTTGCACTATTCTAAAAATAAAGCGCAAATTTACCTAAACTTATTCATAATTAAAAAGAATATTTATCAGAAGCGAAAGATTTGGCATTTTTTGCCGGCATGGGTTCCTGCTGTCCGCTCCAATCTTTTGCTTTTTAAAGAAAAAAACAAAAGGATTTCCGCTGCCATCAGGGCTAAATAAGAAAGATGGTTTTTGTTTTTTGGGAGATATTAAAGTTATTTTTCGAAGGGTTTTCAAAACTTGTGGGAGCATTAATTCTTAAATATTTTCCACCATTTTCTTTTAGCTGCTTCAATAACAATAACTCTTGGGTTATCTATTGTCTGATTTCCATCAAAATCAATAACATATTCATTAGATTGGAAATCAAATAAACGTATTGTATTGTTTTCTATATTGAATTCTTTTTGATCTTCATTATTTACCCAAATATCTCTCCCTCCAAAACGCCAAACAATTCCTCCTTCTTGTGTGATCCTAAAGATTTCTGATTCTCCATGAATTATAAAATCTTTTTCAAGTTTGTAGATAGCAAAGTTTGTTGCCCAATCAAATTCTTTATACCAAACCAGTTCTAATGTGGGAATTTCTAAACAATAAATTTTATTGCATACACAAATCCATATTTTATCATCATCAATTATAAATGAATTTTTGTCTATTCCTGTTGCACCACCAACTTCACATAATATTACATTTGAAATTTCAATTCCATTTTCTTTAACAATAACAGCATGTTTGCTTGTCGAGTGAAATTTATCTTCTTGATGTTTACCTTCAAAATAGACATTTTGATAGTGGCGGAAATTAGAAGTTGAATTTAAACAGTAATTAGCATCGTTAAATATTTCGATTTCAAAATTCTTATATATGTTTTTCATTTTTTTACTCACAAAATAAATACTTCCCAGAATCCGCAACTTTCTTCGAAGCAACAATCAAATGCGATTCAAACTTCTTTCCTTTCAAAACATCATTCACAAAATCCAGAACATATTGCTGTCCATCATGAAAAAGATAACCTGAGAATTCATGTCCGCCACCGCAAAAAGTTATCAGCTCAATATCTTTGTGTAATTCTTTCATATGATTGTAAACTGCATAAGAACCAAATAAAATCAGCCAGCCAGAAGCATTGGTTGGGCAGGAGCGATGCGAACCCGCGCTGTAAGGAACCGTGTCGTCATTACTGCCGTGCGCCAGTAACATTGGTATTGCCTTTTCCTTAGTAATCAGATTAATATCCTGAATGGCGCCTGATCCTCCAATAAAACCTGCATATTTAAAATTTTCAGGCAAATTGCTTTTGTATAAATTCATGAGTTTATAATCCCAAAACGAAGCATGAAAACCAATTTCTGCACCCGCACTAATTCCGGAAATAAAGATTTTTGAAGCATCCAGATTATATTTATTTGCATTTCCAATCAAAAAAGAAGTTGCCTGCCACATATCGGAAACTCCAATTTGAATCGCTTTTATTTTTTCTGTCAAAATACCTTTACAGCCAAAATCCTTTCCTTTCATATACAAACTGTACGAAATGCTGGCAACCGCATAACCGTTTTTTGCCATAAACATGCCAAATTCTTTTTCGCTCGTACGTTCTCCGCCAGAAAATCCTCCGCCAAAAGCAAAAATGATTAAAGGAATTTTTTCATTTGTTTTCTTCTGAGGTAAATACAAATCTAAATCCAGTTTTATGGTGTCGTTCTGGAAATAAGTAATTGTTTTGATTTCTTGTGCTTTCATCGAGTTGATTGTGAATGCGATAAAAAGTAAAAGGATTTTTTTCATGGTGTTGTGGTTTAGAATCAAATTGCTGAGGCGCAAAGTTTTTAAGTTTGGTATGATTTCTTTCTGACTCTGCGACTTTGCAAGAGATTTTCATGGCAAAGTTTCTCAAATATAAGAGGAAATTTTACAAAGAAATAACATCGTAAAGCTTTTTTCTCTGCACCTTTGAATCTTTGTAACTTTGGACCTTTTTTCTAAAATAAAAATCTAAAAAATCTGAAATCAAAAACGTATCTTTGCGTTTATTTTTAATTACGAATGGAGAACGATAAAGAAAAAAACACCGCCGAATTTTACGAAAGACTGAAGGTAGAGTTGGACAACTCAAATACCTGGCCTGCAGAATACTTGTATAAATTTATTGTGCCTTCTGTCGATGATAATGTAGAAAGAGTCGAAAAAGCTTTTGACAGAATGGGAGCAGTTATCAAAACCACAAAATCTAAAACAGGTAAATTTACCAGCGTTTCTGTAGATGTTACGATGAACAGTGCCGATGAAGTGATTGGCAAATACAAAGAAGTTTCTACAATAGAAGGTATAGTTTCATTATAACTTATGGTCGAAAAATATAAAAAAGAAGTCGCAAACGACGTTGTTTTTAATTTAGAATATAATTCTGAAAGACAGCGTTTACTTATTCCCGAATATGGTCGTCATTTACAAAAACTGATTGACCAGGCAACTATTATTGAAGATGCTGAAACACGCAATAAAGCTGCAAAATATATTATTCAGGTTATGGGGAGTTTAAATCCGCATTTGCGTGATGTGCCCGATTTTCAGCATAAACTTTGGGATCAGTTGTTTATTATGTCTGATTTTAAATTAGACGTAGAATCTCCGTATCCAATTCCGTCAAGAGATGTATTACAGTTAAAGCCAGATGTTTTACAGTATCCGCAAAACTTTCCAAAATACAGATTTTATGGTAACAATATCAAATATATGATAGATGTTGCTAATAAATGGGAAGATGGCGAAATGAAAAATGCATTGGTATTGGTGATTGCCAATCACATGAAAAAATCTTTTTTGAGCTGGAATAAAGACACTGTAAAAGACGATGTGATCTTTGAACACTTATATGAATTGTCCGACGGAAAAATCAACTTGCTGCAAAGTACAGAAGAGCTTTTGAACACAACTGATTTAATGCGTACCAATAAACGTATGTCAAATAAAATTTCACCGGCCGGACAGCCAAAAATTCAAAGCAACAAAAACAATAACAATAATAATAAAGGCGGAAAACAAAAACCTTTTCAGAAAAATAACAATCAAAAATAAAAGTTGCTAAGATACTAAGGCACTAAAGATGCTAAGATTTAGCTCAGAACCTTAGATTCTCAGAACCTCAGAACCTTAAAAAAAGAACATGGGAATATTTAAAATCGAAGGCGGAATACCTTTAAAAGGAGAAATCACTCCACAAGGAGCAAAAAATGAGGCATTACAAATTTTATGTGCTGTACTTCTTACAGGAGACAAAGTAAGAATTAATAATATTCCTGATATTATAGACATCAATAAATTAATCACATTGTTGGGTAATTTAGGTGTAAAAATTCAACGCAATGAACCTGGTTCTATTACGTTTCAGGCCGATGAGGTAAATGTTGGATATTTAGAAACAGAAGCTTTCAAAAAAGAGGGAGGAGCACTTCGTGGTTCTATTATGATTGTTGGACCGCTTTTGGCTCGTTTTGGAAAAGGATATATTCCAAAACCAGGAGGAGATAAAATTGGGCGCCGAAGATTAGATACACACTTTGAAGGTTTTATTAACCTTGGAGCAAAATTCAGATATAACAGAGAAGATCACTTTTACGGAGTAGAATCTCCGGAAGAAGGATTACAAGGAACAGATATGCTTCTTGATGAAGCTTCTGTAACCGGAACTGCAAACATTGTAATGGCTGCTGTTTTAGCAAAAGGGCAAACTACAGTTTATAACGCTGCATGTGAACCTTATTTACAGCAATTGTGTAAAATGCTAAACTCTATGGGAGCAAAAATCACAGGAGTTGGCTCAAACTTATTGACAATAGAAGGTGTTGAAAGCCTTGGCGGATGCGAGCACAGAATCCTTCCCGATATGATCGAAATCGGTTCCTGGGTTGGTCTTGCCGCTATGACAAAAAGTGAAATCACAATCAAAAATGTAAGCTGGGAAAACTTAGGTTTGATTCCGAATACTTTCAGAAAATTGGGAATTACCATAGAAAAACGTGGTGATGATATTTATATTCCTGCTCACACGGATGGGTACGAAGTAAAAACAGATATCGACGGTTCTATCTTAACCATTGCCGATGCGCCATGGCCAGGATTTACTCCTGACTTGTTGAGTATTGTTTTGGTTGTGGCAACACAAGCAAAAGGTGATGTTTTAATTCACCAAAAAATGTTCGAAAGCCGTTTGTTCTTCGTAGATAAATTGATTGATATGGGAGCAAAAATCATGTTATGTGATCCGCACAGAGCTGTGGTTATGGGACATAATTTTGAGTCTCAATTAAAAGCAACAACAATGTCATCACCGGATATTCGTGCGGGGATTTCATTATTAATTGCAGCTTTATCAGCTAAAGGAACAAGTACGATCCAAAATATCGAGCAAATCGATCGTGGATACGAGCGTATCGACGAGCGATTACGAGCAATTGGCGCAAAAATCGTGAGAGCGTAAAAAAGAATATTTGTGACGAATTCATGAATTATAACTTCGTGATTTCGTTTCAAAAAATAAATGTCGTTAAATGACAAACGAACAAAAAGCTATAAAAGCTACATACTTTAGTATAGCTGGAAATACCTGCCTGGCCCTTGTAAAAGGTCTCGCAGGTTTTTTTGGCAATTCATACGCCTTGATTGCAGATGCCATCGAATCGACTACGGATATATTTTCTTCCTGTCTGGTTTTATTCGGAATCAAATATTCTAATAAACCTGCAGATGAAAATCATCCTTACGGTCACGGTCGTGCAGAACCTTTAATAACGTTTTTGGTTGTGGGATTTTTAATTACTTCTGCAACAATCATTGGATATGAAAGTATCTCTAATATTAACACATCACACGATTTACCAAAATCCTGGACTTTGTATGTTTTGGGAGCCATTATCATCTGGAAAGAATATTCGTTTCGTGTAGTGATGAACCGAAGCAAACAAACCAATAGTTCAGCATTAGCGGCAGATGCCTGGCACCACCGCAGTGATGCGATAACATCTGTAGCGGCGTTTATCGGGATTTCTGTTGCGTTGATTATGGGGAAAGGTTATGAGTCTGCAGATGATTGGGCGGCACTTTTTGCAGCCTTTTTTATTTTGTATAACAGTTACAGAATCTTCAGACCGGCACTTGGCGAAATCATGGATGAAAACTTAAATGATGATTTGGTAGAAGAAATCCGTGTAAAATCATTAACAGTTCCGGGAATTCTGGGAACCGAAAAATGTTTTATTCGAAAAGCTGGAATGAGATACCACGTAGATCTTCATGCAATTGTTTCGGCAAATATATCTGTAAAAGAAGGGCACGACCTATCTCATAAACTACAAGATACATTAAAAGAACTAATTCCGCAATTAGGAAATGTTTTGATACATATAGAACCAGATGATTATCATTTGTAGAGGTTCAGAGTTGCAAAGGTTCAAAGGGACAAAGGTTTTATTATGATTTAGACTCTTTGTCTTAGTTTTAATCTTTGACAAATGTTGAAATAAAAAAACCGTTTATCTTAAGAAAGTAAACGGTTTTTTTTGTTACAATTGTCAGTTCGAGCGAAGTCAAGAACCGTAAAATTTTCACGATACATCTTAGCAACTTAGAACCTTAGTGGCTCAGTACCTCAGAACCTTAATTCAAAACATTCAAAATCTTTAGTCCAAACACAAAACCATTTTGCTCAATTCCACTTTGATAAGAACGCACATAATCAATTCTAAATAATTTAAACTTGCCAAAACCAAGATTGTCCAACCCAATCGTAAACTCAGAATAAGGCTTTCTGTTGGGAATTGACAAGGAATGAAATCCAAGATTCATTGTTGATTTTAAGAGATTCAGAAGTGGAATTTTATTCATTATAAATCCCATATCATTGTGTTCTAAATGCATTTCAAAGTAACTGTCGTTTGTGCTGTTGGCATAATACGGCATCAAATTAAAAATATTCAAATAGCGGTCACTCGTTCCAATGTGTGTCTGGTTTCCGTTGAAATGCCTGTAATCAATAAAGGAAATGTTTTCGGCGTTAAAGAACTTTCCGGCTCTAAGATTCATTCCCAAAAGGCCTTTGTTTCCTAAAGATAAATCATATTGAACAGCAGCACCCAAACGTTCAAATTCATACTTTTTTTCATTAGCAGCAAATGCCTTTTCAAATGCTAAAAATACCATTGGATATTTGTCATTTTTAAAGTTATATCTTCCGTCAGGTCTGGAAATATATTTATTTCCAAAATTAATCCTTGCAGTCAGATTGGCTTTAAACAAATGGTGAGGATCAAAGGCAGGAGTTTCAAAATCATTTGGTGCTAACGGATTATTAGATGAATAAACATCATCTTTTTTGAAAAATGAATAATCGGTAGTATTAAAAAGTGGTTTTCGTTGTTCATAACCCACTTTTGCATTCAGATTAATTCCGTTTGCGATGTCTTGGGAATAGTTGGCCTGAGCAAATTCCAAATTATAGAGTTTGATATAATTGTCTTTAAAAAACAAAGAACTTATTGAGTTTACAAATTTACTAATTGGCTCCGCGCTGTTAAATTGTGCCACTTTTGTCCCTCCTGAAACATTTATTGCAGCATAATTGATATTGTTGAATTTGTGATTGAATTCTCCTGTAACCCGAAAGCGCTCATCAGAAAATCCATAATTAAAAGTAGTTTTTACAGCGGTACTTTTTCCGTTTTCTTCATTCCATTTTTTAAATGAAAAACCCGAATCAAAATTAAAGCCCTGAACAGTATTAAAGCTGAGAGAAGTAATATTAAGTAAGCCATCATATTCAAAAGAATATTTTTTAAAGGTATTCTTGTATTCATAACCTTTTAAAATATCCCAAATTTTAAATTTGTTTCTTTTCGCATCAATTGAATCTGTGTATTTTTGGGATTTTCGAATAGTTTGCAGACTGTCTTTTTTTGTGTAATCGGCATTTTCTTCCAGTGTTAAAGGAATTGGGCGAATCTGGTTCCAGAAGTCATTATCTTTTTTGTTTGCATTTAAATCGAAAGCAACAATTTCATTTCCAAAAGTCTTCTTTTCAAATGAATACGGAAATTCATAATTTGAGTAAATATAATTGAACTGTCCCGAAAATTTTACACCAAAAATTCCAGCATTAAAAGATAGTGTCTGAGCATTTTTTGACCAGATTTTGTTGGTAGCATTATAGCTGAAACTCTGTTTGATAGTCATGATTTCGGTAAACTCATTTTTCATCCGGTATCCTTTTATGTCCAGATCTAATGCATAAATAGCAAAACTGTCATCAACTATATAAATATAACCTTCAAAAACGGGTTCCTTATCACGCTTTGGTGTTACTTTAATTTTATGTATTTCATTATTGTTATCGTCAAAAAATGTGCCTTCGAGTTTGTAATTATAATAACTGAAAGCATTGTTGGCAATTGGGGAAATTAATTTTATGTCGAAATCCAAAGTATTATCATAGAAATCATAAGTTGACAAAGCTGCCGTATTATAACTGTATCCTCTGTTATTGCCTGAAATTTTTGAAGCAATAATATTCTCTTTAAGTTTATTGGGTTTTTCAAAAGTAACCTTAGAAATGGTTTCAGAAAGATACAAAATTCCTGTTCCCGTAGAATCAAGGTTTGAAGCCATATCTTCACCAAGGTCTATTTTTTGGCCTAATATTTTTTTTGGTAAATCCTTGACTTTAAAAATTCCTTTAGAATAAAAATCAGCTCTGTATCGGGATGTTTTTTCAGAATTTTCTTTTTTGTTCGCTATCGCATTTTTTATAATTGCATTGGCAGGATTATTTTTAGGATCAATGATAACTTCATTCAAATTAAAACTTTCTTCCTGCATTTTTACATCCAGAATGATTGTCTTTGAATCTGCTGTTACGGCTATTTTTTGAGTTTTAAAACCTAAATATTGGAAAGTGATTTTGTTTTTGCCAACCTCTTTTACATTAAGCTGATATTTTCCCTGCTCGTTTGAAGTTGTTCCGGTATAAGTGTTCTCTTCCAATACAGAAACATAAGGCAGTGGATTTCCCTTTTCATCGGTTATGGTTCCTTTGATTTGGGCAAAGCTGGTAATGGAAAAAAATAAAATGGCAAATAAAATAGAGTTTTTCATGAAAGTTCTTTCTCTAACAAAAATAAAATAACTTAAAACCGAAGCTATTAAAAATTTGTTAAATAAAGACTTACAGAAATGACTGAATAGCCAAATCGTAGCTTTTTAATCCAAAACCTAAAATTACACCTTTGGCATTTCCGGATAGATAGGATTGATGTCTAAAGCTTTCGCGTGCATACGTATTAGAAATATGTACTTCTATTACTGGAGTTGTAATAGCTTTTATAGCGTCACCCAAACCAATTGAAGTATGAGTGTAAGCACCGGCATTTAAAATAATTCCGTCAAATGAAAAACCAACTTCCTGAATTTTTCCTATCAGTTCACCTTCAATATTGCTTTGATAATAAGAAAGTTCAATGTTTGGATATTTTTTTTGTAACGTTTCAAAATAATCTTCAAAGGTTTGGCTTCCGTAAACTTCAGGTTCTCTTTTTCCTAAAAGATTCAAATTGGGCCCGTTAACAATACAGATTTTCATAAGTGTAATTTTAATTAAATTGAATGCATAGCATCCATTGATGTAAAAATAAAAAAACCGCTCCAATTAACAGAGCGGTTTTTATAAAAGTATGTTATATTATTTTAGAACATGTATCCAGCTGAAAGTTGGAATACTGAGTTTTTAAGATCTGCTTTTGATGAAACTTCTGTTAATCCAAATCCGTAACGCCCCTGAATAAAGAGACCTTCAGTAATTTTAAGTCCCAATCCTGCATTAATTGCAAAGTCAAAAGTTTTAGGATCTTGAGCATCAAACTCTTCTTTATTACTTAATAAGAATGAAGCCTGAGGTCCAACTTCTAAGCTTAAAGATTTAGTCATATATATCTTAGCCATTACAGGTATAGATAAATACCCTAATTCATTTTTAAATTCTTCAACTGCATTCTTGTAAGTTGCTCCTTGAGTAGAATACAAAAGCTCTGGTTGAATGGAGAACCTCTCCAAAAGTTTAACTTCAGCAACCAAACCTGCATGATAACTTGTAATGCCATCTTTACTATAGTCAATTCCGTCAAAACTTGCATCCCCGTTTTGATTTGCAAAGTTAACCCCTGCCTTTACTCCAATTTTTAATAATTGAGCCTGAATTGATGCTGATGTTGCAATGAACAACACAGCTGCTAAAAATATTTTTTTCATAATTTCTTTTAGATTAAAGTTGTTTTATCAAGTCAAAACTACAGAATAGCTATATTTATTGTCTTATGTTTTAGAAAAAATAATTTTTAGAATTCACATGTTCGCTAAATTATTTGTTATTTGATGGGAGTTCATTCTCTCAATTTGCTGTTTTTGAAGTGCTTGTAAAAAGCAAAAAAACATTTGTCTTATTTTAATAGTTTGTATACTAATTGTGGCTATTTATTTACAAGCGTGTTTCTACTTTTGGTCTTGTAATTAAAAAAAAACAGATCATGAAAAAAATTATTTTAGCTGCTATTGCAGTAATGGGTTTTACATTTGCTAATGCGCAAACAACGGGATTTTCTAAGGGAAGTACATTTATTTCTGGTGCGGTTGGAATCGCTTCTGAGAAAACTGGAGATGCTAAATCTAATGGATTTGAGATCGAACCACAAGTTGGATATTTTGTAACAGAAAATATTGCTTTGGGAGGTAAATTAGGATTTAGTACTAAAAAAGATGCAGATGATTCTAAAACAAATGCATTTACAGTAGGAGCTTTCGGTAGATACTATTTTACTCCGGCTTCTCAATTTTCTGTGTTTACTCAATTAGGAGTAGATTATACAGGTTATAAATACAAACCAGGTAATGGAAAATCAAATGAATTAGGAGTAGGTTTAGGATTAGGTTTAAGCTATTTCTTGTCTAACCACTTTGCTATAGAAGCTAAGTGGGCTGGATTAGAGTATAGTGTAAAAAATAATGGTGGTCACGGAGCTGATAAAACTAATGATTTTTCCTTAGGCTCTGATTTGACAGCCGTACAATTTGGAGTTGTTTATAAATTCTAAATAAAACTTTAGTTAATTGTTTTACCCCATTCTTGAAAAAGAATGGGGTTTTTGTTTTTATATTTTATGAATTTAATATTATTATTTCACAAATTTCTTGATTCTTTTTGATTTTGAGTTATTTAATAAAGTTTTTTGTAAATGTTTTAATTTATTATAACCAAAATGTCATTTTTGTTTTAACATAATTTTTCGGCTTAATTACTACTTTTTTTGTTAAAATGCAAATAATTTTTTAGTAAGTATAAGTGTATATTTGTCCATTAAAAATTTTTAACCAAAACAAATCAGAATGAAAAAAATTATGTTAACTGCTGCTGCAGTATTGGCGTTCGCATTCTCAAATGCACAAGAAACTAAGTTTGGAGTTAAGGCTGGTCTTAACATTGCTAACCTTGGTGGAGATATTGAAGATACATCTTCAAAAATCGGATTTCACGTAGGTGGTTTTGCAGAATTCAAAATTTCTGACAAATTCGCTATTCAACCAGAGCTTTTGTATTCTACTCAAGGAGCAAAATCAGAAGGATCTGAAGAAGGAGTTCCTTATGATGCAAAATTAAATCTAAGCTACCTTAATATTCCAGTAATGGCAAAATTTTATGTAGCAGAAAAATTTAGTCTTGAAGCTGGTCCACAAATTGGATTCTTACTAAGCGCTAAATCAAAGTTTGAAGCTGGAGATTTTTCAGAAGATGTTGACGTAAAAGATGCATACGAATCAATTGACTTTGGTGTGAACTTTGGAGCTGGATATGATTTTACAGAAAACCTTTCTGCTGGAGTTAGATATAACTTAGGTTTATCTAACATTGCTAAAACAGAAGATGGTGAAGATTTTAAAATCAACAACAGTGTATTTTCTGTATCTGTAGGATATAAATTCTAATATTTTTATTTAAGATATTTAAAAGGCCTTCCAATTTGGAAGGCCTTTTTTTTATGCTATTTTCTTTTATCACTATGATTCTATCTATAATAAGCAATAATATTCGTTAAAAAACAAATAAATTTTTATGAAGTAAAGTTTTATATTTGATTAATTAATTCTAAACCAAACAAATAAAATGAGAAAGATTATTTTATCTGCAATTGCAGTAATGGCATTTGGATTTACAAATGCTCAAGAAACAAGATTTGGAGTAAAAGGAGGATTAAACCTTTCTAATATTACAGGAGGAAATGTTGACGGTACTAAATCACTAGTCGGATTTCATGTTGGAGGTTTTGCCGAAATCAAAATAGCTGAAAAGTTTGCAATTCAACCAGAACTTTTATATTCTGCCCAAGGAAGTACATTTGAAGCTGGGCCATTTTTTGGAGATTTTGATATTAAATTAAATTATTTGAATATTCCTGTTTTAGCTAAATATTATATTGTTCCAAAGTTTAGTGTTGAAGCAGGGCCGCAACTTGGCGTTTTGTTATCTGCAAAATCTGAGGGTGAAGATGTTAAAGATGGTTTTAAGTCTGTCGATTTTGGATTTAATTTAGGAGCAGGCTTCCATTTTACTGAAGATCTTTCTATCAATCTTCGTTACACAATTGGTTTGTCTCCTATTGCTGATAATGCCGATATTGATAATGAAGAAGAGTATTATGATAGTGCTAAAAATAGTAACCTTGCATTGTCTTTAGCGTATAAATTCTAAATTATTTTTTAAAGTATTAAAGCCTTCCAGTGATGGGAGGTTTTTTTTATTACGCTTGTTCCTTGTGTTTTTTTTAACATAATTATCTCTCATTATTAAATTATTTGTTAAAAAACAAATCCATTTTTAGTTTGTATAGCTTTATATTTGACCCATTAATTTTAACCATAACAAATAAAATGAAGAAAATTATTTTATGTGCTATTGCAATAATGGCATTCGGGTTCACAAATGCCCAAAAAGCTCGATTTGGAGTAAAGGGAGGTTTTAATATTGCTACTATTGGCGGTGCTAACGATGCAAATTCGTTAATAGGTTTTCAATTAGGTGGTTTTGCTGAAATCAATGTGTGGAAAAAACTATACATTCAGCCAGAACTTTTATTTTCTGCTCAGGGCGCTAAATTTGATGGTTACTATGGTGAGCGTGATTACACCGTAAATTTAAACTATATCAATGTTCCTGTTTTAGCTAAATATTATATCACAAAGCAATTTAGTGTTGAAGCTGGACCACAACTTGGATTACTTGTCTCTAGTGAAAATATTGAAGATGAAAAGTCAGTTGACGTTGGCTTTAATTTAGGAGCTGGATATAATTTTACAGATAATTTCTCTGTAGGTATTCGTTATACTATTGGTTTGACAAGTATCTACGATTACAATGACTATTATGATGATTATGATGGTTATTATTATGACAATAGATATACAAATAATGTGTTAGCATTAACTGCAGCATATAAATTCTAATTCTTTCAGGATACTAAAACCTTCCTTAATGGGAAGGTTTTTTTTTGAAATTAAATTATAAAAAAATCAAAAAACAATGAAAAAAAATATTTTAGTAATAGCTGCAGTTTTAGTGTTTGGATTATCAAATGCTCAGGAAGCAAAATTTGGTTTAAAAGGAGGATTAAATATATCTAACTTTACGGGGGATACAGAAGGTGCTGATTTAAAATCAAGAATTGGATTCAATGTTGGAGGGTTTGTAGCGATTAAGTTTTCTGAAAAATTTACTTTGCAGCCCGAAGTTTTATATTCAACACAAGGTGCTGATTTTGATAATGTAGGAGCAGAGGTAGATGGTTTTGGTTATGTAACGGGGAATGTTAAATTCAAATTGGCGTACATAAATGTACCGGTAATGTTTAAATACTACGCTGCTGAAAAATTCAATATTGAAGCGGGTCCGCAAATTGGTTTTCTGACTTCTGCTAAAACTGCAACAAAACTAGATGGTTTTGGTCAGACTGTTGAGCAAGATATAAAAGATAGTTTTGAGACTATAGATTTTGGATTAAACTTTGGTGTTGGTTACGATTTTACAGAGCATTTTTCTGCAGGAGCACGATACAATTTAGGATTATCTAATATCGCTAAAACAGAAGCCGGTGATGATACAAAACTTCATAATTCAGTTTTTTCATTGTCAATTGGATATAAATTCTAATAATAGACTTATTGATATAAACCTTCCTTGATTTGGAAGGTTTTTTTTATTCTATAATTTAAATTGAAAGAAAAAGATTATATTTAATTTCGTCAAACAAATGAGTTAAAAAAATGAAAAAAGTTATTTTATCAGCAATTGCATCTATTCTATTTGCATTTGTAAATGCACAAGAAGTTAAGTTCGGAATAAAAGGTGGTTTAAACTTATCAAATTGGGCTGGAGATACGAGGGGTATGAATTTAAAACCAATCGTTGGAGTTAATGCCGGAGTTCTGGTTCAAATAAAATTATCTGAAAAATTTGATATTCAGCCTGAGCTTTTATATTCTACTCAGGGTACAAAAATGAAAAATGTTGGAGCCTCCATATCAGACACATATTATTCAGGAGATATCAAATGGAATCTTTCTTATTTAAATGTACCTATTCTCTTAAAATATTCTTCAGATGGCAAATCTTTTATTGAAGCAGGACCCCAAGTAGGGTTCTTAACATCGGCAAAAGCATCAACCAAGTTAACTCAATATAGTCAAACTGTAGAAAGGGATGTTAAGGAAGCATTTGAATCAATTGATTTTGGTTTTGTTGTTGGTGCAGGTTTTAATATTACTCCAAATTTATTGGCTGACCTTCGTTACAATATTGGTTTATCAAATATTGCAAAAACGGAATCTGGTGATAATACGAAAATTCGAAGCGGTATTTTAGCTTTAACAGCTGCATATAGATTCTAATTCGTTTAAGTATTCTAAAACCTTCCATAATCCGGAAGGTTTTTTTATGTCTAAAAATGATTTACTTTGTGGCTATGAATTGGACCACATACATAAAAGATTATCAATCGTATTTAAGGATTGAAAGAGGCTTGTCTAAGAACACCATAGAGAACTATGGTTTTGATATTGAACGGTTATGTCTTTTTTTAGAAACAAATAGAATAGAAGTTTCTCCGTTAAAAATTACAGACGAGACGATTCAGCAATTTATTTATTCGGTTTCAAAAGAAGTAAATCCCCGTTCTCAGGCGCGTATTATTTCAGGTTTGAAAAGCTTTTTTAATTATCTGGTTTTTGAGGATTATCGAAATGATAATCCTTTGGAGCTAATTGAGTCTCCCAAAACAGGCCGTAAATTGCCGGATACACTTTCTGTTGAAGAAATCGATGCATTAATTGCGGCAATAGATTTAAGTTCAAACGAAGGTGAGAGAAACCGCGCTATTCTGGAAACTCTGTACGGTTGCGGACTTCGTGTTTCAGAGCTTGTCTCGCTTAAAATTTCTGATTTGTATTTTGAAGAAGGTTTTGTCAAAATTACCGGAAAAGGAAACAAAGAGCGCTTTGTACCCATCGGTAAACTGACTGAAAAATATATTCTAATTTACCAGGATGCAATTAGAAATAAATTAAATATAAAAAAAGGTTCTGAGGATACTTTATTTTTAAACAGAAGAGGCGGACAGCTTACGCGTTCTATGATTTTTGCAATCATAAAAGATCTTGCTGTAAAGATTGGATTGAATAAAAATATCAGCCCGCATACCCTGCGGCATTCTTTTGCGACACATTTACTCGAAAATGGTGCAGATTTAAGATCGATACAGTTAATGCTGGGACATGAATCTATTACAACTACTGAAATATATGTACATTTGGACAGGCGTTTTTTAAAAGAAGTCATGCATTCCTTTCACCCGCGTAAATAGTTAAGTGCAATAATTTTAACAAATGCCCGTTTTTTTAGTTTAGATTTTTAATACCTTGCTATTGGTCTTTATTTCAAAGAATTAAAAACACTGACCTTTTGATTTGCATATTTAAAGAATAATTCAATTTACATAAATAAGTAATATATGATTTTTGATTTATATGAAAATGAGGATTGCTTAGAAGTAAAAAATTTTTACCGGAAATTATTTGCCGATATGCCTGATTTACTTTTTCAGTTCATTATTGATAAAGACAATAATTATTCCTTTCCTCTTATCAGTAAATCAATAGATGATATTTTTGAGCTTACAGTAAGCGAATTTACAAACGACATTATATTTATAATTTACGAAAGAATCTTTCCTCAGGATCGGGATATGTTTTTTCAGTCTTTAGTAAAAGCCCGAAAAGAAATAAAACCATGGGAAATTGAGTTCAGGGCCGTTTTGCCTAAAAAAGGAATGCGATGGTTTAAAATTTCGGCTAAAACAGAATCAATTCCTGACGAATGCGTTAGTTTTTGCGGACATGTTTCTGATATTACAAATTTAAAGGATAAGGAAGAAAAACTGAGAATTTCTGAAGAACGTTTTCAGTTTGCCCTTGAAGCTTCTACGGCAGGTATTTGGGACTGGGATATGGTTACAAACAATGTTTTTTACTCTTCATTATCACTAAAAATTTTAGAATTAGACTCTGCGGATATTTTTGATGACCCGGAACGTTGGGATAAAATTGTGCATCCCGACGATCTTCCCAAGTATTATTCTGATATTCACGAACACTTTGATAATAAGATTCCATATTATGAAAATTACCATCGTGTAATGACTTCGAGTGGTAACTACAAATGGATTTTAGACAGGGGCAAGGTGATAAAACGTGATGAAAATGGTAAACCGCTTCGTGTCATAGGAACTCATACTGATGTTTCTTTGCAGAAAGAAAAAGAATTAGAGCTTTTGAAAACAATGAAGCTGTACAGTGATCAGAACAGTCGATTGTTAAATTTTTCTCATATTGTTTCGCATAATTTAAATACACAGGCCGGTAATATAAAATCTATTTTGGACTTCATTGATGGCGATGTAGATAAACAGACAATAAACGAAATGCTGCTTCATTTGCGTACAGTGTCAAATGATCTAAATGATACTATTTCTAATCTTACGCAGATTGTAAAAACGCAAAGTAATATTAATATCGCAGTTGCTCCACTAAAATTGTATGAGTATATTGAGAAAACTATTTCAACAATAAAACGATATGATAAGCAGACCAATGTTTCTATAATTAATAACGTTCCGAAATATTTAAAGATAAATTTTAATCCGGCATATCTTGAAAGTGTTTTATTGAATTTTACAACAAATGCCATAAAATATGCCCACCCGGACAGGGATCCTGTAATTGTGTTTGATTTTGGGATAGAACCAGAAGGTTATAAGTCATTAAAGATTACAGATAATGGTCTTGGCATTGATCTGGCTGTATATGGTGATTTATTATTCGGAATGTATAAAACGTTTCATAAACATGAAGAAGCCCGCGGAATCGGTTTGTATATTACCAGAAATCAGATTGAGGCTATGAAAGGAAGTGTTTTTGTAGAAAGTGAGGTAGGAGCAGGGACTAGTTTTAAAATTGTATTTAATGATATGTAAAGAGTAATCAGTATATAAAATAATAAAGGCTATCATTATGATAGCCTTTATTATTTTATAATTAAAAGAAATTACTTCGCAATATTTACTGCTCTTGTTTCTCTGATTACTGTTACTTTAACCTGACCTGGATAAGTCATTTCAGTCTGGATTTTTTGTGAAATTTCAAAAGACAGAGTTGCTGCATTATCATCAGAAACTTTTTCGCTCTCTACAATAACACGAAGCTCTCTACCAGCCTGGATAGCATAGGCATTTTTTACACCGCTAAATCCGTAAGCTACTTCTTCAAGATCTTTTAGACGTTGGATATAAGAGTCTAAAACCTGACGTCTTGCGCCTGGTCTTGCGCCTGAGATAGCATCACAAACCTGAACGATTGGAGATAATAATGATTTCATTTCGATCTCATCGTGGTGGGCTCCAATAGCATTACATACTTCTTCTTTTTCACCATATTTCTCTGCCCACTGCATACCTAACAATGCGTGAGGTAAATCGCTTTCAGTATCGGGTACTTTACCAATATCGTGCAGTAAGCCGGCTCTTTTTGCCAATTTTACATTTAAGCCCAATTCGGCTGCCATGATACCACAAAGTTTAGAAACTTCTCTTGAGTGCTGTAATAAATTTTGTCCGTAAGAAGAACGGTATTTCATTCTACCAACGACTTTAATTAATTCCGGATGTAAACCATGAATTCCTAAATCGATAACGGTACGTTTTCCAACTTCGATAATTTCATCATCAATTTGTTTAGCTGTTTTTGCAACAACTTCCTCAATTCTTGCCGGGTGAATACGTCCGTCAGTTACTAATTTATGCAATGATAAACGAGCAACTTCCCTGCGAACAGGATCGAAACAAGAAAGGATAATTGCTTCGGGCGTATCGTCAACAATAATTTCTACTCCGGTAGCTGCTTCTAAAGCTCTGATGTTACGACCTTCACGGCCAATAATTCTACCTTTTACGTCATCAGATTCAATGTTAAAGACAGAAACGCAATTTTCAACTGCTTCTTCTGTTCCAACTCTCTGAATTGTATTAATGATAATTTTCTTAGCTTCCTGCTGAGCCGTAAGTTTTGCCTCTTCAATAGTATCCTGAATGTGGGACATTGCTTTGGTTTTTGCTTCAGCTTTTAGGCCTTCAACTAATTGTTCTTTTGCTTCTTCGGCAGAAAGCCCTGAGATTACTTCAAGTTGTTGTAGTTGGCTTTTGTGTAATTTGTCAACTTCAGCCTGTTTTTTATCCAGAATTTCAATTTTACTATTATATTCCTGAGTTTTAGCCTCAAAATCATCATTTACTTTTTTGGCTTTTGAAAGCTCATTTGATACTTGTGATTCTTTGTCTCTAACTCTTTTTTCTACTTCAGCTACTTTTTTGTCTCTGGCTAAAATAACTTGTTCGTGCTCAGATTTCAATTCAATAAAACGCTCTTTTGCCTGAAGGATTTTATCTTTTTTTATGTTTTCTGCCTCCAGATTAGCATCTTTTAAAATAGAAGCTGCTTCTTTTTTTGCGTTTTTGATTAAATTAGAAATATTGCTTTTTTCGATAATTTTAGCTATTCCAAAACCTGCTGCAATACCTATAATACCTGAAATAATGATCGTTATTATGTCCATGTTTGTTAAAATTTATATATAAAAAAAGCCTACATTAATTGCTTGAATAAACTCGTAAAGACAAGTTTTGAGCTAACTCACTGTTCAAGTTTCCTCGCAATTAAGCGTGGCATACTATAGTAGCGACGATTTGCTCATTCTAATTTGTTAGTGTTGAGTTTACCAATTGTGAACTAATGTAGGCAGTATCTTAGTTTCTGTAAAGAACGTTTAATTTTCGAGATATTGATCTAAAAGCAAATTTAATCTTTTAATTCTTTCGATGGTTTCGTGTCCATCAACATTGTAATCAATTTGTTTTTGTTCTGCTTGCGAAGCAAATTGTAAGGCGCACATGGCCAGTACATCTTGTTTGTCACGAACTGCATAACTTTCTTCGAACTGCTTGATCATAGCATCAATTTTTTTAGAAGCGCTCCTAAGGCCTTCTTCCTGAGATGGTTCTACCGTTAACGGGTAAACTCTGTCTGCAATTGATATTTTAATTCTAAGCTTTTCGTCCATGTTTTCTAGTCTGATAATTGTGCTATACAGTAATCAATTTCGCGAATTAATGAATTTATTTTAAGCTTTGTCTCTCTCTTATTATTGTCGCTGCCGAGCAACGAATTGGCTATTTTAAGTGTTTCATATTGCTTTCTCAAAGCTTCCATTTCTTCAGATTGTTTCTGGATGATTTGCGCAGCTTTGGTTAATTGGAGTTTTAGTTCCTGATTGTTTTTCTCCAGCCCTTTTGATTTTTCAAAAAGCTTTTCGACTTTATATTCAAGAGTATCAATTATTTCGGCAATTACACTCATTATAAATCCTATTCATTACTTAATCATACAAAGTTAGTATTCCTTTTTATTAATGCAATTTTTTCTCGATTTTTTTGCATTAAAAATAGATAAATAAATGAAATTCAATTAATTGTATTTTTGTAGCTTTTTACTTGCTTTTAATCGTTGATTTTTCTTTATCTTAGCAAAAATGTTGTTTATGAGAATTTCACTACTTGCTCTTTTCTTTTGTAATTTTATATCTGCCCAGACCCAGTATCCCAAAGATTATTTTCGCCCTCCATTAGACATTCCAATGCAGCTTTCGGGGAATTTTGGTGAGTTGCGTCCTAATCATTTTCATGCCGGCTTTGATTTAAAGACAAATCAAAGGGAAGGTTTAAATGTCTATGCTATTGCTGATGGATATGTGTCCAGAATAAAGATTTCCACATTTGGTAACGGAAAATGTATATATATCACACATCCCAATGGTTATACTTCTGTATATGGGCATTTGCAAACTACAATCGGTCCTATTCAGGAGTGTGTTCAGAAAACACATTATGCAGAAAAGTCTTTTGAGATAGAAGTATTTTTGAAACCAGATGAGCTGCCGGTCACAAAAGGACAATTAATTGCACTTTCAGGAAATACAGGGTCTTCAGAAGGGCCTCATTTGCATTTTGAAATTAGGGATTCAAAAACAGAATTTGTTATTAATCCTATGTTTTTTGGTTACGATCAAAATATAAATGATAGCAAAAAGCCAACAATTTCAAGTGTTTATGTTTATCCTGTGGGAGAAAATACAGTTGTAAATCAATCAAAACAACCTTTATTATTAAATCTTTCACTTCAAAAAGATGGCACTTATCTCGCGGGAAAAGTTAAAGCAAACGGTAAAATTGGTTTCGGGATCAATGCTGTAGATTTTGATGATGTTTCAAATAACCGAAATGGAGTTTTTAACGTTACCGGTTTTTTAAATGGAGATCCAAAATATAATTATCAGTTTAATACCTATTCATTTGATGAAATGCGTTATATAAATGCATTTATAGATTATCCGAGATATAAGAAAACCGGACAACGTGTACAGAAGTTGTTTATGAAAACTCCGTTTGCTTTGAGTATCATAAAAACAGATTCGCTTCACGGAGTTATACCTGTCGAGCCCAATTTAGCATTGACTTACAGAATTGAAGTTTCTGATTATTTTGGAAACATTAATTCTGTTACCGTTCCTATTGAGTATGATTCAGAAACTCCAATTGTAAATGCAGAACCTATAGCTTCAAAATATTTTATTCGTGCGAATAAAGATTCGAACTTCGAAAAAGATAATATGTCGGTTTTTTTTCCGGCTGGAACTTTTTACGATGATTTCAACTTAAATTTTGATGTAAAAAATAATATGATTTATATTCATGATGATATTGTTCCTGTTCATTCAAATTTTACGATTACAATAAGAGATAGTGTTTATTCGGAGAATTTAAAGGATAAATTATTTATTGGCAGAATTAGCGGAAACAGTAAAAGTTATAATGCAACAACAAGAAACGGCGATGTTTTTACTGCAAAATCAAAGACATTAGGGCAATTTGGATTGGTGTTGGACACTATTGCACCCGTTATAAAAATCACAAAAGCAATTCAGGACAAATGGATTACGGATACAAATGCAATTCAGTTTATAATAGGCGACAGTTTGTCGGGAATTAAATCGTATAATGGATATATAAACGGAGATTGGGTATTATTTGAGTACGATAATAAAACAAGAAAAATTACGCACAAGTTTGAAGATGCAAGGCTTGCGGAAGGTGCAAATGATTTAAAAATTGAAGTAATTGATAATGTGGGTAATTCTGCTATCTTTGAAACTCATTTTTTTAGGAGTCAACAAAAATAAAATCAAAACGTTTGAATTGTAGCAAGTTAATATTCGTTTTCCTTTTTTTCTGCATAGGCTATATTTCGTTTGCTCAAAATGCTCATGTCAAAGGAATTATTTTAGATAGTGAAAACAAACCCGTTTCTGACGTAAATATTTCTTCGTCAGGAAAGGTTGTACAGACTAACTCAGATGGTTATTTTGAAATTGATGTTCCGTCTAACAAAAAAGTATCTTTGATTTTTACTCATATTTCGTTGAAAATGATGAGCCTCACCGTGAATTTAAAACCAAATGAAACGTTTGTTTTTAATCCGGTTATGAATAATACTGCAGAACAGATGGGAGAAGTTTTTGTTTCTTCTACTAATAAAAAACGGGTTCAGGGAATTGTCACAATCGACGCAGCAACTATAAGGAAAATTCCCGGAGCAAATGCCGGAATTGAAAATATCCTGAAAACTTTGCCAGGAGTAAATTCAAATAACGAATTGAGTACCCAATATGCGGTTCGTGGTGGAAATTATGATGAGAATTTAGTTTATGTAAATGAAATTGAAGTATATCGTCCTTTTCTAATTCGTTCGGGCCAGCAGGAAGGATTGAGTTTTACGAACACAGATTTAGTTCAGAATGTTGATTTTTCTGCCGGAGGTTTTCAGGCAAAATTTGGCGATAAATTATCTTCAGTTTTAGATATTACGTATAGAAAACCAACTGAATTTGGTGCTTCTCTCGAAGCAAGTTTGTTGGGCGGAAGCGTTTCTGTTGATGCTGTTTCTAAAAATAAGAAATGGTCTGCTGTTACCGGAGTTCGTTATCGAAACAACAGTCTGCTTGTAAACAGTCAGGATACTCAAACTAATTATACGCCAACTTTTGTTGATGTTCAGACAAATTTGAATTATGATATTTCTGAGAAATGGCAAATGAGTTTCTTAGGGAACATTTCGCAGAATAAATATTTATACCAGCCTCTCACCCGCGAGACCAAATTCGGAACAATAGATCAGCCAATGGCGCTGGCAGTTTATTATGACGGAAGGGAGAAAGATCAGTATGATACTTATTTTGGTGCTTTAAAAACTACTTATAAAGTCTCACCAAGCTTTACTTTAAAAGTTATTGGATCTTTATTCCACACAAAAGAAAAAGAACATTTTGATATTTTGGCCCAATATCGTTTAGGAAATGTAAATTCTGACGGAACAACTGATATTGATGATGTTGATTTTACACGAGGAATTGGTTCTCAGCTCAATCATGCCAGAAATGATCTCGATGCATTAATTGCAAATGCTGAAATCAAAGGCTTCAAAGAATGGAGAGACAGTCAGTTAGAATTTGGAATTAAATATACCAGAGAATCAATTCGCGACAGAGTAGTGGAGTGGGAAGTAATTGATTCTGCAGGATTTTCGATAAATCCGCCCATTATAATTTTGCCCGAAAACAATCAGCCAAACGAGCCTTATACCGGACCATTATTGCCTTATCAGGATATTCGTGCAATTAATTTTAATACAATAAACAGATTTTCGGGATATGCCCAGTGGAATCAGAAGGCAGAAATTGGTACTACACAGATTTGGTATAATTTCGGAGCCCGTTTTCAGAGCTGGAACGTTAACGGAGCTTTAGAAGAAGGAAAAAATCAAATTGTTTTTAGTCCGAGGGCGCAGTTTGCCTTAAAACCCGATTGGGATGTGGATATGTTTTTTAGGCTTTCAGGAGGATTGTATCACCAGCCGCCTTTTTACCGGGAACTTCGTGACCTAAACGGAGTAGTTAATCCAAATGTAAAAGCTCAGGAATCTGTACACATTGTTTTGAGTAATGATTATAGTTTTAAAATATGGAATCGTCCTTTTAAATGGGTAACAGAGATTTATTATAAATCACTTTCGGATGTTAATGTATATTCAATTGATAATGTTCGTATTCGTTATGTTGCCAATAACAATGCAAAAGCATATGCGCAGGGTCTTGATTTTAGACTGAATGGCGAATTTGTTCCCGGAACCGAATCCTGGATTAGTTTTGGATATCTAAAAACAGAAGAAGATTATGAAGGCAAAGGATATATTGCCAGACCAACAGATCAGCGTTTGAAATTTGCGATGTTGTTTCAGGATTATATGCCTAATATTCCAAGTGTAAAATTATATCTGAATGTAGTTTACAATACCGGTTTGCCAGGCGGAGCTCCGTCTTATTCTGATCCTTATTTGTACCAAAACAGATTAAATGATTATCGAAGAGCAGATATTGGGTTTGCTAAAGTTTTTGTGGACAGCAGTACTAAAATTGCGAAAACCAACTGGTTGAAGAATTTTAAGGAATTGTCTGTAGGAGTTGAGATTTTTAATATCTTCAATAATCAAAATGCGATAACCAATACATGGGTACGCGATGTATATTCTAAAAATCAATATGCGATTCCGAATTATATGACTTCTAGGGTTTTTAACGTTAAGTTAAATGCGAGGTTATAAAAAAGAAATTGGGCTTCTCAATATCTTTGCCGGAGTAAAATTCAATAAAAATAAATAGTATCACCAAAAACGCTATATTTGATAATCGAATATAATTGATGCAGATGAAAAATTATTTAAAATATATAAGCTTAGTAATTATCGGGTCTTTAGCAAGTTGCAAAGACGAAGCTCCAACGCCAAAAGTAATTTATGATGCTTCAAATAAAGCAAGTGTAGTAAATAAAACAGATTCAACACAAATAGAAGTTGCCGATTTGCCAATTCAGATGGAAGGAACGAATTATTTAATACATCCGGTTGGAGATTTAAGAGTATTCGAAAGAGGAACAAAAGCACGTTACGGATCTTCTAGTGTAAACGATGTGAGTTTTACTATTTCTAATTTAGGCGAATATGAAATTACAGGCTATTTGCAAAACCTGAAATTTCAAAAAATAGATTCAGATTCCATCAGACCATTGACAGATAAACCGCTTTTGATCTTAACTGCTACTTATTTAAAAACGGTGGCCGACAGAACTCAAAATCAAATTATGGTTTATACCCTGGCAGATTCTGATACTAATAAGGATAGTAAAATCGATGCAGGAGATATTAAAACTTTATATTTGAGTAATATTAGCGGAGAAAATTTTACTAAGATTTCAGAAGATTTTCAGGAATTGGTTGACTGGAGTTTAATTGAATCTAAAAACCGTTTGTATTTCAGAACAATCGAAGATACCAACCAAAACGGACAGTTTGACAAAAATGATGTTTTGCATTATAACTATATAGACTTAGCTTCAAAAAAATGGGAAGTTAAAAGTTATAAACCTATCTGAGGTTCTAAGTTGCTGAAATACTAAGATTCTAAGGTTTCAAATCTTTATACATAAAAGCCAGTTAAAAATTTAGTTATAATTTTTAACTGGCTTTAAGTTTATCGTAGAATTGAAGAATAAGTCTTATAATTTCGAACTTTTAAAAAACCTTAGAATCTCAGCGACTTTGAGCCTTAGCAACTTTTTTAAAAAAATCTAAATCAAAATATCACTCTCCAGATCTGATTTTCCAAATTCAAAACCAAATCCTAATCGTTCAACCAATTCAATTACGAGTTTTTTATACCAGTTTTCAGATTTGGGATGAATATAAATTCGTTCAATTAGCTGATTAATGTCAACATTGATTTTTAATCCGTCGTTCAGTTTGATCTTACTTTTTGAAGTATCAGTAATAATACGAACTTCACGCTCGTATTGAAAACTTTTTCGTTTAAACAAAAATGGAAAAAACAAGTCATCAAACGGAATGTATTCTTTTTTATAGTCGATATAATTTACTTTACCAATATACTGATCAAAATTATTCTCCGGATTTACTGCTTTCTGTAATCTTCCGATTGTCGACTGTATTGCTAATCCTTCACTGTTTTGAGTAAAAATCTGCCACATGGCATACGATTCATATTCGTTAATATGCCAGCTGCTTATGGCAACTTTTTCGCGATGTGTTTTGTAATAATTTAAAAAGTCAGGATTATCGACAGCCAGTTTTCTAATCTCTTCAAAAGTGGGATCACTAAAAGTGCCTTCGTACTGATCTTCGAATTTGTCAGAACGGGACATGAATAACTTTTTGGATAATAATAAATCTAAAAATTTAGACAAATCCAGATATTTCCAAACAATTGTATCCGGATCATCAGGTAATTTTATGTTTGGATTGTTGAGATACATCTAATAAAAGATTTTTGTGTTGGTTGTATCTAAGTTAAAAAAATAAACACAGATTAAAGAAATTAAGATGAGTTTTAATAATTCTTTAATCTGTGTTTTATGATATGTTTTTTCTTGAATCTTATGACTCAAAAGACTGCATCGTTACCAGTTTGTTGTAAGTACCATTATGAGCAATTAATTCGTCATGAGTTCCTTGTTCGACAATTTTTCCTTTTTGCATAACAACAATTATATCTGCTTTTTGAATTGTCGAAAGACGGTGAGCAATTACAATCGATGTTCTGTTTTGCATCATGTTTTCCAGAGCAACCTGAACAAATTTTTCGCTTTCGGTATCCAATGCAGAAGTTGCTTCGTCCAGAATCATAATAGGAGGATTTTTTAATACGGCACGTGCAATAGATAAACGTTGTTTTTGTCCTCCGGAAAGCTTGTTTCCGCTGTCACCGATATTGGTATAAATTCCTAAAGGCAGGTCTTTTACAAATTCGTAAGCATTTGCGATTTTTAGCGCTTCAATAATTTCATCATCTGTTGCATCTAATTTTCCTAAAGAAATATTTGCTTTTATAGTATCATTAAATAAAATACTATCCTGAGTTACCAATCCCATCAAACTACGAAGTGATTGCAGATCCATATCCTTAATGTTAATTCCATCAATAGAAATAGTTCCGTCATTGACATCATAAAAACGGGTTAGTAAATTGGCAATAGTACTTTTTCCGCTTCCCGACTGACCAACAAGTGCCACTGTTTGTCCTTTTTTAATAGTAAGAGAAAAGTCTTTTAAAACTGTTTCTTCCTGATATTTAAAGTTTATGTTTTTAACCTCAATATTATTATCAAAACTGGTTTTTTGAATAGCATCAGGTTTTGAATCTATAGTGTTTTCCTGATCTAAAATTTCTAATACACGTTCTGCTGCTGCATTACCTCTTTTTACTCCATAAGAAGCTTTAGAAATTGCTTTTGCAGGTGTAAGGATGTTATAGGCAAGTCCCATATAGGCGATGAAAGCAGCACTATCAAGCGTTTTGTCAATCAAAACCATTTGACCGCCATACCATAACAAAATTGCAATTACCGCAATTCCCATAAATTCACTGGCAGGAGAAGCCAGATTTTGACGATTACCTATGGTGTTTGATAATTCAAAAAAACGTTCTGTTGAGCCTTTAAAAACAGTATTGAAATAGTTTTCTGCATTATATCCTTTTACCACTTTTAATCCTCCTATTGTTTCCTCTATCGTTGATAAAAAAGTACCTTGTTCCTGTTGTGCCTTTGAAGATTGTTTTTTAAGCTGTTTACCGATTAATGAAATAATATAGCCGGAAACGGGAATAAATATAAAGACAAACAGAGTTAGTTTGGCACTGATAATTACCATCATAATTATAGTAAAAATAATGGTCAGAGGCTCTTTTACAATAAGTTCCAGTATAGCCAGAAAGGAGTTTTGGACTTCATTTACATCAGCAGAAATTCTAGAAATCACATCTCCCTTTCTTTTTTCAGAATAAAAAGCCAATGGCAGTTCCAATGTTTTTTTATACATCGCATTTCGCATGTCTCTTAATACACCATTTCTTAAGAAAGTAATAAAAAACATAGCAAAATAATCGGCTAGATTTTTTAATAAAAAGATTGAAATAATAATTGCAACCATTATCGATAAAACGTAACCCGATTCATGAGTACCTTTTGTTGTCGTGATATAGTAGTTTAAATAATCTTCACCATATTCTTTAATTTTTATAATTCCCTGGAATACCGGTTTTACTGTGATCTGCTTGTTTTTATCAAATAAAACCTGAAGCATTGGTATTAATGCCACAAAGGAAAGCGTACTAAAAAGCGCGTACAAAATATTAAAGAAGATATTTAAAAACGCGTATTTTTTATACGGATATATAAAAGGAACTATTTTTTTGAAATTACTCATTTAGGTTGTTATTTACCATTAAAACCCGACATTTAAAAAAATGCCGGGTTTTTAAAAATATATTTGTATTCTATTATGTCAATTGCATTGATGCAATGATGTTTTGTATTTTTTCGTCTAAGTAACTTTCTGCTGCGTCAAAGTCTAAAACTGATTCTAATTCCGCATTTACACTAATGTAAAACTTAATTTTTGGTTCAGTTCCGCTTGGTCTTGCACAAATTTTAGATCCGTCTTCCGTATAATAAATCAATACATTTGATTTTGGCATATCCATAGTAGATTCTTCACCGGTCAATAAATTCAAGGCAATTGACGATTGATAATCCTCCACCATAACTACTCTTTGTCCATTGATTTCTTTCAAAGGATTCTGGCGTAAATTAATCATCATCTGATTGATTTCTTCCAGACCTTCCATTCCTTTTTTGGTTAATGAAACTAAATGTTCCTTATAAAAACCATGTTCAACATAAAGCTGTAAAAGTTCTTTATAAACCGTACTTCCGGCTGCTTTTGCCTGAGCAGCAACTTCGCAAATCAATAAAGTAGCAGCAACCGCATCTTTGTCCCTAACAGCATCGCCAACCATAAATCCAAAGCTTTCTTCACCACCTCCGATAAACTGAAGTTCAGGAAAATCCTTGATCATTTTGGCAATCCATTTAAAACCGGTTAAGCCAACCTTGCATTCTACACCATAACTGGTTGCGAGTTCCATAATCATTGGTGTTGAGACAATTGTAGAACCAACGAATTGTTTTCCGTTTATTTTTCCGGCCTTTTTCCATTGTTTTAACAAAAACGATGTCATTAAAACCATAGTCTGGTTTCCGTTAAGCAAAATCATTTTGCCATCGTTGTTTCTAACGGCAACACCCAAACGGTCGCAGTCAGGATCTGTTCCGACAACAATATCAGAATTTGTTTTGTCTGCCAGTGCCAAAGCCATTGTAAGAGCTTCCGGTTCTTCGGGATTCGGAGATTTTACAGTAGGGAAATTTCCGTCCGGAATCGCCTGTTCAGGAACAATATGCACATTGGTATAACCCGCTTGTGATAAAGTATCAGGAATAGACTTTATTGAAGTTCCGTGCAAAGAAGTAAAAACTATCTGTAAATTTTCCTTTGCCTCGGCAGGAGTATTAAAACTCGCGTTTTCAATAGATGACTTAATAAACGCCTTGTCAATTTCAACATCAATATACTGAATCAATTTCTCGTTTGCCTGAAACTTGATTTTATCATAACTTAAGTCTTCGATAACTTTGATGATTTCTGCATCCTGTGGCGGAACAATTTGTCCTCCGTCTTCCCAGTACACTTTGTAACCATTATATTCAGGTGGATTATGAGAAGCTGTAAGTACAATTCCGCATTGACAACCCAAATATTTAAGGGCAAAAGATAATTCAGGCGTTGGTCTTAAATCAGAAAATAAATAAACCTGGATTCCGTTTGCAGAAAAAACATCTGCAACAACCTTAGCAAGTGTATTGCTGTTATGGCGGCAATCATACGCGATAACCACTTTTAATGGCTGATTTGGAAAAACCTGATGCAAATAATCTGAAAGACCCTGCGTGTTTTTTCCAAGCGTATATTTATTAATTCTGTTGTTTCCAATTCCCATTACACCGCGCATTCCACCAGTTCCAAATTCCAGGTTTTTATAAAAACTTTCTTCAAGTTCTTTTGGCGATGTTGTCATTAATTCCTTAACGGCTGCTTGTGTTTCATTATCAAATGTTGGCGTGAGCCATTCGTTTACAGCATTTAAAATATTAGGTGCTATATTCATGTAAATGTCTTTTTAAAGTTTAAACTAAAGATAAGTTTTTTTTAGGAACTAATCTTGTTAAAAATTAACCTCCCGGGCTACTTTATAACGTTCCTCGTTGTTTTTGGTTCTCAAAATAATTTCGCCCAGAAACCCGGCCAAAAATAATTGAGTTCCTAAAATCATTGTGGTCAATGCAATAAAAAACCACGGATTATTGGTAACTAAAGTATATTTCAAACCAGTATACATATGGTACAATTTTGAAATTCCGATATAAGCTGCAGAGCAAAAACCAATAATAAACATAATAGAACCCATTGCACCAAATAAGTGCATAGGTCTTTTTCCAAATCTTGATAAAAACCAAATCGTAATCAAATCAAGGAAACCGTTTATAAAACGTTCCATACCAAATTTGGTTTCACCGTATTTACGTGCCTGATGTATAACTACTTTCTCACCAATTTTATTAAAACCGGCATTTTTTGCCAAAACCGGGATATAACGGTGCATTTCGCCCGAAACCTCGATGTTCTTTACAACTGTATTTTTGTATGCTTTTAATCCGCAGTTAAAATCATTCAATTCTACTCCCGAAGTTTTTCTTGCCGCCCAGTTAAATAATTTTGAAGGAAGATTTTTTGCCACAACAGAATCGTAACGTTTCTTTTTCCAACCCGAAACCAAATCATATTTCTGAGCCGTGATCATTTCATATAAGCCCGGAATTTCGTCAGGACTGTCTTGTAAATCAGCATCCATAGTAATAATTACATCACCTTTGGCTTTTGCAAAACCAGCATGTAAAGCCTGAGATTTTCCGAAATTCTTCATGAACCGAATCCCTTTTACATTTGCATTTTCATTAGAAAACCCTTCAATAATATTCCAGGAATTATCTGTACTGCCATCATCTACAAAAATGATTTCATAAGAATAATTGTTAGATTGCATCACTCTAATAATCCATGAATAGAGTTCTTGCAGTGATTCCTCCTCGTTAAGAAGCGGTATAAGTATAGATAAGTTCATTTATATTTTATTATAGACTGTAAGGTTTTTCATTCTTCACAATTGCGCCGACAATTAATGAATATATTAAGCCAATTAATGCATACATAACAAGCGTTACAGGGAATACAATTAGTGGATTCATGAATTTTTTAACCATACTAAGTCCCATTTCAAGTTCTTTTTCAGTCACGTTTGGATTCTGCTTAAGCATTCCGATCTTAGAAATTTCAAGCATTTCATTTATAAATTCAGGGAATATATAATTAAAGATGACATTAAAGATGCCATATACCAAACCAGCAATGACCGCAATAGAAACTCCGATCTTTAAACATTCAGAAAAAGATATAAAACCATTATTAACGTTTTTCTTATAATTAGTACATCCTAAAAATATAAACAGGATAGGCAAAACCAGATAATTTGCCAGATTTACAATTATTCCGGCACTGGTATCAACCAATGATTTCATGCCAATTACATACATAATGACAAATTCTAAAACCATTATAGTTCCGAATAAAACACCGAACATTATTCCCGATTTAGCAGGAGAAATATTTTTATCCATATGATTACAATTTTTTAATCCACAAATATAGCAATTCCGAATATAAACAGCGGTAAAAAAAGCTTTTTGAATTTAACTAAAAAAAAGTGAGCTAAAGATTTGTTTATTAAAAAAGAATTGTAAATTTGCACACTCAAAAATAATTAAATTTTTAAACAAAAAGAGTATTATTTGTTTACACCTTTTTCTAACCATGGAAAAGCTTCAAAATAAAAATGCTCCAAACAATAAATAAAAGAAAAGATGAAAAAAGGAGTTCACCCAGAAAATTACAGACTAGTTGCATTTAAAGACATGTCAAATGACGATGTTTTTATCACTAAATCTACTGCAGATACAAAAGAAACAATTGAAGTTGACGGAGTTGAGTATCCAGTTGTAAAAATGGAGATTTCCAGAACATCTCACCCTTTTTATACTGGTAAATCTAAACTTATCGATACTGCAGGACGTATTGATAAATTTAAAAACAAATATGCAAAACACGCTAAAAAATAATAGCTGTTTTTCTTTAATATCAAAGCCTTCCAATTTGGGAGGCTTTTTTTATGCATTAAATTTAAATTATAAAGACAAAATAAATAAATTTTGTTTCTGGTAATAAAGCAGAAAGTGATGTATTTTCTTTCGTGAGAAAAAACATCTTTAATGATTCAAATAAAATATTTGTAACTTTGAGCCAGTAACCAACTCAAAAATTTTAACAAATATTAATTAATTTATGAATTACATTCTATTTGACGGTCCCGTCCGGAATGCTTTGCTCCCTTTTACTTTTACCAGACCTGTAGCTGATATTTTAATCGGAATTATGACGATTCGTCAGAAATGGGAAACGCGTTTAGGATCTACTATTACGACCATCACAGAAGACTATTTATCAGAAAAATTTCCGATGGTAGAATTAGAAGAGAACGTAATGATCAATGCAGCTTATTTACCAAATGATAAACTGGCAGAGATGATTTCTGATTTAAAAGAGAACCAGGCAATTTTTAAAGGTGAAGATGTAATTGCTTTTTTCGCATCTGAAAATCAGGAAGAAGTTGATTTTGATTCCTATGAAATTATTCAATATAATGATGATTGTCTGACAGTTGAACATACTTGGGATATTTTTTCAAAAAATGATGCTGCAATTCGTGAGGATTTTAAATACCTGACAGAAGACAGAAAATCACAGCCAATCCCAAAAAGCGTTAATGTTATTGCACCGGAAAACATATTTATTGAAGAAGGGGCAAAATTAGAATTCGTAACTTTAAATGCGTCTAATGGGCCTATATATCTAGGTAAGAATTCTGAAATTATGGAAGGCACGGTTATTCGTGGACCTTTTGCCCTATGTGAAAATGCCCAGGTAAAGTTAAACGCCAAAGTGTATGGTGCGACAACTGTTGGCCCAGGATCCAGAATAGGAGGAGAGGTGAAAAATTCTGTTCTTTTTGCGAATTCAAATAAAGGGCATGACGGATTTTTAGGCGATTCTGTTTTAGGTGAATGGTGTAATATTGGAGCAGACAGCAACAATTCTAACCTGAAAAATAATTACGAAGAAGTAAAATTGTGGAGCTATGAAACAGAAGGATTTGCCAAAACCGGACTTCAGTTTTGTGGTTTGATGATGGGAGATCACAGCAAATGTGGAATTAATACCATGTTTAATACCGGAACTGTAGTTGGAGTAAGTACCAATATTTTCGGAAGCGGTTTTCCGCGCAATTTTGTCCCTAGTTTTTCATGGGGAGGCGCGGCAGGTTTTACAACTTATGTGACTAAAAAAGCTTTTGAAACAGCAAAGCTGGTAATGAGCCGCAGAAATATTGAGTTTGATGAAACTGAAGCTTCAATCTTAGAACACATTTTTGAGGAAACAAAAAAATGGAGAAAGGATTAAATTAGATAATTAGAAAATTCGTTAATTTAGATAATTATAGCAAACCCGACAGATTTTTAAAACCTGTCGGGTTTTGTTTTTGGATTAAAAATTATCTAATTTTCTAATTGTCACATTTTCTAATTCATAAATTATCTAATTATCAAATTGGCACATTATCTAATTAAAATCTATCTTTGCAGCTTTTAATTTATTAGGGAGCGAAACTTCTAACTTTCAGCCTCTAACTTCTAACTTTATATAATGATTACAGTTAACGATATTTCGGTTCAGTTTGGTGGAACTACATTATTTAGCGATGTTTCTTTTGCTATAAACGAAAATGATAAAATTGCCCTTATGGGTAAAAATGGTGCGGGAAAATCGACACTTTTAAAAATTATTGCAGGAGAAAGCAAGCCTTCAACAGGAAGTATTTCGACTCCAAAAGATGCGGTTGTAGCTTACTTGCCACAGCATTTACTTACTAAGGATGGTTCGACTGTAATGGAAGAAGCTTCAAAGGCTTTTGGTGAGATTTTTAAAATGAAAGCCGAAATTGATGAAATCAACGAACAATTGACCGTTCGTACTGATTATGAAAGTGATGAATACATGAAATTGATCGAAAGGGTTTCTGATCTAAGCGAGAAATTTTATGCTATAGAAGAAATAAATTACGAAGCTGAAGTTGAGAAGATTTTAATTGGTCTTGGTTTTGAACGTGAAGATTTTACACGTCAGACTTCTGAGTTTTCAGGAGGATGGAGAATGCGTATAGAACTTGCTAAAATCCTTTTGCAAAAGCCCGATTTAATTTTGCTGGATGAGCCGACGAATCACATGGATATCGAAAGTATTCAGTGGTTAGAAGATTTTTTGGTGACTTCTGCGAAAGCCGTTGTGGTGATTTCGCACGACAGGGCATTTGTAGATAATATTACAAATCGTACTATAGAAGTTACAATGGGAAGAATCTACGATTACAAAGCAAAATATTCTCATTATTTAGAATTAAGAAAAGACCGTCGTATTCATCAGCAAAAAGCATACGATGAGCAGCAAAAAATGATTGCTGATAACAGAGCATTTATTGATCGTTTTAAAGGAACTTTTTCTAAAACAGATGCGGTTCAGTCTCGTGTAAAAATGTTGGAAAAACTTGATATTGTTCAGGTTGATGAAGTAGATACTTCTGCTTTGCGTTTAAAGTTTCCTCCTGCACCGCGTTCAGGACAATATCCTGTGGTTGTAAAAGATCTTTCTAAAAAATACGGTGATCATGTTGTTTTTAAAGATGCAAATATTGTAATTGAAAGAGGTCAGAAAGTAGCTTTTGTAGGTAAAAATGGAGAAGGAAAATCGACCATGATCAAAGCAATCATGAAAGAAATCGGTATTGATGAAGGAAGTGTCGAAATCGGGCATAACTCTCAAATTGGATATTTTGCTCAGAATCAGGCTTCTTTATTAGATGAAAATGCTACTATTTTTGAAACTATCGATAATATTGCTGTAGGAGATATCAGAACGCAGATAAAAAATATTTTAGGAGCTTTTATGTTTCAGGGTGATGATATTACCAAAAAAGTAAAAGTGCTGTCTGGTGGTGAGAAAACACGTTTGGCAATGATTAAATTATTGTTGGAGCCTGTCAATTTATTGATTCTGGATGAGCCGTCTAATCACTTGGATATGAAAACTAAAGATATTATTAAAGATGCTTTGCGTGATTTTGACGGAACTTTGATTCTGGTTTCTCACGATCGTGATTTCCTTGATGGTTTGGCAACAAAAGTTTTTGAGTTCGGAAACAAAAGAGTAAAAGAACATTTTGAAGATGTTGCAGGTTTCCTTGCACATAAAAAAATGGATTCTATGAGAGAGATTGAAAAATAGCTTTCAGTTATATTTATAAACCAAAAAGCGCAAGTTAATCTTGCGCTTTTTTTGTTATTGATTGTATTTAAATCCTTATTCCTGGTGGAAGTAGTTCCTTGTATTTCGGATTCTTTTTGATAAATAATGCGATTTTGGGAGAAATAGGCATAATTCTAAATTTCTTTTCACTGACAATTTCCATGATGTTTTTAAGCAAAGAATCAATTACAGCTTGATTATCATAACCTTCCGGAGTGTTGATTTTGGTTAAGAAGATCTTTTTTTCCTGGAATGAATATTCAACAGAAAGCAATCCTTCCCTAACCATGGTTTCAAATTGTCTGGCAAAAGTATTGTCTTTAATTTCCATAGTTTCAATAGGCTCCATATGTAAATAGTTTTGGGGGTTGTATTTAAAAATGATAGAAAAAGAACAGTAAAATGACATGGTGCAAAACCTTACTAAAAGGTTTTAGATGTGGTACATTTTGATTACAAAGGTAATCATTTGATTCTCAATATGAAATTATTTTTTTAAGCGTCATAATTAAAGGAACTTCTTACTTTTTGTTTTTTGAGGAAATAAATGGTGTAAGATTTGTAATGCATCTTAATAAAAAAAGTATTTTTATGCTGAAATTGAACATTATAACAATAATACGTTTTCTGTAAAATGAGTAGAATCCCAGTATATTTTATGCCTGGTCTGGCGGCAAGTCCGGCCATTTTTGAGAGAGTCAAATTGGATGAAACTGTCTTTGAAATGTGTTTCTTAGAATGGGAAATTCCGATGCCAAAAGAATCTTTATCAGATTATGCACTTCGGATCTCTAAAAACATTAAACATCAAAATCCAGTTTTAATAGGAGTTTCTTTTGGCGGAATCCTGGTACAGGAAATAGCAAAACATATAGAGGTTCGTAAAGTAATTATCATTTCAAGTGTAAGAAGTTCTGTTGAGTTTCCGAGAAGAATGAAAATCGGAAAAACAACCAAAGCCTATAAACTGATTCCGATGAAAGTGCTTTTGAATATCGAAAGCCTTGCAAAATATTCTTTTGGCGAAAAAATCAATAAACGAATTCAGTTATATGAAAAATTTCTTTCAGTTCGTGATTTGCGTTACCTCCAGTGGGCAGTAGAATCTGTAATACTTTGGGACAGAAACCAAATTGATGAAAAAGTAATCCATATTCACGGAGACAAGGACGAAGTATTTCCTATAAAATATATTAAAAGCTGCATTATAGTAAAAGGGGGAACTCATATTATGATTCTCAATAAATATAAATGGCTGAATGAGAATTTACCTTCGATTATATTGGAGGATTAAATTTTGAAAGAAGTTCTAAAAGACATAATCTTGTCATCCTGAGCGAAGTCGAAGGATCACACAAGAAACTCTACAGAGGAATTCCTTAAAGTAATTTTGCTAATCTTTGTCGAGTCACTTGTGTGGTCCTTCGTTCCTCAGGATGACATACTTTGCGGGAAAGACAAAAAAAATCCCAAACACCATTAATTGGAATTTGGGATTTTTAAATATTGTAATTTAAAGAAATTTAGATTTTCTTCATTTGTTCTTTCATCATTGTAATCTGCTCTTTCAGCATGCCTTGTTTGTCAAGTTTCTTAGCTTCATTCAATAAATTGGTCGCCTCCAGTTTTCTTCTTCTTGACATGGCAACTCCTGCAAGGTTTAATTTGGCTACAGCCAAATCCATATCCATAGATAATCCTAGTTCAATTGCTTTTTTGAAATGTTTCTCAGCCTGGTTGATATTTGTTTGAGACAACATGATTCCGTGCAGGTAATTAAAGTAACCTTGTTGTTTTCTTACCAAAGCAGCTTCAGGGTTTTTGATGTATGCCAGCCATTTTTTAGCACCTTCAAAGTCTTGTTTCCTTAATTTAAGGAAAGCCAAAAGAATAAATTCATTTTTAAAGTAAAGAAAAATTGGAATAGCAGTAAGTAAAATAAGGAAAATTCCATTTCCGATATTACTCTCGGTAAATTGCCAAACAGCAGCAACTACTAGAAGTGCGGCCAGAATAAGTTTAATATTTTTGTGAAACATAATTAGTGTAAATTTGTGATTGCAAAGATAGTAAAAGGAATTAAAAATATTTTTATAAAACTACTTGCCAGAAAAAAAAGTCTTTGTATATTTGCACTCGGTTTTTGAATAACGATATCCAAAAACAGAAAAGAGATATTAGACACCATTTTAAAGATACAAAGCAATGAGCAAAAGAACATTTCAACCATCGAAAAGAAAAAGAAGAAATAAGCACGGATTTATGGACAGAATGGCTTCTGCGAATGGAAGAAAAGTTCTAGCGCGTAGAAGAGCAAAAGGAAGACATAAATTAACTGTTTCTAGCGAACCTAGACACAAAAAATAATGTTTGTATAAACATACATAAGGCGATTACTTTTTTAGTATCGCCTTTTTTTATACCTTGTCGGTAAAAATTTTCTCAACATTCTAGTTTATAGCGCACTAGAAACGTTTTTTAAAATCTTAAGTAACTACACAATACATACAAAATGCCTAAAGACACATCAATAAAATCAGTTTTAATTATAGGTTCAGGACCTATTGTTATTGGTCAAGCTTGCGAATTCGATTATGCGGGATCTCAGTCTGCACGCTCGATTCGTGAAGAAGGAATTGAGGTTATCTTGATAAACTCAAACCCAGCGACAATTATGACCGACCCTACCATGGCCGATCATGTTTATTTGAAACCATTAACTACAAAATCGATTATTGAAATTCTGAAGGAACATCCACAAATTGATGCAGTTTTGCCTACAATGGGAGGACAAACGGCTTTGAATTTATGTCTGGAAGCAGAAGAAAAAGGAATTTGGCAGGATTTCGGAGTAAGATTAATTGGAGTTGATGTAAACGCGATAAATATAACAGAAGACAGAGAGCAGTTTAAACAGCTTTTAGAACGAATAAATGTACCAACTGCACCTGCAAAAACTGCTACTTCGTATTTAGAAGGAAAAGAAATCGCTCAGGAATTTGGTTTCCCTCTTGTAATTCGTCCTTCGTTTACACTTGGAGGAACCGGAGCAGCAGTGGTTTATAAGAAAGAAGATTTTGATGAGCTTTTAACAAGAGGTCTTGAAGCTTCTCCAATTCACGAGGTTTTAATTGACAAAGCTTTGATGGGATGGAAAGAATACGAATTAGAGCTTTTAAGAGATAAAAATGACAATGTTGTAATCATCTGTTCTATCGAAAATATGGACCCAATGGGAATCCACACAGGAGATTCGATTACAGTTGCACCAGCAATGACTTTGTCTGATACTACTTTCCAGAAATTACGTGACTATGCTATTTTAATGATGAGAAGTATCGGGAATTTTGCGGGAGGATGTAACGTACAATTTGCAGTTTCTCCAGATGAAAAAGAAGATATCGTAGCGATCGAGATTAATCCTCGTGTATCTCGTTCTTCTGCTTTAGCATCAAAAGCAACTGGTTATCCAATTGCAAAAATAGCTTCTAAACTAGCTTTAGGATACAACTTAGATGAATTGCAAAATCAAATTACAAAATCTACTTCGGCTCTATTTGAACCAACTTTAGACTATGTAATCGTAAAAATACCACGTTGGAACTTCGATAAATTTGAAGGATCTGACAGAACTTTAGGGCTTCAGATGAAATCTGTAGGTGAGGTAATGGGAATCGGACGTTCTTTTCAGGAAGCGCTTCATAAAGCTACACAATCTTTGGAAATTAAGAGAAATGGTTTAGGAGCTGACGGAAAAGGATACAAAAATTACGAACAAATTATCGAGAAACTTACTTACGCAAGCTGGGATAGAGTTTTTGTAATTTATGATGCCATTGCAATGGGAATTCCGTTGAGCAGAATTCACGAAATTACAAGAATCGATATGTGGTTCTTAAAACAATATGAAGAACTTTATGTTTTGGAGAAAGAAATTTCAAACTATAAAGTTACTAATCTTCCAAAAGAGTTATTGTTGGAAGCGAAACAAAAAGGTTTTGCCGACAGGCAATTAGCCCACATGATGAATTGTCTGGAAAGTGAAGTTCACACTTTGCGTATGGAAATGAACATTAACCGTGTGTTTAAACTGGTTGATACTTGTGCGGCGGAGTTTAAAGCGTTGACACCTTATTACTACTCAACTTTTGAAGCTGAAATCGAAAAAGCAAACGGTGAGCGTTATGTAGATAACGAAAGCATTGTAACAGATAAAAAGAAAATCATCGTTCTTGGTTCAGGACCAAACAGAATTGGACAAGGAATTGAGTTTGATTATTCTTGTGTGCACGGAGTTTTGGCTGCAAAAGAATGCGGTTACGAAACTATTATGATCAATTGTAATCCTGAAACTGTTTCGACAGATTTTGATACGGCTGATAAATTATATTTCGAACCAGTTTTCTGGGAGCATATTTATGATATTATTCAGCATGAAAAACCAGAAGGTGTTATTGTTCAGTTAGGTGGACAAACGGCTTTGAAATTGGCTGAAAAGTTATCTAAATATGGAGTAAAAATAATCGGAACTAGTTTTGATGCACTTGATTTAGCAGAAGACAGAGGACGTTTCTCAGATTTATTGAGAGAGTTACATATTCCTTTTCCACAATTCGGAATCGCTGAAACGGCTGACGAAGCTTCTGCACTTGCAGATACTTTAGATTTTCCATTATTGATTCGTCCTTCTTATGTATTGGGAGGTCAGGGAATGAAAATTGTAATTAACAAAAAAGAATTAGAAGAACACGTTATCAATTTATTGAAAACAATTCCTGGAAACAAATTACTTCTGGATCACTATTTAGCCGGAGCAATCGAAGCTGAGGCTGATGCAATCTGTGATGCTGATGGAAATGTTTACATCATCGGAATTATGGAACACATTGAGCCTTGTGGAGTTCACTCTGGAGATAGTAACGCAACATTGCCTCCTTTTAACTTAGGAGAATTTGTAATGCAGCAAATTAAAGATCATACTCATAAAATTGCAAGAGCTTTAAAAACGGTAGGTTTAATCAATATTCAGTTTGCAATTAAAGATGATACGGTTTACATTATCGAGGCAAACCCAAGAGCTTCAAGAACGGTTCCGTTCATCGCAAAAGCTTATGGAGAACCTTATGTAAACTACGCTACAAAAGTAATGTTGGGTCATAATAAAGTAACTGATTTTGATTTTAATCCGCAATTAAAAGGATATGCCATCAAACAGCCGGTTTTCTCTTTCAGCAAATTCCCGAATGTAAACAAAGCATTAGGGCCGGAAATGAAGTCAACAGGAGAAAGTATCTTGTTTATTGATGACTTAAAAGACGATCAATTCTACGAATTGTACTCTAGAAGAAAAATGTATTTGAGTAAATAATCTCAAACACTGATAACAAAAAAGCTCCATAATCATATGGAGCTTTTTTTATATAAAAACAAACAAGATTATTTTTCAACAACGTCATATCTGTATTTAAAAGTACCTTCTGTTACTCTTGTTTTAATAGGATTAGAAACACTAATTGGTTCTGAATCATCTTCTACACAATTAAATGAAAATGTACCAGCTACTGTTTTAGCATTTAAATCAACTGCTGTAACAGATAAGGAACCTTCAACCGGATATTGACTTTTTTCCTTGCTGTTAAATGACATTTCAATTTGTGTTTTAGATGCATCCATTGTTACTTTTGTAATAGGATATGTTCCGATTTTTAGATCAGATCTTTTTATGTGAAGTCTTATTTCATTAAAGAAATCAATTCTGCCTTGCAACTGAATATATTCTTCTTCCGGATAATAAGTAAATATTGGTTCTGAATCATAGTCTGAACCAAATGGGTTATTCATTTCCCATAAAGTTCCATCTACTTTTGCAGTCATTGCAAATTTCGATGTTTCAGGCTCATCATTTGGGGAGTCATTGTCGCTTGAACAGCTGTTTAAAGCAAGAAGTAAAAAAAGAAATAGGATTTTTGGTGTTTTCATTGTTTTGGATTTTATTAAGGACCAAAAGTAAATAAATAATTGTTAATATATTTTAACGATTAACTAAAATAATGATTATTTAAATCACAAAAAAAAGCTCCAATTTGAATTGGAGCCTTTTTATTTTTTTGTCAATTTACGGATTATTCGTTTTTATTAAACACCATATTATCTCTTGTGTTTTTCTGCACCGAAATTGCACCAAATAATGCCAATAAAAATGCAAAAGCGTAGAATCCTTTTTCGCTTGGTAAAATTGTCGCATTTATTAAACCAATAACTAATAAAGCGACAGATAAAAGGGTTCCGAACCAGCAAATACCATAATAAATATTTGTGACAGGAAGATTTTCTAATCTGTCCCTAACACTTTTTTGTAATGACACCACGCCAAAAAGACCAAACATTAAAACTGTAAAATAATATCCCTTTTCATTTAATAACATTTCGGCTCTTGCAAGCCCTACTATAAAGCCTACTGTTCCTGCCGCCAGAGCTACCCAAGATGCCGTGATGTATGCGATTGATGTTTTTTGTACCATATTAAATTTAAAACTTGTTTAGATTAGGGACAAATATAATTAAATATTTACAATTAGTAAGTTTAATCTTATATTATAGAAGTATGATGTTGGTAATTTCTAAAATAAAAAAAGCCCCAATTACTTGGAGCTTTTCTAGGTTTTGAAATATTATAAATTATTCATTTTGTCCAAATGACATATTATCTCTGGTATTCTTTTGTACTGAAATAGCACCAAACAAAGCTAACAGAAAAGCAAATGCATAGAAACCTTTTTCGCTTGGCAATATCGTTGCATTCCATAATCCTACTACTAAAAGAACGATTGATAAAAGCGTTCCAAACCAGCAGATTCCGTAGTAAATATCAGTAACAGGAAGTTTTTCGATTCTGTCTCTTACGCTTTTTTGCAATGAAACTACAGCAAAAAGACCGAACATTAGAACAGTAAAATAATATCCTTTTTCGTTTAGCAGCATTTCAGCTCTCGCAAGTCCAACGATAAATCCTACTGTTCCTGCTCCAAGAGCTACCCATGATGCCGCTATAAAGGCATTAGATGTTTTTTGTATCATGTTTTATTATTTAGGTTTTTGGTATTCAATAAATGAATAATGTAAAAGTAATTAAATTCATTTAACATCAAACTTTAAATAAGTGGGAGTAAACTTAGTTGTATTCTGTATGTTTTAGTAGACTAAAGGTTTCAAAATCTTCTCAGGCTGTTTTGCTTTTATTGGCTTGGCTGTTTGCATTTAGAGAAAAGAAATAAAAAAAGCCCCAGTGTATGAGGCTTTTTTGCTTGAAAGCAAGATTATTTTTGAATCAGTTGCTGCAATGGTTTTAACTGTTCCATGTCAATTTTAGACTCTTTTAAAACACTCATTAAAGTCATAATATTATTTGGGTTCATATCTTTTCCCAAAACGCGTACAACAGCAAAACCATTTTCTTTTTTATTGGCAAAGACTACAAACTCCTCGATGTTTTCGTCTGTACCAACATAGCTTATAGAGGCGCCTTCTTTTCCTGAGCCAAATTTCATTAATTCCTGATATTTCGGATCCTTCAGAATTGCTTTTACTTTAGCTCTTTCAGCTTCAAATTCTTTTTCATTTGTTGCATTCGCTTTAAATGCAAGAATATTCATTTTGTCAAAAGAGTTAACCGCTTTTGTTTGCTCTGCAGATAACTTTGTTTTCTCTAAGTTTAAGATAGAAGGCGAAACATCAAGAGCTATAAAATTTTTGTTCTCTGTATTCTCTACAAAATATTTTTGCAGAGTAGGTTTAGATTCACAACTTATTAAAGTTAGTAAAGCTAAAATGGCTGAGGTAAAGACGCTGATTTTCATCTTATTTTTTGCTTTTAGAAGCTTTTTTTAAGTCAGAACCACCAGGAAGCTGCATTTTGTCTGTTAGGACAGAAATTTCATTGATATCAAAATTCCCAGTTAATGACAGTAAAACACTTTCGTTGTTTTTAGCTCCGTCAATAAACATCAGTAATTCTTTTACCTGAGAGTCTGTAGCGCCAGATTTTACAGAGATTCTTACGTTTCTGCCACTGTCGTTTACACGCATTAATTCTTCTAATCCTGAAGATTTAACATATTTGTCAGCAGAAGCTTTCATGTCAGCTTCAATCTTTGGGTTTTTTGTAGTAAAGACTTTTAGATAATCTAATTTTTTGATTAGGTTAATGTATTGTTGCATTTCCTTGTCAGAAGCATCAACTTTTACCTTACTCATTAAATCGAACATTTTTTTGTTTACGATTACAGAGGTTACATCGTCCTGACCGTCATATTTGTCAAAAGCACCTTGTGCATAAAAAGCAGTACTTACAAATGCGAAAACTATTGTTATGATGAAATTTTTCATTGTATTAAATTTTTAATTATTGTTTGAAGATTTTGTTTTTTGATTGTTCGTATTCCTGAATGTATTGTACACTTTCTATGCCTACATTCACATTGTTTGACAACATAGCCAAAGCTTTTTGCGTTGCTGCGAGAGCTTCTTCAGGGTTGTCATAGGTTCCTAATTCTGATTGCGCCACAACTGGAGATGTGTTTTTTTCGCTCACATACATAAAGGTTCCAATTCCAAGTAAAACAACAATTGAAGCTGCAATTGATAACCACGCCACATTACGTTTCTTAGATTGTAGTGGTATCTCCTGCGTCGATTTTTGTTCTTTTACCTGAGAGAAATAACCAAACATTGGTTTATACTGCTCCAAATGCTGCGCAACATCTGGCGAAGAAAAATATTCTTTTAATTCTTTTTCTTCTGCAATACTGGTTTCTCCCTGAAAGTATTTTTCTACTATATTTTCTATTCTATTTAATTCCATAACGGTGTGTATTAAGCATTGATTCTCTAATTTTTTTTCTCGCTCTCGAAAGCGCTACCCGGATAGCGGTTTCATTCATGTTGACAATTTTCGCAATTTCATCAAATTCATATTGTTCAACATCGCGTAACTGAATTAATATTTGTAATTGTTCTGGCAATTCGCCTATTATTTTTTCTACCCATTCCAGACTATCTGCATCTTCCAGTTTTTTATCTAATTGTGGCTGCCTGTCTGTAAAATTGTTATGTACAATTTGTAGATTTCCTGCTCTTTTAGATTTTAACTGATCCAGGCAATAATTTTTGGTCATTGTCATCGCCAGTGCTTCAACACTGGTATAAGATTCTAAATTCTCTTTTTTATTCCATAATTTAACCATCACTTCCTGAGTTGCATCCTCGGCTTCTTCAGTACTGGTAAGCAATCTTTTTGCCAGACGAAAAACTTTGTCTTTAAAAGGATTTATTAATTCTATAAACACAATTTGATTCATGTGTGGTTTTTTGGTTTTTGGTTGGTTTATAAACTATTTATAATCTCTGGCGATTTAGTATTTTTTACAGAAACTTTATCGTGTAAATCAAACATTATAAATGAGTTTATATAAGCAAGACGAGGCACAATTATTTTTGTTACAGGCAAGTTGTAAAATTTATTTAAAATAATTCTAATAAACTTATAATTGTTAAAACTAAAGGTAGTATTTTTACGTTAATACTTTTATAATATCTATTTTATGAAAACAATATTAAGAAGTTTACTATTATTAATGCTACTTGCTTTATCCTTGCAATCTTGTGAGGATCAGGATGATGTTGAGTCTCCGGCAGACTTACAGGTAAATGATTTTATCTGGAAAGGGCTGAATCAATACTATCTTTGGCAAGAAGATGTTCCTAATTTAGCAGACGATCGTTTTAATAATCAGGATGCCCTAAATTCTTTTTTAAGAGGATATTCTGATCCACAGAATCTATTTGAAAATCTTTTAAATAAACCAGCAAGTAAATTTCCGAAAGGAGAAGCAATTGATCGTTTTAGCTGGATTGTTGATGATTATACAGTTTTGGAACAAGAACTACAGGGAACTTCTAAAAATGACGGAGTTGATTTTAGACTAAGTTATAAGCCGGGAAGTTCAACAGATCTGGTTGGATATGTTCGATATATAATTCCTAATTCTGATGCTTCTGCAAAGGATATAAAACGCGGGGATCTATTTACAGGTGTCAACGGAACTCAATTGACGATATCCAATTACAGGCAATTACTTTTAGAATCTGAAGGCTATACATTAAACCTGGCAGAATATAACGGAACGGCAGTACAGCCTAACGGAAAATCTATTTCGCTGGTAAAAACAACTTTGGATGAAAATCCTATTTTGATAAATAAAGTGATAGTCTCCGGAAGTCACAAAATTGGGTATATGATGTATAATGGTTTTTATGCCAATTATGATACACAGTTAAATGATGCTTTTGGACAATTGGCAGCGCAGGGAATTACTGATTTTGTTTTGGATTTGAGATATAATGGGGGAGGATCTGTACAAACTGCAACACGTTTGGCAAGTATGATTACAGGGCAATTTAAAGATCAGATTTTTGCTAAAGAAAAATGGAATGCTAAAATTAATGCAGCCTACGAAACTAATGATCCTGAATCTTTAAATAACAGGTTTGTAGATAATATCAGCGGGACAAAATTAAACAGCCTGAATCTTGGTAAAGTTTATATCCTGACTTCAGATGGTACTGCGTCTGCAAGTGAATTAATTATTAACGGACTGGCTCCTTATATTACAGTGGTTCAGATTGGTGATTATACAGTGGGAAAAAATGTAGGTTCAGTAACTTTATATGATTCTGAATCGTTTACAAAAAGCAAAGTAAATCCAAATCATAAATATGCCATGCAGCCTCTGGTTCTTAAGATTGTTAATTCTGCCGGTTTTGGCGAATATACAGACGGCCTTAAGCCAACTTATGAGCAATTGGAGTATATAACAAATCTTGGAGTTTTAGGAGATCCTTCAGAGCCATTATTAAATACTGCTATTTCAAAAATTACAGGTGCTGCAGCTAAAAAAATACAACAGGACAGAGGAAAAACATTAAAAACGTTTATAGATGCAAAGGCAATAAACGGAATACGAAACCAAATGTATGTTGATAAAGCACCGGAAGGGTTTTTGAAAGCATTAAATTAAAGAATAAACAAAAAGGCTTTCATCACTGAAAGCCTTTTTTTTCCAAAAAAAAATAAAAAAATAAAGTGTAAATTGATTAATCTTAGAAATAATTCCTGAACTATTTCTTAGGCGTTTGTATTAGTTAAAGTAGAATCCGTTTGGCCCAACTCCAACAGCTAATTCCTTTATCAGGCTTCCCGTTAAGCTATACACATACGCTTTACTGTCTGCTTTAAAATTACCACCATCAGCAATATATATTTGATTGTTGTTTACTGCAAATCCATATAAATAACCAACATTTGAAGTTAAGATTGCAGTTTCTGATGCAGCCGTAGCAGCTGTATTTATTGCATAAACAGAGTTTCCGGCAGTATAGTAAATTTTACCATTATAAATGTCTAAAAATCCTGCACCATCCAGGCTTTCAGGAAATGTTATTGCAGAGGTTGTTTTATCGAATAATTTTACTTTAATAATTTCACTTCTGTCACCGTAAGGCGCTCTCAAAATGTATAAAATGCCATTTTCCTCTTCCATAGTATCAGAAGAAAAACCAATAGTTACTGGAGTTTCAAGTGCTTTGGCAGTGATGTTTACTACTAATAATTTGTCGCTATTGTAAGGCTCAGTAATGTAAAGTTTTTCATCTTTTAAAATAATTCTGTTCCCTGTAGCATTCAATTCTATTTTAGATTCCACTTTATAAGTATTCAGGTTAATAACAGCAACATAATCATCTGTGTTCCCATTTGGATTTGTATCTGAATAATAAGTGTTTGCATTTGTAACATAAGCTTTTCCATCTTTTACTACACCATATCTTGGATTAGCCAATCCTGAATCAACCTTTGCAATTAATTTAAATGTATATCTGTCAACCACATTAATTACATTTGAGCCACCCGAAATAATGTAAGCTTTTTCATTGTCAAAAAAGATGTTTTGAGCATACTTTCCAAGTAAATCGCCTCCATTTGCAGCTGTGTAAGCATCCTTGGTAAAAGAAGTAAAATCATTAGTTGAAAAAGAAACAGTACCTTGTCCGGCACTTCCTTCATTCAAAATAAAAAAACCATTTTCATATGCTCCTTTAGTTGTATTGTCATCATCACTCGAACAAGAAACAAATAAAGAAAGGCTAAATGCTACTAAAAGCAGTTTGCTAAATTTCATAATATTAAAATTTTAAGGTTAAATACATATTAAAATTGCGACCCGGCATAGGTCTATCTTCGTAACTTTCATAATCTTTATTAAAAATATTTAAGACCTGAAAGCCAAGTTTAAAGGAGTCCAAAAATTTGAAATCATAATCGATTCCCACATTAGAAACTGTATAAGCTTCTATGATCTCATCAGGATTATTGTCTGCTCTTGTATAGACAAAACCATTATACAGAAATTGATAATATGCTGATATTTTACTTCTGGAATAAGAAACAGAACCTGTAACTTTGTTATAAGGAACAAAGAAAAGCTGGTTATTGGTTTCTTCGTCTTTGGATGCCGTGTAGGCATAAGTGGCATTTGCACTGAAATAGTTTTTGCCAAAATGTTTTTTCCAGCTTAGTAAAGTTTCAGCTCCATAACTGTTTACCTTACTGGTGTTTTTCGGAGTCCAAATGCCATTTTGACCAGGAACCCATTGTAATAAATCTTTTATTTTGATATAATAAAAGGTCTGCGTAAGCGAAATGTTTTTGAAAGTAAAAACGTTTCCAATTTCAGCCTGGTAAGAACTTTCAGGTTTTAAATCTGGATTGCCACCCTGATCCCAGTATAAATCGTTATAAGTTGGAATTCTGAAGTTTCTTGAAAAATTTAATTTCAAATTATACAATTTACTAAACTGATAAGAAGATCCCAAAGAAAATAAAACAGGCGATTCGTAATTATCCGTAAATTCCTTTCTTATGCCTAATTCATTTTTCCAATCGGTTGATATATCTTGCTTTACCAGTAAAGAAGCAGAGCTAATTTCACGAACGTGATCTCCAAAGCTGGTTCCGTAGCCTTTAGTCCTGTTATAATCTACAATACCGTTAACTTGTGTAGATTTGAAAAGAGTATAGCCCAAATCTAACTTTGTAATCAGACTTTCGGTTTTTCCATAACTGTAATCTTCTTTTGAATTATCGGCAAAGTATTGATAATTTTCAAAGATATAAGCCGTTTTAAAATTGGTTTTTAACTTTCCGAAATCCCCATCATATTCCAGCAAATTCCTGTTGAAACCATTTATATATTTACTTTTGGTTTCAGATTCTGTAATTAAAGATGTATTACGATCTGTATTTGAGGTTTGGCTGTATAGTTTTATGCTGTTTTTAGAATCTAATTTATAAGCCAGACTGCTGCTCATTGTTATAACATCATATTCACCATTTTGGTTCCAGCGCTGTTCGCCTCTCCATGTATATCGGTTCAGATATTTATAATCATTAGTAGAACTATTTCTGGAGAAACCAATTTGAGCACTCCATTTTTCGTTCGAAATATTTGTTTTATAGTTGATTCCAGTGGTATTAAAACTTCCGTAGTCTAATTTCAGAGTGTTTTCAAATCGTTTATAAAACCCTAAATCATTATTTAAATGTACAGTTCCTCCAATAGCACCGCTTCCGTAAATTACACTTCCGCCACCCGCTTTGACACTAACAGAATTATAGTCAGAAGCCGAAATTGTATTAAAATCAGTACTGCCATTCATTTGAGAATTAATATTTATCCCGTTCCATATTACTGCCGTCTGTGAAGCGGTGGTTCCTCTAAATGAAACAGAAGATAGCATCCCGCGGCCATATTCTTTAAAATAAATAGTAGAATTATAATTCAATAAATCGGTGAGTAGAGCTTCGTTTTTATTGATAATTGAATCATTAAGTCTTAGGACAGATTGAGTACTGGAATACTTTTCAAGATTGCTGTCAGAAACTAGAACTTCCTTAAGTTTTGTAATAGAATCGTTCTGCGCCAAAATAATCTGGCACAACAATAGCAAACAAAAAGCAAAACGTTTTTTTAAAGTCATAATTCTTCACTCTTTTTCCCGAGAGCTCGATATTTGTTATAAAGGCAGGTCTCCTGGCTTGCGTCTTGTTGTTTACCTTCCCACCCGCCTTGGCGAGCAGTGGTTTTGTAGTTAACAACAAGCATTCTTTTAGAACTAAGCTTACAGTTGCGGGTACAGCTCAAGATTTGACTTGATTCCCTTTTAATGTGTTATAAAAATTATAACACAACCTTAAAATTTTGGCAAAGATAGAATTTAAAATACTGAATTTTCAAATTTGTTTTGCTTTTTATGTAGAATTCTAAACAAAACAACGCTTAAAGTAAGATTTTGATTACTTGTCCAAAGTCAATTTTATTCTGAAAAGCATCTTTTAACGGCAATGATGATTGATGGCAAAGAAAACTTCTCAGAATGCCGGCATGGGCAACAATAATAATTGGCTGATCTGTTTTTTTTGAAATTTGTTCTGATAAAAAAGCGTTGGTTCTTTGATGAAGCTCTGTAAAAGATTCCCCATTTGAGGCCTTTACATTTACAAAATCTTCCATCCACGGATTAAGTTGGGCGGGTGGAATATCGTTCCAGTTTTTCATTTCCCAATCACCAAAATTCATTTCCATTAACCTTGAATCTTCCTGATAAGAAAGAGTTTTTATTTTGTTTTGAATGTGTTTTGCTAAAATAACGCAACGTTGTAACGGACTCGTAAAAATAGCCGCTTCGTTGGGTAACTGAGAGATGATGTTTTCAAAAATGAGTTCAAAAGGTTCTGCTAAAGCAACATCAGATTGTCCGTAACAAATTCCTTTTTCGCAGACGGTTTCGGTATGTCGCACTAAATAAATTTCCATACCAAAAGAAGGCTTAGATAATAAACTACTTCACAAACCTGCTGGGTTGCGCCAAGGCAGTCGCCTGTATAACCATCAATCCATTTTTGAAAATAGCGTGCTAAAAAGTATCGCGTCAGGAAAACCGGAATCAAAACCAAAAGAATCTGATATTTAAAATAGGAGAGGAGCAATAACGGAAGTAATCCGAAAAAGAAAGCACCAAGAATTTCTCTCCAGGTATTGCTTTTGGCTATCGGTTTGCTTTTACTGGTAGCATCATCACGCGAATATTCATGTGTAAAAATAATACTAATTGCAGCCAAACGACTCAAAGCATGAGCCGATACAAACAACAAAAATATCAGGAAAAATGAAAAAGTATAATTTGTTTGATAATGTAAAACAGATTCAGAAAGCAATTTAAATTTTAATAAAAAAAGTAAAACCAAACCAATTGCTCCATAGGCACCAATGGCACTGTCTTTCATAATCAAGAGGATTTTTTCTTTGGTCCAGCCACCGCCAAATCCATCGCAAACATCTGCAAAACCATCTTCGTGAAAAGCTCCGGTTGTGAGCATTGAAGCAATTATTGCCAAAATAACTGCAATTTCTATTGAAAGGAAAAATGAAAAAAGAAAAAAAGCAGCAAAAGAAATCGTGCCAACAATCCAGCCAACTAAAGGGAAATAACGGGTTGCTTTGTTTAAATAATCAGGATGGTGTGTAATGTTTTTTGGACATGGAATTCGGGTATAAAACATTAAGGCAGTAAAAAATATATGTAGTTCTTTTTTCATTTAAGTATTATGTATAATTTGGCTAAAGCCTGTTGGTTCCTGCGATGGTCTATGATTATGAAGTTATTTTTTGCTCACTCCGGCATTTTCAAAAGTAGCCATTTCATTCAAAAAAGCTTCTGCTGATTTTAAAATTGGAAAAGCTACTGCACAGCCGCTTCCTTCTCCCAGCCGCAAATCTAAATTTAAAATAGGTTTTACCTCTAAATAATCTAATAATTTTTGGTGCGCTTTTTCTGCCGAAACATGGCAAAAAACAGCATTTCGTTTTATATTGGGATTAATTTTTGAAGCGATCAAAAAAGCAATACTGCAAATAAATCCATCAACCAGAATGAGCATTTTATGATCATAAGCCGCTAGCATACCTCCTGCCATTTGTATAATTTCGAAGCCTCCAAAATAAGCAAGCTGCTGCATTAATTCGGCCTGACCGGAATAATTTTGTATTGCTTTTTGAAGTAAAATTTGTTTTTGAATTAATTTTTCATTTTCAACACCGGTTCCTTTTCCAACACATTCTTCAATTGGTGAATTCGTGAGGACGCTCATTAAAACAGAAGCTGTTGAGGTATTTCCGATTCCCATTTCGCCAAAGCCAATACAATTGCAATTGTTTTTGGCAATATCATCAACAACTTCTTTTCCTTTAATAAAACACAAATGCAGTTCGGTTTCACTCATTGCCGGTGCATAAAGGAAAGATTGGGTGCCCTTGGCGATTTTGGCATTTATTAATTTAGCATTGGTCGGAAAATCATAATTTACGCCAGAATCTACAATAGACAGCGCAATGTTATTTTGATTGCAAAAAACGTTTATTGCAGCACCGCCATCGAGAAAATTGCTAACCATTTGTCGGGTAACATCCTGAGGATATGCACTAACACCATGATTCGCAATACCGTGATCAGCAGCAAAAACAACAATATTAGGATTCTTTATTTTTGGGTCTAAAGTTTCAAAAACAGTTCCCATCTGTAAAGCTAAAGTTTCTAAAATACCCAAAGCGCCAATAGGTTTAGTTTTAGAATCGATTTTTCCCTGTAAAAGCTGTCCTAAATCTTTTTCCTCCGGCACAATTATAGGATTTAATGAGAGATTTGAAATCTCACTTTCAATTACATTTGTTATTTCCCTGCAATCGGGAGTTTCAGATTTTTGTTTCCAGTTTAATTGCTGTAACATTGGCTGATTGTTATAATTAGTAGCCGGTTTCCCGATACAGAAATAACCCAGTGGTTCAATGTTTTCTGGCAGGTCAATTATTTTTTTGAACTGATAGTAATTCAAAATAGAAACCCATCCCATTCCATAACCTTGTTCCGTTAGTGAAAGCCAAATGTTTTGCGCTGCACAAACCGAACTGAATTTAACGGCTTCATTACTACCTACAGTTCCAATCGTAAACTGATTCAGGACCGATCTGTCATACGCTATAATAAGTCCGATTGGAGCTTCTGCAATCGCTTCCAGTTTCAAGGATTTATAATGTTCCTTCTGTTCTGGATTATCAGTCAGAGCCGCAGCTTTTTCATTATAATCCAGAAACAATTTTTTAATGGCAGCTTTTACTTCAGGAGATTTAATGATGTAATATTTTGTAGCATCTGTCAAACCGACAGAAGGCGCCCAATGCCCTGCCTGCAAAGCTTTTTGGATTACTTCATCAGGAACTTCTTCGGTTGTAAAGTGGCGTGTATCGCGACGTGATTTTAAAATATCATCTAAATGGCTCATCTGATAAAATTACGATAATTAAGTTCAAAAAATAAATTCCAAATTCCAAAACTATCAAAATCATGGAATTTGGAATTTTAAAATTTGGAATTTGTTTTATATTTTAACCCTTTATTTTAACTGGAATTCCCGAAACCATCAACACAACCTGATCTGCTTTTGAAGCTAAAAACTGATTCATCCAGCCTTGTAGTTCGGTAAATTTTCTGCCGATATGAGTTTCAGCATGAACACCCATTCCGATTTCGTTGGTAACAATTATCAAATTTGTATTTTCCTGAACTGCCATTTTTTCAAATTCGGCTTTTGCTTCTTCCAAAGACAATGAAACGTCATTTTTGGTATCGACAAAAAAGTTTGTTAGCCAAAGTGTCACACAGTCTACCAGAGCCGTTTTTCCTGTAAAATCAATTTCACTGAGCTGTTTTTCTTTTTCAATATTGGTCCAGCGTTCATCACGTTCCTGCTGATGCCTGTCAATTCTGTTTTGGAAATCGGAATCCCATTTTCTGGCTGTTGCTACATATATTGGTGAATCTGAAAGTGATAATGCCAAATTTTGAGCATAACTGCTTTTTCCGGATCGTTCGCCGCCAGTAATTAAGTAAATCATTTTTAGTTGGGTTAAAGGTTAAAGGTTAAAGGTTATGGGTTATGGGTTATGGGTTATGGGTTATGGGTTAGGTGTTAAGAGTAAGGGTTAAGGGGTCATACAGAATATTATCAAGTTCTCTACTTCTAATATTTAATGTCTAACTCCTAATTTTTAACCTTCTAACTTCCTAATAAGGACAATGTCTGCATCCATTTTCACAACAGCTTCCTCTTTTTAGATGGAACCAGGATTTAAACACATATTTTTCATTTTCTATATAATAATCGATTCCTTCAATTAGCTTTTCTGTTTTTGGTAATGTTGCAGCTTTATTGTTGATTGCTTTTTCGGGAGTTAAGGTTTCTATATAAGCATCGATTTTGTCTTCACAAGCTTCTTTAAAACAAACAGGGCAAAGACAATCACCGCCATCAGCAAGATTAAAAATAGGAGGGAAATCATTACACCAACATTTTTCTTCAGCAGAAATATCTCCGCAACTAAAAGAAGATTCGCAGCCGGAGCAAACTTTTGTTTTTGTGGTATTCATGAGATAAAGATAATATTTGTTTAAGTTTGTAAGAATAAAGGTAGACAAAAAAAGTGCAAATTGCCTTACCTTTGTTTTTATTGAAAACGTAATTTTGAACTGGCAAATACCATACCTTAAAAACAATATAACCTACTTATGAGACATTTATTATTTAAGTTTATTTTTATTCTACCATTTTTTGTTCTTGTGGGATGCAAAAAAAATGAACAGGCAGAAACGCAAAAACCTGAGATTGCAAAAAACAGTATCGACTATGCTTCAGGACTTTCTATAGTAAAATATGATAACTATTCGGTGGTGACAGTTTCTAATCCGTGGCCAGATGCCAATAAAAGTTATACTTATATATTAAAAGAAAAAAATACAAAAGTTCCGGATAGTTTGCAAAGTTATGCCAGTATAAATGTTCCGCTGGAATCTGTTGTGGTAACTTCGACAACAAACATTCCGTTTCTGGAAATGTTAGAAGTAGAAGATAAACTTGTTGGATTTCCTCATACAGATTATGTTTCTTCTGAAAAAACAAGGGCTTTGATTGATAAAGGTGCTGTAAAAAATGTAGGACAGAACGAAAAATTAAATATCGAACAGCTTATAGAATTATCCCCTGACCTGATTGTAACTTTTGGCGTTGACAATAACAATCCGATGCTGGATAATTTGAAGAAAAGCGGCCTGAATGTTTTTATACAAGCCGACTGGATGGAACAATCTCCACTTGGAAAAGCAGAATGGATAAAACTATATGGTGCTTTATTTGGTAAAGAAGAAAAAGCAAAGGATTTGTTTGATAAGATTGTAGACAGTTATAAGCAAACCCAGAAACTTATTGCAGATAAACCCGCAACGGCAACAGTATTGTATGGTTCTATGTATGAAGATGTTTGGTACGTTGCAAAAGGAAACAGCTGGGTCGCTGAATTCATGAAGGATGCCAAAGCAAATTATATATGGTCAGATCTAAAAGGTACAGGAAGTGAAGGTTTGTCTTTTGAAAAAGTATTGGTAAAAGCAAAATCTGCCGATTTCTGGATTGCTTCTGGTTCTTTTAAATCATTGGATGAATTCGGAAAAAGTAATCCTCATTATACTCAGTTTGATGCCTTCAAATCCAAAAATGTATACACTTTTGAAGGAAAGATTGGCGCAACAGGAGGAATCGTTTATTACGAACTTGCCCCAAGCCGCCCGGATTTGGTTTTGAAGGATTTTATCAAAATTTTTCACCCTGATCTCTTGCCAAGTTATGAGTTTACTTTTGCATCTAAATTAAATTAAGAATACTTGATAAATAAAAAACGAAATATAATTCTGTTTTCATTACTCGGCTTAGTTCTTTTATTAATGTTTTTTCTGGATATTAGTTTAGGTTCGGTTACAATTCCGTTTAAGGAAGTTTGTACAAGTCTGACCGGAGGAAATGCCAGTAAATCGACATGGGAATATATTATTATAAATTATCGCCTGCCCAAGGCCATTACAGCAGTTTTAGTTGGGGTCGGATTATCGATAAGCGGTTTGCTGATGCAAACCTTGTTTAGAAACCCTTTAGCCGGGCCTGATGTTTTGGGTTTGAGCTCAGGTGCTATTTTGGCTGTTGCGGTTGTAATTTTGGGCGCCGGTTTGCTGCCGTCATTTCTAAATGAAATAGTATTATCAGCTTATGGAATTGTATTGGCCTCTACTTTAGGAAGTATTTCTGTTTTGCTATTGGTTTTATTAGTGGCACAACGGTTAAGAAATACAATGGCAATTTTGATTGTCGGGCTTATGTTTGGTAGTTTTACAAGTGCTATTGTGGGGGTTCTGACCTATTTTAGCTCAGCAGAACAGTTACAGAGATTTACTTTTTGGTCGTTAGGAAATCTTGGGAACCTTCCCTGGGCATCCATTTTTGTCTTGGCAGTTTGTGTGGCTATAGGTTTGCTTTTAAGCATCAGTAGTATAAAGCCTTTAAATGCATTGCTTCTGGGAGAGAATTATGCTAAAAGTATGGGGTTAAATTATAAAAAGGCGCAACTCCTTATTATTTTCGCCACAAGTATTCTGGCAGGAAGTATTACGGCTTTTGCCGGCCCGATTGCTTTTATTGGTTTAGCAGTCCCACACATTGCAAAATTGACTTTCCAAACCAGTAACCATGCAATTTTATATTGGAGTACTTTTTTTTACGGTGCAATAATTATGCTGTTTTGTGATATCGCTTCACAATTTCCGGGATTAGATACAACACTGCCGATTAATGCAATTACATCAATTATTGGTGCTCCCGTTGTGGTATGGCTGTTAATGAAAAAAAGAAACTTTCAGTAATTATAAAAAAACTCAAAAGCTTAGCATTATTTTTTGGCAACTTTAATATGAAAAATATCCTGACCACCTCAAATTTAAGTATTGGCTATAAGTCCAAGAAAGAAACTGTGACTATCGCTGAAAATCTGAATTTGAATTTGGATGCAGGAAAACTTATTTCCTTAATAGGTGCAAACGGAATTGGAAAATCAACTTTGCTGAGAACCATTACAGGAATTCAAAAACCATTGTCAGGAAATGTATTTCTGAACGATAAAGATATTGCGAGTTTCAAACCGTTGGAATTGGCTCAAAATTTGGCTTTGGTGCTGACAGAAAAACTTCCCCCGAGCAATCTTACTGTTTTTGAGCTGGTTGCTTTAGGACGTCAGCCATATACCAACTGGATCGGAACGTTAAATCCGGAAGATATTACAAAAGTTAATGAGGCGCTGGAGCTTACTCAAATTAGTCATTTGGCTAGAAAAAAACATTTTGAAATAAGTGACGGACAATTGCAAAAAGTATTAATTGCACGTGCTTTGGCGCAGGATACGCCACTAATTATCCTTGATGAACCCACAACTCATCTTGATTTGCTGCATAAAGTTTCACTTTTCAAATTATTAAAAAAGCTGACTCAGGAAACTCAAAAATGTATTTTGTTTTCAACACACGATATAGATCTTGCAATTCAGCTTAGCGACGAAATGATTATTATGACACCTGAAAGTGTAATTCAGGACGAGCCGTGTAATTTAATTTCAAAAGGCAGTTTTGCCACTTTATTCAAAGACGAACATATTACTTTTGATGCCGAAAAAGGGAAGTTTATTGTGAATTAGTTTTTCTTGTTTTCCACTCATTTATTTTTTTACTGGTAACTGCAAAGAGTTCAACAAATAGTAAATAAATAGAGACCTTCATTATGATTTCAAGAAATATATTTGAAGGATAAATGCCTGAATCATTATACATTGTCCAGGAACTTGGTAAATAATCTCTATGAAGAGATGTAGAAATTATTACAATTCTTTCGAGTGACAGGATAAGTAAAATGCTAAAAATCAATCGGCAAAAAATATTTTTCCGGATTGTTTCAAATCGTAGAAGCTGCGTAATTGAAAACCATAATAAGGGCTGAAGCCAAAATCCGAACCAATATTTTCCAAACATTCTGTGCAGGAGATCATTTTTCTCCTGTTCCTCCCGCATATATAATTCAACAATTGTAGCAATAATCCAGACAATCAGATAAACAATACCTATAAACGAAATAAAATGATTTGAATGGTCATCAGCTTTTTTTAGGAAGTTCTTTTTTATAAATATGGAAAGAATTAAAAATAAAATTGTAGTCAGCCCATATGCTGTAAAGAAATCCACTAGTATAAGTTCAAAATTGAATAGTATTCTTTCAATCATTTTAGGCTAATATTTATTTTTTATAAGGAATCTCTATCCTGCAAGGTTTCAAAAACCTTGTAGGTTTAAATAGTAAGTTATCAAGAAGCCGGCACAATACCTACAAGGTTTTTGAAACCTTGCAGGAAGTAATTTAAAGTTTTAATCCAATCTGTCTCTTAGCTTCACCAACAACAAAAGCAACTGAATTGGCAATATTAAAACTTCTGATAAACTTTGACATTGGAATTGTTAAATGGTTTTCAAAACGCCCAAGTACTTCTTTGCTCAAACCAACGCTCTCCTTACCGAAAACCAGCCAGTCACCATCTTGAAAATCAGTTTCCAGATACGATTTTTCAGCATGTGAACTCAGTAAAAACACTCGAGATTGATCTGGAATTTGTTTTATCCATTCCTCAATATTCTGATATTCTGTAACATCGAGATGAACCCAATAATCCAAACCGGAACGTTTAAGGTTTTTGTCATTAATTACAAATCCAAACGGATGAATTAAATGTAATCGGCTTTCGGTACCCACGCATAAGCGTCCGATGTTTCCGGTATTATTTGGTATTTCCGGTTCTACAAGAACAACGTTCAGCATTTTTATAAGAGTTAAGGGTTAGGGGTTTAAGTTAAGGTCACCGAATTTAATAATTATCTAATTGGCACATTAACTAATTATCTAATTTAAAATCTGGTACTTCAAGAACTTCTCCCGCTTTTAGATTTTGCAAATATACATTTCCTATCCGAACACGAACCAGTCTCAGGGTAGGAAAGCCTACTGCTGCTGTCATTTTTCGCACTTGGCGAAATTTGCCTTCATTTACCGTTATAGATGCCCACGAAGTTGGTCCGTGGCGTTCATCTCTTATTTTTTTTGCCCTTGGCCCAAAATCAGGAATTTCGGTAACAATAAATGCTTTGCAGGGTTTGGTTTTGTATTTTCCACCGTCAAAACCAATTTCAACACCTTTTTGCAACTGTTCGATAGCTTCAGGTGTAATTACTCCATCGACCTGAACATAATATTCCTTATCAACTTTTTTGCTTCTTATCTGTTCGCTCACTTTTCCATCTGTAGTAAGTAGAAGCAGACCTTCAGAATCTTCGTCCAGACGTCCAATAGCCATCGTACCTTTGGGGAAATCATGTAATTCTCCCAAAAGTTTTTTCTTTCTTTTTAATTCATAGATAAACTGGCTTAAATAGCCATAAGGTTTAAACAGAATAAAGTGATGTTGCATGCCCATTATTTTGTGCAAAGATAGTTTTGTTTTATTATCCAAAAGCTATGTTAAATGGTTTAGTTTTCGGTCTGAAAATTCGTAATATTATAATAGAAATTTAAAAAAATACTATTATGGAAACTAATGATTTAGGCTCTAAAAAGATAAATGGAGTACAAAAAAATATAGATGAATCTAAAGGAAAAAATGTTTCACACGATAAAAATCCGGATGATTTGAAACTTAAAAAAGAAGTGGTGACAGACCAGGAAGGAAACAAGGAAGTTGTGGACAGAGCAAGAAACAAAAATGAGAAAATAACGGAAGCATCAGATCAAAAAGGAAAAAATAGCGCAAGTGGCAACCGCGGTGTTGCAACTGAAGAAGAAGCCGAAAAAACGGTAGAAAATAAGGACAGGAATTCTGATATAACCGCAAACCGTTATCCAAACTCGCACCCTGACAATCATAAAGATCGCGGTAACATGAAATTAGATGAGGAAGATTGAATTTGCAATGCAAAATTAATTTTATTGTAAATAACATTTCATACTACAGTGTAAATATTTAAAAAATAAGATTTAAGACCGTCTGTATTCAGTCGGTCTTTTTTATTAATTACACTATAAATAAGTTTTTTCCTGATAATTATGTGAGTTATTAAGAATAAAAGCCTCCTAAAAATACTATATTTGTTGAGGTTGTAAATATTATGTGGGAATTTTTTGTTTTAATAAGCTTTTAAAAATAAAATATGAAAGAATTAATTTATAATTTTATAATACTGCCTTAACTTTAAAGGTCATATATTTAATTTCTAAAAACGCTATTTTTTAACTTATGAAAAACATTTACTCTCTGCGCCATTTAATGGCTTTTTTAAGTTTTTTTTATTTCTGCTCGATAAATAGTATTGCACAGACAATGCCGGCTGTACAAAGTTTGCCTTATACACAAAATTTTGATGGACTTGATTATACGTCTACAGTATATCCCGCAGGATTTCAGGGATGGACTGCTTCTACTGCACCCGGATCTGCTTATAACACAAGCGCAACTATGGTTGCCGACAGGCCCTTGGTGGCTAGCAGTACAGCAGCCACTACCAGTGGTAACATTCACAACTATAATGGCAAAATAGGTTTTCAAAATACAGGCTCACTTGATTTGGCTATTGGTTTTGCTTTTTCTACTACAGGACAAACTGCTATTCAGGTTCAATATGATGCTATTACGATTCGTAATCCGTATGGATTAGTTTCGGGAGCCACAACGTCTGAACGTATCAATGAGATGATTTTACAATATCGCATTGGTACTGCAACAGCATTTACATCAATACCTGCAACAGCTTATACAAACAATACAATACAGCAGACAGGAGCAGTTACAGATCCTCAAAATCCTAAAACAATAAAAGTAACTTTGCCTGCTGAGTGTAATAATCAGCCTGTTGTTCAGATTAGATGGATTTCTAAACAAAACTCAGGAGGCGGTTCACGTCCTTCTTTTGCCATTGACAATATTGACATCAGAAGCGATATAATAGCACCGGTTAGTGAAGCCGGTTATCCAAAAGCAGATAATATTTTATCCGAAGCTTTTGATTTTTCCAATAAACTGAATGAAGCTGGTAAAACATATTATGTATTATTGGCGTCAGGAAGTGCCACACCTTCAGCAGCTCAGGTAAAATCTGGTCTCGATGCAAACGGAAACGCGGCTTTGCAGTCAGGATTTCTGGATGTTACAGATCCTTCTCAGATATATGTAAAGAGTTTTACCGGTTTGGTAATTAATACTGCATATTCTGTTTTTTCTGTTTCTGAAGACTTATATGGAAATATTCAGACGGTAATTAATAAAGTGGATGTTACAACCTCAGATGTTGCGATTCCCTCTCTATTGACATCAACTGCTTTGGTTGATTTAGGATTTTCCGAAACAAATTTTGATTCTGAAGTTTTAAGTTATCAGATTCAGGGAGATAATCTTACCAGCGATGTTACAGTTACGGCTTCAAGTAATTTTACAATTTCCAAAGACAACATTTCGTTTACATCTTCTTTGACTTTCCCGGTGTCTGATTTTGCTGCAAATGCAAAACCAACAATCTATGTAAAGTTTACTCCAAATACAGCCGCTATATTTTCAGGACAAATTACACACGAATCAACTGGCGCAACGAGTAAGATTGTTATTCTTAGCGGAACAGGGATAAATCCGTACATACAAGATTTTAACGATCCAAATGTTTTGACAAACAGTGGTTGGACTCAATACAATGTTTCCGGAACAGCAAATAAATGGGGATACACAAGTGTTGCCAGAAATGTAAATTCTGGAACTGGTGCTGTACTGATGAATGGTTATTCTGATACGGGAGCAAGCAAGGACTGGCTCATATCACCAAAATTGAGGTTAAACAATTTTAACCAGTTTCCTTTATTGTCTTTTTATTCACGTAAATTTTATGCAGGACCCGGCTTAAAATTAATGGTCTCTGTAAATTATGACGGTAAAAGCAATCCGGAAACGGCAACATGGACAGAAATAAATGGTGATTTTCCTGTTACAACCGGAACGTATACAAAGTCACAATATATCGATTTAAGCGCATATAAAACAGATCATACCTATTTCGCATGGGTTTATGAAACAACAGTAGGCGGAACAAATAATGCATCAGAATGGTCAATAGATGATATCGCCATTACAAATGAAATGGGTTATGTGGCTTCAAATCCTGTTCTGGATTTTGGAGATGTAAATCCTAATACAGAATCAGCAAGTCAGTCTTTTGATTTTAAAGCTGCCGGTTATGGAGATATAACCATTACAGCTCCTGCAGATTATCAAATCTCTGTGGATAATACCTCATTTCAGTCGGTTGTTGTAGTCAGTGCTGCAGATGCATTGGCAGGAAAAGTGCTGTATGCAAGGTTTGTACCTTCTGTAAAAGCATTAACAATCTCTGGTTCCTTAACGGTAACAGGAACTGGATTAAACAAGCAAATAGGAACATTTACCGGATCTTCATTACCAAAAGCAGATACTTTTGATGTTGTAAGTTATAATCTGGAGTTTTTTGGATCTGATGTAAAAGGAACAGACGGAGTTGAATTTGGACCAACAGACGATGCCTTGCAAATTGAAAATGTTGCCAAAGTAATGAATAAATTAAATGCCGATGTTTATGTAGTTCAGGAAGTTTCAGACGATCCTTCTATTGATCTGCTGATTCAGAAAATAAATATCAACGGAAAAACATTTGATAAAACAACTTCAACATCGTGGTCATATTCGTTTGAAGAACCGGATCCTAATTTTCCGCCTCAAAAACTGGTTGTGCTTTATAATACACAAACAACAACGGTAAAAAGTAGCCGTGTCATGTTTAAGAAATTGTATGATGATGTCCGTGCCGGGACAGTAACCTTACCAAATTATCCCGGAGGCAATGGAGCAAGTTTTTTCTCATCAGGACGTTTGCCTTATTTGGTTAAAATAGAAACGAATATCGGCGGAATCAAAAAAGAAATTAATCTGATCGATCTTCACGCACGTGCCAATAGCGGAAGCGATATCTCCAGATATAATATGCGTAAATATGATGCAGAATTATTAAAAGACAGTTTGGATGTTCATTACCCGAATTCAAATTTTATGATTTTGGGCGATTTTAACGACGATGTTAAAGCATCTGTTATTCCGGGACAGTTATCTTCTTACCAAAAAATTGTAGAAGATACAGAGCGTTATAATCCAATTACTTTGGGCATTAGTCAGGCTGGCGCTTACAGCTTTTTAAGTTCAGGCGGATTCTTAGATCATATTGTTATTTCAAATGAACTTACAGATGATTATATTCCTAATTCTATTGCGGTTTACGATCCGAGAGCAGATATTCCAGGCTATACAACAACAACTTCAGATCACGGACCGGTGATTGCCCGTTTTGAATTAAAAGCGGATAATTTGTCAACAGATGATTTTGAAACAAAGAACGGATATTTTGTAGAAACATATCCAAATCCGGCTTTGGATGTAGTAAATGTAGCGGTGAAAACAAATCAGGACAAAAGCCTGAAACTGAAATTTTATGATATGTCAGGACGCTTAGTGTTAAAACCGATTGATATAAAAAATACACAAGACAGAAGTGACTCAGTAATCCAGATAAGCAGTCTTAAAACCGGAGTTTACATTTATACCTTAACTGAAAACAATAAAGTTATTTACAGCAGTAAAATCATTAAAAAATAAAATGATCCCTTTTAAAAAAAACAGGCAGCGAATTAAGCTGCCTGTTTTTTTTATATAAAGATTTTAAAGTAGCTCAAATATTTTTTTGACTTTACTCAAATCCAAGGAATCATTAATCTCAATAAAATAATTCAATTGCCAGCTTTGTGTTTTTTGAGCTTGTTTACTTGTTGTTTCATCCCACGGCGGATAAACTCTTGTAGCTCTTATTCCTTCTTTTTTTGGAGTAGAAAAAATACCTTTTTCAAACAAAACAGATTGCGGAAAAATAAACTGTCCGAAAACATCCTTTTTTCGAACACTTACAATGACGAAATCAATTTTGTCAGAAACATCAAACGGTTCAATGGTTTTGGAGAAATTACGTTTCCATAAAGTTACAAACTGACCTGTTTTGGTGGGTGTTATTTTGGCTTCACGAAAACAAATATGTTTATTGTTCAGATGAAAACGATAAGCGCTATATTCTGCACTTTCTAGTTCCGGTTCTGGTTTTGAGAAATCAAAATTCAGTAAATCATAAACTAATTCTTTGGCTGTAATTAAATCTTTTGGAATTGAGTTGGTATTCCAATTGTTTTGAATGCTCATTTTGATAAAATTATTCTGTTGTTTTTTGGGAAAATTACAACAAATAAAAGATTAAAACGAAACATTTAATCCAAAATTCAATCCCCACTGCAGCTGATTAAAAGATTGGTTGTTTAATGGATTGATATAATAATTCATAGCAGGCTCAACAAAAACATTTGTCTTTTTGTAAATGCGGTATTGTACCGTGCTGCTCAGAACAGACCCGTAAACAAAATCATTGGCATCAAGATTTTTTCCTATAGAGGTACCGTCCAAAGCTACATTATTAGAAATCAGTTTCCCTACAAAACCTCCGGTATTCAGGCTTATATTAGTTCTGTTTTTGCTAAAAACCGCATAAGAAACCTCCAACGGCATTTCGATATATCGTAAACTTTGATCCAGATTACCAGTTTGAACATTCTCACTTACCAAAGCATCTTTTGTAGTGTTAGAAACAAATACATAACTTCTGTTATTGGCGATCTGAGGTGTTGCTACATTTTTGACAAAATACGCTGACGGACTAAAAAAAGCACTGTTTTTTTCACTCACATCCATATACGAAACATTAGCGATACTTTGTCCTAATTCATTAATCTTTAACCCCGAACCAACAGCCCATTTGTTATTGATTTTGTATTTCGTTTTTACACCATATGTACTGCTTTGTTTAGAATCGTTTACATGGCCTAAAGTTTTGTCGTTTTTATAATTATCAGAATTGGCAACTCCGGCAAAAACCTGAACCGCCCATTTATCACTTTCAGATTTAGGTTTGGTTTCTTTTTCTTTTTTATCCTCAGGATTCGCGATCCCTTTCTCTAAATTTTGAAGTTCTGCCAATTGTATAGAATCCTGTTTGCTCAGTACATCAATAAATTTTGAATTGTTTTGCTGATTATTAGCAATGGCTTTTTCAGCATTTACAGCCTCGTTTTGGTTCGTTTTGGTATCTGAATCTTTCTTTGCTTTATTATTTAATTCAGTACTTACAATTTGAGATGAAGAGTTTAAGGCCAAATTAGTATTGGTTTTATTGCTCTTTGTATTCTGTTTTGGCTCAAAAAGAGAATTTGCTACCTGATTTTTCGCAGTCGGATTAAATGGGTTTTGTTTTCCTGAGCTAAATGTTTTCTCTGTTAGGATTTTATTTGCATTCTTTTTTTCAACATCTGCTATTTGATTTTTTGATGATGAATTGAATGGATTATGATTTCCTGAAATTGATGTTTTCTCAGTTGCAGCCTGATTTATATTTTCTTTTCCAGAATTTAATAGCTGATTTTTTGATGATGAATTAAATGCATTGTGATTTCCTGTAGTTGATGTTTTCTCAGCCACAGCTTGATTTGCATTCCCTTCTTTATTAAATGTTTTATTTGATGAAGTATTAAATGAATTTTCTTTTTCTGAAATTGATGATTTTTCAGCCAAAGTTTCATTTGTATTTTTATTTCCAACACGTAATTTTTTTGTCGACACTTTTGTACCAATTATGTTTGGAGCATCAGCAACAGCATTTTCCTGTCTTTGATTCATTTTTTCAGTATCAGTACTAACCGGATTATTTTCTAAAGATTTATTTTGATTGTTTGATTTTTGATTAATGCTTTTATTTTCGTCTCCGGGAATAGTTCTCGTTTGGTTTACATCTGTTTTATTTTCATCAAAAACAACACTGTTGTTTTCTATAGCCCCATTATTTTTAGTTTCAGATACTGAATTAAAGTATAGAACAGAAGGCAGCATAAGTCCTAATAATAAGCATGCAGCAGCCGACCACCAAAGAGTTGCTCTTTTTTTCTTTTTCGGTTTGTTTAATTTTTCCTCAATCTTATCCCACAATTCCGGTGGCGGAACATTGGAAAAGTTTTCCATTGATGAAAAAATATTTTCTATGTTTTGCTTTTTCATGCTGTTTTAAAATTTTTTATGCTCAAAATTCTTTTTTGCAAAATTCGCTTTGCTCGGTTTAAATTTGATTTTGATGTTCCTTCAGAGATTTTTAGTAATTCGGCTATTTCCTTATGTTTCATTTTTTCAAAAACATACAGGTTAAAAACAGTCCGGTACTGATCGGGAAGATCACGAATAAACTCTAATAGTTTTTCCTGTTGAATCGGAGCGATATCTAATTCCTCTTCTTCTACAAAATCAGTATCAGGATCAAAGACATCCAAAAAGAAATTTTCCTTTTTCTTTTTGTTGAGAGTTTCAATAAGTTTATTAATGAAAATACGTTTTAGCCAGCCTTCAAAACTTCCTTCAAATTTGTATTGACTTATTTTCTGAAAAACAATCAAAAAGGCCTCCTGAAAAACATCTTTGGCGTCATCTTCATTTTTCATATATTTCAAACATATACCATACAAAACAGGAGAGAACAACTCATAAATTTTGAGTTGTCCTGCTCTTTCATTTTGCATACATTGCTTAATATATATTTCTAAATCGTCTTTCAAAAAAGTGGTTAGATTTGTTTTGGCAAAATTAGTTTTTTTAACTCATAAAACTATTTTTTGTGAATAGTTTAGAATCAAAAATTAACTGTTTAAATTTTGATTATCAATATCTTCCGAATGCATGAAGGATGTCATGAATCAAGATCAGAGATGTTGTTAGTTGTTATTTAAAGCAGTAATTTTATCCTTAATTGCTTTTTTGAATGCTTTTATTTCAGAAGACTGATCAGCAGTATCTGCATTATCAATATAAATTTTGGTAACACTTGAACCCTGGTGCAATTCAAAATAAACACCACCCTGATCAGATGTATTCGGATTACCGTATGTTTTAGTTTGTCCTTTTAGTGCAGCAATTTCAGCAGTGATATTTTTTGAAAATAAAGTGTATTCACCATTTTTAGTTTTTGCAGTATATTTGTATTGGCCAAAATCATAACTTCCTGCTACCACATTTTGAAATTTCAAAATATTATAATCATTCAACTGGAAGAATTTCTGACAATCAGCTCCCGTACACTGACTTGCAAAACTTCCGATTACGATGTTATCCGGACTTGCCTGAACTCTGTTAAAAAACAATCTTTTAGCTGTTTTAGGAATCAAAATAAAATCTGTAGGATAAGTTGGCGTTGAGGTTATAGCTTCTCCGGTCTGAGGTGCTTTTTCAAAAAAGTTAATAACCATTTCGCAACCATTTTCTACTATAGAAGTTATTTTTATCGCATATCCGCTCGTAGGTTTTGCTCCTGCAAATATTCCTACCAGGTGGTACTTGGTAAAATCGATTGTAGGGTCACTCGGATTTGGACATGTATTGGCATGTTTTGTAAAATCGGCAAGCAATTCCTGTTCAGATTTAATTTGTATCGCCACAGGATTATTTGGTAATGTTTTTACACTATAATTACACAAAAGCGGAAAACCGGTAAAAGTTACATCTATATTAGATCCACAATTAACATTATTAAGATCATCATTGTTCAGGGAGCAAGCGCTAATTCCAAAAGCTATAAATAAGCCTAGTATTAATTTTTTCATGATTTTTTTTTATTAGGTTATATTTACAAGATGTTGTTCTTTTTGAATGGTTGCGTAAAACGATATTTATATATCAAAAAAATGTTTCAAAATCTTAGTGGATTTGGAAATTAGTGAAATTTCAATTTTAAAATTTTGAACTACGTATTATTGCGTACTTTTACTTAAAAATAGACTTAGTTATGTTTGATTTTCTTCCGTTTTTATTGGTTTTTATAGTAGCATTATTCCTGGGTATCTATTTAGGAAAGCTTTTGTATTCTGCTAAGTCACAGGCCGAAAAAGTAAGCCTGAACGAAAGACTGACAGCAATGACCAATCAATTTGAATTGCAGAAAGAGCAGTTTGATAAGGAAAGAACTATTTTTGAAAAACAGCTTCACCTAAATAATACGGAGAAGGAAAATATAAGGACAGAAAAAGACAGTCTGGCTATTCAGCTTTCTAAAAAAGAAGTAGATTTTGAAAATTTATGGGAACGGCATAAGGAACAAAAAAACGAAATAACCGAATTACAGGAAAAATTTACCAAGGAATTCGAAAACTTAGCCAATAAGATTCTCGAAGAAAAATCGGCAAAATTTACCGAACAAAACAGCGAAAACATGAAAAATATCCTTTTGCCACTGCAGGATAAAATTCATGGTTTTGAGCAAAAAGTAGAGCAAACCCACAAAGAAAGTATCGATTATCATGCAGCCTTGCGCCAACAAATTGTTGGTCTGAGCGAAATGAATGCGCAAATGAGCAAGGAAACCTTAAACTTGACCAAAGCCCTGAAAGGCGACAGTAAAATGCAGGGCAATTGGGGTGAGTTGGTGTTGGAACGTGTTCTGGAAAAATCCGGCCTCGAAAAAGGACGCGAATATGAAGTACAGCAAAGTTTTACTAACACAGAAGGAGCAAGGGTTTTTCCAGACGTAGTAATCAATCTGCCGGATGGAAAAAAAATGATTGTCGATTCTAAAGTATCTCTGGTAGCGTATGAGAAATGGATCAACGAAGAATCAGATATTTTAAAGATCGATTTATTAAAAGAACATGTTAATTCCATAAAAAGACATGTGGAGCAGCTCGGAAATAAAAATTACCATGATCTGTACCAAATAGAAAGCCCGGATTTTGTGTTGCTTTTTATTCCGATAGAACCTGCTTTTGCCATTGCCTTAAATGAAGACTCTACATTATACAACAGAGCATTTGACAGAAACATTGTAATTGTAACGCCGAGCACCTTATTAGCAACCCTGCGCACGATTGATAGTATGTGGGCCAACCAGAAACAACAGGAAAATGCATTTGAAATTGCCAGACAGGCGGGCGCCCTGTATGACAAATTTGAAGGTTTTGTGATCGATTTAGTACGAATTGGCAATAAAATTAAAGATTCAAAAACCGAATATGAAAACGCTATGAGTAAATTGGTTGATGGTCGCGGAAATTTAATTTCGAGCGTTGAGAAATTAAAAAAAATGGGAGCAAAGGCAAAAAAAGCACTTCCCGAAAATATTCTGGCCAGAGCTTCAAATTCTGAGGAAAATCAAACATTAGATTAAGATAAAAATAAACCCCAAAAACAAAAACATGACTGCCGATTTTAAACCCGTTTCTTCATCCAAAGTAAGTATTTCTGAGCTAATGCTGCCTTCACACACTAATTTTAGTGGAAAAATTCACGGAGGATACATTCTCCTTTTACTTGATCAGATAGCTTTTGCCTGCGCTTCAAAATTTTCCGGAAATTATTGTGTTACCGCTTCGGTTGATACAGTAAATTTCTTAAAACCAATAGAAGTTGGAGAATTAGTGACCATGAAAGCCTCTGTAAATTATGTGGGAAGAAGTTCTATGGTTGTCGGCATTCGTGTCGAGGCAGAAAACATTCAGACCGGAGCAATAAAACATTGTAATTCCTCTTATTTTACAATGGTTGCCAAAGATAAAGAAGGGAAGAGCGTACAAGTGCCCGGACTTATACTCTCAAGTCTTGATGAAGTGCGCCGTTTTAGAAAATGTATTAAACAAATAGAAGCTAAAAAAGAAATAGAAGAACATGCAAAAATTACCACTGTAAGTTCTATCGAAGATCTGGCAAGTCTGGATAAATATAATGTGCTGCTTGAAATAGGATAATCCCTCTTTAAAAAGTATCTTTAGTTTAAAATTATTTATAATATTTAAAATTTTAAAAATGGTAAAATTCGGATATACAATATTATATGTAGAGAATGTCGAAGAATCAATTTCATTTTATGAAAATGCATTCGGATTCTCAAGAAAATTCATAACACCTGAAAATGATTATGCAGAATTAGTTACAGGAGAAACAACGCTTTCTTTTGCATCAAACGAACTAGCAGCTCAAAATCTAAAAGATGGTTTTATCGAAAGCACTTTAGAAGATAAGCCTTTTGCTATAGAAATTGGTTTTATTACTGAGGATGTTACAGAAACGGTACAAAAAGCAACTTCTTTTGGAGCAGTTTTAGTAAAAGAACCAACACAGAAACCATGGGGACAAATAGTGGCCTATATCCGCGATCTGAATGGTTTTTTGATCGAAATCTGTACTGAAATGAAATAAGTGCCGCATCAAATTCAAAATAAAAGTTTTGTATTTGAATGTAAATTTTTCACAAATATTTAGCAGTAAAGCGCAAACTCAGATGGCAATAATTTCGTAACTTTAAGTATTAATATTCGCTTAAAAACTTTCACGGAGTATTGCCATTTGATTTTCTCAGGCTTGGTTAAGTTTTAGTATTCTCTTCTCTTAAAGAAAATAATCAAATGACATAATTGTTTAATTACTGACGATTATGAAAAGAACTACTTTATTTATTTTACTCTTTACCGTATTTTCTATTCTGGCTCAGGATAAATTTAAAACCACTTCGGCAATTATAAATTTTGAGGCCTCTGTTCCTTTTTTTGAAGAAGTAAAAGCGGTAAATAAACTTGGAACTATTATTCTGGAACCTGAAACCAGTATGCTGATCTGTACTGCTGTAATTAAAGATTTTCGTTTTAAAATGGACTTAATGGAGGAACATTTTAATGATAATTATATTGAAAGCAACCGCTATCCGAAAGCAGTTTTTAAAGGGAAAATTGAAAAGTTTGATTTGAAAGATATTAATGAAGTTGGAAAAGAATATGATGTAAAGGGTAAACTTTACCTTCATGGAAAATACAAAGTTATTTCTGTAAAAGCGCAGATTAAAAAAGTGCCCGAAGGAATACAAATTCTTTCTAATTTTCCGTTGTCCGTTTCTGATTTTAATATCGAAATTCCTTATGTGGTAGCTAATAAAATTTCAAAAACAGTACGGACAGATTTAAGCGGAATAATGAAATAAGGGTCTACTTTATACAGTCAGAAAGCGCTGTTTCAATATCTGTAAATTGAAATTCAAAACCTTCTTTTTTTATTTTTTCAGAAGAAACTCTTTGCCCTTTCAGAACAGCGACACTCATTTCGCCCAAAACAACTTTAAGGATAAATTTAGGAACTTTTGGAAGCCAAATTGAATATCCGTATAAATTGGCCAGTATTCTCGAGAAAGTCAAATTTGTTGTATTGTCTGTAACAGCTGCATTATAAGGGCCATGCATTTGAACATCTGTTATTGATTTTAAATAGATTTTGGCCAGATCATTAATATGAATCCACGGCAAATATTGTTTTCCTGATGCTAAAATTGAGCCAAAACCAGCTTTAAAACTCGGCGCTACTTTTTTCAGGAAACCTTCATCTTTTCCTAAAACAATTCCGGTTCTGATTTTTACAGTTCTGATTCCCAAAGACCCGATTTTGTCGACAGTATCTTCCCAAATCTGGCAGGTAATTCCTAAAAAGTCATTGGCAGGAAGCGTAAACTCCGTACAGATTTTTTGACTCGTAAAAGCACCATAAATCCCTACAGCCGAAGAAGAAACGAATGCTTTTAATGTTTTGTTATTTTTTTGAAGAATAGCATAAATGAGTTCAATGGGTTTTGTACGGCTTTCTAAAATTGCTTTTTTTCGATTATTTGTCCATCGCTTTTCTACAATTCCTTCTCCTGCAAGATGAATGATATAATCAGCATTTAAAATTGCATTTTCATCAATATAATTTTGTTTTAAATTCCATCTGTAATACGTAATAAATTCAGTGTTTTTTCTTTCACTCCGGCTCAAAACAGAAACAGAAAAACCATTCTCGATTAATACTTCTGTCAAGTATTTGCCAATAAATCCAGTGCCGCCGGTAATTAGTACATTTTCAGACATTTGTTTTATAATTTATTTAACACCGCGTTATGTTTAACGATTAATAAAGATACTTAAACATTGCTTACCTTTAAGGCAAATTTTAAATTTTAATAAGATGGCAGTAAAAAAAAATATAATTACCAAAGAGTATATCGTTTCATTGTACATGGATGAAGTTCTGGAAACACAGAAAAAACCTGTTTCTGTTTTTCATTTTGTAAAGGGAAAAGATTTTACAGAAGCTGAATTTTATAACTTTTTTGGAACGCTCGAAGGTTTGGAAAAAGAAATTTTCAGAATGTTTTTTGCAAATACGGTTGATTTACTGCACAAAAACACGGACTATCCCGAATACACCATGAAAAATAAAATGCTGAGTTTTTATTTTACTTTTTTTGAAGTTTTAACTGCCAACAGAAGCTATGTTTTGCAAAGCCTGAAATCACACCAGAATCCAATTCGAAATTTAACACAATTGAGTTTACTGCGTGAAAGCTTCAAAGAATATGTTTCTGAAATCCTGACTGATGATTACAGACTGGAACAGGAAAAATTGCAAAAGTATCAGGAAAAAACAATTCAGGAAACGGCCTGGCTGCAATTGATGATGACTATAAAATTCTGGACAGATGATTCTTCTCCTGCGTTTGAAAAAACAGATATTTTTATCGAAAAATCAGTTAATGCTTCATTTGAATTAATGAACGTGGCGCCACTGAACCATCTTATAGATTTAGGAAAGTTCCTCTTTAAGGAAAAATTTACAGCAAATAAATGAAAACAATCGATTATATACCAACATCAAAAATAGAAAGAGCCGGAAAACTGGTTCAGACCGGAGCAAAAATAGGAGTGAATTATGTTAAGCATTATGCCGAAAAAATTGTCAACCCCGATTTGACCCGAGATAAATTAAATGAAAACAATGCAGAAGATATTTACGATGGTTTAAAAAGCCTGAAGGGAAGTGCACTCAAGGTAGCACAAATGCTAAGCATGGATAAGAACTTTCTGCCACAGGCGTATGTAGAAAAATTTTCTTTGTCTCAATTTTCTGTACCGCCGCTTTCAGCCCCATTGGTTTTAAAAACTTTTAAAACTAATTTTGGTAAAACACCTTATGAAATCTTTGATGAATTTAATGCTAATTCTGTAAATGCAGCCAGTATTGGTCAGGTTCATTTGGCCGTAAAAGACAATAAAAAACTAGCCGTAAAAATTCAGTATCCGGGAGTTGCAAATAGTATTTCTTCGGATCTGGCTTTGGTAAAGCCCATTGCAATAAGAATGTTTAACCTTCAGGGAAAAGACTCTGATAAATATTTTAAGGAGGTTGAAGATAAACTTATCGAAGAGACCAATTATTTACTAGAGTTACAACAAAGCAGGGAAGTAGTAGAGGCTTGCAGCAAAATCGAAAATATAATTTTCCCTAACTATTATCCGGAATTCTCTTCAGAGAAAATCATCACAATGGATTGGATGACCGGAATTCATCTTTCTGAGTTTACGGCAATTAATAATAATCAGGAAGTTGGGGACAAAATTGGGCAGGCACTTTGGGATTTTTATATGTACCAGATTCATGTCTTAAGAAAAGTTCATGCCGACCCGCATCCGGGTAATTTTTTGGTAAATGATAAAAATCAATTAATTGCACTTGATTTTGGCTGTATGAAACAAATTCCGGAAGATTTTTATGTTCCTTATTTTGAGTTAATCAACAAAAATGTCATTACAGATCCAAAGCTTTTTAATGAGAAACTGTTTCAGTTAGAAATTCTTCGCCCGGATGATTCAACTTCAGAAATTGAATATTTTACAGGAATGTTTCATGATTTGCTGTCTTTGTTTACAAAACCTTTCAAAGAAGAAACTTTTGATTTTGCAGATGTGACGTTTTTTGAGAGCATTGCAAAATTAGGAGAACGTTTCTCTAATGATACAAATCTTAGAAAAATGAACGGAAACCGCGGTTCTAAGCACTTTATTTACATGAACAGGACTTTCTTTGGCCTCTATAACTTAATGTTTGATTTGAAATCTAAAATTAAGGTCAATAATTATTTGAAATACTAAAGATTTTGTTTTAAGTTTCAGGTTTCAGGTTTACACAAGTATGTCGTCCTGAAACCTGAAACAAAAAACCTTATTTCAAAATTCCCGCTTTATAAGTTGCAATCGCCCGATCTCTTGCAAAAGCATGTTCTATCATTGGTTCATTATACCCCAAATCAAATTCAGGAATCCATTTTCGAATGTATATTCCCTTTTCGTCAAATTTCTTTTGTTGAATATCCGGGTTAAAAACCCTGAAATAGGGCGCAGCGTCGCAACCCGTTCCTGCTGCCCACTGCCAGTTGCCCACGTTTGAAGCCAATTCAAAATCTAATAATTTTTCTGCAAAATAGGCTTCGCCCCATTGCCAATTGATAAGGAGATGTTTGCATAAAAAACTTGCAACAACCATGCGGACGCGGTTGTGCATATATCCTGTTTGGTTTAGCTGACGCATTCCCGCATCTACCATTGGATATCCTGTCGTTCCGGAACACCAGCGTTCAAAATCTGCTTCATTATTACGCCATTGAATTCCGTCATAATTTGATTTGAAATTGTGATGAACAACTTTCGGAAAATTAAACAGAATCTGAATAAAAAATTCACGCCAGATTAATTCACTTAAAAATGTCTGATTTTTTCTGTTGGCCCAATTGACCAATTTTCTAATACTCACAGTTCCAAATCGCAAATGCGGCGAAAGGTAAGAAGTACCGTCTAAGGCTGGAAAATCACGTATTTCTTTATAATTTGCAATTTGAGTTAAATTATGGGGAATCACTTTTATAGCACTTCTGTCAAAACCAATTTCAGATAATTCGGGAAATTGAAAATGGTTTTTATAGAAATTAATCCATAAAGGTTTAGTATCGTATTCTGCAGCTTGTCCGGAAAGATGATATTTCTCAAGCCATTTGTTTTTATAAGGAGTGTATACCGTATAAGGAAGTCCGTCTGATTTAACGATCTCTTTTTCTTCAAATATAACATGATCTTTATACGAAGAAACCTTAATGTTGTTTTCTTGTAATAAAGATGAAATAGCAAGATCCCGCTTTATGGCAAATGGCTCATAATCTTTATTCAAAAAAACTTCTTGTATATCAAATTCAGTTGAAAGTGATTTCCAGATGTCAAGAGACTTACCTTTTTTTATTAAGACTGACGAGTTAATTTCTAAAAGCTGATTATTTATATTCTGTAAACTATCATATATAAAACTGACGCGTGGATCGTTTTTTGGAAGATTTTCCAGGATCTCTTCATCAAAAATAAACAATGGAATTACAAGGGAATCAGATTGCAGGGCATGAAACAATGCAGTATTGTCTTCTAATCGTAAATCACGTCGAAACCAGAAAAAAGTAACTTTTTGCTTTGTCATTATTTTTAATACAGCTTTAATTTTTGCAAATTAAAATTATTTTGAGTTGAATAAGTTTTCGATTTTAGTACGGCGGTAATCAAAAATAGTTTTCAATTTATTTCTGACCATTATTTTATTCATGAACTGTCCTAAAAAACCAAAAGGTAAGGCATAATGTACCACATCGGTCATTTTTGTACCATTTTCAGTTGGTTCAAAAAAGTGTTTGTGATGCCATAACGCGTACGGGCCAAAACGCTGTTCGTCTACAAAATATTTATTTTCTTCAGAAACTGTAATAATAGTCATCCAATTAATTTTAATGCCTAAAAGTGGTTTTAAAGTATATGTAATAATTTGTCCAGGGTACATTCTATTACCGTCATAATCCTGAATTTCGAAACCCATATCATCGGGTGTTATGGTTTGCAAATTTCGTGGACTGGAGAAAAACTCCCAGCATTCTTCTACAGTAGCGTCGATGTGCTGTACAGTTTCTAATTTATATATTTTCATGGTTTGATTAGAGTAGTGAGCGCTAAATAAGTTATATTTTATAATATTTGAAAGGGACAAACAGCATTCCGAAACATTCGCCATCTTCTTTTCCCAAATGTTTGTGATGTATTTTATGCGCTTTTCTTAATCCGATGAGGTATTTGTTTTTGGTATTTTTGAACCATTTAAAACGCTGATGGATTAAAACATCGTGAATTAGAAAATAGCAAATGCCGTATAAAGTAACCCCACAGGCTATAAAAAACAAATAATTAAACCCGCCCTGAACTCCAAAGTAAAAAAGAAGGATACTTGGAATTGCAAAAATGACAAAGAAAATGTCATTGCGCTCAAAAGTATGCTCGTATCTGGGCTGATGATGATCTGCGTGGAAATACCACATCAATCCGTGCATTATGTATTTGTGCGTAAGCCAGGTTACACATTCCATAAACAAAAAAACACCTATAAATATTAAAAAAGAAATCATTTTATGTGTGATGTATAAAGTTGTCAATTAAATAATTATAAAATAACTTTAAAAAAGAATAACCTGAAATATTAGACAAGCTTGAGTTTGTAAGTTACAAAAGATTGTGCTAAAAGTCCTGCTTTGGTATAGTTTGAAACTCTTATTCTTGAATTTCCAATTTGATGATACGGCGTATTTTTTAGCTTTTTTAAAAGTTTTTTGTAATAAACAAAAGCGGTATACACACCAAATTTAGCTTCAATAGGAAGTTTTACAATTCCTTGATACGCAATTCTGAAGTCTTCTTCGATTTCGGCAATAATCGTGTTTTTTGCATTTTCATCAAAAGAATTTAAATTGATTCCCGGAAAATAATTTCGATTAAGAACAAGATTGTCATCTTTTAAATCCCTAAGAAAATTTACCTTTTGAAAAGCTGAGCCAAGTCGCATGGCTTCACTTTTTAGCTGATCGTATTTTTTTTCTTTCCCCGAAACAAAAACTTTAAGACACATCAGGCCTACAACATCTGCAGAACCATAAATGTAATCTTCGTACTCGGTTTGTGTATTGTAATCTGATTTTATAAGATCAAGTTTCATGCTTTTGAGAAATGCCTGAATAAGATCATCTGTAATATTGTATTGCTTTACTGTATGCTGAAAAGAATTGAGAATAGGGTTAAGGCTGATTCCTATTTCTATTGCTTTGTAATATTCATTTTCGAAATCGTTGATTAGCTGTTCTTTATCATAATCATGAAATGAATCGACGATTTCGTCAGCAAAACGAACAAAACCATAAATGCTGTAAATAGCTTCACGGATACTTGGTGCCAGCATATGTACCGCAAGCGAAAAAGAAGTGCTGTAGTTCTTAGTAACCAACTTGCTACATTTAAAAGAAACGGTGTCAAATAGTGATTTCATTTTTTTGCGATCTAATTGATTTGTGAATTAACTCAGCGGTCAACTTTCCTGATATTAAGGCAGGAGGAACACCCGGTCCGGGAACAGTTAATTGTCCTGTAAAATATAAATTACGAACTTTTGGGCTTTTTAGTTTTGGCCTTAAAAAAGCAGTCTGCAGTAACGTATTCGCCATTCCGTATGCATTTCCCTTGTATGCGTTATAATCTGCAACAAAATCATTCTTACAAAAAGACTTCTTAAATATAATGTTATTTCTGATCTTTTGTTGTGTAAGTTGCTCAAAACGAGTGATTATTTTTTCAAAGTATTCTTCTCTAAGCGTTTCATTATCTTCTATTCCCGGTGCCAGCGGGATAAGAAAAAAAGCACTTTCCATTCCGTCAGGCGCTGCGGTAGGATCAGTCTTAGATGGAAAATTGGCATAAAATAATGGCGCATCAGGCCATTTGGGATCATCATAAATATCTTTTGCATGCTGATTAAAATCCACATCAAAAAATAGAGCATGATGCGTTATGTTTTCTATTTTTTTATTAAAACCTACAAAAAACAAAAGAGAAGACGGTGCAAAAACACGGCTTTCCCAATATTTTTCAGAGTAAGCCCGGTATTTTAGATCCAGTAATGTTTCAGTATGTTGATAGTCGGCACCGCTTAGCACAATATCAGCAGCAACAAATTCTCCGTTTATAATAACTCCGGTTGCAGTTTTATTTTCTACAACTATTTTTTCTATTGAGGCATTGGTTTTTATGGTTACTCCAAGTTCGGTTGCAAGTTTTTCTATCCCCCGTACAACATCAAACATTCCGGTTTTTGGGTGCCAGGTTCCTAAACCAAAATCGGCATAATTCATAAAATTATAAAATGAAGGTGTTTTGGAAGGTTTTGCTCCAAGAAATAAAACGGGAAATTCGAGAATCTGAACTAATCTTTCGTTTTTAAAATTCTTTCTGATATCATGGCTTACGTTACTAATAAACTGATTTAATTTTAAAGTGGTTTGCAGCGTAATTAATTCTAAAGGAGAAACGCCCGGACGGTAAACCAAATCTTTTATGGCAATATCATAATTACTTTTTGCTTGTTTTATAAAAGCCTTGAGCTGTTTGCCACTTCCGGTTTCTATGCTTTCAAAAGTAGTTGTTATCTCTTCTAAATTGTCGCAGATGTTTATGAAATCATCAATTCCAAAATAAACCCGATAAGCAGGATTTAGCTTAATTAGTTCATAATAGTCAGAAGCTTTTTTGTTAAAATCAGAAAAAAAACGTTCAAAGACATCAGGCATCCAATACCAGCTTGGTCCCATGTCAAAGGTAAAACCGTCTTTTTTAAATTGTCTGGCTCTACCGCCAATAGTTTCGTTTTTTTCATAAATAGTCACGCAGTTTCCTTGTTGGGCAAGGTAACATGAAGCGGCTAATGCAGAAAAGCCGGAACCTATTATGATGATAGTCTTTGTCATTTGTTTAACAAATATACAAAAACTTTAAACAAAAATTTATATTCTTTCTATAGTTTCATCCATAGAACTGAAAATATGTATTCGTTCCGGTAAATTTTTAAGCTCAATATATTCGACCATTTTGCCCATTAGCCAGATTTCATTATTCTTTAGGAGTAATTTCTGGCCCATTGATTTTACATATTGGTTGATAACGCCACGGTCCGGTTGCACAGTCATGAAGGAAACAAAAACGATATTTTCAAAATGTTTCGTTAGATCATGAAGGTTTTCTATCGGCATACTTTCTCCAAGATAGATCGTTTTGTATCCTTTGGATAAAATCTCATATTGAAGATATAGCAATCCGATTTGATGAATTTCGTTTAATGGCAATGAGAGAACAAATATTTTATCGGTTTTTGTTGGTTTCTGAATTTGAAGGCTTTCCGTATAAATTAAAATTTTCTGTTTTATCAAATGACTCATAAAATGTTCATTTGCAGGAGTTATAGTTTCAGATTGCCATAATAGTCCCAGTTCCTTCAAGAGTGGAAGAAAATGTTCCCTAAAAACTTCCTTGAATGTTTTTTCTGAAATCAGCCAGTCAAAGGTGTTAAAGAAAATTTCCTGGTCAAAATTCATCATTGCCATTTTGAATGAAGTTATGGCGTAATTCTGTGCATTCTTTTTAGAAATAATTTCACGCACTAATTCAGGAATCTTTTCATCCGGAAAAGTGGCAATTTTAGAAATTTTATAGCCGTATTCGTGTAATAGGGTTATGTTTAAAAGCTTCTGAAGGTTTTGTAAATTATAAAGTCTGATGTTAGTATCTGTTCTCATCGGTTCAAGAACGTTGTATCTCTTCTCCCAGATACGTATGGTGTGTGCTTTTATTCCAGATAAGTTTTCTAAGTCTTTAATGCTGAAAACAGTCTTGATATTGTTTATCATTCTTCTAAAATTTGGTAAACAAAAATAGAACAAAATATCACATTAAATCTAAAACCGGATCAAAATGATTGAATATTAAAAGTTTGTAGTATCATACTGATTTAATTTATCCAGATGTAAGATAGTTTTAGTATTATCTTTACTTCTGTTGTACATAGCCTGAAATTTTGCACCATAAATTATCTCGCTAAAAGTATAAGATGTCCTGGCAACGACAGTGTTGCTAAACATATCGTCAAAAGTGGTGATAAAAACTAAGATTTCACCATGTATTTTTTTAAAGTCTTCTTCGGTAAAATTATACAACGGGCTATCTTCTGTTATGGGATGTACTAATGTCCAGCTAAGTGTGAGGGCATTAATCCTGCTTAACTCTAATTCTAAATTATAGAATTTTATAGTTTGCTGACCTTCTTCTTCAACATTCATTCCGAGTGTTATTTTTGCTGTTGCATCTGTAAAATTGGTATTCTTAAAAGGTACAAGACGTATCATTAATCCTTTGTTTCCTTTGTAAGGCGAAATCAATGCATTATGCGAAAATTTCAGGAAAGCAATTGGTTTGCTGAATCTTCCAAAAAATAAACCTGTTGCAATAGCAAAAGATAATAATCCGATTAATGCTTCTGCAGCAGAAAGAGCACTAGTTAGAAAACCTGTTGGGCTAATGTGTCCGTAACCTACTGTGGTAAAAGTTTGTGCACTAAAGAAATATGCCTGTCCAAATTGTGTCAAAAAGCTCCCTGATGCATTTATTCCGTCAAGATGTTCAATTCCGATTGCATAATAAATAATGGCAAAAATGAAGTTGATTATGATATAAAAAGAAAATAGAATGAGCATGAACTTCCAGTTTGGCATTTCGATCATTGTATGATACCAGCTAATGCGCTGCAACAAATTCATTCCTCTTTTTTCAATATTGGCAGTCCCGTTTTTGTTTACAAAACGTCCTCCATAACTGTTTGCATTTGTTCCAAAGCCTGAGTTCTCATCTGTTTTTGCTTTATTATTTAGATTTTTAAGAAGTACCATTAAAATATGTTTTAAAGAGCAAATGTAACAATATCTTTGATATAGAATTTTGTACCGTTATTAACGAAAAAAGCAATCTGCAAAATCTGGATTTTGCAGATTGCTCTACTTTTAATTTTGAGTAATGCTTTTTTATTTACAAAAAGTAGCCCTGTTTTTTATAGCACTTTGGCTTCCTAATTCTATTGCTTTTGTAAAGTCTTTGCAGGATTTCTTTTTGTCTCCCATTTTGTTGTAACAAAGACCTCTTAAGTTTAGGGCTACATAGTCTTTGGGATTCATCATAAGACAATAAGAGCAATCTTCTATAGTGGCATCATAATTCATTAATTTGTAGTTTACATTTGCTCTTCCTGTAAATGCATCTGAATTCATTGTGTCTAATTCAATTGCTTTAGTAAAATCAGCGAGAGCTCCTTGTAAATCGTTGAGTTTGTATTTTGCAACGCCTCTGTTTTGGTAAGCTTCTACAAAATGCGAATTCATCTTAATGGCTTTTGTGTAATCGGCGATAGCCCCTTTTGTATTTCCGGCCTCGGCCTTTTTCATCGCTTTGTCAAAATAAGCTGTTGCAGATTGTGCCATAACTGAGCACGTAATCATAAAAAATGATAGTAATAATAGTTTTTTCATAGACTAATTTGGGATTAGTAGGTTAATTAATTTCCAGACGAATTTATGAAAGATTTATTTGTGAGAGAAGTTCTTTTTATGAAATTTTGGTTAGAAGATTAAAAAAAATAGTTGAAGCTCAAAAGTATTTATGTATTGAAATTCTAAGGCAAATAAACTTTCAGTATAATAATTTCATATATTCGTTATATGCTCCTAACTATATTTTGCCTTTTGAAATTGTAATAATAATTAATTCACCTATAAAGATTAGAACTATGGAAAGTAAAAAGCCTCTATTATTTGTTTTTTGGGTTATAGCTATTATTTTAGGTATAACATTGTATAAGCAGTTCGACTTTGAAAATTTAAAATTTGAGAAACCGGCACTGGCGATTGTTTATTTTGTTGTTTTTGTATTCTCTGTGTACTATCTGGTTAAAAACTCTAAAAAGCAATCTGAAAAATAAAAGTTGATTAAAGATGTGGAATATTGTCTGGAAATAAATGTAATATAAAAGAAAACGCCTTAAAATAAGGCGTTTTGCTTTAAAGTTATATTAAATGTGACCATGGAGGGATTTGAACCCTCACGCCCTTGCGAGCACCACCCCCTCAAGATGGCGAGTCTACCGTTTCTCCACATGGCCTAAAAGAAAAAAGGCCAAGTAATAAATTACTCGACCTTTTGTGACCCGACTGGGGCTCGAACCCAGGACCCCATCATTAAAAGTGATGTGCTCTACCGACTGAGCTATCGAGTCATTGCTATCAAGAAATTTAATTTGTTTATCACAAAATTTGTGACCCGACTGGGGCTCGAACCCAGGACCCCATCATTAAAAGTGATGTGCTCTACCGACTGAGCTATCGAGTCATTTAATTTCTTGAATGCGGGTGCAAATATAAGGAGTTATTTTCGAAGTTTCCAAGCATTTTTATTATAAATTTGTCTTTTTTTGAGAAAAGTTCTCAACGTCTTAGTTTATAAGGTTTTATTAAAATGAAAAAAATTGTCTTATTGGGTTATATGGGTTGCGGAAAGTCAACAATCGCCCAAAATTTGTCAAAAATTACAAATATTCCATTTCTTGATTTGGATAAATGCATCGAAAAAAAAGCAAATTTGTCGATAAATGAAATTTTTGAGCAACATGGTGAAGTTTATTTTCGAAAATTAGAACATGAAATTTTTGTAGAATTACTTCAGTCTCCAGAAAATAATATAATTGGCTTGGGTGGAGGAACACCTTGTTATGCTAATAATCATGAATTATTGCAAAAAGAAGATGTTACTTCGATTTATTTAAAAGCTTCGATAGAAACGTTATTTAACAGGCTGGTTAATAATAAAAGTAAGCGACCTCTTATTGCAAATATGAATGAAGAGGAAATGAGAGAGTTTATTGCAAAACATTTGTTTGACAGAAGTTTTTATTATAACAACGCCAAGTACAAAGTTTCGGTTGATGACAGAACTGTTGAAGAAACAGTTGAGGATATTTTGGCAATTTTAGCTTAACTTAAGAAAGCATAGTTATCGCCATTTTCATCAAATATCACCTGAACATGCTCTAATGATGATGTCGAAAGGGATATTCCTTTAAAATCGGCCTTTACAGGGTATTTTTTATGATTTCGGTCTACAAGTACTGCTGTTTTGAATTTCTTAAGCGGAACGTCTAAGAAATGACGTACTGCATATATTAATGTGGTGCCGGAGTTTAATACATCATCTACAAGTACTAATCCTCTATTAGAATATTCTTCTTTTGTTAATGAAGTTTGTACCGGTAATTGAGGATTTTGCTTGTCAACTTTGACTTCGCATATAGATACCTTAAGTGTTGAAATGTTTTCTAGGGCAGATGCGATTTTTTGAGCAAAAACAGAACCGTTTGTAGCGATGCCGGCAATCACAACTTCTTCCTCATCAACAAAAGTCTCGTAAATTTGGTATGCGATACGTTTTATTTTGTGTTCGATTTCCTGATTCGTTAAGATGATATTTTTGTTCATGATTTATTTTTTTGCTAAAGTACAAATTTTAAATTCCAATAAAAAAATTCCAAATTCCAATTAGCCTTGGAATTTGGAATTTAAGTTTTGAAGTTTCTCCAGGTTTTCGAATTTTGAACTTGAAAAAGTTGGAATTGAATATTCGAATTAATTCTCATCATCTTCATCAATGATTTCGTTGCCATATTCGTCAATGTCTCTTCTGTCTTTTTTGGTAGGTCTTCCAGTTCCGCTTTTACGATAATGTTCTTTTGATAACTTTAATAGTTCTAAATGAGCGTAAGCTTCTGCAGGAGTCTCATTTTTTCTGTAAATATCAACAAGCTTAGCGCCAACACGACTCTCCGGAATATCAAGTACCGTTATAATTTGTGTAATCTGATCTTTTCGAAAAGTAATTCTGTCAGTTGGAAAAACTTCTTTTGATGGTTTTGCAACTTGTCCATTTACAGTAATATGATTCTTTTTACAAGCTTCTGTAACCATATTTCTGGTTTTGTAATAACGCACACACCAGAGGTATTTATCTATTCTCATAATTTTTCTAAAATAGAAGTTAAATTCTTTACAAAAATAAATCAATATTGTATCTTGCGCACCTAAAAAATTAAGAATAATGAACAAATTTAAATATTATTTTATTTTATTATTGGCAGGTATTGCTATAGTTTCTTGTAATAAGGATGACGAGGATGATGTTGTGGTAGTTCCTCTAAGAGATTATAAAGAGCAGTATAAAGCAGATAATGATTCGATTGTCAAATATTTAAAAACATATTATATTAAAGAAGTTACTGCTAGTTTTGATATTACATTTGAAAAAATCCCTGCAGGGGGAACGCAAATATCTATATGGGATCAAACTGATTATCCTTTGCAGTCGAGAGATGTTTACAGTAATGACGTAACTTACAAAGTGTATTATTTAACTTTAAGAAAAGGTACAGGCCAATCGCCATGTAATTATGATAGAATTTCTGCTTCTTATACCGGTAATTTATTAAATAAAACTGAATATTTTGATACATCTTATGGAGTGGCCAGGACCTTTAGTTTAGAGCCTTATTTAGCTACATCAGTAATCGAGGGATGGTCAGAAATTTTTCCTCAATTTAAGACTGGTACTTCGACAACAAGTGATAGTGGTGTAATCACATATGATAATTATGGTGCAGGAGTAATGTTTTTGCCATCAGGACTAGGGTATTATGGTGGTGCTCAGGATGATATCCCTGCTTATTCACCGTTAGTATTTAGTTTTAAATTATATGATCTTCAAAGATTGGATCACGATTTTGATGGTGTTTATGATTTTCAAGAAGACCTTAACAAAGACGGTTATCTGTATGATTTTAGAAATACTGAAAAATATCCAAACCCTCCGGCTAATCTGTTTGATGATACAGATGGGGATAAAATAGCAGATTTTATAGATGCAGATGATGACGGTGATGGATATACAACTTTTTATGAAATTACAAAGCCTGCAACTGAAGTTGGTATTGTAACTGATGCTAATGGAAATACTATTAATTATGGTTTAAGCAAATACTATCCATGGGATCCAATTGTAGATAATCCTAATACTCCAAATGTGGACGAAACAGAAACGCGTGGTATTCCTGCATTTGCAGCAACAGGAGAACCAGATTATACTTCTCCAAACAGATTGAGAATTCATGTTGATAAAGCACATCATACAGCAAAACCGTAATGATGACATAATAAAACAAGTGCCAAAAAAAAACCTCGAAATTCAATTTCGAGGTTTTTTTTATAAGTAAGAAAAATGAAAATTATTTTCTTTTGATTACTCTTTCTACAGCTTCAACAATTGCTTGATTGTTTAGTTTGTATTTATCCATTAATTGCTCTGGTGTTCCAGATTCACCAAAACTATCGTTTACAGCAACAAATTCTTGTGGAGCAGGAGTGTTTAAGGCTAATACTCTTGAAACACTTTCTCCAAGACCTCCAAGAATGTTATGCTCTTCTGCAGTTACAACACATTTTGTTTTTGCCAATGATTTTAGAATTGCCTCTTCATCAAGTGGTTTAATTGTATGAATGTTGATTACTTCGGCAGAAATTCCTTTTGCTTCAAGAGCTTCGGCAGCAATAAGAGCTTCCCAAACTAAATGTCCTGTTGCAACAATGGTTACGTCAGTTCCTTCGTTTAATAAAATTGCTTTTCCGATTACGAATGGTTCGTCAGCAGGAGTGAAGTTAGGCACTACAGGACGTCCGAAACGTAAATAAGCTGGGCCATGGTGATCTGCAAGTGCCAATGTAGCAGCTTTAGTCTGATTGTAGTCACAAGTATTGATTACAGTCATTCCTGGAAGCATTTTCATTAAACCAATATCTTCTAATATTTGGTGTGTTGCTCCGTCTTCTCCAAGTGTTAAACCAGCATGAGAAGCACAGATTTTTACATTTTTATCAGAATAAGCAACAGATTGACGAATTTGGTCATAAACTCTTCCTGTAGAAAAGTTAGCGAAAGTTCCTGTAAAAGGTATTTTCCCACCAATTGTTAAACCTGCAGCAATACCAATCATGTTAGCTTCTGCAATTCCTATTTGAAAAAAACGTTCCGGATGATTTTTCTTAAAATCATCAAATTTTAATGATCCAATTAAATCTGCACATAATGCAACAACGTTTTCATTTTTTTGACCTAGTTCAGTCATTCCCGCTCCAAACCCTGAACGAGTATCTTTACTTCCTGTATTTGTATATTTTTTCATTTTTGTCTTTTATGAGATGCTAAGATTCTAAGTGGCTAGGTTCTAAGTTTTGAATTAAAAACTGCACACTGAGATTAAACACTTTTTTAATAATCGATTTGATCTGCAGAATAATTTTGAGCCAATGCAGCTGCTAACTGATCATTGTTTGGCGCTTTTCCGTGCCAAGCGTGTGTATGCATCATGAAGTCAACACCATTACCCATTTCAGTATGTAATAAAATACAAACCGGTTTTCCTTTTCCTGTTCTCGATTTTGCATCAGTTAGACCTGCAATGATAGCATCGATATTATTTCCCTGGGCAATTTCTATAACATCCCAGTCAAAAGCTTCAAATTTGGCACGCAGGCTTCCCATTGCCAAAACTTCGTCAGTTGTTCCGTCAATTTGTTTTCCATTAACATCAACCGTTGCGATGATATTGTCTACTTTTTTTGCAGAAGCATACATGATAGCTTCCCAGTTTTGACCTTCTTGTAATTCACCATCTCCGTGTAATGTAAAAACTAAATGTTTGTCTCCATTTAATTTTTTAGCCTGAGCAGCACCAAGAGCAACCGATAAACCTTGTCCTAATGAACCAGAAGCTATACGAACACCAGGTAAACCTTCGTGAGTTGTAGGATGTCCCTGTAAACGAGAATTTAATAATCTGAAAGTTGCCAATTCTGAAATTGGGAAATATCCGCTACGTGCTAGTACGCTATAAAAAACTGGAGAAATATGACCATTTGAAAGGAAAAAAATATCTTCTCCAATTCCGTCCATGTCAAAACCTTCTTTACGGTCCATTATATTTTGGTATAATGTTACCAAAAATTCAGTACAACCTAGTGATCCACCTGGGTGACCTGAGTTGACAGCATGTACCATACGAAGAATATCTCTTCTTACTTGGATAGTTAAATCGCTTAATTGTTGTGTGTTAGGCTTCATTTTATTTGTAAAAGTTAAACTGAAGCAAAAGTAAATTTTATTTTGCGGGAAGACAAATGATTTTTTGCTTTAGTTTACTGTAATTGTTAAATTATGCTTCTTTTTTTATTGATGTAGAAAAAATAAAAATAATCTAATAAGTACTTAATAAAAGTTGCCCTAGATTAAAATTAATTTGGATTTAAATCTTATTAATCTTAATCTAGGGCAAAAATAACATTTGTGGCAAAAAGGGTTATTCTGTATCTGCGTCGCTGTAGAAATTATTTTCTTCATCTTCTGAACCAATATCTTCCAGCTCATCGTCAAGTTCAGCGCCTGGAATGTCTAAATCATTTCCTAGTTTGTCGCTGTTTTGTTTCCATTCATTATCATAATTGTCGTTGTTAATGACTATTCTTTCGCCTGAAATTCCTTCCGGATCTATATCTTCCAGTTTTTCTTCCTGATTATAGATATCTTCGTTTGCTGGATAATCTAAATTATCAAGATTTCTTTCAATTCGCTCTTCAGTGGTCGTGTTTTTATTTTCTGAATTTATCATGATTTCTATATTTTAGTTGATATTATTACCTTATTTATATAATCTAAAATTAATGAATTAGTACTGTTGTTATGTTATACTTTATTACTGTCGTTATTGTAACTTTTACATTAGGGTATTTATATTTTATCGAAATGCCGTCGCATGTTTGCGTTAGGGATAGAAGTGAAAAGCCCACAGCCTGACGAAGGAAGTGCGAGGACTTGCAGCGGATAGCCCGACCGGAGGGAACGCCCAAAAGATTGTGAGAAGTTAAAAGTTAGAAGTTTTTGTTTTGATGTTTCAAGTTTCAGGTTCGCTTTTAGGACTGGTTTAGGTATTATCTAATTTTCTAATTGACAAATTACCTAATTAATTAAATTTCCCTGAAATTAGCTTATCTTTGCCGTCCTGAACAATTGGAAGAAAAAAGAAACAGATGAAGTTTGATTTATTACAAAAAGATCCGCAGTCAAAAGCAAGAGCGGGAAGTATTACTACAGATCACGGAGTTATTGAAACTCCTATTTTTATGCCTGTTGGTACCGTTGCATCTGTAAAAGGTGTTCATCAAAGAGAGCTAAAAGAAGATATTAATCCGGATATTATTCTGGGAAATACCTACCACTTATATTTACGTCCACAGACAGAAATCCTTGAAAAAGCCGGAGGATTGCATAAATTTATGAATTGGGATCGTAATATTTTGACAGATTCTGGCGGATATCAGGTGTATTCGCTTTCGAGTAATCGAAAAATTAAAGAGGAAGGAGTGAAGTTTAAGTCACATATTGATGGTTCTTATCACTTTTTTACACCAGAAAATGTAATGGAAATTCAACGTACAATTGGAGCTGATATTATTATGGCTTTTGATGAATGTACGCCTTATCCTTGCGATTACAGATATGCACAACGGTCGATGCACATGACTCACAGATGGTTGGATCGTTGTATTAATCATTTGGAGAAAGTTCCTTATAAATATGGATATGAGCAAACATTTTTCCCTATAGTTCAGGGAAGTACTTATAAAGATCTTCGTCGTCAGTCTGCAGAATATATTGCCAACTCAGGTCAACAAGGTAATGCAATTGGTGGATTGTCTGTAGGGGAGCCTGCTGAAGAAATGTATGCAATGACGGAAGTTGTTTGTGAAATTCTGCCTGAAGATAAGCCCCGTTATCTAATGGGTGTTGGAACTCCGATTAATATTTTGGAAAATATTGCTTTAGGAATTGATATGTTTGATTGTGTAATGCCAACACGAAACGCTAGAAACGGAATGTTGTTTACGGCAAACGGAACAATCAATATCAAAAATAAAAAATGGGAGGCTGATTTTTCTCCAATTGATGAAATGGGGCATACTTTTGTAGATACAGAATATTCAAAAGCTTATTTGCGTCACTTATTTGCAGCCAACGAATATTTAGGAAAACAAATTGCTACAATTCATAACCTTGGTTTTTATATGTGGTTGGTTCGTGAAGCAAGAAAACATATCTTAGCAGGAGATTTCAGACCATGGAAGGAAATGATGGTTAAAAATATGAGCCAAAGACTATAAAAGAGTTTCAAGTTTTTTTGGTTTCAAGTTTCAAGTTCTGCATAGAACCTGAAACTTGAAATCTGAAACAAAAAAAGCAAAAATCTATGTTAACGATAATAGATAAGTATATTTTAAAAAGATATTTGGCGACTTTCTCGGTAATGATCTTGTTATTTATTCCGATCGGAATTGTAATTGACGTATCAGAGAAGGTAAACAAAATGCTTGAAAACAAGATACCGTTTACTCAAATCGCTATTTATTATTACAATTTTACGATTTATTTTGCCAACTCACTTTTTCCGATATTTTTATTTTTATCTGTAATCTGGTTTACATCAAAATTGGCAAACAATACTGAAATTATTGCTATTTTAAGTTCTGGAATTTCTTTTACACGATTTTTAAGACCTTATATTATTGGTGCTTCTATAGTTTCTGTTTTTGTATTATTAATGGGATTTTTTATTGTTCCGGCAGCAAGTGAAGGTTTTAATAATTTTAGGTACACCTATCTGAAAGGAAACGGAAAACAATTGATGCGTGGTGAGAATACAAATGTTTACAGGCAGATTAATGACCATGATTTTATCTTTGTTAACAGTTTTAATGAAGAATCTAAAACAGCTTTTAATTTTTCGTTAGAACATTTTGAAAAAGATAAACTTAAGTATAAAATTACCGCTAGCCGCATTAAATGGGACCCGAAGAAAAAAGTTTACACTATGTATGACTACACTAAGAGAACTGTTGGTGAACTGAATGATGTAATTGAAAAAGCTCCGGAAAAAAATACTGCTTTTAAATTTGAATTGGAAGACTTAACTCCTGTGGTTTATATCGCTGAGACTTTAAGTCTACCAAAGCTTTATAAATTTATTGAGAAAGAAAGAAAACGCGGATCCGGGAATATTAATACTTATTTGGTCGTACTATATAAAAAGTATAGTGTTCCTGTTTCTGCTTTTATCCTCACCATTATTGCTGTTGCCGTTTCTTCTATGAAGCGTCGTGGTGGTATGGGAACTAACCTTGCCATTGGAATTGCAATTGCTTTTTCTTTTGTGTTTTTTGATAAAATATTTGGTACACTTGCCGAAAAATCTACTTTCTCACCTTTACTGGCCGTTTGGTTCCCTAATATAGTTTTTGGAATGCTGGCAGTTTACTTATTACGAAATGCGAAACGATAATTTAAAAAGCTATTTAAACCTTCATTTAATTGTTTTTATCTGGGGTTTTACAGCAATTTTAGGCGCCTTAATCACGATTGATGCTGAAAATCTGGTATGGTACAGAATGCTTCTAGCCGGAGGTTTTCTTGGAGTTTTTATTGTTTTTAAGAAACAATCTTTCAAGGTACCAGTCAAGGAATTTTTTAAACTTATTTTTGTGGGTTTGCTAATTGCCTTACATTGGATTTTCTTTTTCAAAGCGATTCATATTTCTAATGTTTCTATTACGCTTTCCATATTTTCGCTTGGCGCTTTTTTTGCGTCTTTGCTGGAACCTATATTTTACGGGCGAAAAATATTATGGTATGAAGTTTTTTTCGGACTGGTAATTATTGGTGGTTTAGCATTAATTTTAAATGTCGAAATTAAATATTTGCATGGTGTATATTTTGCATTAGCTTCTATCATACTTGGAGTTTTGTTTACACTTATGAATGGAAAATTAATTGCAGATCACGAGCCATCGGTAATTACTTTTTATGAGTTCGCTGCAGGGGTTTTCTTTATTTCAGTTTATTTTTTATTTCAGGGAAAATTTAATGCTGATTTCTTTTCTATGTCTCTCAATAATTGGGTTTTACTGTTGGTTTTAGCTTCAGTTTGTACGGCATATGCTTTTACTGCTTCTGTAAAAGTAATGCAGAGACTAACTCCTTATACGGTCATGTTAACGACTAATCTGGAGCCTGTTTATGGAATTATTCTGGCTTATTTTATTCTTGGCGGAAAAGAAAAAATGAGTACAGAATTTTATATAGGAGCTGTAATAATTGTAATTACAGTTATTTTAAATGGTGTTTTCAAGCATTATCAAAACAAGAAAAAAGTGTAATATTTTCCTTATTTTTAAATTGCATTTTTATACTTTAAATAACAATTAACTTCGCCAATGATATAATATTTTTATATTTGCGGTTCGATTTACAAACAAAATTCAAAAATCCATGGAATATTTAGATTTTGAGCTTCCAATAAAAGAACTTGAAGAACAGTTAGAAAAATGTGTTATAATTGGAAAAGAATCTGACGTTGATGTTACACCAACTTGTAAAGAAATCAACAAGAAATTAGTAGAGACTAAAAAAGAGATATATAAAAACCTTACGGCTTGGCAGCGAGTACAATTGTCAAGACACCCGAACAGGCCTTATACTTTAGATTATATCAGAGCTATTTGCGGTGATACGTTCTTAGAACTTCACGGAGACAGAGGCTTTAAAGATGATAAAGCAATGGTTGGTGGTTTAGGAAAAGTTAACGGACAATCTTTTATGATTGTAGGTCAGCAAAAAGGTTATAATACTAAAACACGTCAGTACCGAAATTTTGGTATGGCAAATCCTGAAGGATACCGTAAAGCTTTGCGTTTGATGAAAATGGCAGAGAAATTCGGGATTCCTGTTTTAACTCTGGTAGATACTCCAGGTGCATATCCGGGACTAGAAGCCGAAGAAAGAGGGCAGGGTGAAGCTATTGCCAGAAATATTTTTGAAATGGTTCGTTTAAAAGTGCCAATCATTACCATTATTGTTGGTGAAGGTGCTTCTGGAGGAGCTTTGGGAATAGGTGTTGGAGATAAAGTATATATGTTAGAAAATACCTGGTATTCTGTAATTTCGCCAGAATCATGTTCTTCTATTTTATGGAAAAGCTGGGAGTATAAAGAACGTGCTGCTGATGCACTTAAATTGACTTCATCTGACATGAAAAGACAAAAATTAGTTGATGATGTAATCCCTGAACCACTTGGTGGTGCACATTATGATCGCGAAACTACTTTTAAAACAGTAGCCGAATATATCACCAAAGGTTATAATGAGTTAAAAGACTTATCAACAGCTGACTTAATTGCCCAAAGAATGGACAAATACAGCAATATGGGTGAGTATAAAGAATAAATTCATAAAAAATGAATTAAAATCCGAAGCCTTACCGTTTCGGATTTTTTTTTGGTTATGAACAAAAAAATCATATTTATAAACAATTATTAGTTATAACTAGATAGCTTATTTTTTTTAAAATTCGCTACTTTCGCTATATGGAAAATTTCAAAAACGTAAACCCTATAAAAGTCGATAAAACCACTATTATAAACCTGGAAAAAGGTAAATTACCTCCGCAGGTGATAGAGATGGAAGAGGCCGTTCTTGGGGCCATGATGATTGATAAAAAAGGAGTAGATGATGTAATTGATATTTTACAGCCAGATGCTTTTTACAAAGATGCACACAAACATATTTTTGAAGCCATTCTACAGCTTTTTACTGAGACACAGCCAATTGATTTATTGACAGTTTCTAGTCAATTAAAGAAAAATGGAAAGCTTGAATTAGCAGGAGGAGATTTTTATTTGATTCAGCTTACGCAAAAAATCGCTTCTTCTGCGCATATCGAATTCCACTCACGTATTATTCTTCAAAAATTTATTCAAAGAAGTTTGATTCGAATTTCTTCTGAGATTATTGAAGAATCTTATGATGAAACCACAGATGTTTTTGACTTGCTGGATAAAGCTGAGTCAAAACTCTATGAAGTGACGCAGGGAAACATTAAACGTAGTTCTGAAACTGCACAGAGTTTGGTGCTTCAGGCAAAAAAGCGTATTGAAGAAATTGCGGGTAAAGAAGGGTTGAGCGGAATTGCTACTGGTTTTGAGAAATTGGATCAGGTAACTTCTGGCTGGCAGCCTTCGGATTTAATTATTATTGCAGCTCGTCCTGGTATGGGTAAAACGGCTTTTGTACTATCTATGGCACGAAATGTTGCTATTCAGTTTGGACATGCAGTGGCAGTTTTCTCTCTTGAGATGGCGTCAGTTCAGTTAATTACGAGACTTATATCATCAGAAACAGGATTGTCATCTGAAAAATTAAGAACAGGAAAACTGGAAAAACACGAATGGGAGCAGCTTAGTACTAAAGTTAAAGATTTAGAAAAAGCTCCTTTGTTTATTGATGATACGCCTTCACTTTCGATATTCGATTTACGTGCAAAATGCCGTCGTTTGGCTTCACAACACGGAATTAAATTGATTGTTATTGACTATTTGCAGTTAATGACAGCTGGGGGTAACGGTAAAGGGGGAGGAAACCGTGAACAGGAGATTTCTACAATTTCCCGAAACTTAAAAGCTTTAGCAAAAGAGTTAAACGTTCCGGTAATTGCACTTTCGCAATTATCCCGTGCCGTTGAAACGCGTGGATCCAGTAAAAGGCCTTTGCTTTCTGACCTTCGTGAATCTGGAGCTATTGAGCAGGATGCCGATATTGTTTCGTTTATTTACCGTCCTGAATATTATAAAATTGAAGAATGGGATGATGATGAACAATCGCCAACTGCAGGACAGGCTGAATTTATTATAGCGAAACACCGTAATGGTAGTTTAGAAAATATTCGTCTGAAATTCTTAGGCCATCTAGGTAAATTTGATAACCTTGAAGATTTTACCGGAGGTTATGATGACTTACCATCAAAAATGAATCATGATGATAATCCGTTTATTACCAAAAACCTACCTTCTGCAAATGAGGCATTTGGCAGTAATCTCAATGATGACGATGATGACAGCGATGTTCCATTTTAATTAAATAAAAACTTAATAAGCAAAAAATCCTCATAAGCATAAGCTGATGGGGATTTTTTTTTTATTTAAAATCATACTTAATTTCATTAGTAATTTAGCAATAATATCTTTTATATAAAATTAATTCGGTAGTTTAGCACTACCATTAACAAAATTTATACTATTAACTAATTCAAAAAAAATTAAACTATGAGTGAAGACACATTTCCAGGACCTTTCCAAGTTTCATTAGCAACTGCTAAAGAATGGGAGAAAAGGTATCAGGATGAAACTACTGTTGAAGACAGTAAGACTAAAGTAAAATCTTTTTTAATACCACGAGAAAGTTTAGAAGCTGTGCTTCAGCTTAATACCGATGCCGTTCGTGCCTATATTGGTATTAATGACAAAAGAGAAAAGACTCTTTTTTTTGTTGGAGCAGGGTATGATAAAGAAACGGGTACATATAATGATGTTTACGGGGCACCGTCGACACTACTAAGATCTGAGGCTGCGGCTGATGATATTGTTTATGATGGGGTACGTCCTAGTCCACCTTATTGATATTTAATAGAATACGTATAAATATGGATAATTTTTTAATATACTTAGTTTATGCAATTTTATTCTTAAATCTCATTTTCTACAGCATTAGCTTTTTCCAAAAGAAAAAAGCTAATGCTTTTTTTGTGTCTTATATCGCCTTTAGTTTTTGTATGCAATTTTCTATGGAAATTTTATATCGACTAAGTATTCACAATTTATTACTTGTAAATTCCTTTTTTCTAGGGCAATTTATTTTGTTAGGACTGTTTTTTAAATCGCTTTTTTCAAATAAGAAACAAATAAGATATTTACAATTTAGTATGTATTTAGCGCTGCTTTTAATTATTTGTCAGTATGCTTATGATTATCATTTATTGTTTGAATTTAATTTATTCGTAATTACACTTACCTCGCTTTTATTAGTTTGTTATGCTTTGATGAATTTATATAATCAGCTGACTACTGAAAAAATGTATTATTTTATAACTATAGCTGTTATTATGTATATGTTATCAAGTGCTGTTTTGTATCTGATAGGTAGTTTGACAAAGAATTTGAGTGATGATTTTAAATATATCTCATGGCAACTGAATGCATTTTTAGTTGTTTTACAGCAGTCCTTGTATTTGTATGAATGCAAAAAAATCTTTTTAGAAAATAAGGAGCAATGAAAAAAAGGACTTTTAAATATTGATGAAACCAAACCAATTATGAAGAAAACTATTTTATACGCAACAATTTCAGCGATTCTTTTGATGTTTTCATGTCAAAAAGATAACCCGCAAGAAGATAGCGTCTCAGTATCAGCGATACAAAAAGGAAATTGGCTTACAGCTGATTTAGATTCAAAATTTGCAAATTCGCAAAAACAAGTTACGGCTTATTTGTTTGACAATGATGAAATGTCAAAACTGGTAAAAACTCCAAATATCACCGAAGTTCGTTTTGTTCTTGGTTATTCTGATAATACAATTCAAATTGACGTTGTTGGAGTAGATAAATCCGGAAAAAAACTATGATCTGTTAAATCAAAAATTCTAAATGAGCAAAATTACACTAAAAAGCTCAACGAACTTAACGATGTATCGGTAAGTACTACCAATAAAAGAACAGCATTATTAAATGCGCATTTATTATCACCAAAAGATGCTTTCAATGGAATTAAAGCCTGGCAGAAAAAACTAAGTTCAGTTTCTGATCTTGATGAAATTACTTCCCATGAGGGAACACGTTTTCGTTATTTTAGTTTAGAGTCTGATATTGTCAAAGCAATGGTTGATGAGTCTGGTACAGTAAACATTGGTTTATTTTTAGGACTTAATGCTGTAGGTAAGGTTACGACAATTTTGATTAGCCTGGATAAAAATAATACAATTAAGAAAACTTCTTTAGCTTCAAAAATTGCAGCATCAGACGTTTATGATGCCACGCGTCCATGTCCGCCAAATGGTGATCCTGAAACAGATGAATAGATAGTCCTTGTCCGTCTCCATCTTTTATATATTTAATAACATTAATCAATAACACTATGAAAAAAACTATTGTATGCGCTATTGCAGCGATTTTTTCCATGATTTCATGCCAAAAAGATAACTCGCAGGAAGAAAGTGGGTCTATATCTGCGGTACAAAAAGAGAATTGGTTGAAAGCTGATTTAGATTCAAAATTTGCAAATTCGCAAAAACAGGTTTCGGCTTATTTGTTTGCAAATGATGAAATGTCCAAATTAGTAAAAACACCAAATGTTAAAGAAGTTCGTTTTGTTCTTGGTTACGAAAATAATACTATACAGGTTAGTATAGTTGGAGTTGACAAAGCAGGAAAAGAGCTTGGAAAAATTAACTCCACCATACTGAAAGAGTCAAATTATGCTGCGAAACTTAGTAAATTAGGTGAATTATCAGTTAGTAAGACTAACAAAAGGACAGCTTTAGTAACAGAGCATTTATTGTTGCCAAAAGATGCTTATGCAGGAATCTTGGGTTGGCAGGAAAAACTGAATTCAGTTAAAGATTTAGATGAAGTAACTTCTTATCAAGGATTACGTTTTCGCCATTTTAGTTTAGAATCTTCAATTGTTGAAAGTATGGTTGATAAGGCAAATACAGCAAATATTGGTGTATTTTTTGGACTTAATCCTAAAGGAAAGGTAACAACAATTTTGATAGGCTTGGATAAGAATAATGCAATCAAAAAAACATCGGCCACATCAAAAGACGACGGTGAAAATGTTTCAGATGATGTTTTAGACGGAACTCGTCCATCTCCACCATATTAGTATTTAAAATAAACAAGGACTTTTAATAAAAATCTCTATCGAAATTAATTTTGATAGAGATTTTACTTTTTCGATTTTTAATATTATACTTAGATTTATATAAAAGCGATATATTTGATTCGAATATATAAGTTAATTAATACCACAGAATTTATGAACATACATTCAGTTCCTGAAAAAGAAATTGTTGTAATAATATTATATACCTCTCTTTTTTTAGTGGTTATGGCTATTGTATTGGTTGTTTTTTTCTATTTTTCAAGAAAAAAAATTATAGAAAAAGAACTCGAAAAGAAAGATTTGATCTTACAATACCAAAAAGAACAATTATACGCAGTAATAATCACACAGGAAGAAGAACGCAAACGGATTGCTCAGGATTTGCATGATGATATTAGTTCTAAACTGAATATAGTCTCATTAAACAGTCATTTATTAAACGCGCCAAATTTAACAGAAAGCGAAACAGCAGAAATAACCGACAACATCATTAATCTCACAACAAAAGCCTTAGAAAACTCAAGGAAAATAGCGCATAATTTATTACCACCAGTTTTTGAGAAATTTGGGCTTAATGCAGCTGTCGAAGAAATATGTGAAGAATTTGAAAGTTCCAAAGCTGTAAAAGTGTATTATAAAAATGAGATTGATTTTCATGAAAATGAAATTGATAGACATTTACATATTTTTAGAATTCTTCAGGAGTTAATGAATAATTCTCTAAGACATGGAAAAGCAAGTGAAATTTGGATTGCTTTTAAAAATTCTAATGGGATAAATTGCTGTAATTACGAAGATAACGGAGTTGGTTTTGATGCTAAATGTGTTGAAAATCAAAAAGGGCTTGGTATGAAAAATATTGAAAGCAGAATCTTATTTTTGGACGGAACAATAAAAATAAATTCAGAAATAAATCATGGTATTGATGTCATGTTCACCTTTTAACGTTTAGATAATTTTATTAATAAAATAAAATTATTAATAAAATAAAATGTTTTATCTGTTTTGTAAAGCATATTTTGTAAATTCGAAACATCCAAAAACCAAATACATAAAATAAATGAGTGGCGCCATAAAAATTGCTTTAGTCGATGACGAAGTTTTATTTCGGAAAGGAATCTCTTTTTTATTACAACGGGAGGAGAATATCGAAATTATTTTTGAGGCATCAAATGGAGAAGAACTTATTGTGAAGCTCAATGATAATCCGATAAAACCCGATATTATTGTGATGGATTTGAAAATGCCGATCTTAAATGGCGTTGAAGCTACCAAAATTATAAGAAAATCCTATCCTGCTATTAAAATTATTGCCCTGACAAGTTATGATACAAAATCATTTGTAGCCAATATGATTCAGGTAGGAGCTGTTGCTTATTTAATAAAAAATACAACCCCAAAAGATTTAATTCATACAATAAATGAAGTATCCCGAAAAGGATTTTATTACAGTCAGACAGTTTTAAAAACTATTCAGGAAACCATCATTTCATTAAAAAATAACAAAGGAAACTTAGAAACTGGTTTTCTGTCCCCTCGTGAAATAGAAATTCTTCAACTTATTTGTCAGCAAAAAACAACTTCAGAAATTGCCGATCAGCTTTTTTTAAGTCCAAGAACAGTAGAAGGCCATCGTAATAATCTATTACTGAAAACCGAATCCAGAAATATTGCCGGATTAGTAGTTTACGCAATTCAAAATGAAATAGCTGTGTTGACATTTTAATTTTAGCTTGCTAAAAACTGTATTGATAAGACGTAATATAAAATTATGGTTAACACAAGCAAACAGATTCCTATCTTTTGTACTAAGTTCAATCCCTTTGGCTCATTGTTGGTTTCATTAGATTTCATGGTTAAATTTTCATTGATTATATAATTGTTATCTCATTAACAAATTTAATTAGAATCTGCTTTTACATACCAAGTGTTTATACGTGTTTTTGTAAATATTTTCGTCATGAATTTATAATAGATTTTAAAGAATAAAATAGTCAGCCAATTGTGTTTTTTGGAGGTTCCTTTATATCTTTACTAAAATAATTTTCTAATGAATAAAGGATTAGCATATATTTTCATACTTCTGTTTTCTTTCACAGCCAAAGCTTCGTTTCTCTTAATTCCAATGGACGAAACCACACAGCAAAATCATCTCAAGGCATACGGAATTACCTATTGGTGTTTAAGCAAAGATTATAAGGCCAGCTGGTTGTTAAATTATCGTGGAGGCTCATTTTTATTGCCGGATGCGGAGGAAATTCGTAAGGAATGTAAAATTCGTGGTGTAAGTTTTGAGATAATTTCTGATAGTGAGGAGACTTCAATTTTAAATGAAATCTCAAGTCCTTCACAAAATATGGAATCGGTAATTCTTGAGAAAGCTCCAAAAATTGCTGTTTATACTCCAAAAGGGAAACAGCCCTGGGACGATGCAGTGACTTTAGTTCTCACTTATGCCGAAATCCCTTTTACACCAATTTACGACGAAGAAGTCCTCAGTGATCAATTGCTTCTGTATGATTGGCTGCACTTGCATCATGAAGATTTTACAGGGCAATATGGTAAATTTTATGCAGCTTATAAAAACACGCCCTGGTATATTGACCAGAAAAAAGATGCAGAAGCATTGGCCTCAAAATTAGGTTACTCTAAAGTTTCACAAGAAAAAGGAGCAGTTGCAAAAAAAATCAGGGATTTTGTTATTGGCGGTGGGTTTATGTTTGCAATGTGTTCAGCGACTGATAGTTTTGACATAGCACTTGCAGCTGATGGAGTAGATATTTGTGAGGCCATGTTTGATGGAGATCCGAGCGAATCTAATTATCAGTCAAAATTGAATTTCGCCAATTCATTTGCGTTTAAAAATTTCACATTAGAAAGAAAACCTGATGTGTATGAGTTTTCTGATATAGATATGACCACCAAACGCAGAATTGTAATGGAAAAAGATTATTTTTCTCTAATGGAATTTTCTGCAAAATGGGATCCGATTCCAAGTATGCTGTGTCAAAATCATACTCAATTAGTAAAAGGATTTATGGGACAAACTACATCATTTGATTCATCACTGATAAAATCAAATGTTTTAGTAATGGGAGTGTGTGAACTTAATGGTGAATCAAAGTATATTCATGGAGAAAAAGGAAAAGGTATGTTTACTTTTTTTGGCGGACATGATCCCGAAGATTTTCAGCATCAGGTAGGAGATCCTCCAACAGTGTTGGATTTGCACCCTAATTCTCCAGGGTACAGACTAATTCTGAACAATGTTTTATTTCCCGCAGCCAAAAAGAAAAAACTTAAAACATAATTATTTAATCGAAAATTCAAACCAAATAGGAATGTGATCGGAAATTTTTCTAGCTTCTTTTAAAGAATTGAATTTTTTATAAAATGAAACCACACCAGAATTAATGTAGTTTATGCTTGCTGTTTTATATAATATGTTGTCAAATTCCGATGCTAAGCAATTATCATTCTTGCACTTTTGTTTCAATGTTGTTTTCTGGTTTTGAAAAACAGGAAAGTATCCCATCTTTTTTAGTGGATTAAAAACTGTATGGGATTGTGGACAATTAAAATCTCCAACAAAAATTAAGTTTAGATTAGAATATTCCTGAGGTAAAAACTTAAAATATTTTATCTCAGTTTCAGGCTGCATGCTTTTTGTGATAGCATGAAAGTTTACCAAAGTGATTGTTTTCTTGTCAATTTTAAAAGTTGCAAAATAAGGTTCGCGATCAATTTCCAAATTGTATTTGTTCTCCAGCCATGTGTTTCCTTGCAGGCTTACCTTGCTTATTTTCCATAAATAAGCATAACGTTCTCTTTTATAACTGCTGCTGCTTGTCGGATTGCTTATGCTATAATCCCATTTTGTTCCTTTTTTATTTAAAATTCCGGCTAATTTTGCTACTGACTGTGCCCCGCCATAGCCCGCAACAACTTCCTGAATAGCTATAATATCATATTCCTGAATAATATTGGCAGTAAAACTGAGGTCAGATTCTGTTTTGGATTTTCCAAAGTTTTCAAGATTCCAGGATAGAACCCTAATCTGGCAAAAAGAATTGACAGTAAAGAATAAAATAAAAAAACTAAGAATATTTTTCATGCAATATTTAAAGTCCCAAATATATGCATTTCAAAACTGGACACTCTATGATGAAAAATAAATTTCAATAACTTATTTCAAAGTTTTCTATATCTGTTTTTTAATGCCGTGCTAATAATTATTATTTGCAAAACCAGAAGTGCAGGTATGAAAATAACATTCCAATTTACTTCTAACCAGCCTGTTTTCTCCGATACGAAAACAAAAGTTATAGATAGAAAAAGGCAAAGTAACATTGTTTTTATTATAATTTTATTGTGAGTAGTGTTAATTCTTGAAGAGAATTTTTTGTTGTGGTTCTTTTGTAATAATATTTCGTATTTTGGTTTCATTTGCATTTGGTCTTGTAATTAGTTCTTTAAAATTAGACTTCCTTAAAAGTTCTTATTTACGGGAATCCGTAACATAGCTAAATTAGTTAGTAAACTTTTTTATCAGTCTGATATAATGTGGTTATTTGTTCAGAAATATGGTTGATATTTTAAATTAATTATCATTTATATCTCATAAGCCAAAAGTAAAGAATAGTAAAACTTGAAAACAGGGTATAAATACGGTATTTTTATAGGGTTTAAAATCAAAGACTCTTATTTGAAAAATTGTTTGTAAAGTAAAACCCTCTTTTGGGAGGGTTTTCTAGGATTTTGTTTGGTGTAAAAAGATCTTGAAGTTTATACAGCTCTCATTCCTGTAGCAATTCCAATTCTGTTCCAGGCATTAATTGTAATAATCATCATTATGATTTCAGCAAGAGATTTTTCATCATAATATTTTGCTGCATTTTCGTAAGTTTCTTCAGAAACATGATTACTAATTAAAGTAATTTCTTCGGTTAATGCTAAAACAGCTTTTTCTTCTTCTGTATATACGTCAGCCTCACGCCATGCACTTAATAAATAGATGCGTTGCTCTGTAATATCCAATTTTCGTGCATCTGCAGTATGCATATTAATGCAATAAGCACAACTATTTACTTGTGATGCTCTGATTTTGATTAGCTCTTTTAGAACAGGAGTAATTGATGTTGTAGCAATGTATTTTTCTAAACCTAACATGGCTTGATACGCTTCAGGAGCTACTTTCGGAATAACAATTCTTGGTTTCATTTTATTTATCTTTTAAAGTTTAATACAAAGTTCTTGTATACCCACTTTAAAAAACTTGAACTACTTCAAGAAATGCTTTTAGACTTTTCCTGCCCTGATTTTACTCATAAACTCAGCAGAAAAATCCAAATAGGAGGCAAGCATATATTGAGGTACCCGCTGTACAAATTCAGGAAAAAGATTGTTCATATGATGAAACCTTTCTTCTGCAGACATTGTAAATAAAAACTTGATGCGCATTTGAGCAGCGCCAAAGGATTTTTGAGAAACAATTCTAAAGTATCGCTCCAGTTTTGGAATTTGAAGTAAGATAGCCTCCAGATTTGATTTTTCTATAGCAATAACTTCTGATTTTTCTACAGCCTGAATGTAAAAATGAGAGGGAGTATGATTATGATAACTCAGATAATCTGTTATCCACCAATTTTCAATACCAAATTGCAGTGTTTGTTCTGTTCCTTTAGAATTGATAATATATTGCCTCATACAACCTTTTGTAATAAAATATAATGTGTTGCAAACCTGTCCTTCTTGTAACACATGTTCTTTCTTTTTTATTGTAAATAAAGAAAGACATGACTCAAGTAGATCAATTTCTGAAGATTCTAACGTTACAATTTTTTCTATATGATCAAAAAGAGATTTATACATCATTTAATTTACTAGCTATACAAATGTACTTTTTATATCCAATTTCTAAAAACATGATTTTACAAAACTATTCCAAAAACAAAAACCCAGTCGTTTGACTGGGTTTTCTATGATAAGTAAGTAATCTTAAATTGAGTTTATAAAACGTTTATTTTACTTTATTAAGAATAGCTTTGAAAGCCTCTGGGTGGTTCATAGCCAAATCTGCAAGAACTTTACGGTTCAATTCGATTCCGTTAGCTTTAACTTTCCCCATGAATTGAGAATAAGACATTCCTTCCAATCTAGCTCCAGCGTTGATACGTTGAATCCATAATGCACGGAAATTTCTTTTGTTTTGTTTTCTATCGCGGTAAGCGTAGCACATTGCTTTCTCTACTGCATTCTTAGCAACTGTCCAAACGTTTTTACGTCTGCCAAAGAAACCTTTGGCTTGCTTCATTATTTTTTTTCTTCTTGCTCTTTTAGCAACTGAATTTACCGATCTTGGCATAATTTTAATGTGTTTTTGTAGCAGGCGTCCTGAATTGAATCAAAGGAACTTAAAAGCCATACTCCAAGGTTATATAAATAATTTTTTAACCTAAAGAATTATTAGATAATTCTTAATTGTTGTTTAATGCTTTTCATATCTGTAGAGTGAACTAGCGCTGAGTGTGTCAAAGCTAACTTACGTTTTTTAGATTTTTTAGTCAAGATGTGACTTTTAAAAGCATGCTTTCTTTTAATTTTTCCAGAACCAGTAACTTTAAAACGTTTCTTGGCGCTAGATTTTGTTTTCATTTTAGGCATTTTTCCTAGTGTTTTAATTTATTCTTACTTACTTATTTTGTTTCAGGTTACAAGTTTCAGGTTCCAACACTGAATACTGAAACTGCAAACTGATTACTTTTTCTTCTTCGGAGCAATGAACATAATCATTCTCTTGCCTTCTAAAACTGGCATAGCTTCTACTTTGCCATGTTCTTCTAAATCTGTTGCTAAACGCAATAATAAAATCTGACCTTGATCCTTATAGATGATAGAACGACCTTTAAAGAAAACGAAAGCTTTTAGTTTGGCACCTTCTTTAAGGAACTTTTCAGCATTCTTTCTTTTAAATTCGTAATCATGCTCATCAGTCTGAGGACCAAATCTAATTTCTTTTACTACAACCTGAGACGATTTAGCTTTTAACACCTTATCACGTTTCTTTTGTTCGTAAACAAATTTCTTGTAATCCATGATTTTACAAACCGGCGGCTCAGCATTTGGCGAAATCTCAACTAGATCTAATTCAAATTGATCAGCTAAACGTAATGCGTCTGCTAGTTTAAATACACCAGGCTCGATGTTTTCACCAACTAGTCTTACTTCCTGTACACCACGAATATTATTGTTTATTCTGTGTGCATCTTTTTTTTCTACGCGAGGTTGAAAACCTCTGTTGCTTCTTATTGCTATGACTTTATAATTTAAGTTAAACTGTAAAAACTTTTAATGTTTTATTTATTTCTTCGTTTACAATTCTGACAAATTCGTCAATTGTAACTGTAATATTCCCTTTTCCTTCTTGTCCGTGACGACGAATCGAAATAGTATTATTTTTCTCTTCTTCCTCCCCTACAATCAGCATAAATGGTATTTTCTGCATTTCTGCATCCCTGATTTTTTTACCGATAGTCTCATTTCGGTTATCAATTAGGGCGCGAATTTCGTGATTTTCTAGCAAATCTAAAACTTTTTTAGCATAAATTTCGTATTTCTCGCTCAAAGACAAGATTATAGCTTGCTCAGGCATTAGCCAAAGTGGGAAATTTCCAGCTGTATGTTCCAGTAAAATTGCTATAAAACGCTCCATAGATCCAAAAGGAGCTCTATGAATCATAACTGGGCGATGTAGTTCATTATCAGCACCTTTATATGTCAATTCAAAACGCTCAGGTAAGTTATAATCAACCTGAATAGTTCCTAATTGCCATTGTCTTCCCAAAGCATCTTTAACCATAAAGTCAAGCTTAGGGCCATAAAAAGCAGCCTCGCCATATTCTACAACAGTATTCAATCCTTTATCAGCAGCAGCGTTGATAATAGCATTTTCAGCTTTCTCCCAATTTTCATCAGAACCAATATATTTTTCTCTGTTTTCCTGATCTCTTAACGAAATTTGAGCAGTGAAGTTTTCAAAACCTAAAGAACCAAATACATACAATACAAGGTCAATTACTTTTTTAAACTCTTCATCTAATTGCTCCGGAGTACAAAAAATATGGGCATCATCCTGAGTAAACCCCCGTACACGAGTTAAGCCATGTAATTCACCAGATTGCTCGTATCTATATACAGTACCAAATTCAGCATAACGCTTAGGTAAATCTTTATATGACCAAGGTCTTACATTATAGATTTCACAGTGATGAGGACAGTTCATTGGTTTTAATAAAAACTCTTCACCCTCAGCAGGAGTATTGATTGGCTGAAAACTATCAGCACCATATTTAGCATAGTGACCAGAAGTTACATAAAGTTCTTTCTGACCAATATGGGGAGTAACAACTTGCTCGTATCCGGCTTTCTTTTGAGCCTTCTTTAAAAATTGTTCTAAACGATCTCTAAGCGCAGCTCCCTTAGGTAGCCATAAAGGCAAACCTTGTCCAACTTTTTGAGAAAAAGCAAACAATTCAAGCTCTTTACCTAATTTGCGGTGATCACGACGTTTTGCTTCCTCAATAAGTTCAAGATATTCAGTCAAGTCCTTTTGTTTAGGAAAAGAAGTTCCATAAACACGAGTCAACTGCTTGTTTTTCTCGTCACCTCTCCAATAAGCACCTGCAACACTCATAATTTTAAAAGCCTTAATGATCCCTGTATTAGGAATATGTCCACCACGGCATAAATCAGTAAATGTGGAGTGGTCACAGAAAGTAATAGTCCCATCTTCAAGATTAGAAATTAATTCAGTCTTGTAAACATTGTCTTTATACATTTCCAATGCATCTGCCTTACTAACCGGACGCATTTTAAATTCATGTTTTTCTCTCGAAATCTCAAGAACACGATCTTCAATCTTTTTAAAATCAGCTTCAGATATCTTTTGGTCTTCAAAATCCACGTCATAATAAAAACCATTGGCAATTGCAGGTCCAAGAGTTAATTTAATCCCAGGATACAATTCTTCAAGAGCTTGAGCCATTACGTGCGAAGTAGAATGCCAGAAAGCCTTTTTGCCTTCAGTATCATTCCAAGTATATAATATAAGATTACCATCGGTCGTTAATGGAGTTTCGGTTTCAATAGTTGTACCATTAAAAGATGCAGAAATAACATTTCTTGCAAAACCTTCGCTAATGTTTTTAGCGACCTCCATTGGAGTTACGCCCGAAGCGAACTCTCTAATTGACCCATCGGGTAAAGTAATCTTGATCATTGTTTATAATTTTGTGAATGCAAATATAAGTGATTACTAAAACACATACAATATATATATGTACAAGATTCTTTTATTATACATAAGTAAAAAGTACACTATAATATATAAGAGTAAATATTGCTTGGATTGAGCAAAGTCAAAGCCTCTTCAGGTTTGGGTTTTGGAACCCAAGCGTAGCAAACGGGTAAATAGGTTTAAAACCCAAATGAATTAGGAGCTTAATCCCGCTATCCACTTCAATCTTTTATTTTGAACCCCAAAATAAAAGGATTTCCGTTTCTATCGGGGCTAGGTAAGCTG